>JADMIO011222157.1_pt1 | contig 48637 bp, 48 predicted proteins | sample 8958161 | NCBI WGS metagenome assembly JADMIO01 (sample SAMN16585339, study PRJNA669376) | soil metagenome | isolation source: Crop rotation soil | place: USA: Cullars Rotation, Alabama | collected 2011
CGCGACAACTTGTCCACGTGGAATTCTAAGCTTAGGATCCCAATGTGCTGGAAAGCCCCCCGTCGCAAGGAACACAACGTCGACGTTCTCCGATTCGACTAACCACAATGCTTGCTCGAAGGAGTCGGTCGACTTTGCTGAATAGCCGAGAGCCAAGGCGGCCTCACGGCAGGCTTCGCGCACGAAGCGGTCCTCGTCCACGATCAGGAGATTCAGAAACGAAGGCGCTTCCATAAGAGGAAAAGATTGGGTCAGCGTGGTGTTAGGTGTGTAACCGGTCGTCATAGCAAATACCTCATTGTTGGGATTTAACGAAACGAACGAAGAGAAATTCTGGGAAGGGATGCAACTGGACGAACTATGAGTGTGTGATATCGGCCTCAAGCTGCAATACGATCGTCTTAAGGGACTCGAGCGTGTCCACTCGGTCCAGCGAAGCGAAGCCGAATGATTTGAGAATTGGAGCCAGGGCGCCGGATCCGGCTCTTTCAAGTGCCGACGCTAAGCGTTGCAGACCACGTTCCGCCGCACGCATGTGCTCAAGGACTTTCTTTTCCGTAGCGGCGTCATGAATCTCTCGTGGATTCCAAACCTTGGCCAAATCACGCAAGAGTCCCCTGTATAGACCTCTGCCCAGTGTTTGAGCGAGTGCTTCGATTTCGCTAACTATCTTTTCGTTTGAAGGGGGTTGAGTGGTTTCTGAGTGTTCAGTTGAACCATGCCCATGCGGATTTGGGCGCAAGCCTCGAATCCACCCTGCCGGCGTCGCCCAATCGGGCAATTGAGGAACCGTCCTTGGTCGCTTGCGTTCATCCAGGTCGACCCAGACTCCGGCGAAATGATAAAGATATCGGCCCAAGCCGAGACATGCGGCCGCGCGCTTGAACGACTGTGCTTCCGCTGAGGTCCCGGCATTTGCATCGTCGGCCCACTCTTCGCCGGTGGCTGAATGCGAGCCGATTCCAAACACGGTCAACTCACAAGTGACGAAAACCTTAGCCACAATCTTCTTGTCGTTGTCCCGTTCGAAATTGGCACTGGTATGCACTGCATATCGCCGTGTCCATCCTGCAGGAGTGAATAGTTCGTTCAGGCGATCCGTATACGCTCGCTGGTCAGCATAAGGAATGACCATTCCTCTCAGCTTGCCATTCTTGCTTGTGTTCGTAACCCTCCAATTGATCACCGCAGGATCGAACGGGACCTCAAGTTTGGAAACAATGTCTTTCACTTCCTGAGGCGTGAAGTTCCACTGGGAATTCGCGGCTGCGATGATGGCAGGATTGGTAAGGATTGGCTCACGGTTCGTTGCCGATCCATTTGGCTTTCCATTAGGCGGACTCATAGGGTTCGTCCTTTCGTTGTCACGGAGTCGGACGATGTGAACCTTTGGCTATGACTTATCGATCAGTGCTTATGACGCCGAAGCATCAACGTCCGGGAGTTGGGACAGAGTTGGTTGTGGTTCAAGAAGATGACAATGGTAGCAATTGGTGCAGCAAACTGCAGCGGTAATCAGCGTGGCCGCGCGCTGAAACTCCTGCGGTATGTCAATCACTTCGCCACTCCGGCTGAAGAACACTGGACAGACGGCGCCACGAAACCTCGCTTCCTCGTTGCACAGATCCATTTCCAATGTGCCACGCCGCCCGTAAAATATGACACTGCTTTCAAGATGCGGTCGGCGGCCGTTCTCGCTTGGCGAAAGAGCGTGCCGCGAAACGAGCAAATCATATGTGCGTTGGACTCGGAGTATTTGTAAGCGCACGAAAGTCCGGGCTACGACCGCGCCGTGAACGCCATTTACAGCCACACTGTCGATCCGCTGTAGCCAGGAAAGTGGCCTTCCATGCTCATCCACAAAACTACAAAATTCACCGATTTCGGGTACGGCCCCGCCCGACTCGACGCCTCGCAAGACATGGGATTTCGCTTTTCGTTGGAACTCAATTGAGATCGTCGGATGGCAATAGATGCCCGCACCTCTCAAACGTCTTAGTGTGATCCCGGGCAGGCGCAAACCTTGCCGCGCGACAATTTCTTGCTTGAGGACGGGACCCGACGAGAGAACTCCATCCGACGTCATACTTGAACGACTCCTTTGGTTCTTATTGGGTGACCCAAGGCAGCACGGATCATCTCCTTGGTGCAGGCTGCCCAGCATTTGTATTTGCGCGGATCATGGACCGCGATCGCCAGGTTGTCGCTGCTTCGGTCGTGCCCGTGCTGCGCGCACGACGGACATTGCGCCCAATAGTTGCCACCGGATTTCCTGACTATTCGTACATGCTCCAAGATTCGAAACTCTTTGCGGTTTGGATCGTACGGCGGCAGATCGACCTTTGGCTTAGGTTGATATTCGGTTGGCATCTCAAGACCTTCAACAAGGGACGATAGCTCCGCCTGGGACAGCTTCTTGAGTTGCTCCAGATACCGCAATTGCTTTTCGATTGAATAGTCGGCGCCATAAAACCAATAGCGCTTTCCGGTCGCACGATGAATCCCAAGCGGGCCACGAATGGCGTTGCCGAACTGCCCTGGCTCCAGTTCATCCTGCCGCGGAAACACCTCGATGCCCGCCGCCAAACCGGCGCCCTTGACCGGCAGCCGAAGCCGGCGAGCGAGGTTGTAGATGTACACACGACAATCTCTCGCGGAGAGCGGCGCCTGCCCGAAGATCCACAGATGACCACCGCGCCGGGATCTCTCCAGTGCGGCTTCAATGCCGTGCTGCCCGAGTTCCCATTGCAGCTTCAACAAGTCTTCGAATGCTTGCTCGTAGTCCACATCGATTGCTACCCACTTGGAAGTTTGCGTGGACGGATTCAGCGCGTAGAGTCCGACCGTAAGACGCCCGCCGAGATGCGCGCGAAGCGTCTCCGAAGACAACTGTCGTCCGTTCTTCGGTCGGTAGTAGTAATGCTTTCCGTTCTCACCGGGCCGGGTCGATTGCAGTGTGCACGCCAGACGATTCACAAACAACCGCGAGTAGCGCTCCGCGGTCGGCAACGACACTTCAACATTTGTGTTCATAACGCCTCCGGCTTAGGCGGCGGCAAAATGCATTTGTGCGAGAAGGCCGCCTGGCCGAGCTGCAAACCGGACCAAGTCGTACTCGTTGACCAGATCGTCGAACTCCGCAGCGGTAAAGCTGTCGTCTCTGCCGTCAGCGAAATTCACGAAGAAGAACACCTGACGTACCCGATCGTACAGATAGATGGCTCCCGAATCAGAACGTCCCGTTATGCTCTGGAGCAACAAAATGCCCTTGGGCATCTCAATCCAGCGCTCGGCGACGGCATCGCCCACATGCAAAAAGGTTTTGATGACATGCTCCACTACGGCATCGGCTCTTACGCCGATGTCGCTGGATGTGAATAGCGGTTGAAAGTTAATTTCACCTCGGCTCAAAGACATTTTTAAGATCCTTTCTGTCCATGCGGACACTAGAGTTTGCTTGCGTCTCGATTGCGCACTCTCCGTCGACAGGTGGCGTTCAAATTCGATCAGTCCCATTGGGGCTCGCTCTTCAACACCAATTCGCATCAGTGGCAACATCTTCGAAACAAGAGACTTCAAATCAGCGTGGACTGCACAATCCAAACCCATTCAAACCAAGGGATAGTCAGCACCGAAACTCCTCACGGGGCAGCACTTAACCGGGGCTCCGAATCTTCAAAGTCTTCGCAAAGGCCAGGCAATGGCGAGGCAAAAAAATCGGCAATGCGTGGAATGCCGTCAGCGCGTTGGCTGGGCGAGTTCATTGCAGCAGGTCCCTAAAGGCGATGCGCCTAACGTGCTGAGTCGTGATCACAGCAGTATCGAGAAGAGATTGTGAAAATTCACGAGATTCAGCAAAGGCCATCTTCATGCTGACGCTTTCAAACTCGTGTACAAGATGAACGAGAATCTCAATCCCGGAAGTCAGGTAGAGTACGCATTCGACCTCACGCTCCGCGTCCAGTGCTTCGCGAACTCGTTCGTATTGCTTTGAGTTTTTGAGGCTACGTTCATATTCAAGAGCAAAGGTCACCTTCCGGTCGCCAATCCACACTTCAACGACAGCGTCGTAGTCTTTCTGATAGCGTCGCCGGGAGATGATGTTGAACGAGGCAATCTCAATCTCCGAGAGCCAGCCGGCGAGCAGTTGCTTTTGCGCGAGAGCGAGGTGGACAGCGTTCAACTCCAGGGAATGGAAGACCTGTGCTGTGTGCGGAAGGTGCTCGGTGTTCGAGCGGAGAAACGTCGTGAACTCGCCGTGGTGCTCAAGAAGGCCTAGTCCCGATTTGGTGATCCGATAGATCGCTGTTCCGGTTCCGAACCGCCCATCGCAGGCTGACAGATGCCCGGAACCGAGGAGCCGTCTGGTACGCCAATTAAACGTGCTGCGCGGTTCATCCGTGCCCACCAGTTGCATAAACTCAAAGAGTTGCTTGTGCGTCACGAAGCGCGAATTACGTACCTGCCTCAGCAACGGAAGATCGCGAGTCGGATTGATCACTACGCTGTCTTTGACATACCGCATGTTCGTAATCCAAGTAGCGGTCTATTGCAGTTTGTCGCTGCCGAGCCCAAAACCGCTTAAATACCTCACCAGTTCTTCATTAAGCGCCTTCATCCGCACAGCCCTTTGCGGCAACTCCAACATTCCAATACGGCTCAGCTCATCCAATATCTCAGAGGGAACGTCGGCGTTCTTCTCAGATAAGTAGCTACACAGATCCGCAAATCGTGCGCTCTCTCGCGACAGCTCCCGCTGTTCGTTTGGCAACGAATCGATTCGTGACTCACGCTCCCCACTATCTTTGATGGATCCAGTCTCGTTAGTTTTCTTGCTTTCCACAGGCGACTCCTTTCACGCAGTTGCGGTTTTGTCGCCTGCACTCTTAGGGCCAGATTGCTTCTCCTTCGGAACTCGATCATGACCGGCCGAGACGATGCGGCGTTGCAGCAAAGTATTTCGCTGCTCGGAGTGTGCCAGTTGTTGTTTGAGCGAGTTGACCGTCATCATGAGGTCTACATCCGGAGTAAATAGCGCTATTTGCTTGCCTGTTTCAGTGGGTTGTGTGTGGTCCTGATGACGTCGGCTATCTTTCGAAAGCGCCGTCTTGCTTGGTTCGATTCGTGGCTTAACCGAGCTGTCATTTTCGGTTCCAGCAGCAAGGCGATTCGAGCCAAAAGATGAATTTGTTAGGGCCTTTGCAGTGCGTTCCCGGTCATCGGCCATAACACCCGCGAGCTCATGATTCTTCGACGTGAGGTCAAGGATTTGCGCATTGGCGCGGGCAAGTGCGTGCTCATATTGAGCCAACACGTCGGCGGCAGCCCACTCTCGTTTGTGTTGATTGTTGCGCTGGCAAACGATGATCAGAAACAGACAGCCAAGCAAGCCAAGCGCTGTCAGATTTGACCAGAAGTAGCCCTCTTTGACCGTCTGTTCGACCACCGCCGCACGCCATCGCTCCCATCGACTGCCGTAGTCCTTGTCAGAGGGGTTGAATTGTTTGAGGGTGTATTCGAGGAATGTTTCAGAACGTTTGTAGACGTGCGGGCGCGAAGGCTCGTTTTGCTTCGCAGGTTGAGGTTGGGCGCACGCCAACGATGACAAAAAGACGAACACAATTGTCACCGACTTGATGCCTCTCACATCCATGTCAGCCGCCCTTTGCGAAGACTGAAGTTGCGGGCACGGCTAATGAGCGCCGGATCTTGGAAACGCAGGTTCGCACCCTCGGCAGACTTTGGAGAATACGTCCGTGGGTAAATTCTCGGTGCAAAGCCGGGGAAGCTGTACTCGCTCGGTACTCGCACGTGCAGATGTGAATGCAGAGTACCGTGGTGCTTGTCCGTCATCAGGATCTCCATCTGCCCGACAGGCAAGTTCTTGATGTGCTCATCCTGAGACCGGGTGTCTTTGATGTCGGTCTCACTGCCGAAACCGATCGGTTCGTACTTGTCCTGCAAGACGCTGGTGCGCTGAATGGTAAGAGTTCTACGCTTCTGCCTGATCCGGGCTGATGCCTTTAGGAAATACTGTGCGGTTTCCTCGTCGCGTGTATGCAGCAACATCGTCGTGTTGGGAGCCGATGACACGTCGTCACGGAAACCTCGTCCAACGGAAAGAAGTTGAGGCAGTGCCTGGAGGGCAAACAAAAAGGCGGTATTGGTACCACGCGCGGTTTGCAGGATGCGAGCAAAGTTTGAGTACGCAAAGGGTGCGAATTCATCAAGAATCACGCTCACAAACGGTTGAGGGTCTCTTCGGGATTCTGGTTGCGCTTCATACCGTTTACCAATCATCAATTGCATGTTCTGCAGCAGCATTCGCCCCAGCGCTGTGACCGCCTTCGAGTTCTTATTGGTATTGAGGGAAACGAACAAGATGAGTTGCTTTTCGATCACTTCATCGAGCGAGAGCAGATCATCGTAGGCGCCGGTCACGATCGACAAATCGTCTTCGAGAAATGTCATGAGTTCATTTAACAGGCCTTGAATTTTGGGGACCCGTTCCCGGTCTTCGAAGGACTGGCGCAGATTTCTGACTGACATTTCCAGATTGAGTCTTCGTTGGACTGGTACTGCCGACTCCTCCGAGAGCCTGGCTAAGGCTATGGCCATTTGCTCACTCATCACTCGCTGGTCCAGTGCCAATACCAACACGTCATGGATATTGAACCGTTTCCCGGTGTGGGCAAGCACACGCACTAGATCGCTCAGATAGGTCGCCTGATGACCGTGGAAGAAGTCCTGTTTCAAGTCGAACGATTCGAAAATGAAATTGGCGTGTTCCTGGTAAAGACCGGGCTCACTCACGAAAGGGTTGTAGCGTACAGAGATCTCCGGTCTGGAAGGATCTAGTATCCGGAGCTTGTCCATTCGCCCGGCTGTTTCGATGGCAGGAAGAAGGTTGGTAAGGAATTCTTTGTCCCCTTTTCCGTCAAAGATCAGCATCGGTATCTGGTCTTCGCGGTTGGGGCCGGTCTTTCGGAAAACATCCTGGGTGATGATGTTTTTGAGCAGTGTCGTTTTTCCTGATCCGGTGGCGCCAAACACTACCGATTGCATCACTCGGGTAGCATCCGTCCACATCCACGGTTCGCCGTGGACGTTGTAGCCGAGAACGATTGCATCGTGACGGAACGCAGCTCGGACATTTCTCCGGTCCCTATGCTCGGATATGAAAATTGCGGGATGCGGCCAACTCTCTTCTCGCCGGCGGCGCAGAGTTGCGAAGTGCCAGACAACGATGGAGCCGACAAACAAAAGAAGAAGCAAGTAGAGACAGACTTCTACGAGTTGTAAGGTGCGGATGTGGAATCTGGCGACGAGGACGTAACCTGTCCCTATCAAACCAACGAGGCTCAAGGCAGCAATCACGAAGCCAATGCTTTCTTCCTGGTCGTAACGATAAGCACGCCGCCCCAGCCGATATTCGTTTTCGCCTGCCACTAAACACCAAAGCTAAAGAATAAGAAAAGTCCAAACGTCAGTCCGGCAACGATGCACGTCCAGAGGATCACCGGGCTTGTTTTGAATCCTCCGTCTCCAGCAGGGCGCAGCGGATCACGAATCAGCCGCAAAATGACCGCACTAGGAGAATCCGGATTCTTGCGCGCACAGAATTCGACCATTCGTTGCTGCATTCCACACGTAGACGTCGCGTTTCTCATGGTCATAGCACCAACGTAGCGGTTACTTGCGCAGCGAACGTGAGTTGGAGGATGACCGGGGAATCGAAATGCTTTCGTATGACAACCACGCCGTGGGTCTTCTCTCCAGGCGGCACGTCCTCCGTTTCGCATTCTGTGTGGGCCACAGGAAGGGGAAACTCGCCAACACCGCCGAACCGTTGCAGGGTTTTCTCATCGAGTTGCTGACGGACAAGGCTGGGCAAAGCCGGGTTTTCGTTATGAGGCTCCAGGTACGTTGCGGTTGGTGAAGGCACGTGCCAGGAACTCGCCGTCTTGTTCTCGACGATGAAATGCAGGTAAATACTGGTCTTGGTTCTAAAGACTTCTTCCACCTTAACGTTCACGCGGTCTTTCGGGGTTCGCGTCCGCGGCGGTTGTATTGACTCAGCCTCCAGAAGCACCTTGGTCAGCATGAGGTCAGCCATTTCGTCCGTTGGACTTGTCACCGGCTGCGGAGTGACGACTGGCGCATTGTCGATAGCAAAACTCATGTTCTTCACCTCTTCGGTTGTTTCCAATTCGTAGGCATAGCGACGCGACTGCGTCCACACAAATAGGTCCGTCGCAGCCCCTGATTTGAGAGGTTTGACGAATACCTTGTTCTGTTGCCGCTCGATTTGGAAGTCCGCACTGCCAGAGGCTGCCATCGTGACCGGCTCGTGGAACTCGAGAACGGTCAAGTGGTTCACTGCCGTCGCCACCTGCGTCACGTTAGGAACAGTCGTATTCGCTTGCTGCGAGTTGGCTGCGACTGCATATAAGAAGATAAAAGCCAAAACTGCTTTCATACTGTCCTTGAAAGCTCGGGTGGAGTTCCGTAAAGAACTCCACCCGGCGGTTTGTCCTACATGACCCAAGACGCATCTTCGATATCGCCATCAACGCTGATGGGAGGAAATTCCACGGCGTCATCCGGGATCGTTGCGTCTGCTGCAACTTCCGCATTGTCGTGAACTGTCTCTGATGCCATGCTTGGATTCAGTTCGGAGTCGTCGTCTAGGAGGATTTCGCCGCCTTGGAACTTGAACAGAAAGGTCAGTTTCTGCCCTCCTTCCTTTAGCGAATCCACCAAAAAGACCCGTCCGGAAGGGTCGTTGCGAACCGAGCCAGGGTGTAGCCGTGGCGTGTGTACTCGGACTGCCTTACCTCCGGTTCGTTCAGCCAGTTTCACGATCAACTCTTGCGGGAAAGCAAGAATGAGAAGTGATCCTGTCGAACGCTCGCCCTGACACACAACCCTGTTGAGGGCTTGGAGCCAACCAAGCCGGTTATCGGTCTTGTCCTGCGCCCAAATACGGACAAAAGCGAGGATTGCCTTCATCTCGTATCTGCCTCGTTCTTCGTCGGAGTGGGACGTGCCTATCGCCCGATTCATGGTGAACAGAGTCTTGCGTCGCAATTCCTTGTCAGTGCTTCGCCGGACTTGTTCCCAATCGTTCCTGGCCTTCTCCAATTGTTGTTTGAAAGATTCACGCCGCTCAGCGATCCGGCCCACCATCGCAGCGTAAACCCGCTTGATGAATCGGCAGTTTTCTAGCATCTCGGCCGTAAGCTGCTCGCCGACAACAAGGCCTTTGAATGCTTCAATCGGCGCCCGTTGAGTAAGCAGGTCTTCGATTTGCTTGCGAACGTGGTTGTACAGAAAGCCGATGCGATCGGTCTTTTCTGCTTCGACATGCAGAGCCAGATCGGAGACCCGGCGTCCGTTCTTATAGCGAAGCCAGGGCGCCTGATGCACCTGCTGTCGAATTTCGGCAACGAGTTTGAGGTCCGGTTGGACTTGCCACTTCAGACTGTCGAGCGCGTTCTGAAGTTCTTTCGCCAGTTTCAGAGCAAGGTCTTCCCGCCCTGCAGCTCGGCACGAGGTCATCAAATCGGTGATTGATCCGATGTGATTACCACGCGCCTTCATGGCCACGTGTTCGAGATTGAACCAGGGGTCGCGGGCTTTGTTGGCTTTGGTCTTGCCCTGTTGCTGGCCAAGTCCTAGTGAGCGCCGGTATTTGACAAACCGGGGAAAGCGGTCCTGCTCGATGGCACAGACCCAGTCAAAGTCGTAGTCGCCACCGTTCTTCTTCGCTGTTTCCGAATGAAGAACAAAGGTGCCCTCAACTCGAAGCTGCTGTTCAACCAGATTGCGAGCTTCGACATCACTGAGCGATCCATGATTTCGAACTACATCTCTCTTCAGCAGATTGATGAGTTCGTGATCCAACAGCTTCCTGAATGGCAGAAGATCATCGGCCATGCGTATGGGATAACGGACGCACAGACCTTCGTTCGACGCCATTTGCACGACTGCCGTGTGTTCGGGAATCCAATCGGACCCGGAATAGACACGCCCGTCCTTGAGGAAAAGATAGCCGTCGTCCATCAAAGCAAATGCCGGCAGACGGAAACCTCCTCCGGTTGCTGTCTTGAACGCCCAACGCGCAAGCACTTTGTTGAGTTGATTGTTAACGTAGGGATGACGGACGATCTCGCCACTGGCATCCGCCAAAAGGAGGCCTTCAACGATCCGAAATTCTTCGTTACCTTCATACGAAGGCTGGCTTGAGTTCTTGTCCGGGTGATGTCCAAGAATCTCAAGCAGATCGTCGTATCGCCCCTGTCCGACAGCATCGGTCAGCTTGGTCACCTGCTTCATGGCTTGCGGCAGGATCTCCAACTGGATCGACTCCATCGGCGCATGTTCAAGCAACGTGTACGAAGATTCGAACTCGAGATCACGCGAGGCTTCCCGGATTCCGACGGCAATGGTTCCACGAAACCGCGTGCCTGACCCGATCCCCGAGTACACGACTGCCGGGCCTTTGAGCCCTGGTTTGATTGCGCTCTCAGGCAGAATAATGTCAGCCTGGAGTGCGTCCGCAACATCGTCGTTCATCGCCTTGAACGATCCCTTCGCCTGGGTATTCGCGAAAGCCATTCGGAACTGGTAGAACCGTTGCGAAGGCAGTAGCTTGCGTTGGCATTCCTGTTTCGCGATTTCTTCAAGCTGGAGACCTTGGCCGGCGATGACCTCTCTTTCTTGAGCCTTGCCAACCTTGTCTCGGCGAAGACGTTCGATATGATCAGCAAGAACTTCGGCGTCATGCTTTTCTTTTAACTTGTCGAACAACGACCGCCGTATCCAACCTCGACAGTCATTGGTTCCAAGCTTGTGGTCCGGGACCACGAGCACTTCAGCATCAGGTTCCTCCATCATGACCTTGCATGGAGAAACTAAAATGCCAAAATAGACGATTGCAGCTTGCGGCCAATGCTGGAACCGCTCGGCAATCAGCCGACTGTGGTCGCGATCAACAAAGTAGAACTTGCCCTTCTTTGCCGATCCACTGGCCCCGACAAGTTTGTAGTGGATTCCATTCCAAGCCAATTGCACCAAGGCGTTTTCCACTTGCGATTCCTCGAAGTCATCGAGTTGCTCGGTGGGAACGTTTACGCTGGCCACTCTGATCTGGGGATACAACACGCTTAGCAGAGTGTTTTCCAGTGGCTCAAGATCATGCAGGCGTGGTGTTACTCGTCCACTCCGGTCAATCTCAAGGTTCTGGATACGATCGGCTGAAATCTGGTATCTATTCGTCGTTGTATTCTTCGTCGTCATCTTTTTTCTCCTTCAGTCTGTTTTCGGGAAGACCAAAAACAGAGCGAGGAGTCTGCTGACCGCACGACTCTCACGCCATTTGGGCTGGTCTCCCCATTTCGGGTTCGCTCGACCAGGTCCTCATGGAGAGAAGCTGGGTCAGCACATTGCCCTGAGTGAGCAGGGCACTCATAGACCAAGGCTTTGCTCGGTCATTTGAGAACTTGTGCCGATCACTGCTAAATCAATCTCTGAGGAGAGCCTTTTTCACAATCATTGGACTGCCGGTTCCGTTCACCTCCGGTACGGCTTTCCAAATTGCAACCGTGAGAAAAGGCTTTCCAGACTTGAACGCTTGAATCAATGCCTCGCCCTCGCTTGCAACCTCCTGTCCCAATTTCAGCGTTCGGCCGGATGAATCATCTGCCGGCAGAAAATAGCGGAGTTCCACCTCGGTCCCGGATCGTCTGAGGCGCCGGCCCTTTGTCGCTTCGGTCGGGCCCGTGGCGTTGGCAACTGCGGTACTGTTTTCCATAAAATCTCCTATCGGCCGGCAAGCAACGATTGCTGCAAGACCCAATCTCTTTTTTCACCTTCAATAGCGCGCTCCCAATATTCAGCTACCAACAAGCCGCTTGGGTTTTGTTCGGACCTTTTCTCCACTAGAAGGCGGACGTGAAATTCACAGACCAACTTGTCGATCGTTTCTGCGTGGTCGTGAAGACGATGAAGCTGTTTCACTCCGAATGCGGTGTATGTGAGTGGGTCTTCTTTTGTAGCTTCGAGGGAGCGGAGTTGAAAGTCTGACGTGATCTGGTCTTCCTGAATCTTGCGGACGAGATCGTCTTTTTGTACCCCGGCATACGCGATACGTCGTAGGTTCGCGGTCATCATGTTCAGACTGTCTGCCCAGTTGCGGCTGACGCTGGCGGAGGAGAAACCCAGGTATCTCTCCAGGAACAGACGCACAAACGCTCGTCGTTCGAACTCAGTCGGCCCGGATTCCTGCCGATCCAAAATTGACACCGCAGGACTTGCTTTGCCGACAACCGTAGCCTGCCCGTCATCCGTAATCCGAACTACGGTTGGCGGTTGAAGCCGAACGTAAACTGCAAACCCAAGCGCAATCATGGTTGTCGGAAGACAAAGAAAAGCCAGGACCATTGCACGATTTGCGTATGCGCGTAGGGCACCATCGTGTTCGTAGTAGCGGCCGTACTGAGTCTTCTCGGGCGCGTCGGGAGTTTCTTTCTTTTTCAGCCACATAGTTCAATTTCCCCTGTTCCGGCGCCCGAATAACCGGCCAAAGAATCTGCCCAGATAAAAGAAGATGAGAGTGCTGAGACTGTACGGCCTGAATCGAGTGCCTTCGGGTTCCCAGATTGGTGGTCGTCGTAACATCGAAACCTCCACGAAGTGGCTAGTTGTTTTCAGCGTTGTTTCTTCCCGCCATCTTGGCCAGAGCCTTTGCCGTGTTGAACGTAACCGCCTCGGTCACCGATCGTGGATGATAGGTAAACGAAGGTCTTCGGCTTGGCGCGGGTGCATGCGCCTGCTCTTCACTTTTCGAATCTGCAGACGCTGAGGTCGATGGCGCCGCTGGGGCGCGCTCACCCGTCGCTACGCTGGAAAAGCCTGACTGAAGAAACTCTCCCATCGAGAGCGCCGGTGGAGCGGGGGGCGCTGAAGACGCAGCGGCCGAGCCGCTGCTGACGGAACTGGATGCGCCGCTTGAGCCAGCAGATGTACTGCTGTTTGCGCCAGCCGCGAAACCAGTGGCTGCCGCCAAAGCCGATCCCGCGGCAAAGGCGCCCGCGCGAACCATGGCAAAGGCCGTTGAACCGGCGTCACCTGAAACTATTCGTTTGGCAATGAATGGGATGACGGCGACCGATAGCGCATAGAAGATACTGACCAGCCCGAGAATGGTCGAGTCTGGAACCCCTTCAAGAAATCCTAAAAATCCATGGCCCAGCACGTCATTGATGCGATTGACCTGGATGGCGGTGATCAGAGCGCCGAATACGGCGTAAAGAAGTGCCCAGGCATTCCAGATCATGAGGTTGATCGCGTAAGTTTTTGCCAGTTGACCAATACCGCCAATTGGCAACACCGATAGGACTAGCGGCCCGACCACGTAAAGCACCGAACCGTACAACGTATAAAAGAAACAGAAGATGATGATCGCGAGCGCATAAATGATGTAAGCCACGAGAAGGAGCAACACCGAAATGCTTCCAGCCAGGTCCCCCGTAATCATGTCCCAGAACGTCAGATTCGGGTTCGATGCGGCTTGCTGCTGAAGTTGCGTCATCCAGCTAAGAAACATATCGCCTGCACCGGAACTGTTCCCGATAAAGTCGGCCGCTGCAGTGAAGCTTCCGTTAACGCTTCGAAATACCGGCGCCCAGTTCGAAATGATCATCGCCACGATCAAGTACTTGATCGCGGACACTGCGAGCGCCTGCAAGTCGCCACCACGCATGGCTGCCTGGTAAAGGCCGACCATGAAACCGACCAGAAGTATTGCGAACCCGAGGTTCGAGACCGTGGGGATGACATTTGTCCCGTCGATTCCAGCCATCGCCATGTTCAGGAGTTTGGCGAAATAAAACATCTTCAGTGCACTCCCTGCTTCAAAACGTCGCTGCCCTTTGTTTGTAAAAGATTGGTGTGCGTGGAGCTAAACTTCATTTGCGCGCCCCGATTCGCAAGTTCGATGGAGCGCACCCTGACGAGTTCGGCCATTGCCGATTGGGAATAAGCATTTGCGCGAACCAGCCACGCAGACGCTTGGGCGTCGAGCATGGCCGCCTCCCCGGGAGATGCTGTCTGCAATTGCTGACTGATTTCTTCCGCAGCCTGCAATTCAAGGTCAGCCAGCGCATCAATCTCTATAGCTTTTTTCATTGCCGCTTGCGCTTGAGCATCGGTCATATCGGCTAAGTTGCGAACTGCGGGAGGCGCATCGTTTGCTGACATGACCGGCCCATACAATCCGTTGAATTGCACTGTGACCTGAGCCAAATTCCCAGGATTGCGAGAAAGAAGCACCTGCTCTAGTTGTTTGGGTCCGGGAAGCGTCGCACTAGCAATCGGAACCTGAAACACCTGCCGCATCTGAGTGAACTGTTTTTGTGCCTGAATCGCCAGCGTTTTCGCGTCATTTATCGAAGCAATTGGGAACACGACGTTTTGCTCAAAATCGCTGTTCTGTTGCTCAATTTGCTGGATTGCGGATAACGGTTTCGCCACGACACCACTAAGCAGTTTGGAGATAGTGCTCAGACCGGCCGAGATAATGGCGCAGCAAGGATCAAGTCCCAATTGGCTGCGCGCCCTGTCGGGCAGGAGGATTACGATCACTCCGAGACCGAGAATGGAAATGAACGCTGTTCTGAATATTTTGAGTGTCCGAATGGCCCATCGTGATTTCATAGCCAACTACTCCTGCGGGCGGGAAAGCACCTGCTGCACTTGGTTTTGTAGGTTTCGGGTTGACGTCGCGCTCTGCTTGAGAAGCGTGTTTTCGTGGGCCAGCTTCGCCGCTTCAAGCCGCAACTCGGCAGCCAGCATTTTGGAAAGATAGGCTTGCCCTTGAATGTTCGCGAGTTGCGCTGCGGCACTGATCATGGGCGCGGAACCTGGAGCGGAATTGGCACTCCTCTGTTCCATTCCATCGGCCAGACTCAGCATGTTTTGTGTCGTCTGATCGGAAAGCACCGTGGTTTTCAGTGATGCTGCTGCAAACGCATCATCTACATCCATCAGATTTCGCTGAAGCGCTCGGGCGTTCGTTTCGCTCGGAGTGGCGTTGTACACTGCGGCATATCTGGCCTGCAGTTGGTTGATATCGACACTCCGGCCACTACGCAACAAGGATTCAAGTTGCAAGGGGTTTGTCAGCGTTGCACTGTTTGCTCGGAGTCCTTGAATCTGCCACATCACCGTTTGGTAACGCCCCATTGTCGAGTTCACGAATCCTTTCACTCGCGTGATGCCCGAAAGCGGCCACAGCACGTTCTGATGAAACTTGATTCGATCGGCGCCCAACAGCTGAATTCCACTCAAAGCGCCGCCGATCTCGCCTTGAATCGTGCCGGTGATCGTATTGAACAAGGAAAGAATGTCCCCTAGTCCGACTGCTCGCGCAGTTGCCGGGAACAGACATGCCGCAATTACGAGCACAACCAGAAGCCGCTGATGCGCTCTCACCCATACCCCAAAGACTCCGAGTTGTTGTTGGAAATACCGCCTCATTTGTTCGCTCCTCTCGCGATCTCCCCTGAGATCTCTTCCGGCAACGGGTCTACATCCGCGAGGCCGAACGGAAAACGATCAGCCAGAGCGATGTAGGCATCCATAGGTGCCATATGCCGGTGATGTTCCGACCACCACGAACGGTACTGCCGCTCACGCGCATAAGTGGTCGTGATCCAGTAATCCACCGGCGTCGCGGACAACCGAATGGTGTGCGTGGTCTCCGCTTTCTCACCAACCACAATGAGGGCGTCGGCGCATTTTCCTTTACGGGGAGCGCTGAATTGTTTGATCTGATTCAATGCGGTCTCGTTCAAGTGAAGGTGAGTCCGCAGCGCGGTCGTGTCTCCAGGTTGCTGTCCGATGATTTTCGTCGTTGAGTTTTTGACGATGCCAGCTCCCTCGGCACGGGGATTTGTTTCCGTGCCGACGAAATCCTCTGCGGTCTGGCTGATGCCCCAAACACTCGCGTTGCGTTTGCGCGCGGTTCTAAACAGTTGGACGACCTCGGGTGCGAGGACCCGCGAATCGAGAAGAAACCAGCATTCGTCCAAGACCGTAATGCTTCGACGCTTATTCTTCTCCGACGCTCGATGCGCGGTGGCGTGCGCGATGAGTAGACTCATGGCAGTTTCTAGTCTTGCGTCATCCGCCAGTTGCTCCACATTGAAGAAGAGCCAAGGACTGTCCAGGCTTATCGTGGTCGGGCGATCAAACAGCCTTGCGTAGATACCCTTTTCTCCGGTCCAGTTCCGCAGTTTGATCGCTGCTAAATGTGCTTCGTCGTTCACCCGCTCGCTTTTCTCCTCGTCCCGCCATTGAGCGAGTTCGTCCCGGAGGTCTGAGAATGTGGGAATCGGGTTTGAGGCTCGGATGGAGGCCCGCTTATATGTTTTTAAGATCGCCTCGGTGATCAGGTTGTCGAGCAACTCTCCGTCGTCAGTTTTCGTTTCACCCAACATATGGCGGGTCAAGTTCTTCAAGAACGCAACCTGATCTTTGCTCGGTTCGCGTTCGTCAGGTGACAGGTCCCAAGGATTGATCGTCTGCTCCGAATCAAGTGACATCGCGACCATACGTCCGCCCATGAGTTCAACTAACGGTCGATATGAGTCTCCCCGTTCGATAATCGAAATAAGCGGGTTTTCCTTGGCTGCCATCTCGAGGAATTGCTGGACCATGAAGGTCTTTCCGCCGCCAGACTTGGCCATGATCAGCATGTTTGCGTCACTTAAGGCTGGGTCGAACGGGGAGAATGGAATTAATTGCCGGTAAGGCGTCTCCAACAGGAAAAGGGGGGAGCGGGGAGTACCGCGCCATGGCATCTCTACCGGCAGGAGATCCGCCGCATTCGAGGTCAATAAATCTTGGTCGCGCTTATCGGAGTCGGCCATCGCTGGCATCGACCCGATGTAGAGTCTGCGTTTGGCAAGTGTTTCTGCCACGCCTTTGGCTCCGTTCATCCTCGCGATTGCGTACAAAAGCTGCTGGCGCTGGTTATCAATTTCGCGCTCGGCCCTTTCAAGTTCGGCGGCTGTGACTGCCGGCCGTAAGGTACGAGTACCAAAGACCAGGCTGAGCTTGGCGGTCTTAACGGAACTGGAAATGATGTCCTGCTGCACCCGCACCAACTGCCCTTCTGCAACTTGCGCTTCGACATTGACTCGAAATCCTCCGTTCGTGTCTCGCTGTGCAGCCTGCATTTTTCGTAGTCGACTCTTGTAGTTCTTGAGGATTTTCACTTGGTCTGGAATCGTGATTTGGGCGTTGACGATAAGCGGGAAATCGAGCGCAACCAACTCCCGAAGAACTCCTGGGAAAGTCGCGTCCGGCAAATCTTTCAGACTCACAAAGGAATAGAGGATCCCTCCGACGTTGATGTAGCTGTCGGTTTCATCGAGAATGCTGAGATCCACTACCTGACTACGCGGGCTCCTGAATACAAAATCGTCGAACTCAGTCCGCACGCGTCGTTGATCTGGATGGAGAGGGTTCATGGCTCTCTTTGATTCCAGAAACAGCTCATGGTCGGTCAGTCTCCGAGGTCCCACTTCCGCTGCTTCAAGGGCGGCTTCGACTCCGCGCAGCAAGCTTTCGAACTCTGAAAGCAGTTCCTGATGTTCATGATGGGACCGCTCGATACATTTGCGACCCGAGAGACTGAAAACTCCTCCGCTTTGCTGCGTGACCTTACCCGTGACACGATGGTGTATTGTCGGGTCCCATATCAGGTAGGCATGCAAGAGCGGCAGAACGTACGCTCCCGCGTCTTCCTTTTCCTTCCAACGTTCGATTCGGAAATTCTCTAGCACTAGTACTTCAGTCCGGTCGGAACGCAGTCCGCGAAGATAATTCTCTACAAGGCCTCCGAGACTCTCGGTGGTCTCGTAACGAATTTGCACGCGCATGCTCTGCTCGGGCAGCGCTCTTAAGAGCGCCTCAAGCATCGTTTTTCCTTTGGTCCTGGCGTCGTCGCTTGCGAAGTAGGACGTCTGTCCGCGCAATTCGTAGCCTGCAACGAAGCACCCGTTGGTCCGAATGATTACGTTGTCCAGATAGTCGCGAACCGGCAGCAACTCGGCGAGCGCCGGATTTCGAAGATCTTTCTCGTATTTGTCGATGGTTAGAGGCACTCTCACTCCTGCTTCAGATAAGGCGAGCGCAACTCACAGTCTGCAGCCGCTGCACAGTAAGCCCGTGGTTTCACATGCCAGGTGGCAAGATCGCGAACATAATCGCGTGGCTTGCCATACTTAAACAGCATCAACATCGGAACCACCAGGACTGGCACGCCGTATTGCAGAACCAGGTTTGTGGGCAAACCGGCAATATGCCCTCCCACAAATCGGCCCAGCACATTCATGACTGCGGCCGCACCGAGCACGACAAAAAGATCTTCAAATTCGAGATACATGAATGTCACTCGGGTTTGTAGGTTTCGATTCACGGGTACTACTGGCAAAGCCATCGCTTCGTTCCTCCTCTATCTCACTCCGGCAGTTCCATGCTGAATCCAGAATTCTCCGAGCCGCAAAATCCCCGAGAGGCAGAAACAACACATGGCCGCTACGAGATTTCTGACCCACGCCTCGCCGATGGTGATTCGTTCCAGCAGGCCCGCGTAGTGCGTGGCTGCGAGAACTACTTGGCCGACACCGTAAAGAGGGAGCAATACATTTCCCACCCAGTTCACGAGCGTGAGGATTGAAATCCAATAACGATCAGGACTGTCCCAGGCTCGTTGACTGGCAAACGTCTCAAGTACACGCAACAGGCCCGAACACAAGAGAGATCCCAGGGCGGCGGTGGCCATGTGCTGGAAGTGACGCCCTTTGGAAAAACAGTAGATGGCTGCTGCCGCGAACAAACCAGCGAGGGTCGGCATGATGACGTTACCCAACCAATTGGTTAAGTTGAGCATTCCGTTGGCAAAGTTCACCGCATCACCTCCACGTCATCAACCGACCATCGCCTGACACAGCTTCCATATGCCGGAGACACTTAGAAACGCGAGACCTGCACCGACCAGAGGCATAAACGGCCGGTGGCGAGCGTAGTTAAGAACTGAACCGACGATCGCCAGTCCGGCCGCCTCAGGGAGGATCGTTCCTGCCAGGAAATTCCAGGCGGAGGTGAGCATGTCCGTCGTGGCAAATTCTGAGCCGCTGTTCCAGCTCTGCATCAGGTGGACGAGACCTGACACCGACAGAAGAAAAATGCCAGCGATTACCGATCCCAACGGATTGTGGCCTTCGGCAGCATCAAGAGCCGCTTTCAGAATGCAAAATGCCGCGATGATCGGGGCTAGGCGACCAATGACGATGTCAGAGACAAAATGATTGAAGGTTGACTCAATGCTCCCAACCCATGCACTTGAAATATTCCCGCCTTGGGGCGGAAGAGAGATGCCTTGCGCCGCGAACCAAGAGAGAAATTGCGGAAGCGTGAGGAAAATCACAGACCAAAGCGCCCACCTCTGAAATCGACCGCCCGTATGAAAGTTGACGCCACCCTCCTGACGCAGTGCGATTCCGGCCAGAACCATCGTGCACATTGCGGCTGGCGCTGCCATATCGAACAGCAACTTCATTAAATCGACGATGATCTGTGGCAAGGTCATGGCAGCTGAGTGCTTACTGCACTCCTCCTGCACCGTTCTGGATCCAGAACTCAATCAAACGGGTAAGACCGGAAACAACAAGGAGGCCGCCTGCGGTGACCGACCAGCGCATTACGCCACGCCCTTGGGAGTATGCGATTACGGCCATCACGACAGCTAACGCCGCGCCAATGGGAGCGATCACGTTTCCGACCCAGTTCACCAGGTTGAGCACGGCACCTTCCGGTTGAGCCGCTGTTTGCCCTTGCACTGCCTGCCCGGTTGCGGGCTGTGTACCGAGGTTCTGCGCATATGTCGCTAGCGGTGCGAGTTCGAGTAGGAGAATGGCTGCCAAAAATGCTGTCGCAAGATGCCTGCGATGTAGCCGGTTCAAGACCTTCATGTGCTCTCCAGTGCGAAGCGTATTCGCAAGCGAGAACATATGTGGGCCGCAAATTTCGAGCAAATGGAAAAGCCATGCTCGGATCGAGAAAAGTAGCGTTTTTGTTGCAGGAGTCCGTGAACGCAGCAGACAACGCTATCGAGATTCAGGATGTTTTGCTATTAGGATTCCGATCAAATTGGTTAAGGACATGGAAACCTGTCGGCGGATGTTGCAACACTCGCGAACAATCTAGCCAGCCAAAATTATTATTCCGATCAAGATCAGCACGAACGGCGAGACGCGATGCGCGAACCGATGAACGCCACTATGTTGGGCAAACGTTCTTGCTGAAAGGTTAGTTACGGCAACCCACAAGGCCAACATGAAATAGAAACACATCACCATGATTCCGACTCCGGAGGGGGTGACTCTTGCGAAGAGGGGGATGTAGACCGCGATGTTATCCGCGCCGTGCGCTGCGGTCACGACTGCCACCGCCCACCAGCTATCCGAAGGCTCGCTGCTCTCGCTGTGCTTTGCCCAAATCTGCTTCACTCCTATCGCCATGGGCAGAAACCCTAGCCATCGAATGTATTGGGGTGGGATCAGCGTAGTTCCGAAATACCCTACGACTGAAACTAGGACGATTATCGTGAAGCCGATGAACTGCCCGATCACCACGATACGCAGACTGGTGCGGCGAAGGAACCAGAGGGTGAGCAGGAAAAAATCATCCACGTTTGTACTGGCGAATGCCGCCACAGCGAGCGCAATTGTCTCCATTCCTGAACATCATCCCATTTGGTAGAAGGTTCCAGCTAGCCCGACGTTTATCTTTCGTTTATGTCAGGCTGGTTGAGTTCCTTCCGCAACTGGATCAACTGGCGCAGTTCCTCAACACTTGGAGCGTCGGAAGAATGCTGTTCCGGGGAAACTGTTGGCTTGGACAAATTCTTACCGGTGCCCTCTTCGAAAACGACGTTAATGAGAGTATCGGCGGGAATCGTAATCACCACACGTTGCGCAATGGCCATTCTTGAGATTTGTTCGTCAGAAGCTTGCCCGATGTTGTTGGAGACCCTTTCCCGCAACAAATCTGATTCGCTCAAAGGTTGGTCGAGGTTTCCGCGCCCAACGAGCATTGCTCCGGCTTGACCGATGCCCGCCAGCGATCGTACCAGGACATTTTTCCCGGTATGTTTACCTTCGACTTTGCCGCGGATTGGTTTCATCTGTAGATCCGTCGCGACAGCCTGAATCGGAACATTTGCGCCGTCAGGCATCAGCATCGAGTCGAACTGCAAGCGGACGTAGCCCGAGCGATCAGCGTCCTGCAAGTACCCAACCGCCTTGGTTCCAGCAGGCACCACGATTTCGCCGTCTCGTTCGTAGTTGTACTCGATCACTGCCATCACCGGAGCGCGAACAGCGCTGGAGACTGCCGACTCAAGCCTGGCGCGGAGCCTTGTTCCGACCGGCAAGGCAAGCCCCGGTCCAGTGCTTTCAAGGTATGACTTTCCATTCGACTCCGATCCAGGCCGAGAGGGTGCCGCCCGCACGTAGATAAGAGAGGCTTTCTCCACTTCGTGTTCCGTCACCCTTGTGTCTGCTCCGGCCGAAGGTATTGCCTGTCGAGTTGGCTGGTAAGGCGGTGGCTGCCAGTTGTCCTGTGTCCCGAATGGAGGAATTCCAGCAAGTGAATTCGCCGTGTCTGGTGGCACAGGCGGCAGGCTTGGACTCGGCTTCGACCTGGCGGTTCGTTCCAAATCGCCCTCGTTTAGAAATCCATCTTTGCTTGTCTGTGACGCTGATATTTTTTGCGATTCGATAATGGGGAATAGACTCTTTTCGGACGGAGCAGCTGTCTTTTCCGATGACTGGTCTGAAGAAGATGTGGGTTTCAACCCCTTCGAGTCGCGAACCGGTGCGCGTGGCACCGAACCGATCACGAAGATCAATATCGCTAACAAGATGGCGCCGGCACTAATGATCACGAAGCGATTTTTTTCGAGCTGGGGGCGTGGCCGTAAAGTCTGCCGGGTAACGATGCCCTTCGACGATGACAACACACCATGCGTCTCCGCATCATTCGATTTAGGATCCGGCCCGGTCGCGTCGAGTAGTTCAACCGGAAGGTTTCCGTTTTGAGGATCGACCAATTTCACCGTACGCCTCCTTTTTTCTCCACCACGAACGCGATTTCTGCCAACGTTGGCCGATCGACCTTATCTGCATTTGTAACCTGAAGAAGTAAGGATTCTTGGGACTCCTTGAACGAGGGCCGCTCGAACACGACAACACCATCGGCTCTTCCACCCGGTTGCAGATAGCTCGTCGTAAGCTGAAAGAATCTGACTGGAACCTGTTCCGCCTTAATCGCATTCGATTTTTTCTTCGCCTGGTGCGCTAGCTGAATCTGAGGCGGCAAGAGTTCAATCGCATGTGAAGAGGAATTGCTCACCGAAAACGCCACTGTCATCTCCGACTGAAAGTAAACAGATCGGCCCACTGATACCTTGAGATCCTTTCCCCGCCAGTGCGGAGGTTGCGTGCTCTGTCGTTGTAACAACTGCTCAGCACTCGTTTGGGTAGGGTTGATCTTAGGTGCCTCTGGTGCTGTGGGGTGATTGACGTTTTTCATTTCGCCGATCACGAAGTTTGAAGTCTCAAACGGGATGACCAGGCTGCGTGCAGGCTCGTATGCCAAAACATAGTCGACTGGTTCGTTGCCTCGACTATCGCTCATAAGGCTCAAGGAGACCTGATGGCCAGTGCGCGTCGTGATCAGAGCATTTGTCTCCGCAGCTTTAGCCGTAGTCGGCTTGAAGAAAACCAATCGCGGCTCCTCATCGGAATGCTCGGCCTTGAAGGCGACGGGGTCGCCTAGAGCGATTGAGCTGACTTCTTCCGGCAAGCGTACCGACGTGACATACCCCTTGCGCAGATGAAGGACAGAAACAGCTCGCGAGTTTAGGGTGAGACTGACGATTTGAGCCTTGGCAGACGAGGTTTGTGCAAAGCCGCAATGTGAAAGCAGTGAGAGTGCGGTTATGACATGCAAAAAAGAGAAACATGAGTTCATTGCCAATTTCATCGGATCACCTCTGTGTAAAAATCCGGTCCCGGCGGCCCCTGGCGCAGATATGCGGCTCGAATCGCTGCGACATAGCGGACGACATCGGGGTTGTGATAAGCCAATCCACGCTTTGCGACGACTGCCTCGCCTGCGTAATATGCGGCGGCTACTAACCTGTAGTCCCTATAAAACAGCCGGCAAAGCCAAGCGAGGTAGCGGACGCCGCCGGAAATGTTTTGCTGGATGTCACAGCGATCACGGACTCCGAGGCGCTCAGCAGTGAGGGGCATAAGTTGCATGAGCCCAACAGCTCCCTTTGACGAAAGCGCGCACTCGCGCCAGCTCGATTCTTGTTCGATGATTGCGCGAACCAGCGACGGCGGAACCTGGTAGTGCCTGGCATATACAGCAACGTAGTATTCCGCTTCAGCACGTTTTGCGACCGTTCGCGATTCGGACCACGCAAGGACCGGAACGCAGAGCGCCAGCGTCGTGATTACAAACTTCATAGTCATACAAGGGCTCTTGTCTGTGCCGTAATCTGGTGGGCATCAAACACCAGACTGGCGAATCCGTCACGCAACAGAAGTTTTCTCCTGTCGGCTTCGGTCTTTGCCAACAACGGCAGCAGGACATCGCGCATGTCGGGCGTTATGCCATTGCTTCCGAGCAGCTTGAGCGCTGCAGCCAGGTCGATGATCTCCGAAACCGATGGCGGTTTTTCGAGACTCCAGGCGCGCAATGCCTTCGCCAGCCCCGCAATCTCGGCGTGGAATTCTTTGCTCAAGTTCGGGGTGCGTCGGGAGACAATTTCGGCTTCGCGTTCCGGAGACGGATGTTCGACACGAAGGTAGAGGCTGCGGCGTCGCACGGGATCGCCAATGCGACGTTCTTCGTTTGAGGTAAGCACCACAAAAGGAACGCTGTTTGCCTGGATCGTGCCGAGTTTGGGAATACTCAATCGCCACTCGCTGAGGAACTCCAAAAGTGTGGCCTCGAAAGCAAGGTCAACTTTGTCGAGTTCGTCAACTAACAACACGCAGGTTTTCTCGGCCTGCAAGGCGCGAAGCAAGGGACCGCCAATGAAAAACTTCAGACTCTGTAACTCAGTCCGTAGTGCATCCCATTCCACCGAAGAGCCTCTTGCGCGAAGTTCGATGCACAGCCGCTGCATGGACTCGTCAAACTTGCCGATGGCTTTTTCGTCGTTGATGCCTTCATAGCATTGCAAGCGCTCGACAGTCGTATGCGCCGCGTCCGCGACGGCGTAGGCCAATTGCGTCTTGCCACTTCCTGCGGGACCTTCGAGGAGAAGTGGTTTTTGCAGCTTCGCAGCGAGAAAGATGGTGGTTGAGGTCAACGAATCAGCGATGTAGCCGACATCGCGAAGCCTGCTCTCCAATTCAGGTAACGAACAGAACATGTCTCGGCTCCTCCCCAACGCAGTATTGGCTCGGGATCGAGCAGAAACCTAACTGCAGTTCAACTCTCGGTCAAATCGGCTCCTTCGGCAGCTTCCGAATCCCTGGCGAGCGTCGAGTTGACCCAAATCGCTCGCTCGCATACATCTTCGAAAACAGTTTTGCAGTTTTTGACCAGGAGCGAACATGAAAGCTCAACCAGCCGTTGCTCTTTCGACAGCCTTACCCCACGAAAAGTACCTGGCACCGCAAGAGGCGGCACGCTTTCTCAGCCTCAGCGCCAAGACCCTCACTCGATTTGCCAGGCAGGGAATCATTCCAGCCCACCCGATCGGCGATGGCATGCGGCGGCGCTGGCGGTTTCTGAAATCAGAGTTGGACACTTGGATGCACGCTCGAATACATTCAAATGGCCACCTGCGCTCTCATCAGGAGGAAACTCATTGAGAAGAGCGCGTTATCAGGAAGGATGTTTGACTCGAGCCACACGAAAATCGGGTGATGTTTGGGAGTTCCGTTTCCGCGAACGTCAGCCTGACGGCAAAAAGAAGATGCGCTGTCTGGTAATCGGTCCCGTCGCACGGTACCAAACCAGAACTGCAGCGCTGCACCAGGTGGAAGTCCTGCGTGCCAACATCAATCAGGGGCTCATCTGTCCTGAGGCCCCCATCCTAACCACCTTCAAAGCACTGGTTGATCATTACCGCATGAAAGAGATGCCAATGGACAACCATGCGAGGAAAGCGTACTCGACCAAGAAGCGGAACCGCCCGGTCCTGAACCAGTGGATTCTGCCACGCTGGGGAGAGTACCGGCCGGACCAAATCAAATCGGTCGAGGTCGAAGAATGGCTGGATGGACTGGTCCACAAGTACCGGAAAAAGGACAAAGGGAAACCGTTAGCTCCGGGAACCAAGGTAAAAATCCGCAACCTCATGAGTGCGATATTTCGCCACGCCATGCGGTACGAGTTTCTGCCTCGGATCGAGGAAGCCAACCCGATGCGGTACGTTCGGCAGAGTGGCAAGAGACAGAAAGTCCCTCGTCCGCTCGAGGTCGAACAATTTCAGCAGCTCTTTGCTTCACTCGGGCAAAGGGAGCGGACCATGGTACTGCTCGGTTGCGGTACCGGGTTGCGCCGGGGCGAGTTGATCGGTGGGAAGTGGGAGGACGTCGATTTCGCCAAAAAGCAGATGAACGTCACCCGCTCGGTGGTGGAGATGGTCGCAGGCGAGGTCAAGACGGAGGCTTCGAAAAAAGCGGTGCCTCTCGATGACTTTCTGATCGAGGAATTGCTGGCATGGCGGGAGATCACGCCATACAAGGATCCGAACGATTGGATCTTCGCAAGCAACTCTCCGCGCGCCGGCGAGAAACGCGGCAAGCAGCCGTATTGGCCAGCGACCATCATGCGCCAATTTATTCAGCCGGTTGCCAGAAAGCTTGGCATCGGCGACATCAGCTGGCACACGTTCCGCCACACCTATTCGACGCTGCTTGCCGACAATGGAGAAGATCCCAAAGTCGTGCAGGAGCTGCTGCGGCATTCTTCCATCAAAGTCACGATGGACATTTACACGCAGGCCGTGACGGCGACGAAAAGGAAAGCGCAATCGAAAGTGGTGGAGATGATTGCGCCGAAAAAGGCGGTGTCTCAGGGTTGATTTTCGGCGATTCGCTTAACGTTATATACAGTTACATAAAACGATGGCGCCAAAACGAAGTTAAGTTGTTTGGAATGTTTGGCGTCCCCGACGGGATTTGAACCCGTGTTACCGCCGTGAAAGGGCGATGTCCTAGGCCGGGCTAGACGACGGGGACGGTCAGAAGAAAATTGCAGAAACGAGCGGCCCGCTACGGTCTGCGCTGGATGCGCAGAACCATCCAGTGATGGTAGCAGCGCCCCAAAGGCAGTGTCAAAATCTTACGCGGCGATATTTCCTTTGTCGCAACTTTCCTGTCAGTGCCTCAACGTTGCTGCTGCAGAAACCGGTGTAAAATGCGCGCGATGCCTCTACCGCGCCGCTGCTTAGCTCTTATTTTGGGTGTAGCTGTACTGGCGTCATTTGCGCCGGCCAGGGTGCAAGCACCAGCCCCCGTTCCCCAGGCTCCTCCCAGCCGGGAAGAAATTCAGCGTACCTACGCCAAGGCAACGCCTTTTGTTGACTATCCTCTCTCCCAACTTCAGCAAGAGCAGCCCGTCCTTCATGGCCTTAAAGCTGTTTCCAGCCAGGAGCAGCTCGCTTCCCTTCTCGATAAAACCAGCGAAGCAATCGCCACCTTGCTGCCGACAATTCCAAACCTGATTTCCCAGGAAAAGGTTTACCGCACTCAATTTCCCATAGCACTGGTCGAAAAATACTTTTATCTGCAACACATCATGAGCATGCAGCTGCATCAGTCCCCGACTGGAACCTACAGTTACATGATCCTTTCCCATCGCACTCCGGCCGGGATCAAAATCGATGAATACCGCGCCAATCGCAACCAGCAGCCCATCGCATCGCAGCAAAATGAGAGTAACCTGCCGGGTGGTTATGGATTTGCCACTCTATGGCTGCTCTTCACCTCCGCTAACCGCGTGGAATCCCGCTTTCGTCTTCTTGGGAGTCAAAAAAATGAGGGTCACCAGACCTGGGTGATAGCTTTCGCGCAGGACCCCGATCAGGTCGCCTACCCAGGCATCCTCGTTGCGGGAGGGAAGACCTATCCGCTGCTACAGCAAGGTATCGTCTGGATTGATCAATCCACATTTCGCATCGTGCGCATACGCACTGATCTGCTGGCGCCGCTGCCGGAAATTAATATGCGCAAACTCAACACGGAGCTTTTCTTTCGCGAAGCAAAGATCGAGTCTCTGCCCGCGCCCGTCTGGCTTCCCGCAGAGGTGTTCGTCACCTCTTTTCAGAATGATTCTGTCTCCATTGAGCGGCATGCATACTCAAAGTACCAGCTCTACCACGTGGACTCCCGCATCGTATCTGAACCTTGATGTGGTCATGCATGTAGCAGTCCTTACAGATTTTCCTCCGGCTTCCGCATTACAATGGTTCGCTGGACATCTGGCCGCCAGGCTTCCTTATGGCCGACCCTCTTTATCTCAGCATCTGGTTCCCGCAGTTTGACGCTGCATCTATTCTGCCGCGGCTGCTCTCCGTGATGCGGCCGTTTCCCTTTTCCGGCGAGCGGCCGGGCGTGGAGTACATCTCCATTCATCCTGTTTCCTGGAGCGAGTCCACAGTGCTGGAACGCCGCTTTCGGCCGGGCATCGCTCCAGAGCTGGCCGTGGCCATGGCAGGCGAATTTATCCACTCCGATTATGCCTATGTGTTCGAGGCCTACTGGGACCTGTGGACACCGGAGGAGGTTGGCTCGCCGGAGATTGTCTCCGACAAGCCTCCGGAAGACCGTACCTATGCCAGCGCCTCTGAGGCATTCGCGGAGGAGATTTGGTCGCTCGAACCCAGCCTGGTGAGGTTTCTGGCCCATGGCCCGGAGTTTGATGAAGCTGTCTTCCAGCAGGCTGGCCACGTGCAGGTGGACTTCGGCCTGGATGCCCCCTTTCTGCACGAAGAACTCGAACTCACCTCCGAGGCAGAAGCGCGGGTGCGCGCCAACGTGCAAAAGCTGGTCAACTTCACTACTGCGGTGGAAAAGAATTGCGGCATCAGCGGACGCTTGCTCTGGTCTGAATCCGAAGAGAACCTGGCTCAGAAGCTGGTAGCCCGCCTTCAAGACGTGCAATAGCCTTTTAGAAATTGTCATCCTGAGGGAGCGGAAAGGAGTTCATCCCGCCAAGCGGAATGGACGCCATGAGCGCGACCGAGGGATCCCTACCCTGCCAGTATGCAAGGGAAGCTTTACCTTTCCTTCTGAAGGAAGTCCCAGATGGATTTCATCTTAATATTTTAAGAGAAAATTCCGGGACTAATGCATAACTTATTGATTCACAACAGATAAGTGTCCGTAATCCGTTTTTCCCTTCCCTTCAGTAACTTTGAAGATGGTCCTCAGGCCGGGTAAGCTCCTGCCATGTCAGTGGTGGCTATGACTCCAAATATTGGGCAGCGCCGATGGCCGCGCTACGACATTAGCGTGCCGGTAATCGTTGTGGTCCGGCGCGAGGGCAAAACCACCCTGGCAAACGGCCGTGGCACCGAGGTGAATCCCGGCGGCCTGGCTGTCTTTGCCTCTACCGAGTTGCGTGCTGGCGACGAGGTTGAAATCAGCTTTACGCCACCCTATAGCAACACGCCTCTGGAAGCGCGCTGCATTGTGCGCAACCGACAGGGCTATACCTATGGCATGGAATTTCTGAACGAGACCGCAGAAGATGTCGCCCGCGTCGAGCACATCCGCGGAGTGCTGCGCGCCATCGGCTCGCTGAAATAAGCACTCCGCTGGCGGATTATCGCCGTCACCAGCTAATCAACCATTGTCATCCTGCGGCGCAGCGAAGGATCTCTGCATTCGGGGACATCAAATAAAAGAGCCGCAGCAAGCTGCGGCTCTGCAAAACATTTGTGCATTTTTCCGGTTAGCTTTTAAGCCTACTTCGTCCTGCCGGCCTCGGCCCCTGAATGCTCCATCGCATAAGCCGCCTGCGCCGCCGCCAGCCGCGCCGTGAGCACGCGAAATGGCGAGCAGGAAACATAGTTCAGCCCAATCCGCGCACAGAACTCCACCGACGCCGGATCGCCGCCGTGCTCGCCGCAGATTCCCAGCTTGATGTTGCTGCGAGAGCGCCTTCCCTTTTCCGCCGCAATCTTCATCAGCTGGCCCACGCCCTCCTGGTCGAGGGTGGCAAAGGGATCCTGCTTCAGGATTCCCTCGGCCAGATACGAAGGCAGGAACTTGTTGATGTCGTCGCGCGAGAAGCCAAAAGTAGTCTGCGTAAGGTCGTTGGTACCAAAGCTGAAGAACTCCGCTTCTTTGGCGATTTCGTCCGCCACCACCGCCGCCCTTGGCAGCTCGATCATGGTGCCGACCATATATTCAACCTTCGCTTCCTTCTCCGCGAAGACCTCTTCCGCTACCCGCCGGACCACCGCAGCCTGATTGGCCATTTCCTTCAGAGTACCCACTAAGGGAATCATAACTTCAGGTTTTACTTTAACTCCATCCTTACTCGCCGCCACCGCAGCTTCAAAGATGGCGCGCGCCTGCATCTCGGTGATCTCCGGATACGTAATCCCCAGCCGGCATCCGCGATGCCCCAGCATGGGATTGAACTCGTGCAATTCCTCCACCCGCCGCAACATGGTGCGCAGCTCTTTCAGCTTGGGGGACTTTGGTTTGGTCGCCTCGAGTACTCCAATTTCCACCAGCAGGTCTTCGCGGCGCGGCAGGAACTCATGCAATGGCGGATCGAGCGTGCGGATAGTTACAGGGAATCCGTCCATGGCGCGGAAGATGCCCAAAAAGTCCGAGCGCTGCATGGGCAACAGCTTCTTCAGCGCGGCGCGGCGGTCCTTCTCCGTGCTCGCCAGGATCATTGCGCGCACATGCGGCAACCGGTCTTCGGCAAAGAACATATGCTCCGTGCGGCAGAGGCCGATGCCTTCGGCGCCAAATGCCCGTGCCTGGATGGCGTCACGCGGAATGTCCGCATTGGCGCGTACCCCCAGTTTGCGGTGCGGCTCCGCCCAGCTCATCATCTTCTGCAGCTCGGGATCATCCGCCGATGCCGCCGTGGTATTCAGCCGTCCCTTGATCACGCGCCCGGTAGTGCCATCGAGCGAAATCCAATCACCAGCCTTCAGCACCTGGCCTTTCACGCGCATCTCGCCGGCTTTTTCGTCCACCTCAAGTTCTCCGGCGCCTACCACGCAGCACTTGCCCATGCCGCGTGTTACCACGGCAGCGTGGCTGGTCATGCCGCCGCGCGAGGTCAGAATGCCCGCAGCCACTTCCATGCCGTGAATGTCTTCCGGAGTGGTCTCCGCGCGTACCAGGATTACCGGATTGCGCTTCGGCCCGGCCTTCTCCACCGCTTCATCCGCCGTAAAGACGATCTGACCTACGGCCGCACCCGGCGACGCCGGCAGCCCTGTAGCCAGCACCTCGATCTTCACGCCCTTTTCCTGGAGGTGCGGCACCAGGTAGTCGTAGAGCTGGTTGGGCTCCACGCGCATCATGGCATCTTCTTTGCTGATGAGACCTTCATTCACCATCTGGATCGCCACCCGCACCGCCGCGCGCCCGGTACGCTTGCCGTTGCGCGTCTGCAGCATGTAGAGCTTGCCGTCCTGAATGGTGAACTCAAAGTCCTGCATGTCCTTGTAATGCCGCTCCAGGCGAGTGGTGATCTCGCGCAGCGAGTCATACACTTGCGGCATGACCTTGTGCAGCTCTGAGATGTGCACCGGAGTGCGGATGCCTGCCACCACGTCCTCGCCCTGCGCGTTCATCAGGAACTCGCCGTAGAACTCCTTCTCGCCAGTCGCAGGATTGCGGGTAAAGCCCACGCCGGTACCGCTGGTTTCCCCTAGGTTGCCAAACACCATGGCTTGCACATTCACTGCCGTGCCCAGATCGTCGGAGATGTTGTTGATGCGGCGGTAGTGCTTGGCACGGTCGTTGTTCCAGGAGCGAAACACTGCATCTCGCGCCATTGCAAGCTGCTCGCGCGGTTCCTGCGGAAACTCGCGCTTGGCATGCTTTTTTACGACCTTCTTGTATTCTTCAACCACCTGCTTGAGGGCAGCGGCATCCAGTTCGGTGTCCAGTTTCGCCTTTTTCTTTTTCTTGGTGCCCTCGAAGACCTCTTCAAACTCGCTCTTGGGGATCTCCAGCACTACGCTGCCAAACATCTGGATCAGCCGCCGATAAGAATCGTAAGCAAAGCGTGGGTTTTTGGTGCGGAGCGCCAGCGACTCCACGCTCTCATCGTTCAAGCCCAGGTTCAGGATGGTGTCCATCATGCCCGGCATGGAAAACTTTGCGCCCGAGCGCACGCTCACCAGCAGCGGATTGTCGCCCGCGCCCAGCTTCTGCCCCTGCATACCTTCCAGCTTGCGCAGCGCCGCATCCATCTCGTTGTCCACGGCTGTGGAGGTCTTGCGGGTACGCATCCAGTCACGGCAGGCGTCGGTGGTTATGGTGAACCCCGGAGGCACCGGCAGCCCGGCGTTGGTCATCTCCGCCAGGCCGGCGCCCTTGCCGCCCAAAAGGTCCTTCATCTTGCCGTTGCCGTCGGCCTGCCCCGCGCCGAAAAAGTAAACGTACTTGCCTGCCTGCTGCTGTGCGCTCGCTGTGTGCATGGTCTCCTGTTCCAGTGTCTGTGTGCTCATTGGGAATTCCCCTATCCGGCTGGCGCGGGCTTTCAACCCGCTTTTATCTGCAAAAGCCTTCGCTGTCTTAAGCCAAGGGAGGAGCCTTTATTGTAAAGCAGAGCCTGCTCGCCGCGCAGCCTCATCTGTGGAAAGTTGACAGCCTTTTTTGCGCGGGCGGGAGGATCCAATAGAAAGGGACTGAGAAGCCAAAGCTCAAGCATTGCTCGTTTTGGCTTGATTGGGGCTTCCACAATTGAATCCGGCCAGTTCAAAAGTAGAATTGTAGAGCCGCAGCTTGCTGCGTCTCTCATCCGAACCTACTTCTCTGCCACGATCTCGCTGAAGTCGGCAATTGCCGAAAAGCTGTTCAGCACCCCTTGGAGGAATGCCAGCCGATTGCCGCGCACCCTCTCATCCTCGGCCATCACCATCACTTTGTCGAAGAATGCATCGACTGGTCGGCGGATGGCGGCCATTGCAGCCAGCGCTTCATCATACTTACGCGACTTAGCCAGCTCAGTCACATGCGGGCCGACCTTGCTCAATACAGCATTGAGCTCCCGCTCGGCATCTTCGGCAAATAATGCGGGATCAACTTTTTCATTCACTCGTTTTCCGCTCTCATTCGCCTGCCTCAGGATGTTCTTAATGCGCTTAAAGGCCACGGAGATGGAGCTGAAGTCTTCCGACCCGCGCACCTTGGCCAGTGCTTCGGCACGCGCAACCGCATCCATCACATCATCCGACCCTGCCGCCAGCACCGCATTCACCACGTCGTAGGCAAAGCCGCGAGCTTCGCGCAGATAAAACTCCAGCCGCTCGCGGAAGAACGCTCCGATTGATGTCTGCTTCTCGGCAGGGTTCTTCCAGGGAAAGTTGTCGGAGGGATTTCTGAATAGCTCGCGCAGACTCACTCGCAGGCCCTTCTCCGCAATAATCTTCACAATGCCGTTCGCCTGCCGCCGCAGCGCAAACGGATCTTTTGAGCCGCTGGGTATAAGCCCCAAGGCAAACATTCCAGCAATCGAGTCTGCTTTATCAGCGATAGAGAGAACCGCTCCCTCAATCGTCCGCGGAACCTCGTCTTCCATGGACTCGGGCTTGTAATGGTCGTAGATCGCCGCCGCGACCTTTTCTCCCAGCTTCTGGTGGCGCGCGTAGAGCCCGCCCACGATTCCCTGCAGCTCGGTGAATTCCTTCACCAGCTCCGTGGTCAGATCGGTCTTTGCCAGCAGAGCGGCCTCTCGTAATGCCGCGCGGTCTAGCGGCACTCCTGTTTTCTCCAACTCCGCCGCCAGCTCATCCGCCAGCTTCCCAACCCGCTGCGTCTTTGCGTGATAGCTGCCGAGGTCTTTCTGGAAGGTCACTGCCTTGAGCATCTCCACGCGTTCGCGCAACGGGATCTTCTGGTCGGTGGTCCAGAAGAAGCGGGCATCGTTGAAGCGCGCCCGCAGCACACGCTCGTGCCCGTGGCGGATAATCCCTTGCGGATCTCCATCGGTATTGAGCACGGCCAGAAAGTTGGGCGTCAGCTTGCCGGATGCATCCTCAATCGCAAAATAATTCTGGTGATCGCGCATCACCGTGACCAGAACCTCTTCAGGGAGCGAAAGATACTCGCGCTCAAAGCCGCCCAGCAGCACCGAAGGCCACTCGGTGAGATTCACAACTTTATTCAGCAGCGGCGCGTCTTCACGCCAGCGCGCGCCGGGGATGGTGCGTGTGGCCGCATCCAGGGCTTTGCGGATAACTTGTTCGCGCTCCGGCGAGCCAAGCACCTTCGCCTCGCGCAGCTTCTCGGCAAACGCCGCAGCCCGCTCATAGCGGATCGCTCGGTCTGCCAGCAGCCGGTGCCCGCGCGACCCCGCGCCGGCGCGTAACCCCGCAAATTCCAGCGGGACCACTTCGCCATCGAGCATCGCCACCAGCCAGCGCACTGGACGCACAAAGCGCTCGCTCGTCCGCCCCGGACGCCAGTACATGCTCTTTGCCCAGTACAACCCGGCAATCTCCTTCGGCAACGCCTCGGCTAATATCTCCGTCGCTGTACGCCCTTTACGCCGGACTTGCGCTGAAAGATATTCGCCCTTGGGCGTGCTGACCCGCTCGATCTTTTCCAAAGGCAATCCAACCTTCTCCGCAAACTTCTGCGCCGCCACGGTCGGCTGCCCATCTTTAAATGCCGCCTTCACTGCCGGACCTGTGACCTGCTCCTCCACATCCGCCTGCGCCACGGGAATCCCCGGCGCAAACACCGCCAGCCGCCGCGGCGTAGAAAGTGTCTGCAGCCCCTGTGTGGACGCGGGCGACTCGCCCGCGTTGAGCAAGCCCTCTCGCTGCAGCAGCTCGCCCACACGACGGCCCAGCTCCTCACCAGCGGCATCAATCATGCGCGCTGGAATCTCTTCACAGCCAATCTCTAGCAAAAAATCAGGCATAAAAAGTTTGTCAGCAAGTCAGTTTGTCAGTGCATCAGTCTGTCGGTTTTTCGGTCTCTTAGGCTTCTTTTCGCCGAAAGACCTGTCTCATGCTCTCTGTGCCGTCTCCAGCACCTTAGCCGATCCACTATCCGCCGCCTGCTGCGCCGTCCACGCCTTGGCTACTCCAACCGCCAGGTTGCGGATGCGCGCAATCACTCCCACGCGCTCAGTCACGGAGATTGCGCCGCGTGCATCGAGAATGTTGAACAGGTGCGAACACTTTAAACAAAGATCAAACGCGCCCAGGACTGAAAAACGCTTCAGCTCGGTCGCAGGACCTTCCTGGGCTGCCTTGAACTTATCCAGCAGTGCCTGGCACTCGGACTCATATAGTTCCAGGTGCTTCCATGCCTTCTCCACATCTGCCGTCTCAAAGTTATAGACGGAAAACTGCAGCTCATCCGCAAGGCGCACATCACCGTACTTCATCACCGCGCCTGATTGTGGTTCTTTCGCCCACACAATTTCGTAAATTGAATCCACGTCCTGTAAAAACGCCGCGATGCGCTCCAGGCCATAGGTCAGCTCGGCGGAGATCGGGTCCAGGTCCACGCCGCCGCACTGCTGGAAGTAAGTAAATTGCGTAATCTCCAGCCCATCCAGCATTACCTGCCAGCCAATGCCCCACGCACCCAGCGTGGGCGACTCCCAGTTATCTTCCTCGAACTTGATATCGTGCTGGCGCAGGTCAATGCCGATGGCGCCCAGTGACTCCAGATAAAGCTCTTGCACATTCTCCGGAGGCGGCTTGAGGATCACCTGCAGCTGCATGTGTTTAAACAGGCGGTTGGGATTCTCACCGTAGCGCCCATCCGCCGGCCGCCGTGAAGGCTGCACGTATGCAACTTTGTAGGACTGGGGGCCGAGCACTCGCAGAAAGGTCTCAGGCGCCATGGTGCCCGCGCCGACCTCAACATCATAGGGCTGCTGCAGCACGCATCCGCGCTCTGCCCAGAATGTCTGCAGGCGCAGAATGAGTTCCTGGTAAGTGAGATTAGGTTTCGTAGATGGCATTCTTGATTTACATGAGAGCTATCAGCTGCGTGCCGATGGCTACCGTCTCGTTCGCTTCCCCTCGCTTTTCAATTTCCTTTCAATCCGCCACTGCCTGACAATAAACACAACTCCTAAAACAAAAAAAGCAATCCCCATTACAAAGAACGGACGATGCCCTTGGTTCCCAATAATTGCAAATACAGCTCCCACCACCAGGAAAGGAACGCCCGTATTGATCAGATTCTTCATGAATTCGAATAAGAGTGCCCCACCTTTCGCCTTCTTCGGCGAAGGGTAGAATTTAGATCTTCTCCAGCATCACCCCTGTCGCCAGCTTACGCTCCAGGTGCCGCTCCATAGTGCGCAGCAAGAAACGCCGCAAATCGCGGGCGCGCTCCTTGGGCCAGGGCTCCTCATCCATCTCCTCCAGCGCCGTCCGGAACATGCGCGCCGCCAGAGCGCGCGAATCCGGCGTAATCTCCGCCGAGGCCAGCCGCTTGTGCGCCGCGCACATCAGCCCATCCGCCAGCGCATGATAAAACGCCCGTCCGCCATTGAGGGTCTCGCCGCAGGCAATACACTCACCCAGCTCGGGCAAAAATCCAACCAGCCGCAGCATCCACAGATCGAAATAGGTTACCGGCAGCCAGACCGAACCTTGGATTTCTGCATCCTTAGACCCATTCTGCAAGGCGCCCCCTCCTGGGCCTAGTTTTGGCGAAGGGTGGGAAGCCGCATTCTTCAGTCCCGCCAACACCGACACCGCCAGCCGGAAGACAGCATCATTGGCCTCACGGTCGGGCAGCAGCTCGTCCAGAACTTCGGCCATGTGCGCCAGCGCCACAGCGCGTGGATAATCCACCGGGTCCGTCAAGGGAGATTCCAGCACCTCGCAAGCGTCCAGCCGTGCAAGTTCCTGTTTTTCTTTATCCTGCCAAAAAGCCCTCACGCACGTAAGCGGCTCCAGCGCCCCGCCAAAGCGCCGCCGTGACTTCATGGCTGCCTTGGCCACGCCCTTTACCTTGCCCTCGGCGCGCGTAAACAGCGTAACCAGCAGGTCCGCTTCGCGCAGCGGATAGGTGCGCAGCACAATTGCTTCTGACTGCTTGCTCATCGAGGAAGGCAGGCCACCGCCCGTAACCACCGGGTTCACAGATGGATGCCTGATTTTAAACCAGCAGGTTACGATTTGCTGTTTTGCCTTGCTCGGGAGGCCACGTTATTATTAGCGATAGCAATATCCGCCCTGTTCAACCATCAATCTGAAACAATTTCAAAACTGCTCCTCGCTCCCGGCCGTGCGAATACCTGGCCCCCGCCTGCATAAAACCCCTAAAATTCGCTGGTATCTACAATTAAATTTAATTATCTTCAATCGTTCAATTCTCGGCCATGTGCCGTAGATTTCTAACTCGATTCAGAGCATGCCCATCGAGCCTGGCGATATTGCCGTTGTTCTACAAATCCCTCGCAACGTCCATTCCGGAGGACTTCATGAAGTCCAAATACATTTTTACGGTCATCCTCTTTGTTCTACTTACTCTGCCTCTGCTGGGCGATGGGCCGAATTTTAGGGCGGACGTCACCGTTAACGCTACCAGCACCGCGGGATGGCATCCCCTCGGAGCAGCTGACTGGAAAGCGCAAAACGGCGAAATCGTCGGGACCCCCAAGCAGCCCGGCGGTGGCTGGCTCGTGCTCGACAAATCCCTGCAGGATGTGGCCTTCTACGCGGACATGAACTGCGCCGCCGGCTGCAAGGCGGGAGTGTTGCTGCGCACGGAAAAAACTCCCGATGGCGGCATGAAAGGCATCTTCGTTTCGTTCAGTCAGGGTGACACGAACTCCTACGCGGTGACCCTGGACAGTCAAGGCAAAGAACTCACACGCGAGAAGCTGCCCCCGGCGACGGGCCAGATCACCGCAAACGGAATCCCCCGCGCGGGACTCGCCACGGCTGCTACGCCCGGGAATGCTCGCGCATCGGGGCCGCCCCCGATTCCAGCGAATGTGCCTCCGAGCCTGGCCTCGCGCCCCAGGTCGGAATACCGTGAGGGAGATTGGAATGAGATTCAGGTCATCCTGGCCGGCACCGCGGTCCGGCCAATCCTGAATGGAGGAACCTTTGGGGGCGGCGGAGCGGCGACTGGCGATGCCAACGAAAAGTACGGGAAGTACGGCCCGGTCGCGCTCTATGTGGGCGGAGAAGCGCCCGTCCGCTTCAAGAACATTGCGTATAAAAACCTGCTCGCCCGCAGCGTTCCCTCAGACTCCGTTTCCAGCAATTACAAGATGCAGCGCCTCAGCGAGTTCTATTACTCGTGGTCTGCCGCAATCGCCGACGTTAATCACGATGGCATTGCCGACGTAGTTGCCGGCCCCTTCTACTATCTTGGACCAAAATATGACGTCGCCAATGAGTTCTATCCCGTCCTGACCTGGGACCCTTCAACCCAGTACGCTCTCGACTCGATGGTTAGCATGGCGTACGACTTCACCGGCGATGGCTGGGCTGACGTCCTGATCATGAGCGGGAGCGCCGGCAATGGCACCGGTACGCTCTACGTCAATCCGCACGGCGAAGCGCGCCGCTGGGACCACTATGTCGTCATCCAGCCGGTCGGCAATGAAGAAACGCTCATGAAAGATGTGGACGGCGATGGCAAGCCCGAGATCGTCCACTGCGGCAACAATACCCTGCAGTACTCCAAGCCCGATCCTGCCAAACCGACAGAGCGGTGGATCACCAAAACCGTCTCCGAGCCTGGGCCTTGGTGCGTAAACATCAGCCACGGTCTGGGCGTAGGCGACATCAATGGGGATGGTCGCATGGACGCCTTGACCGCCTATGGCTGGTTCGAGCAGCCGCCGGCCGGCGCCGAGGGGCTGTGGACTTATCATCCGGAGGCATTCGGCCGCTGGGGCCGCACTCAAGGAGGCGCTGGCGGCGCCGAGCTGGCGGTTTATGACGTAAACGGCGACAAACTGAATGACGTTGTAAGCACCCTTGAGGGGCACGGTTTCGGCATGGCCTGGTTCGAGCAGAAACGGGACGCCGGCGGCAAAATCTCATTTGTCCAGCACATGATTATGGATAACTTCACCACCAAGAACGCCGGCGGAGTTATCTTTACCGAGCCTCACGCCTCCACCTACGCCGATATGGATGGTGACGGCATTCCCGACTTCATCACCGGAAAGCGCTACATGTCGCATCTGGCAACGTATGGCGATCCAGATCCATATGGCGAGCCGGTCCTCTACGTGTACCACACAGTACGGAACCCGAAGGCGCCTGGAGGAGCGGAGTTTGTGCCCGAACTGATTCACAATCGCTCGGGTGTCGGCTCCCACTTTGCGGTTGCGGACCTGAATGGTGACGGCAAGCCCGACATCGCCACCTCAACCGCATCCGGAACATTCATCTTCTTCAACAACACTAAAGCCGCCCCGAAAGCGCAGGCGGCGGCACGCAGATAATTCGAGCATCTTCAAAATCGAGCACCGATGAGACACGCAGCAAGAAAGGAATAATGTATGGCCGATATCATGAAGCAGATTTCAGGGGCCCTCACTCGCCGTAAGTTCATTGCCGGAAGCTCGGTTGCTTTGGTTGGCGCTCCTGCCGTGCTCAAAGGATGGGGACAGACAACCTCCCCATCCACGCCTTCCTATGTCGAAGTCGAAACCAAGTATGGTCGCCTGCGCGGCGCGCAGCAGGGCAACGGTCTGGTCACATTCAAAGGCATACCGTACGCCGGCTCGGTGTCGGGCGCGAACCGCTTCAAGGCCGCACCGGCACTGCAGCCCTGGAAGGGTGTGCGCGATGCCCTGCAGGTTGGCGCACCTGCGATGCAGCAGAACAGGAACCGGACGAACGAGCCTCCAGCCGCTGAGGACTGCCTTTTCCTGAATATCTGGACACCGGCCGCCGATGGGCGCAAACGCCCCGTCATGTTCTACAACCACGGCGGCGGCTTCGTGATCGGCTCCGCGGCCTCTTCCTATCAGGATGGCGGCAATCTCGCTCGCACCTGGGATGTGGTGGTGGTTGCCACCAACCACCGCCTCGGTCTCATGGGATACCTCTATCTTGGCGACCTGGCAGGCGAAGAATATTCCGGCAACCAGGGTCTCGAAGACATCCGCGACGGCATGAAATGGGTGCGCGAAAACATTGAGAGCTTCGGCGGCGACCCCAATAACGTGATGATTTTCGGAGAGAGCGGGGGCGGGGCCAAGACCTCATGCCTGTACGCGATGCCCTCCGCTGCGCCCTACTTCAATAAGGCGTCCATCGAGAGCGGTCCGGGCATTCGCATTTATCCCAAAGAATCAGCGGCTGAGACTACCCTGATGGTCCTGAAGGAACTCGGTCTGCAGAAGTCCGAGTGGCGCAAGCTTCTGGAGGTCTCCGCAGACAAGCTGGTGGATTTACAGGGAGCACTCGGCCAGGCTCGCGCAGGCTCAGGCCCGCTGATGCAGGGCGGCGGTCGAAGAGGAATGAGTGGCAATACCGCTCCCGGAGGCTTTGGCCCCGTGCTCGACGGGCACGTCATGCCCAACCATCCCTTCTCTCCCACAGCACCGGCCATCTCCAAGAACAAGCCGCTCATCGTTGGCTACAACCGCGATGAGATGAACTTCTTCTTCGCGCAAAACCGCGCCACCGACGTTTATGCCCTCACCGACGAAACATTGAAGGAGCGGCTCGGCAAAGAGCTGGGCGCAAATGCCGAGCCAGTGCTGGCAGCTTATAAAAAGAGCCGGCCCGAGGCATCGCCGGCCGACCTGTATGTTGCCATCGCGACCGCGCGCTTCGCCGTTATCGGCTCAACCACCATCGCCGAGCGCAAGTATGCGCAGCACGGCGCGCCGGTTTACATGTATTCCTTCAATCATGAGTCCGACCGCCTGATCCCTGGCACGCAGCATAAGTTCGGGGCCGCGCATGCCATGGAGATTGTGTACAAGTTCAACAATGTAGCGCCCGCGACACCTGCGCCAACAGGAGGACAGTCGGCACAACTGGGGGCCATGTTCGGTGATTCGCAGCCTAGCAGCGTTAAAGCCGCCCATAATATGAGCGAATTCTGGAGCACCTTTGCCCGCACCGGCCATCCGGCGGCCAAGGGGCAGCCCGCGTGGCCCGCTTACGACACTACAAAGAGAGCAACCATGCTCATTGATGCGGAGTGCAAGGTGGTCAACGATCTATTCAGCCCCGAACGGCAGGTCTGGGACCAGGTTGATCCGGCGGACGACAAACACTCATAACCCGCTAGCACGCGGCAGATATTAATGCTTTTTTGGGAGAGAGGACTGTAACTTGAGAACCATACTCGCACGCATTTTTACGGCCGTAGTCTGCCTGTTTACCCTATTGTCTCTGGCGCCCTTGCAGGCGCAGGAGCTCCAGCCCGATCAAAAGCAAAAAGTGGATGCCGCCATTCCGCGAAAGGCGCAAGCCAAACCCAAAAAGCATCGCAAGATGCTCGTCATGAGCCTGACGATGCGCGATGGCAAGCCGGTTCGCGGCACCTCCGCCGCCACAATCCCTGTCGGCAACTACGCCATCGAGCAACTGGGAAAGGTTACCGGGGCCTTCGAACCCGTCTTCAGTAACGACATCGAGATGCTCCGGCCGGCTTCCCTCGCCCAATTCGACGCCATTTGCTTCGCCAACACGCTGGGCGTCTTGACCGACGACCCCGAGATACGAAAATCCCTGCTCAACTTCATCGAAAGCGGCAAAGGCTTCGTGGGCATTCACGACGCCATCGCCACCTTCGTTCAGTGGCCGGTCTACGATCAGTGGCCGGAATTTGGCAAGATGCTCGGCGGCACCGAAAACGGAGGACATCCGTGGAACGGCGAAATGATGATGATGCGGGTTGAGGATCCCAAGAACCCGATCAACGCCGCATTCGGTGGTAAGGAATTCGAAGTTACCGATCAGGCCTTCCAGTTGCAAGAGCCGGTTCTTCGCGACCATCTGCACGTCCTGCTAAGTATTGACCCTGAGAAGAGCACCAAAACAAACCGCCAGCCTCTTCCTGTTCGCGCGCAGGACAAGGACTTTCCCATGAGCTGGATCCGCCGGTACGGACAGGGTCGCGTCTTCTACCTCGCCCTCGGACACGGCGCGCCCATCTACTCAAATCCCGCCTTGATGCAGCATCTGCTGGCCGGCATGCAATACGCGCTCGGCGACCTCAAGGCTGACGACACGCCCGACGCCGCCCGAAAAGGCGGGGCTCACCCGCAGAAGTGACGCGCTGTTGGCGATCGTAGGCCTGCCAGTAGCAAATAGATCAGGCGAGGAGCTTAAGCTCCTCGCCTCTATTGTCTAGATCAAGTTTTACTGCCCGCAGCTGGGCAAGTTTGTGGCGGAGGCGTGGACTAGCAAGGCCGGCTGCGCCGAAGTCACAACCCGCTCTTGTGTAGGGTACCCAGAGATTGGTCACTCATGCTTGCTTCTGGTCGCTTGCAGCGACAGAAGAATTGTTAGTCCCAAATAATGAACAGAGCCTCTACATTAGTCAAACTCAATGCCCCGGTGTATCCACGGGTTTTTCTGCCTCAGCCTTATACGTTCCAAACTTCTGCGCCACTGATTTCAGCGTAGGATAAAACTGCACAAAGCTGTGCTCTGCTGCCGCGTGGTCTTCGTGGCACTGCCAGCAATCCGGCTTAGGCCGCGCGCTGGCGGCAACGTCTGACGCGCGGAAGGCGAAATAAGCCCACTTGTCCGGAAAGCGCTTGCTGTCCTTCACTTCTACTCCTATACCTGCGAAGTCCGTCTGGAAGCGCCCAGCCTGGTTGATCGAGCCCTGCGTCTCGGAGTTTCGCTCCTCAACCACGAATATCGTCTGCTCCGGCCACTTCCCACTCTTCTGGAACTCGCGGTAGGCCCACTGCGGCACAAAGACGTTGGTGAACTGGGGCCGCTGGCGCTCCCCCGGCCCATAGTTCATACCTAATCCCGACGAGAGAAATATCCACTCGCGATAATTCTGCGGACGCAGCAGCTGGCTCTGAGCGTTATACGCAGGATGGTCCGCCTCTCCTCCGGCCGCAAATCCCAGCAACACTGCCGCAGAAACAATAGCTGAAATCAGGAACAGCCTTCGCTTCATGATCCACCTCTCCTGAGTGGTCCGTTGCGGTCATTTCAAAAACAAAAAGCGCGCAGCTGCAGCCGCGCGCCTTTTCAAATTGGACCGCCGCTTTTAAACCGTGCGGCCAAAGTAAACGGCGTTACGCTCAGTGAACGCCTTCCACTTCTCCGGCAGATCGTCGAGCGCGAAAATGGCCGACACCGGGCACACCGGTACGCACGCCCCGCAATCGATACATTCCACGGGATCAATGTAGAGCATCTCTTCTTCGCCGTGGCCGGGCTCGTCCTTCTTGGGATGGATGCAGTCCACCGGGCAGGCGTCCACGCAGGCCGTGTCCTTCGTGTTAATGCAGGGCTCAGCAATCACGTATGCCATAAACCGTGTTCTCCCTCGCTCCCCTTTTGGGTTAAAACTGCTATAAACCTGAGACCTGAAACAAAACAAATTACATGGAAAACACTATTTTAGCAAAAGGTTTTGCAGGTGGCGTGAAACGCTAGGCAGGCTTGCGCATATACAGATTATGTGGTGGCTTGCAAGCAGTAAAGGTTGTGATATGGCAATACGTATTCCGCTACCGTGGAAATAAGACGGTAATCGCCATGAAGAATTGGATTTTACTCATCGTAGGTCTACTGTTCTCCACCTTAATATTGTGTTAATGCTTTCCGAGAAGGGGGTGTTTGGGGGGCGCTGTTTTGTGCTTATTTGGGTTTTCTTTCTTGCTTATCAGCTACGAAAATCCCAGAAGTCTAAATCAACTAGAATCTTTTAAGCATGTATATGGAGGCATGAAGTTGATTATACAAAGCAAAAACCCAGCCCTCAGGCTGGGTTTGTTATCACCAACAGAATCTGAAAATTATGCCGCTGTGCCGACCTTAGTCACGTTGCCTGCCTGCGGGCCTTTCTGCCCCTGGACGATCTCAAACTCCACCTCTTCGCCCTCCTGCAGGCTCTTGTAACCCTCCGACTCAATGGCGCTGTAATGGACGAATACGTCGGGTCCGTCTGCCCGCCCGATAAACCCGAAGCCCTTGGCGTTGTTGAACCACTTTACTGTTCCTCGAATCCTGGACACGTGCTCTTTCCTCCGTACTGAGCGCCCCCTTCGTGAGATGCGCCGAAATTGCCTACCGCTTCAATCAGGTCTGGAGAAAACCAAGCGCCCTAGGAAGGTTGGGACTGCCCTGCAGTAACACTTGGATGATGCGGAAAATACCTGCTTGATCCGGCTATTTGTATTGTGCCGGGAAAGGGCTATGTTGTCAAGTTGGTTACCTGAAATGGAAGGCTTATGATGGTTTTAATTCAGTCACTTATAAACTTAACCTGCACTATCACTTGTGCAATTTTCGGATAGCTTTGATTGCAGTCTTGTTACGACGGCGCAGCAGGCCGCTGGCAAGGGCATGGCTGAGCCAAAGGATGCCGGAGATGGTTTTGGCGTCACGGATGCCGCCACGCATCACCATATTCACGGCTGTGGGGAGCGGAAAGAACCGCGTGGCGATTTTCTCATCCTCTTCCTGCGCGGCCTGCCCGCGCTTCAATCCGCGGGCAAGGTAAACCGTCATAACTTCGGTCAAAAAACCGGGACTCACATAAAACGAGAGCGCCAGCTTCCACTCGCGGGCGGTGTAGCCGGTCTCCTCCTGCAGTTCGCGAGGGCCGGCGGCGCGTGGCTTCTCGCCGAGATCCACGTGCCCGGCGGGCAGCTCCCACAGATAGTCACCGGCGGCATGGCGGTACTGCCGCTCCAGCAGCACGCGAGGCGCGGCGCCGCTCTCCTCCAGCGCAAGCACCACGACGGAACCGTTGTGGCGGACGATGTCGCGCCGCGCAGTTACGCCTCCCGGTTCTTTTACGCGTTGCGTGGTCACGTAAAAAGCCGGACCGCGAAAGGTGACTTTGGAAGAGAGGACTTTTACTTTCGGAGACTTATTCTTTCCGCCTCGTGTGGCCATGGGGACAATATACGAGGTGCGAAGGCTGCCGGCCAAAGGCTGTAGGAAAATGCGTGCGAGGTCGCCTGCTTCCACACCGGAATCCCCACTGCCAAGAAAGGCCCCCTCAAGCCAAAGGAAGGCTGGCATGGGGCGCCTGGCACTAGCTTATCGAGTGCTATCCTCGACGCACTGTGAAAGCGAAACCCACCATTGCCATCGTAGGCCCCGGAGCGCTTGGCAGCGCGCTGGCTCTGGCGTTGCATGCTGCTAGCTATCGCATCTCCGCGATCGCGGCCCGGGCTTCTTCTCGGCGGCAGGCGCAGGCTCTGGCCCGCAAGGTAGAGAGTAGTGCCATCGAGACAAAGAGTGCTCCTTTCGCTGCGGACATTATCTGGCTCTGCGTTCCCGACGACGCCATTGCCGGCTGCGCCCAGGCCTTCGCTCGCAGCGGAGACTGGCGGGGAAGGATCGTTCTGCATTCGAGCGGAGCGCGGAGCAGCGCCGACCTTGCCCCACTTCACCGGCGCGGAGCCGCGGTGGCGTCCCTGCACCCCATGATGACTTTTGCTCGCGGAGTGATGCAGTCGCTGGCGGCTGTTCCCTTCTCGGTTGAGGGTGATGCCGGCGCGGTGCGCGCTGCGAGCGCCATTGCTCGCGGGCTGGGCGGACACGTATTTCCCATCCAAACCAAAGACAAGCCGCTTTACCACGCCTGGGGAGCCTTTGCCGCGCCATTTTTGCTGACCTGCATGATGATGGCGGAGCGGGTAGCCATTGCCTCCGGAGTGCCACGCGACCGGGTGCGATCGGTGATGGCGCCCATTGTGCAGCAAACGGTGAAGAATTTTCTGGAACGTGGCGCTGCAGCTTCTCTTACCGGTCCGCTGGTGCGCGGCGATCTGCAGACCATCGCAGCGCATCTATGCGTGCTGCCCCGTGTGCCTGGGGCCTATGAGCTTTACCGCTCCATCACCCGCACTGCCGTTGCCATGCTTCCGGTGAAACACGCAAAGCAGGTAAAGCGGCTACTGGAGGAAAATTCTGCCCCTTCGCCTGTCTTACGCGTACGAAAGGGTAAGGTTTCTCCGTAGGTTCGTGATGCCCTAAGCGAAGCAAAGAGTCCGCATGTGATTCCTCCCCTTCGACTTCGCTCAGGGCTCGCGCTTCGCGCTCGGCAAAAGCGGGGTGACGCCATTGAGATTACCTGAAACGACCCTTACGGCTGCGTGGTTGCGGTGCGGGGCGTCCGGCTGCGCTTGGAGGCACGCCAGATAGCGCTTGCCCCACCGCCGATCAGCAATCCTGAAACGGCGCCATCGTCGCAGCCGCAGACTGTCCAGCCGATGCCGGAGCCTAGGGCGCTGTAGGAGCCAACCAGCGCCCACTCGCGCCAACCGCCCAGGTTCGCGCCCCGGTTGCTGTGCAGATAGGCGGCCGAGGCGCCTCCCCCGCCCACAAGCACGCCCTTGGCTATATCGCCTCCACCACCCACCAGAACTCCAACGCCGGCCCCAACGGCCGCGCCTCCAAGAACCGAGAATATGTAGCGGTGACGTTGCGGGCTGATACCCTTCAAATCCTTGGCGGATACCTGGGGCGGGTCCGCAGCCATAGCGGGAGCTGCCAGCATCCAAACCATCACCAGGCAAAGCAAAATTCCCCAAATTGTCTTACCCTTACGGCTCGTCATACTTCCCCCTGAGAGTGTTGTTTACCGTGCTCTCCCTCTGATGGCTGCCACAGAAGCGGGGATGCGTGCCTTTGTATTCAGGGGTCGCGATACACTGAGTCAGCGATACTATGCGTGTCCGTCTCTTACTTTTTGGCCGGCTTAAAGATCTGGCAGGGAGCGAAGCCGATTGGCTGGAGCTGCCGGAGCGCGCCACGGTGGCCGACTTACTGGAACGCTATGCCGCAAAGGCCCCAGGTCTGCGGGAGTATTTTCCCGTAATGGCGGTGGCTGTAAATCAGCAGTACGCCGGCCGTGCCTGGCTGCTCAATGACGCCGATGAAGTCGCCTTAATCCCGCCGGTAAGCGGCGGTTCTACATCCGAGACGACGTTTTCTCTGGCTGGCCAGCGCACCGCGCTTACCCGCACTCGTATTGATGCGGGTGCTCTGGCTGAGAGTCTGAAGCAGGGCGAAGACGGCGCGGTGGTGGTGTTTGAGGGCATTGTGCGCAATCACAGCATGCCACCGCGCAGCTCGCAGAGGCCTGGAGTCCCGCGCCGCACGCTTTACCTGGACTACGAAGCCTACGAGTCCATGGCCCAGAAACAACTGGAAGAGCTCGCCAGCCAGGCGCTGGCAAAGTTTGAAGTCCGCGATGTGCGCATTGTTCACCGGCTGGGGCGGCTGGAAATCGGCGAGGCCAGCGTGGCCATCGTAGTGCTCTCCGCCCATCGCGCGGCGGCCTTTGATGCCTGCCGCTGGGTCATTGATACCCTCAAGCGCACCGTGCCTATATGGAAGAAAGAGCATTTTGAAGACGGCGCGGTATGGGCCGATGGGGAACCCTTCCCGGATGTGTAATTTCCGAGAAATCTATCTGCAAATAAAGTCGGGCCGATCTAGGGTGTGCGCAACAAGAGTTGCAAACCAGGGTTACGTGCTACGGAGTCTTTTCTGAAATTGCAAATTACAAATTTAAAATTTCAAATCCTCTCCCTGGCTTTTCTCCTTGCCATTTTCCCTGTAGCCTCCGCTCAAGACGACTCCTCCACCTTCAAAGTCGACGTCAAGCTGGTCAATGTCTTCGTTACAGTCACCGACGAAAACGGAGCCCCAGTCGCCGGCCTCTCACAGGACAATTTTGTTCTCTATGAAGATGATGTGCGCCAGCGCATCGCCGTCTTCGGACGAGAGTCAGAGCTCCCACTTTCCATCGTAATGTCTGTGGATGCCAGCCTAAGTACGCGCAAGGACCTGCGCCTGGAGCTGGAGGCGGCGCGCAGGTTCGCGAATGCCATCCTGCGCCCGGTGGACGCCATGGCGCTCTTTCAGTTCAGCGAAGTGGTGCGCGAGCTGGTGCCTTTCACCTCCGATCTCAAGCGCATTGATCGCGGTATTGAGCGCGTGCGCGTGGGCGCGGCCACTGCGCTCTACGACGCCATCTACCTGGGCTCGGAGGCGTTGATCCCGCGCCAGGGGCGTAAGGTCTTGGTGGTGATTACCGATGGCGGCGACACCATGAGCAGCGTGAGCTATCAGGCGGCGCTACGGGCGGCGCAGGCGGCTGAGGCCATTCTCTACAGCATTGTGATCGTGCCGGTGGCGGCCAGCGCCGGGCGGGACATCGGCGGCGAACATGCCCTGATCCAACTATCGCAGGACACTGGCGGTAAGCATTATTACGCCAGCGGCGAGCAGGGGCTTAACGCCGCCTTCCGCCAGATCAGCGAGGAGCTGCGCACTCAATATCTGCTGGCTTACTATCCCTCCGAACGTGTTGCCGAAAACGACTTCCGCCGCATCCGCGTTACCGTCACACCTCCACCAGACAAACCTCGCCTGCACGCCCGCCATCGCAGCGGCTATTTCACCTCGAAGCTGAAATAACTGGCGCCAACCTCAATCGTGCCGCACAGGGTTGGTTTAAACGTTCAACTGACAGCCGAGAGCCGATGGCCCAGAGCTTCCTGTACAATGGACTCATGCCCTTTCGCGCTCCAGGAGTTTCTGCCGCTATGAAGCGGAGCAAGTCCCCACCCCCTGAAGACACCAATGAAGAGGCGGCCTATTTGAAGGCGCTGGGCGAGAAGCAGAAGGTGGTGTCCATCAAATTGATGGATGGGGAGGTGGTGCGCGGATGGGTCGAATACTACGACCGTGACATGATCCGGCTTACCCGCGAGGGCGCTCCCAATCTCTTTATTTTCAAGCACGAGATTATGTACATCTCGGAAGATGCCGGTACGCGGCGGCGGTGAAGAAGTTTGCCAGTACGTCAGTACATCAGCAGCACATCAGCAAAAAATAAGTTTAAAGATTCATTAAGAATTGCAGATGCATGCTGAAAAGCCGCCCCATTAATGATTCAAGCGAGCAACTTCGCTTCCCTCAGGGGCTAAGCCTAGCGTTTACCTGGCCTAACGGCGCGGCTAAAGCCGCGCCCCTCAAAGCCCATTGGTGAGATGTTCTGGGAGGTCATAGAGATTCTCACCTGATGTACTGGCATAGTGATGTATTAACCAAATAAACCGACAGACCCTTGCCCTCTGACGCTCAATACGTTCCCGCCATCACTGAAATCGCGCGCGAGGCCGGCGCGCTGCTCATGTCCTATTTCGCCCG
>JADMIO010647417.1_pt1 | contig 48632 bp, 43 predicted proteins | sample 8958161 | NCBI WGS metagenome assembly JADMIO01 (sample SAMN16585339, study PRJNA669376) | soil metagenome | isolation source: Crop rotation soil | place: USA: Cullars Rotation, Alabama | collected 2011
CCGCGACTTCAAGTCACGTGAATTCCAAGCTTCGGATCCCACTGTGCTGGAAAGATCGAAGCTGAGCACAAACCTGTACAAGGCAAAGTACATTTCGGGGATAAGGCCGTCTGTATCGGTCTCCAGGAGCAATTCATCCATGTAACGTGCCGCGCCGTAGCTCATAAAACCATGTAAACCACTGATACCAGCAGGTTCTGTGGTTTCAACAGAAAACGACTGCATAAAGGCAGCCAGTATGCGGGGCAAGGAATCCGGCGCAACAGTTGTCTCCGTAATGCCATTACAGCGAAAAACGGTCATCTTTCCTTTTTGCAGGGAGATAGTCGCCAGCGGATCAAAACAAATATAGCTGTGTGCAGGCCCCTCGGTGCCGGCAGCTGTTTCCAGCAATACGGTTTCGGGATAATGATCGCGCACATGGAGGTATAGCTGCACGGGCGTGCATGCGTCTGCCAGGAGCCGTTTGGTACAGCTCTTAAACAAAAGTGTCATTGAAAACAGATTTAAAAAAGGGAATAAAAAAAGCCTGCATGAACAGCAGGCTTCTTTAAAGTATTATTACAATACCAGAGCTGTTCACGCTTGCCATCGTGAATGCCACCACCAGTATTTGTTTGCGATCGAAAGAATCATCTTATAAAATGCAACGCCGTTTTTATACGTTACATCTGTTGCAAAGAAAGGGATTTTTTTAAACCGGCAAAAAAACTTTTCTGCAAATTTTTGTAAAATAATTTACACAAGGCCTGAAACCTGCTACAGGAAACGTTTGCGGCATTACGAAACGTTTTTGGAAGGCAGGTATCTCAGCACCTGACTGCGGTATACATACAGTAGTATAGCAGACGCGATCCACACAGCGATTGCCATGAAAAACAATTGTCCATGGTCGCCCATCACTTCAATACCCAATTTGGTAAGGTGAAAAAATAAAGCACCGCTCATCGTACCCAATGCCAGCAAAGCACCAAAAGGTGTAGTGCGTGGAATGAGTACAAGGATAGCTGCGACCAACTCTACCACGCCCGAGCCGATACGTCCCCAGGGCTCCATACCTACTGTGGAGAAAATATATACGCTTTCGGGCTCGGCCCCGAACTTAAAGCGAAGCGTCTGCAGTAAAATATAAGCGACAATAATGCGCAGTACCCACAGGAAGATCGTTTTTGTGTGCATAAAAACTATTTTAAATAAAGCTACCAACCTGTTTCTCTGCAAATTGTCTGCTAGCCGACTTTTGCGAGTTTTTGCAAAGATTTCACATCGTGGATGATGATATTACGACGGTCCATTTCAAGCAGGCCGTCGGCCGAAAACTGGCTGATGAGTGTGGTAACCGTCTGACGGCTGGTACCGGTAAGCCGTGCAATATCTTCGTGTGTAAGGTAATTGGAAAGCGTAAGGGAATTGGTTTCTGTATTGCCGTTTTGCTGCAGTAATGTCCAGAAAAAATACAACAACCGCGTGCGTACGTCTTTCTGTAGCAGGTTCAACAGCCGGTTCTCGATGCGGCGCAACTTCTGCCCAACTTTTTTGGAGAAAATTATGGCAAGGTCCGGCCTCCTGGAAAGCAATTGCTCAAAGTCGCTGATGGTAAATGCGCAGAGACTTACATCGGATTTATAAGCCTGTGCAAACTCACCCTGCATATTGTTGCTGCGTTCCAGCGTTATCTGTCCGAATACATCGCCCGGCTGCAATATGTCTTTGATGATCTCATTGCCCTCATCGTCTGTATTCCCGATTTTCACATAACCTTCTTTCACGAAAAAAAGCTTGCTGAAATGCTGTGCATCTACGTAGATATACGCATTCTTATCGGCCATGATAAAATTATGTACGACGTCCAGCCCGTCATAATCATCGGGAGTAAGCTGTGCCAGGAAGTCGTTTCTCCTGATGATCAGCATTTTTTCTTCTACACTCATAATATAAAGTTCCGGATTACCATATTATTACCAGCTGGTAAACAGCCAGTACACCAAACAAAACGCCCATAGCAAATTGTATCTTCCTGTTATTCACCTGCATCCACCATGAAAATTTATATCCAAGGCCGATGAACAGCATCAAAGCGATAAAGGTACCTGCGCCGGCACTGAGTGCAAAAACATTGTATGACAGGCGGGTTGCCTCCAGGTAATGCATACTGAGCAAAGCAATCGCCCAGCCGGCCCAGAAAGGGAACTGCAGCGGGTTAACAGCACTCATTGCCATACCCAGCCAGAAGCGCGGTACATTATTTTGGATAAGTACATTTTTGCCGTCGTTTTTTTTGCGCGCAGCAAAAAAGCCTGCCACTGCCAATACAAGTAAAAACACAATCGTGAGCCATTGCAGCGCCGCAAACAGGTTATGATGCGCACTTACCCAGTTGACCGCAGCAAGGGTAACACGCAGGTAAATGATCTCCATACAGGCAACACCCAATGCAAACCACACTGCTTTTCGTACGCCCTCATGTGCAGCTACATGCATCGCCGTTACATTCAGGTTGCCAAACGGCAGTGAGCCGGTGAAGCTGATGAATATGCCTGCTGCTATGGTCTGAAGGAATACGTACATATCATTACCATGATTGGGCCGATAATAATGCATCAATACGGCGAAAAGCGCTGACCTCTTCCCTGCCTTTGCGCAGGCTTATGTAAGGAACGCCACGCCGGTGGTTGCTCCTGCTGATGCGGAACAATATCATCCAGTGACGTACGATCTCTTTCCATGCGAAATACAGGGAATGCGCCGGGTCGTATATATGCGTGGGCTCGCTGCCGCTGCCGTTCACTTCAATAACCGAAAGATGCTCACCACGCTCCAGCGACTCCCAGTCTTTATAGCGTATATCCAGTCTGCCGTAATAAAACTCGGGCATTTGCCTGCATATATGGTCAATAACATCTGTCAATTCCGGTCCGGCCTTGTGCGATACATCTGTAAACTTCGCTCCCCGGGAATGGTTTCCATAAGGCACCAGTACCAGCTTTTCTCCTGCCGGTAATATATCCCCCAGCTTTTCTGCATGCTGTTCTTTTATGTCTGTCCATTGCAGTATGTAGCGCGGCTCTGCATATACCAGTTGCTCTACCGTATGTATGCCATCACCGGAAACGGCTACCGGCTCTTTATGTACAATACCGGATATACGACCTTTGTCTTCGCCCGGATAGCGGTAATAAAATATACCGGCTTCCTGCTCATAAGATACAAACTCCTGCACCAGCCATGCTACGGGTATTCTTGCAGCATAATCTGCCAACGCCGCAGCATTATCTATTTTTTTCACACCCAGTCCGCGCTCACCATGGTCCGGCTTGGCAATGACGGGAAACCCAAGCTGCTCGTGCTGCATGCGCTCCAGTACGGCTTCCACAGTTGTATCCCGCTCAAAATAACAGGTTACAGGATATAGCTCACGCGGCAACTGGTCATAAATATCTTTTTTACTTTCCATGATAAAACCACCGTTGCGTATCCTGGGGTTGGCGGCCGTAAGAAAAAAGAAAGACCTTGCACACATGCTCAGCCACAGCCACAAAGGGTACAATGGCGCATATACGATCCTGCTGTTCCAGTATTCCCAGTGCAGCAATCGTATAAAGAATGGATGATACAATATGCGTTTCATGAAAAAATCATTGCTGTGGCGCAAACAGCCATTCGTTTACCGAACGCTGTCCGCTCACCATATCTTTGTAATACATAACAGATCTTTCGGCACATAGTTCCATACAGGTGATGCTCACAGTCCGCAACAGTCCATCACGGTTCATCAACAGATCTATACGCTGATTACCTTCACCGCCCAGCTCATGAAATTCCGTCACGTTTGCTGCGGTGAATACAGTAGTATGCTGCAGCCATTCTGCAAACCAGTGCTCCCGTTTTTCAATTACCTCTTTATCATACAACGTAGCAGAGGACCAGATCTGTGGCTTGTCGACCGGCTTCGGACTGATGTATTTTTCCCTGCCATCCCAGCGCATTTCCCACAGGCTGCCGGGCATATGTAACACCAGCGAGAACGGTTCTATACCGGAAAGATCGATCGTGCCGAATTGCGTTACCGGGTTTTCTGAATCAAATATTTCGAGAAATATAAGCCCACGGCTTTCGCGGTACGGCGGCGCAGGTATGTGCCGTTCAAAACCGCCATTCATCAACACCATGGCATTACCGTTGTTGTGTAACCCGATCCAGGTGCCACCCGCTTTCCCATCGCGGGGAAAAAGGATACGGCCATGCTCAAAGCCTTGTGCAGCAGGCATAGCCGCCGGTTGGCGAAGCACCTGCTCATCGCGGTTGGAGGTAAGAAATATTTTATCGCCTGCGGGAAGAAAAGTTATTGTGCACATAATTTCCGGTATTGAATAGTAGATGGAGCGACACCAAAACTTTCAGGCAATACAATATCGGTCATTTCAAGAATCCCTACTCTTACCAGTGCCATGTGATGGATGGTGTGTTCGAGATTATATACCAGCTCGCGGTTATAATTGGTTGTAACCATCATCACATCATCCGTTCCTAATCCCGCTTCCATCAGCATGGTCTTATCGGCAAGCCCGAGCGTTTCTGCAATGCTGCGCAATAATTGTATCGCCAGGTCTTTATCGGTCTCTATACGAAGGTCGCGTTTTCTCCGTTCATAATTTACCATACCCGCATCATACCCGTTCAGCAGGCATTGAAACAACTCGATGCAATGGCGCACGTGCTGGCCAATCGTTGCCCCGGACAGGTTGCGGCATTTTGCGGCATATTGTACGGGGGTTAACTGTTCCAATGCACCGGACAGTTCCTCAAAAACATTTGCTATCAATTGTGTGAGCTGCATACGATCATTTTAGATACGATATGAGAATGATTATGGTTTTATTTGAACTTCGTCCAGTTGTGATCGGCATTGGTCCTGAGGTGGGCTTCGTCTTTGTTCCAGCTCTTGAGGGTATTGTTAAAATACTTGTTGTAGAACAGGTATAGCTTGCCGCCAACGATCTTATATGTCTCCGGGTCAACTTCTACTTTCGCTCCTTTTGCCCCCATCGCATAAGCACACCATCCGCCATATTGCGGCTCATAGTTTGCCGGATGTTGTCTGAAAGCATCGAGGTTTTGCTGACTGGCAAAATGATACGTAACACCATTCCATGTAAAGCTGTATTGCTTATCGCCTTCCTGCGGCTTTCCTTTAAAATAGCTTACCGGGTCATAACCTGTTATTGCAAGGCCATTATCAAGGTTAAAATTTTTCTGGCGCTGGGCAGCGGTTTGTGCATTGGTAAAAAACGGGATCGCAATCAGTGCGATCAATACGACCAGGTGACGCATAAGTCTGTTATTTAATTGTGGTTCTGTTATTTAATAAATCTTTTTCCTGAAGAAATAACTGATACGTGGTGTAACAACCCATTCGCGGGTAAGCCCGTCGGGACGATAGCTACGCACTGCCAGCGGAGTTCCGGCCGAAATATCCGCTTTCCATCGTCTGCCTGTCCACGCAGCATTCCCGGCAATATTCAATGTCAGCCCTTCACTGCCATCCGGTGTCACATCCATATCATAAGCGTTGCTGATCCTGTCTTTTCCGAGATGATAGATAAACAGTGGCCCGGCCGATAGGCTGAATTTGCGCCAATTGTAATGACCTTCTGCGCGAAACAGCACATCGCCTTTTCTTTTCAACTGTCTTGAAGCGAAATAGTCTGTGTATCCCTGTTCCGCACCAGGCAGGGACACAGGCAGGTAACCGTTCTGATTGTATTGGATGACCGGTTGCTGGTAGCCCGCCGCAACTGTGATATATTTTTTCCAGCCGACGCTCAGGCCAAGGATAATATCCGTTGTACCCAGATTAGACTGGTAAGGCATTGGCAGCGGAAGATCGTTATCCGTTCGCGCAGCTGCATTTCCTGCGCTGATACGTACGCCGCCTGACGCATACAGCGACCATTGCTGTCTGTGTATGAATTCATGTGTATAAGTCAGCAAAGGGTCGCCCATACCGGCATGACGCCCCAGGTTGCCGGATGCATAATAATAAGGCAGCTTAAGCTCTGCAAAACCCTTTTTGCCAATGCTCTTAACAAGTTCCAGTTGTGGAATGAGTATCGTCGTGCCCTGCTCACCTGAACCTGCAGTAAAAGAAAAGGCAATACTGCTCAACCGGCGAGCTATGCTATCTGACGCCGGGGCTGCGCTTTGCATGGCTCCAGATGTACAAAAGCCTGCATCAGAACAACCCTGTGCATACAGTTGACTCACACCGGAACCCAATGTAGCGCTTAGAAACAATATCCTGCTTAAACGGCTCATAGCACAAAGCTATTCCATCGCCTTTCAGCAGTTTGTCGCCCAGCCGACGAAAACAGGAAAATTAGAAATGGTCGTTACCGCCCTCTCCCGGTATGGTGATGATGCTTCTTTCTACAAGCGAACGATGATACATAGAGTGCCGGATATATTTCCGGGTTATAAAATAGGAAATCGCGCTTACGATCATCAGCGGAACGAACAAGGTGTAACCGCCTGTGATCTCTGCCAGCAGGAAGATAGCGGTAAGCGGTGCATGCATCACACCAGCCAGCACACCAGCCATGGCAGCGATAATGAAATTGGCTGTATTCAGATGATACAGGCCGGAAGCATTGATCAGATAGGCGAACAGGAAACCGGTGAGCCCGCCGATCACCAGCGAAGGACCAAACGTGCCGCCGTTGCCACCTGCACCAATGGTAAGTGCAGCCGTTACAGACTTACCGGCAATCAGCAACAGGCAGGTAATGATGATCAGAACAGTATTATTTCCGGTATGAAAAAAAGTATGATCAGTAATACTGCCGTAATTACCATGCAGCAGGCCGGTAATGGTCCGGTACCCTTCTCCGTAAAGCGCCGGCAGCATAAAAATGAACAGGCACAAAGGAATCCCGGCCATGAGCCATGTCTTCCAGCCCGGGCCACGTTTATGAAAAAAATGTTCGATCTTCTCTATTACAGTGGATGTGTATACGGACGTAAACCCACAGGCAAGGCCCAGCACAATATAGAACGGAATAGCTTTCATATCCCAGCCGGTAATATGGAGAAAGACAAATTTGTCAGGGTATAATACCTGCGAAACAACCGTTGCTGTCGCTGTGGAAATAAGCAGCGGGATAAGAAAAGGTATATTGAAATCGAACAACAGTACTTCCAGCGCGAAGATAATGCCTGCGATGGGGCTGTTGAACACTGCTGCAATACCGCTTGCTACGCCACAGGCAAGCATCAGCGTGGTATCGCGGTAAGAAAGACGGAAATCGTAAGCTGTATTGGAACCAATAGATGCACCGGTAGCTACAATAGGCGCCTCAAGCCCGAGCGAACCACCCAGGGCGATAGTCACGACACTGGTCAGTATCTGCCCGAAAGTATGACGACGGTCTATGCGGCTTTTTTTCGTAAATATGCTTTCTACGATAAAGCCCACGCCGCGCTGTAATCTGCCTTTGAACAGCCGTTGCAACAGCAGCAGAGATATCCCCACACCGATCAGCGGAAAGAATGCAGTAAGCCAGTTGCTGTGCATCAGATCGTTGAGATGCGCCACACGCTCTTCTGCAAACCCCACTGATATTTTCAGAAAAACAGCAGCAAGCGCAGCACTAAGCCCGACAATAACACTCAATATGATCAAAAAATTACGATGCCGGATATACTTCGTCCTGATCTGCTCTGCACGAACTAAAAACCTGCCCAGGAACCGTTGAAAACTCATAAATGCGCTGGATTATGGAAACGCGAAATTACATATCGTACATGTCAATAAGGGCACTAATATTTGGTCAGCGGCGACGAGCCCTGTTTATCTTCATCCGGCAAAAACGCTCCACCGGTGGTCTTTATACCCGAAATGGTTTCCAGCAGCAGGATAACGAATTGTAATGCAGGCAGGTTATACTTTGCAAAAGATGCACCTAATCCTACTTTGATGGTCCAGGCATGCGGCGTGTCCGACAGTACGCGAAACATATCTTCATCCGTGCGATCATCGCCAGCGCAAAACACATAATCAAAAGCAGTTTTAGCCAATATTCTTCGTACTACGGTGCCTTTGTCTACACCATGATAACGCACCTCCACCACTTTGTTACCCATTATGACCTGCAGCCCGTGGCGTGATGCGAACTCGCTAAGTTCGGAGTATAACTCTGTCGCCATAACCTTTGCCTGCCGCGGCTCTGCATTGCGATAATGCCATGCCACAGAAAAATCTTTCTTCTCGATGAACGCGCCATTGCAGCGGCGCGAATATTCGTCCATCACGGTCATGATGTCGGCATACCATACTGCATCTGTTTCTATAATATTCTCCCAGGTTCTGCTATCACCACGTATACTGGCGCCATGTTCCGCCACAAGATTTACGGGCAAAAAGCCCAGCCACTGATCCAGCGTATGCCTGTCCCTGCCGCTGATCACATAGACTACATTAGCCGGATCGGCAGATAGTTTTTGCAGCATATCAATGACACGCTTGTCGGGTCTCGCCTGCCCCGGCAAAGCATAAAAAGGCACTAAGGTTCCGTCATAATCGAGCAGGAACAAACGTTTTTTTGCCTGCAGGTAATCATCCAGCAATTGCCTGCGGTCATCGTTATCGAGAAACTTTACGCTGAATGCCTGCTGCCGGGCTGTGATGCGTTTCAACTGTGTAAAAAAATCACTGGCCCATGCATGCACGTCATACCCGCGTACACGCTCCTGCATAATGCCCAGCCTGCGTTTCTGCTCATCGGCAGGCATTATCAATCCTTTACGGATGGTCTCTGCCGTCTCGTAAATATCGTTCGGATTAATGAGCAACGCCTCGGTGAGTTCGCGTGCAGCTCCGGCCATTTCGCTCAGTACCAGCACACCGTGCATATCTTTCCTGCTGGCGACAAATTCTTTCGCCACAAGGTTCATACCATCGCGCAGCGGCGTGATCAATGCAAGATCGCAACTGGTATAAAAAGCCAGCAGCTCATCATACTCAAGACTGCTGTACCTGTAAATAACGGGCTGCCAGTTGAACGTACCCATCTTACTGTTGAGCCTGCCTATATATTCATCGATCAGTTTTTTACGCTCGGCATACCGTGAAATATTATCGCGCGAAGGAACGATGACCATCACAAATACTACCTTTCCCATGAACCCGGGGTTGTTTACCAGGAAATGCTCATAAGCTGCCAGCCTGCTGGAAACGCCTTTGGTATAGTCGAGCCGGTCTACTGAAAAGATCATTTTCTTGCCGGCAAACTGTTTTTTATATTCTTCACGCAGCCTGGCTACTGCGGGTTTATCATATGCATCGTGAAACTGGCTGTAGTTGATGCTGATCGGGCAGATATCTGTTTTTATCAGCCTGTTCTTATAGTTTACCACATGCATATCATGTTCCAGTCCCAATATCATTTGCAGGCATTTCAGGAAATGACTGGCATAGTCGATGGTGTGAAAACCGATGAGATCTGCGCCCAGCATGCCCTGCAGCAATTCCTGCTGCCACAGCTTCGGCATGATGCGAAACAACTCAAATGAAGGAAAGGGTATGTGCAGGAAGAAGCCGATCGTCACATCAGGCATTTTTTCGCGTATCATTCCGGCCAGCAGCAACAGGTGATAATCGTGTATCCAGATCACGTCGCCCGGCTGCAACTGCTCCATCAGCGCTTCTGCAAATGCAGCATTGGCCTGGCGATAGCTTTCATACCAGTTGCCGCGGTATTCGGCGTAAGAAGGAAAATAATGAAACAGCGGCCATAGTACAGAGTTCGAGAGACCGTTGTAGTAATTATCGTAAGTACGTTTATTTATGAATACCGGCAGGAATTTGTATTCTTCCTGCGGCATGTGTGCAACAGCCTTATTCCATACCTGCTCTGTACAACCCGGCACACCTGCCCAATACACTGCATCGTATTCGCCGTTATTATCTTTCCCGGACCGCTTCATATAACCGCTGATAGCCGTAACCAAACCGCCGGCAGACACATTTACTTTTATCTCTCCGGCAGTTTCACTAATATTTACGGGTAACCTGTTAGATACAATGAACAGTCGTTTTTTCATGGTGCGTGTTTTGTAAACAATAGAACAAGAAAGGTCTGTATAGCCGTATATACAAAGAAAGTGCCACCGGCAGACTCGTATTGCAATTGTTTACACAGATAAAAATCAGGCAGACATAGATTTCTTAAAATGAAAAAGGAGCACTATAGCAGTACTCCTTTAATTTATTATAACTAAATAAGATCGGTAACGGAATATCAGTGCCTGATTCCAGTAAACCAATAAGGGTAAGCGGTGAATGGTAAGCAGTTAGCGGATCAAATTCCAAATCCTAATATCTAATTCCTAATTTCTAATATCAAATTCCTAAGCCTCCCCCCAACCATAGCCTACCATTCCTGGCCATCAGCGTCATCGAAACGCAGATTGATCAATGCATTGGGCCGGACGCCTATGCGTATACCGCTGTATGACTGGTTGTAGCTATCCCATGAATGAACGAAATCGAGCCGCAGGAAGCGTACGAGCTTCCAGCCCAGGTTATCTACGCCTGCAAATACTTCTGTATGATAGAAATCCTTGCCGGCATAGAATGTATTATTACCAAACACGAAGTACCAGCGCGCCTGCCGCAGCAAGGGTATTTTGTTGGTGAGCAGTCCTTTGAGGTAATATTCTACATGGGCTTCTCCGTACAGGCTTTTGGTGTTGCTGAACTTATAGTAAGATGCGAGCTGGAAGCCCTGCAGGTACGGCGAAGCCATGATCACTTCGTCGCCATACAGATGCATAAGGTCCGGCAGACTCACCTGCTTATCATTGAAAAAGCCGCCCGCAGAAATACTGTAGCTCAGGCTGCCAAAGAGTTTCAAACGCAGCTCGTCGCTGATGTTGAAACGCCATTTATCATAGTCAACATTGCTGCCAAGTACATTGGATACACCTTTGGTATAACTAAATGTAAACACCGGCCATTCACTGCCATGCGGCGACTTGAAATCGGGATACATGCTGTAGGTAAAGCCCGGCTGGTAAGAAACGGCGGCATTCACGATGGCAGCATCGTGCTCCGTCCAGCTGTATTTTTTCAATGCATCCGGTACATTATCCGTATAGGGCTGGTTATCTGTCGGGGCCCAGTTATAATCTGTCGTGTTCTCCAGCGGCATACGATGCTGGTAGGTGGCTTTGACCGACCAGCTGAGTCCATTGCCGTAATTGCGTTTTGCGTACAGCGAACCGGTCCAGCGCTCGTATATCTTCATATAATTATGCCGGTAAAACAGTGATGATACCGTATTGTACAGCGGCGTGATGGGATTGTCGGGATTGTACTGGAATACATACTTACCGCCTTCTGCGCCTATAACCCAGTTGCGCGTGAGCCAGTGCCTGTCGGACGAAGTGTACGACACATCACCTATTGCATTGAAATGTGTATTGCTGAAACCATAGCGGGGCGCCAGTTTTATCTTTAACACCTTACCGGTATCGAGCCTGAAGCTGAGCCATATGCGGGGCGCCAGCGTAAGGCCTTCCACTGTGTTGAAGCTTACCGTTGTGAGCAATGGATTTACGGCCCAGGAGCTTTTTTTCTCCCTGCCTGTGTGTGTGTAACCGCTATACAGGATGTTCGACAATGCAACGCGATTATTGCGGCGGCGCATCGAGTCAATATAGCGCGGATCTTCAAGCCGCTGGCGGATACTGTCTTTCAGCACATAATCTTTCGACTCGTCTTTTTCCAGCGGTACAGGTCGTGTATCATTCCAGTAGGCTGTATCTTTTTTATTCGCCGTCTTATCGTACACACTCACGATCCTGCTACCGAAAACACTGTCTGGTATCGGCTGGTTCACCTTCTGCCGGTCGTATACAGTTACGAAATTGCCGGTGATGCCAAAACCGAATATCGAAATAACCGGGTACATCACCTGGCTTTTTATAACCCATGTATCCTCACCCTGCGGCAGGAAAAACTGTTCGATGCGGAAGCTGTCGAGCATATCCATGTTCGATTTTTTGGTCAGCAGCATATCCAGGCTGTGAATGGCCCAGTCATCGTTTACGATATAAATATCGCCGCGGAACAGTGGCTCATAATCTCGTTTGGGCGTCACCTGTATCTTGCTGATGAGGCGGCCGTTCTCTTTAAAATCGCCCATGAGTTTGTAGCGGTAATAGCTCAGCGCATTGTCGCTTATGGGTGAAATAAAACCACGCGGGTTCAACTGGTCGGAGATGGCCATGTTGTTCTCGTAAAAAGAAAGCACGCTGGGAAACTGTGAAAAGCCCAGCCCGTTGGGGTTTCCGCTCTGCCGTACCGAGTGTATTACGGTACGCTCTTTGTTGGGCTCTGCTGCGTAATAATCGGCCACTTCTTCACAGAGATAGATCACACCTTTGCCCTGGCTGTCGAGACCCATGCCTGAAGCATTTACCTCCTGCCCCATGATCTTTGACGGAGCCACGCGCGAGCGTATAACGCCTTTCAGGTATATGCCTGCCTGGAAAGATTTCACCTGCTTCAGGTGGAAGCTGCGGCGCTTTATCACCTGCCGGATGATCTTGTAGGCCGGGTCCTCATCGGTTGCTTTTATGGTCACACCTTTCAGCTCCAGCTGCTGATCCTGCAAAGTAAAATTGTGCTGCACGGTCTCTGAACCGGTAATGGTAGTGTTGAACGCACTCTGCTTATAACCGATATACTGGCATATGACCTTGTAACTGCCGGGGTCGAGCGAAAGTATGTATTCGCCCTGCGCATTGGCTGTAGTACCGATGGTAGTGCCCTGCACATACACGGGGACGAAGGATATGGCGTGGCCTTTACTGTCGGTGACCTTTCCCCTGAGCGTACCGGCAAATACGTATGCGGGCAACAACAGGCAGATTGCAACAAGAAGGTGTAATTTTTTAAAGGGCATAAACGATGGCATGTATCGGGTAAAAAAAATTGCGTACAGTTACTGTACGCAAAAGGTATATCGAAAATAATAGTAAAAGGTTACAAAAAAATCCGATGATTTTTTAGCGGCTGATTCCCGGCAACTTAAAACAACCCGTGTATCTGTGCGTCTATGCGTTGCACCACGGCGGCAAAGTCTTCGTCTTTTTCGGCAAAATTGGTATTGTCTATATCGATGATCAGCAGCGGACCATCGGTATACTGGTCGATCCATTTGTTATAGAACTCATTCAGGCGCTTCAGGTAATCGAGACGGATGTTCTCTTCATAATCGCGGCCACGTTTTTGTATCTGGTCTACCAGCTTAGGTATAGATGCTTTTAGATAGATGAGCAGGTCGGGCGGGTTCACCATTTTCTTCAGCGTCTGGAAGAAGGAAGCATAATTCTCAAAATCACGCTTGGTCATCAGGCCCATCTCGTAGAGGTTGGGCGCAAAGATGTACGCATCTTCGTATATAGTACGGTCCTGTATCACCGTTTCTGCTCCGCTGCGTATATCGGTGAGTTGCTTCAGGCGGCTGTTGAGGAAGTATATCTGCAGGTTGAAGGACCAGCGGTGCATGTCTTCGTAAAAATCTACGAGATAAGGGTTGTGGTCCACATCTTCAAACTGGGGCGTCCATTTAAAATGGCGGGCCAGCATGGTGGTCAGTGTTGTTTTTCCGGCGCCTATGTTCCCGGCTATGGCAATGTGTTTCGGAGTAGATTTCGCAGGCATTCCCGACAAATTAAGATTAATTAGCTAATTAGTCAATATGCTAATTAGCTAATTAAAAGAATTATCAATCGATAATATTAAATAACGGACCGGTCGGCCACAGGCAAACCGGCACAAAACAGCACCAGCTAATAATAGTTGATGCCAACCAGTTTACGCGCAGCGGCGATCGTTTCGGATGCGCTGGCACGGGCTTTTTCGGCGCCTTCTTTCAGTATTTTCCGCATGCGGGCCTCATCTTTTTGCAGGTCGGCGGCACGCTCACGTATAGGCGCCACAAAAGCGACCATATCTTCGGCCAACTGCTTTTTCATATCGCCATAGCGGATGATCACATTACCGGCAGAGGAATTATTGTAATCGTCCTCAAATTTCTGCACCACGTCGGGCGCGCTTACCAGGCGCAGGAGCGTAAAGAGGTTCTCTATATAATCGGGTTTTGCGCTGTTGGGTGCTTCCGGACCGCTGTCGGTCTTGGCTTTTTTGAATTTCGCACGAATAGCATCGTCGGTATCGTTGAGGTAAATGGTAGAATTCACATTTTCGCTCTTGCTCATTTTCCCCTGCCCGTCGAGGCTCATGATGCGTACGGTGTTTTCGTCAAAACGGAACACATGCGGCTCGGGAAACAGCTCACCATAACGGCCGTTGAACCTTTGCGCAAAGTTGCGCGCCATCTCGAGGTGCTGTTCCTGGTCTTTGCCAACCGGCACTTTTACCGCACGGTGTATGAGTATATCTGCCGCCATCAGCACCGGGTAAGTGAGCAGGCCGGCATTCACATTATTCGGATTCAGGCGTACTTTGTCTTTGAACGTAGGCACTTTTTCCAGCTCACCTTTGTAAGCCAGCATGTTGAGCAGCATATACAGCTCAGGTATTTCGGGAATGTCGCTCTGGGCGTACAGGGCTACCTTTTCCGGGTCAAGGCCGCTGGCAATATTTTCTGCTGCTACGCGAAATACATTTTCTTTCAGGTCTTTAGGATCGGGATGCGTGGTGAGCGAATGATAATCGGCCACGAAAAAATAACAGTTGTGCGACTCCTGCATCTTCACATAGTTGTGGATGGCGCCAAAATAGTTGCCCAGGTGCAGGAAGCCGGTAGAGCGTATACCGCTAACGACAATTTCTTTACTCATAACGGGCAGCAAGATACGAACGAAAATGCATCTGTGCAGGCGGGAGCTGTATCGTTCTTTTGCCCTGATGTAAAAGAACGTAAAAATAAAGACTGCAATTACTTTGTAAAAGATGAAACAGCACTATTTAAGCACCATCAGTTCAACCATTGCTTCTTATATTGCACCGGGCTCAGGCCTGTTTCTTTTTTAAACAGCCGCGAAAAATACGGCAGGTTTTCAAAACCGAGGTTGTACGCGATTTCTGCCACCGTATTATCTGCCGTCTTCAGCTGGTTTTTCGCTTCCGACACCAGGAAAATATGTATCAGCTCCATTGCCGTTTTGCCCGTCTCCTGTTTCAGCAGGTCGCTCAGGTAGCGTGGCGACATATACAGCCGCTCTGCCATCGACTTTACCGTAGGTAGCCCCTGCTCGCCCGGCAATCCCAACTCAAAATAGCCGCTCAATGCATGATTGAACCGGGACACTACCCTGCCCGACAGCTCGGCCCGGTTGATGAACTGCCGCTTGTAGAACCGCTGCGAGTATTTCAGTATCGAGTCTACATGCCCGAGAATAATATCCTTACTGTACTCGTCCTGGTTGTTGTAATACTCCGCCCCGATCTTGTTGTACAATTCCCATATCGTTTCTTCCTCACGCGGCGACAGGTGCAGCGCTTCATTGGCTTCATAATCGAAATAGTGATATTTCTTTATCTCTGCGTGCAACGGGTGTCCGTTCAGGTAATCCTCATGTATGTATATGGCAAATCCTTCCTCTTCCAGCTCCAGGTCGCGCATTTCTATCACCTGCCTCGGCGCCATAAAATACATGCTGCCGCCGTTGTTATCGTACTTCGTACGGCCATAGATAATAGCGCCCGACTTCATTTTCTTGAATGCGATCATGTAGAAATCGCCGGTATATTCCGTATTGCCAACCAGGCAGCTCTGGTTACAGCGCAGCAGGCTCATCATCGGGTTTTCCGGTGCGGGGTACCCGTTTACCCGGTGTAGCTCGCTCAAGGTTTTAAAATGCACCATATTATTTGTATTTAATAATCATTCCTGCTTCCCACTACAGCGCGGGCAGCAAAAGATATCAGACAACAAAGCTACACCGTCAGCAGGTGTAGCTCTGTCATTGTTATTTTATCCTGTTATAATTGTTTATTATACATTGTGTGGGGGGGGCCGGCAGCATTATTTACCATGTGCGGCTGCAGATATTTCTTCCCATTCGCCCCATGTAGCCAGGCGTTCTGTATATACCTGTTTTACCCAGGGCAGGCCTACCTTGCCCAGCATCAGACGCAATGGCGGTTTTTGCGCATCTGTCAGTTGCAGCATAGCAGCTACGGTAGCTTCGGGTATACCAAACGCATCGTCTGTGAGTCCTGCATGGAAAGCGGCTTTCACGTCATCGTAAGCAGCGATAGGCTGTGCATGTGTAGCCGACGGGCCTGCCCAGTCTGTAGAGAAACCGTTGGGTTCTACCAGCGTCACATGAATACCAAAGCCTTTCACTTCTGCGGCCAATGATTCGCTAAGACCTTCCACAGCCCATTTGGATGCATTGTAAATACCCAGTACCGGCAGCGTAGCCAGACCCAGCACGCTCGATACCTGTATGATGTGGCCATGTCCCTGCGCACGCAGCACGGGCAGTGCAGCCTGCGTTACCCACAGCAGTCCGAAAACGTTGGCTTCCATCTGGTCGCGGGCTTCCTGCTCGCTGGTTTCTTCGATGGTGCCAAAAAGGCCATAGCCGGCGTTATTGATCACTACATCTATCTGACCGAAGTGTTCTTTTGCTTTATTGATCGCTGAAAAGCTGGCGTCACGGTCTGTAACATCGAGTTGCAGTGTGAGCAATGATTTGCCGTATTTCTGTGTGAGGTCGCTGAGTGCAGCAGTGTTCCTTGCGGTAGCTATTACATTGTCGCCACGCTCGAGGAATGCTTCTGCCCATATTTTACCAAATCCGCGTGATGCGCCGGTAATAAAGATCGTCTTTGCCATTATCTGTTTGCTTTTGTTTGTTGAAAATGATAAAGCAAAGCTACCGGCGTTACCTGCCACGCTGTTTATACAAAACTCCGGAATGCAGATACATTTTTACTAAAACGAATGAAGACCGGCAAAACAGGGATTCCTGGCTGAACGGTGCCATCGCCACTGCCGCTCAATAGCAGTACTGCAGGTGACACTCAAAAAAATACTGGTATTTTATACGGACGTTGCAAACGCGAACGGTTTGCGCAGATCAGCTTTTAGACAATCCGTAATACTCCATATCGGTGAGCACGCCGAGGCCGTTGCGGTACTCGTGGCGCATGTGCCCTTCTTTTACAAACCCGTTGTGCAGCGCAACCCGCCTGCTGCCTTCATTGGCAGGATTGGTCACGATACAGATCTTTTCCATGTTCAGCTCATTGAAACAATAATCAACGATCCATTTCACCGCTGCAGTAATGATCCCCCTACCCTCGTACGCTTCGTCTATGAAATAAGCCAGTTCACATTTAGGCACGCGCCAGTCGATCTCTTTGATAATAACCACACCGATGATCTCTTCTCCTGAAGTGAGCACGAAGAAAAAGCCTTCTTTATGCTGCAGCAACTGTATCCGCTGTTCCACAAAGCGCTCTGCTGCATCCATGTTTTCCATGGCAGCTGCAGTGACGGGAAAATACGCACGCAGCCTGTATCGGTTACGATCTATAACGCTGAACAGTGCAACATGATCGCCGGGAGCGACCAAACGGATAGTGATGGTATCTGTAAGCGGAAAAGGAGCAGTCATGCGGGCAATTTACACATTAAGCAACGATTCTATTGCCTGCACTTTCCTTAAAACTTATACTCAAAGCCGAGTGAAAATAACTGGCGGAACTGCAGCCAGCCGAGCCCCTGAGCAGGTTCATCTTTTTCTACTTCGAGATTGGTGACCTTGTCGATATAGGTTTTGCTGTAAGGAAAATCGTTGTCGTAGATCATGGTAACGCCCAGTACGGTAGCAAAATGTTTCGATAATTTCCAGGTAAACAGGTTATCAAAATACACGTCTATGTTGCCGGGGTTATCCTTGATCATATTGCCTTTGTCATCGGTCTTATTTTTGGCCAGGTAGTTGGAATACAGGTCCAGCCTGGTTTTGAAGCTCATGTTCTTCGTGATGTCGACCGCATAGCGTGTCGAAAAATAGGCACCCAGTTCAAAGCGTGTGGTCTTGCCCTGCTCTACACCAAAGGCGCCGCCCTTCTGATTGGTATACAATGTGCTGGCGGTTGTGAGCCTGGCTGCAAGCGGTGACAGGAAAATGCTGAGATTCGTGCCTTTGCGGTATTCCAGACCTAAAGCCAGGGTAAAATATGCCGGCGACATAAAGTCGGAGGTAGGGCTTGACGACCACTCGGGAATGGTATAGTCATATCCTTTGGTAAACTGTGATTTGAAGTTGAACAGCGAGGTCAGGAAGAAAGGTTTTCCTGTTTTTAACTGCTTGCCATATTTGGAAGTGAAGTCGATGCGATCGTCTACTTTCTTTGGTACAAAATGATTGGAATATGCGTAAAAAAGGCTGTACGCCATGTTGAGGTCATTACTCCATACGTCCGTGTGATACAGGCGCGTAAGGTTGCCGCTGAAAAGACCATTTACCGTAAGGGAAGCCACTTCACCACCGGCCGACCAGTTGTGCAATATGCCTTCGTTGAGTCCTATCTGTATAACACCGGTGTGTATCCACGCAATGGTATCCTTGTTTTCCAGTGTCAGTGATTTTTTGACATTATCGGTCTCACCAACCTGTGCATTAACGGTTGTTGCCATAAGTAGTGCAGCAGCAGCGGGCAGGTAGTATTTTTTCATAGAAGACATGTTTTTTGTTGTGCAAAAAAGAGGCCGGAAATTTTTTATCCAGGCAAATTGTTCATCCTCTCCGTCACAAAGATTAAACTTTTCTTCAAAAAACTATACGGATGTAATTTACCCGGGTTAATACATCCATACAGCAGCCAGTCTTTCCAGACGAACATATAAAGTATAAAAATAATCGTATCTTACTATCAGGCAATACGGAAGTATCATTTTCATGAACACACATTATACATTCATCACCCGATGGCAGATAAAAGCGCCGCTAAAAGACGTGTGGGGCGCGATCTATGCGGCAGAGCAATGGCCGCAGTGGTGGCATGGTGTGGTGGCGGTAGATGAAATCCGTGCCGGCAATAGCCGGGGCATAGGCGGGGTAAAAAAATATACCTGGAAAAGCGCGTTGCCCTACAAGCTTTCTTTTTATATGGAGCTTACCGACCGGGTAGATCACCGGTCGCTCATGGGTCGTGCCTATGGCGAACTGGAGGGGCACGGCACCTGGGATTTTGAAGAAAACGATGGCATCACAAAGATCACTTATTACTGGGATGTAGTGACGAACAAAAAATGGATGAACCTTTTTTCCTTCCTGTTAAAACCATTGTTTCGCTACAATCATGACGTAATCATGAAGCGCGGGGCACGGGGTCTTGCACGGTTGCTGCAGGCGCGGCTCATTTCATCCTGAATATTTTCCTGCTGTTTCATATAAAAAAGATCGCCGGTTCATATGGACCGGCGATCTTTTAGTATTGAGTTGTGTGACTATTATCTTACGAGGGTCACATCACCTTTGTAGGTTTCTACATAACCATCAGGGAAGCTTACGCGGATAATGTAGTGGTAAGTACCCAGTTCCTGGGCAACGCCTTTCCACGCACCATCCCAGCCTTTGCGTCCATCGGTAGTGCTGAATATTTCCTGGCCCCAACGGTTGAACACGCGGAATTCTGTGATCTTCTGGAAGGTCAGGTTCACTACTTTGAACTCATCGTTCTTACCATCGCCGTTCGGTGTAAAGGCTGATGGAACGAACAGGTTGTCCCTGTAATCGATATTCACTTTAACACTGTCGTAGTTACGGCAACCGTTATTTCCAAGACCTACCACAGTATACACTGTAGGTTCTGTGGGGCTGGCGATCGGGTTGGCAATGTTCGGATCAGACAGTGAAGCTACGGGCGACCATGTGTAGAGATAAGCACCGCTGGCCAGCAACTGTACGCTTTGACCGTACTTGATGATTGTGTCGTTGTTCAGAATATTAACAACCGGCAGTGGCTTCACAATGATGTGTACCTGGAGCGTATCGCTACAATTCACACTATCGCTCATTACTACAGTATATGTTTTATCTGTAAGCGGTGTTGCGATCGGGTCTTTACAGTTATCGCAGCTAAGTGTGGTTGCAGGGCTGAAGTTCTCTTCATACCATTTAACAGCAAATGCATTCTGTGCATGCAGCACTACAGATTCGCCATAGCAGATAGAGTCTTCCAGCGGTGATACCGTGAAGTTGTGTACCGGTACATAGATATTTATAGAGTCACGTACACGGCAACCGTTCAGACCTTGTGTATACACATAATACTTGGTGCTATGCGGTATATATGCCTGGGGGTTCTGTGCTGTAGAGTCAGACAGGAAGGTACCAGGCTCCCATGTAAAGGCAAAGTTTGATGGTGGTGCCAGGCAGTAGTTGAACTTAACCACAGGGCGCTGGTTGTAAGAGTACACACCAAAAGAAGGTGTAGCACATACTTCAGTGGGATCATTGTAACGCTGGATAGCCGTACCGGAAACCATTGCCACAGGGTCAAAGCCGTTTGAATTGTAGTTAGGCTGTACCTGACCCATACAAATTTCCACAACCAGGTTCTGCGTAGTATCCCAGTTATATGGGGTCTGGAAAACGAATTTGTTCCAAACACCCGGCGATGGCAGGAAGGTAGCCTGAGAGAATACCTGTGTCATACCCGTCTCGAAATCTGCGTCATTGGCAGGATCCGGGAACGTTGTTTTATTGGTACATTTCAGTGATATCCTAAAGTTTACCATTTGGTATACAGCCATCAATACCGGTGATGAAGACAGGAATGACAGGCTATTGATCGTACCTGAATGCATACCGGATGCGGAGATTTCAGATTTCGGTATGATGAACTGGTACTTATGGTTACGATAATAAGAGAAGAAAGGTGTATTGAACTGATTGGAAGGACCGCTGGTACCACCACCTACTACAGTGGAATCTTCAGTAGTACAGGTTATAGTTCCGGCAGTTCCGCAAGGCAGGTTCGACGCAGGCGGAGCACCGATACCCTGGGCATCGAACTGCATGTAACCGGGCCTACAAAGCACTACAGGATTATCAGGCAGTGCGTTTACAGCATTGGAATTATCCACACCGATGCTTACTGTGTCTTTGTTGAAACAGTTGGGATTTGACGCTGCAGATACCGTTACAATGTACGTAGTGGCATTTACGATACCATTAGCGGTCGGGTTGGCAGAGTTAGGATTATCCAGGTATGTAGACGGGGACCAGTTATAGTTATAGTTCGTAGAAGAACAGATATTGAAACGTGTATTAGGCCTTGCAGAGCTCAGTGATACGAAAGAGGTAGAGAAGCTGCAGCCTGAACCGGTATTATAGTTCTGGTAGTATTTAACAGAAGTAAAAGAAGTAGTGGTTACGTACACATTGTCGGGGTTACCGTTATCAATGCCGTAAGGCTTGGTCCAGCATACTTCCACAGCCAGGTTGGAAACACCATCCCAATAGTAAGGCACAGGGAAAGTATAAGTATTCCAGCCATTATGTGTAACAATATTTTTATTGTACACGTTTACGATATTCGGATAAGCGGTAAAGGTACTGCCACTTACCTGGTTATCGCCGGTACAGGCCATATTGATACTGAAGTTCCTGAATGTATCTGTACTTGCTTTACTAACTACATTGAAAGAAAGAGAATTGATAAAACCGGGCTGGATACCTGCAGCTACCAGTTCGTCTTTCTGGTATATCATCTGCATTTTCTGTCCGGAGCAATAGGTATACATATAGAAAGGTGTCGGCAGACCGGAAACATTGCTGCTGGTACCAACAGTTTTGTCAACAGGCGTACCACCTGCGCATGAAGATTGCGCCAGACCGCAAGGCTGTTGTGCAATATTGGCAAACAGATGCGCTTTTCCTTCCGGACAAACCGTATCACGATCGGCATAGGAATTAATGATCGGCGCTACACCATTTACGATCACATTGACAGGATCGGCATAGTTACAGCCATTGGCATCGGTAACATGCAGCACATACTGTGTGGTAATAGCAGGATGTGCAGATGGAGCATACAATGTAGAATCGTTCAGTGTTGCACCCGGTGTCCATGAGTAAACGTTGCCGGTAGAAGGATTGACATTGGGCTGCAGCGTTACAGACTGGTTGGCGCAAAGCGTCAGGTCCGGTCCGGCATCAACACTGATCGGTGTATGAATGATCACCGCAACGGTATCGCTGTTCTTACATGCTACCAGCGGGTTGTTCGACGAGACCACATATTGTTGTGTCGTTGTCGGCGAAGCCAGCGGGTCAGTACAGGTATTGCAGGAAAGACCTACAGGGGCACCGCCACCAAGCGACGTCCATATATAAGCCAGGCCCGGAGGACCTGTTACGTGCAGCTGCCATGGCAGACCGCTCGGCGGACAGTAGTGACCATCGGGTCCTGCATCAACGCCGGGTAATACTTTGATCAGTACAACCAGGTAATTCTTCAGTACGATCGGCTGACCGTTGGTACAGGTTGAGTCTTTTGCAGTGATAATGATTGTATGGTCACCGATGTCGAGACCGCTGGGTGTCCAGGTAAACGTACCTACGGGGCTGCTGGCGCCCTGGCCGGTAACGGTGAATGTAGACCCGGGGGCTGCAGCAGCGTTGTTGGCCTGCAGGTATACGGCATTAGAAATACTTTGTGACTGTGCATGTACATTGAAGCTGATCGTAGAACCCGGACATGCAGTGATAATATTACCGGCAGAGCCCTGGCTGATCAGGTTACCACCTGTTATAGTTAGTGGTATACTATCGATGGTAGGTGGCGCAGCGTTACAGGATAATACAGACACCTGCACGTCGCGCGTTATGTAACCGAGCGTTGCACCTGTATAGCGGTCATATTCATAACAACGGAACGCCAGTACAAACTTACCTTGTGTAGGCGGTGTAAAGCTGGCTGTACCTGTATTGATATTTACGGCATACGGCGTTGTAGACGCTATCGGGTTGGCAAGAGAATAAGGAGGGGTTACATAAGCGATGGGTGCGCCGGCAGTAGAGAGCGGCTGCACGTTCACCGTATTCATTGAGTCATTATTGGGATCCAGCGGACCGTTCAGGTAAAAGCCGGGCTGGTTCTGACACAGGTAAGGGATCGGATCGATGAGGAACCTGGGCGTACTGTTGTTATATTTTGCCAGGTTGTTGAGCATTGCTTCAACATAGATATTCTGACCGCTCGGATTCTGCAGGTTTACGATACCACCGTTACGTGAACCGTCCGTCCAGCTGAATATCCAGTCGGAACAGGCCATTGGCAGTGTGATCGTATCCCGGAATGTATGGCGCACAAATGCCGGCCAGGGCGAACCTGAAGAGCGGCATGAGTTGATCGCAGAGAATGCAGGACACAGGCCGTCCAGTGTATCTATGTCAGATACGTTCATCGGCAGCGACAAGCTACTGCCGCAACCAGACGGACCTGAGTTGATATTAACGGTTGTACTTGTTGGCAGATCGATACTACCGACCTCACACGCCTTGTACAATATCAGATTTACCCGGTATTTATAATTTCCCTGGCCGGTTCCTATGTAATCCACGTAGAGATCTACAGCGGCATAGTGGGATGCGATCGCTTTACCAGACCACAGCGTACCAAACAGGAGCATTAAAGCAACGAGAAAAAAATGTTTTGGTTTAGAGTTAGAGATCATAGTTGTCTCTTGTTTTGGTTGATGAAACAATAATAATAGATTAGGGTACTTTCTTTTTGTTATCTGATAAGAGTAACGTTGCCTTGCTTATAGAATTTCCTGCCGGAAGGGGTCACTGCTTCTACTACATATACATACACACCCATTGGCTGCGGCTGTCCGTTGTAAGTTCCGTTCCATCCCTGGTTGATATCAGATGTTTCAAACATCTTGGTTCCCCAGCGGTTAAACACACGGAAGTATTTCAGATCCACATTACCACGATGTACCGGTTTCAGCTCGGAATTAGGGTTCGATCCGGGAGAGAAACCATTAGGCATATCGATGTAAGAATCCAGGGATACCAATACAGTCAGAGAATCTGAAACAGCACATCCGAATTCTGTTTGTCCGTTTACATAATACCTTGTATTCACATCAGGTTGTGCTACAGGATTGGAAATATTATCTGCGGAAAGACCCAGCGGCGGGAACCATTGGAAGTACAGGCAGTTGCCCTGCGGATCTATCTGGTATGATTCACCGGGATAGATAGTTACTGAATCCGGCAGTTGTATCAGCGCTGCAGGCTTAACCGTAACTAATACTTTCTGTGTATCGATACAATGGTTCTGGTCAATGCCTGTTACCGTATAAGTAGTAGACGCTACCGGCCATACCTGCGGATCTGTGCTTAATGTATCGCTGATATAATGCGGCGGAGTCCATACAAGCGATACTGCCGAACCTGTTGCATGCAATTGCGCTGTGTCGCCCGGGCATATGGCCGTATCAGCAGATACAACGATAAAGTCTCCCGGAATAACGCTCATTTTAATATCATCGGAACCCGAGCAGCCTACAGGTGTTGTTACCGTAAGCGTAAGTGTGGTCGTGTTCAGTGCTGTAAATATCGGGTTAGGATCAGCAGCAGAAGGGCTGAGACCTCCACCCGGAGTCCATGTATAAGTATAGTGCGGGTAAGACGCAGGTGAAACAGTCGTCCATTTCAAACGTATGGTATCGTTAAAACAAAGCGTCTGGTCCGGACCTGCATACACTACAGGGTTGGGCTGAACGTCCACATAGAATGATGTGATACTGTCGCGGCAGCCCGGGTAAGTAGCTTTTACGGTATAAGTACGTGATGTATCAGGCGTGATCTGGGTGGTGAGCGTACCTGTATTGGATACACCGATAGATGGTGTCCAGAGATAAGTATAGCGGTTATCGCCGGATGCACTCACATTTATAGTAGACCCTGCACACAATGCAGTATCGCCGCTGAACAATGTGTATCCCTGCAGCACCGCGACATGTATCGTATCTTTTGCCGCACAACGTGTAAGTCCGTTAGGTATCACCTGTACATAATAGGTTATATCATTGGCAGGATTCACGACTACAGGTGTAGGTATGGTATCATTGTTCAGGTATGTGGATGGAGTCCATTGAACATGATAGGTCGTACCCGGTGAAGGGTTCAGATGAATATTCAGCGGCAGCGAGTTATTGACGCAGGTACTGGTATCCGGTCCGGCATTAATAGACGGCGGCACCACAACAGTGATCGTTACTGTATCCTTATTCTTATTACATACCGACAGGTTATTCGACTGGACGACATAGCTTGTTGTTTGCGTAGGACGGGCGGTAGGATTTTTACAATTGGTACAGCTCAGTGTCGACAATGGCGAACCGCCGGGCAATACAGACCAGGTAAACAGGGAACCACCTACTGCCAGCAGGTTCACAGAATCGCCCGGACATATGGTTGTGTCTTTAAGGATCTGGGTTACCGGCCATATATAGATCGGAATTACGAACGTCTGGGAAACAATGATACCCGGAGGAGCACAGTTAGAATCTTTTACTGTTACAGTAAATACCCTGAGACCCGTATCCAGGAAGCCGGGAGTCCAGGACAGGCAGCCCCTTACAGAGTCTGTGGCCTGGCCGGTATAAGCGATCGTAGAGCCGGGGCAGGATGCATTGTGGTTGTCCGTCACCACAAGCACGGCGCCTGTATCTGATGATTTGGCATCGAAGCAGAACGCGAGCGGAGTGCCTGAGCAACCTTCGATGCGCCCGTTTACCAGTGTGGCGCCGCTTATCGAAGGTAGTACCGTAGATATGGTCGGTTGTGTATTATTACATGCAATGGCTACGATCTGCACATCGCGCAGCACCGTACCTATCAGTACGCCGTTCCGGTACTCTTTTACTTTCATGGTCACCACCCAGTACCCCGAGAGGTTGGGCGTGAAAGCCATCTGACCGGTAGAAGCACTCAGGTTAAAAGTATTGCCGGTAGCAAAAGGATTGTTGGTAAGATTGTAGGTACCCACCAACAGGTTATTGGTAAGCGGGGGGAACTGGCAGGCGGGAGGTGCCGGGCCATCCATTGGAGAAATCATTTCAAAAGACAGGGAGTCATTATTCGCATCTACCGCACCATTGTTATAAGTATAGGGAGAGTTTACGCATACATAAGGTACCGGTGGAACGGTAAAATATGCAGAAGAGTTACCCTGTGCATACTGGTTATTCAGTGTCGCTTCTACATAAAGATTACCAGCGTTCAGGTTGTTAATATTATTTCGGGCACTGATACCTGTATAAAAACGCCAGTGATCGCAACGGGAAGGAAGCGTTACGTTGCCCGAATACCACCATTCGCGGTAACCGGGAATAGAGCCGCCGTTACACGTGGTGAACACGTTGGGACAACCTGTCGTCACTTCATTACCATTGGCACCGCCACCAGGCAGAAAACCAAGCTTATTGAGCGTAACAGAGCCGGTAGTACCATTACAGGTATTGTCATAACACACAGTAACAGTGGCGGGCTCTGCGATACCGGAACAGTCCCTGTAGAACTTGAACAGTATCTTGTAAGTAGAGTCACTTACCCACTCGTATATGAGTTCGCCACCTGCGGCGTGCGAAGCCTTTACCGTGGAGGTTGTGAAAACCGCACAGATCAAGGCTATACAGGAAAATAGGATCAGCGTAAATTTTCTCATTTATGGTACTATTTATATAGCGTGCAACAATTTAACAATAAAGTGTAACAAATTTAACAATCAGGTCGTTTTTTTTCGCTTGTATTTAATTTCACCTGTTGATACACTACTAATATAGTTTAGACAATTTTCTGACACGAACAGTTGGGTTTGGTTACCAGCTTTTTTTAACATATGCCACAATCTGGTCCACATCGAGTTCTATCATACACCTGAAATGTTTTTTAGGGCATTTGCCATACCCCAGTTTACTACACGGATGGCAGTATAACTCTTTGTTTTCCATAATGATAGACTGCGGCGCCACGCGCTCCTTCAGGTTATTGAAACCATAGTAAGGAAACATACCCATCTCGGGCGAGGTATTGCCCCAGAGCGAGATCACCGTTTTTTTAAATGCCGCTGCTATATGCATCAGCCCGGTATCGTTACTTACGATCACTTTCGAGCGGCGCACCAGGTCGGCCGACTCGTTCAGATTAAATTTTCCACAGGCATTATAGATCTTTACCGGGTCCTGGGCAGCTATCTCCTGCCCTTCTTCCCGGTCTTCAGGCCCGCCCAGCAATATCACCGGATATGGCACTTTTTCGCAAAACTCCTTCCATTTGGCTACGGGAAACTTTTTGGTATTGTAAGAACCTCCGATCACACAACCCACAAAGCCGGCAGAATGGCTCATCGGTATATCGTGGTAGGTGGTCTGCGCCTGGTCCGGTACAAAATAATCCAGCCCCTGCCCATCATTTCGGATGCCCAGCGGCTTTACCGTTTCAAAATACCGCTCTACGATACTTTTATCAGGCATTACATTCATTTTGAAATTGACCAGCAGCCATTTGCGTACATTCAGCTTAGAAAATGCATGACTTTCCGTGTCCAGCGCCTGTTTTATTCTTGCTGTCCGTATATTATTATGAAGATCAACCACATAGTCGAATTTTTCTTTTTTCAGCTCTTCTATAAACAGGTTCAGATCATCTTCCAGGTAATGTATCTTATCGATGTGCGGATTATGGGCAATAACAGCTCTGAAGGTCGATTTGGTCGCGTAATGCAACTGGATATCCGGGCGCTGCTGCTTGATACAACGCACGATGGGAGTGGTCAGTACTATGTCGCCGATCGAAGAAAACCTTATAACAAGCAACTTCATCCCAGAAACATACAAAGAAATGCGGGGAATATGTGCAGGTTTTTATCCTTAATATGTGGATAACAATGTTTTTGTAAGGGAGTAAATGGGGAACAGTAAACGGTTAGCGGTTCTGTGCTTTCTGTGAGAGAAAAGTGAAACATGAGACGTCAAAAGTGAAACTGAAGCGGTGAATCGCTCTGTACTTCTGTGTTTTCTGGGAGCGAAAACCTTTCCAGCTTTCTAACCCTAATTCCGAAATCCACATTACAAATTCCGAAATCCCTTAATACCCCGCTCTGTGTACTTCTGCGTTTTCTGTGAGAAAAAAGTGAAACGTGAGACGTCAAAAGTGAAACTGAAGCGGTGAATCGCTCTGTACTTCTGTCTTTCCGTAAGCGAAAACCTTCCAGCTTTCTAACCCTAATTCCGAAATCCACATTCCCAATTCCGAAATCCCTTAATACCCCGCATAGCTCAGCTCTACCCACAGGCGCTGCTCTACCGTACCCAGCTCTGCACGCGCACGGTTGCTGATACCGATGATCGTATTATAGAATTTTTTATTTGCCGGCAACTGGCCGATGATCTTCACATATATATCCTTATCGTTTCCCGGATTATGCACTTTTACGATCGTCCCTTTAGGTATTGTGTTATGAAATGCGAGATACACATCTTTTACCGTAGACGACATAGGAAAAAATGCAGCCGGGCCTTTTTCAACGGTTACATTCTGACCGTTATTCGTTTGCTCCAGGTATAGCTGCTCTCCTTTCGACATGCCCGTGTCCACAGCTGCTTTAAACGTATCCTGTGTTACAACAGGCTGCCCTGTATTCCCATTAATAATAACAGGTTTGGCAGCAGTATTGACCGTTGCATTGCGGTTGGCCGCCGCGGCAGGCACTTTCGGATTGGTAACTACCGGCAATTCGGTTGCATCATACAGGATATACCCAACCAACAGTACTTTTCCCGGCCTTACTTCGTTATTATCAGTGAGGTGATTCAGCTCCTGGAGCCTGTATTGCTGCACCCCGGCCCTTTTGCTGATCCGGTACAGGTTATCATCTGTATTTACACGGTAATATACCGGCCTCGACTCATTTATATTTACAGGCGTTGGTGCCTGGTTATATGCTCCCAATGGTACTTTCACAACAGATACTCCGGTGAGATCGCCTTTATAACTGACGCCGTTCGCATCGGCCAGCATAGCAGGCGGCACATGATACCTGCGCGCTACAGAGAACACCGTTTCGCCCGGCTGCACCTTACGGGTAAGATACCAGCCATCGCTGTTGTTCGCTACGAAAAGACTGTCATTTTTTTGGGCAAAAACTATAGTGCCGGTCAAAGCCAGGAACGAGGTAAGCAGTAAGCGGAGCATGGCAAAAGGCGAATTCATAAATGATATAGAAAGGTACAATAATTATGCCCAATCCGCGTCACTGATGTCCATACGTATGCGCCAGTGTTTCGGCAGGTAATTATTGTAACGGTTGCCCAGTGATTTTACCCAGCCAAGCCCCATGCCTTCATAACATACCATGAACCATCCCTTATCCGTTACAGGCAATTGTGCATCTTCTTTTTTCAGGAAGCGAAGCGCCTGTTCTTTATCGGCATGAATGCGCGGCAATACGTCACCGGCATCGACACTCAATGCCACATCGTGTGCCGGGAGCCATTCTTTAGCTGTCGGCGATCCCAGCTCCAGCCCTGTTTTGCGCAGGTACACCGCCTTGCTCAGTGCATGCAGATCGGCTTCATGCACCGGTAATATGGCCGAGAAAATATTTTCCCCGGTCGGTACGGCTATAAACGGTTTGTCTGTCTTCAGTAAAAAAGTAGCCCGTTCTGCAGCCCGTTTATTTAACGTTGTTTTAAACTTTGCATAACGATAATCTTCCCCTTCCCCCGGTTTTCGTAATGCAGCTATAAAAAAGCCTTCGCCCTGCACCTTATGTGGGAAAAAGCGATAACCACCGATACTATGCTTTGCCGATGACACCTGTTGCACACCCCATGCTTCCGGTACAGCCACATGTACACCTTCCGCGTCCAGCACATCACCCATCCAGTCCAGTATCTGCTCGTCTTCTTCCGGCGAGTAGGAACAGGTTGCATACAACAGTACGCCACCTTCTTTCAGCGACGGCCACACATCCGCCAGGATACGCTGCTGGCGCTGGCTGCAGAGCATCACATTCTGTTCGCCCCACTCATCCAGTGCGCGCGCATCTTTACGAAACAACCCCGAACCGCTGCAGGGCGCATCTACCACTATAGCATCAAAATAACCAGATAGCTTACCGAAGTCGCGCGGATCATTGCTGGTAACCCAGGTATGCATATAGCCCCAGCGACTCATATTCTCTTCCAGTATCGACGCACGGGTACGTATCACCTCGTTGCTCACGAGCAGGCTGTTACCGCCCAGTGCAGCAGCCAGCAAAGTACTCTTGCCGCCCGGTGCCGCACACAGGTCCAGCACACGCAGGTTATCTCTTTCGGGAAAAACAGCGCGGAACAGGAAATCAGTAAACATCGATGAAGCCTCCTGCACATAATACGCACCCGCATGATACGCAGGATCGAGTGTGAACACAGGCCGCTGTGCAAGATAACGTCCCTCTGCGCACCAGGGCACAGGATTGCCCGCAAATGCAGGTGTATAAGGCTTTCCCGGATTCAGGCGTATAGAAGTAACAGCAGGCAGTTCATGTGCCGCCATAAAGGCTTCCCGGTCATAACCGGGAATGCCCTGCAAGTCTTCCAATAACGCCTGTGGTAAATTCATTTATTTTTTCGTAAAAACGATGTTATGCTAAAACACTAAGACACTCAGTTCACTAAAATGCACCAAGCTAAGCCCTACCTCAATCCCACATAACACTCCAAATCCGAATTCCTAAATACATTAGTACTCAAACGGCACGCCTACATAGTTATGCGGTGTGATCGCTTTCAGTTCCTTCTTCACTTTGGCAGACACCTTCAACCCGTTGATGAACTCGTGTATACTTTCTTTCGTGATGCCCGCTTTACCACGTGTCAACGCTTTCAGCGCTTCATACGGCTGCGGATAATTTTCGCGACGCAGCACCGTCTGTATCGCCTCGGCCACAACCGCCCAGTTATCTTCCAGGTCGGCCTTCATTTTATCTTTATTCAGCAGCAGCTTGCCCAGCCCTTTTTCCAGCGAGCGCAGCGCCAGGAAACTGTGCGACATCGGCATACCGATATTGCGCAGTACCGTACTGTCGGTAAGATCGCGCTGCAGGCGGCTGATGGGCAGTTTGGCAGCCAGGTGCTCATACAATGCATTGGCCACACCCAGGTTGCCTTCTGCGTTTTCAAAATCTATCGGGTTCACCTTATGCGGCATCGCCGACGAGCCTACCTCGCCTTCCTTCACTTTCTGCTTAAAATACTCCATCGATATGTATGTCCACACATCGCGGCAAAGGTCTACTAGTATATTGTTGATACGTTTCAGTGCGTCAAACTGTGCGGCAAGATTATCATAATGCTCTATCTGCGTCGTGTACTGCATACGTTCCAGGTCCAGCTTCTTCGTCACAAAATCATTACCGAAACGTACCCAGTCGCGGTCCGGGAAAGCCACATAGTGTGCATTGAAATTACCGGTAGCACCGCCAAATTTCGCAGCAAATGGCACGTGCGACAACTGTTGTACCTGTCCTTCCAGGCGCTCTACAAACACCATCCATTCTTTACCCAGCGTAGTGGGCGATGCAGGTTGCCCGTGCGTACGCGCCAGCAGCGGCAGACCTTTCCAGTCCTTCGCCATCTTCTTCAGGTGCAGCACCAGGTTGCCCAGCGCAGGCATGAATTGCTCTTCCAGCGCTTCTTTCCACAGCAGCGGTACGGCTGTATTATTGATATCCTGCGATGTAAGGCCAAAATGTACCCATTCCACACTGTCACCGGCGCCCAGTGCACGCAGTTTTTCCTTCAGGAAATATTCCACGGCCTTCACATCATGATTCGTCGTGCGTTCAATGTTCTTTATCTGCTGCGCATCCGCTTCCGTAAAATCTTCATAGATAGCACGGAGCTTCGCCGGTTTGGCAGCAGCAGGCAGTGCAAACACTTTTTTCTCTGCGAGAAACAGGAAATATTCCACCTCTACCCGCACACGGTAGCGGATAAGGCCGAATTCTGAAAAATAAGGAGCGAGCGGTGCAAGCTGTGCACGATAGCGTCCGTCTACAGGACTGATGGCGGTAAGCGCAGATAATTCCATGCGCGCAAAGATAAACCGCAGAATTGATGATTTGATATTTCCCGCAGAATGCACGGAACACAAACATTTCAATATGGATACCTATTTGAGTCCGGGCTTTAAGCATAGCCATTGAGCAACAAAGGCGTTGGCGCCTCCCGATAGCTATCAGAACAAGGCGGGAATCCTATGAGGCTTTCCTCGTGCTGCCTTGTTTTATCACAATAAAAGCCCGCTCCTGGTGCAGCAGCGGGCTTTTACTATACTATAAATTACAATACTTATCTCTTTATTTCTGCCTGCGTCAGCGTGCGGAATACATCTTCCAGGCTTTTTGTTTCTTCCTGCAGCGAGCGGATGCTGATATCGTTCTTCAGCGCCCATTGCATGATCTCTTTGCGCAGCTCACCGGGCTTGTCGGTAGCGAATTTCCAGGTATGGCGACCGGCATTTTCGTGCCGCTTTGCCTGCTTCAGGTCGTTGAACAGGCGTATGTCTACCTCATTTTCAAAAACCACCACCAGTGCGCCTTCCGTACTGCCCTGCTGCAGTTTTTCAATGGCATCATCCGCCACGATCTTACCGCTGTTGATAATGATCACACGGCTGCACATCGCCTGTACTTCCTGCATGATGTGCGTGGACAGCAGGACCGTTTTCTCCTTACCGATGCGGGTAATGAGATCACGTATCTCCACGATCTGGTTAGGATCCAGGCCAGATGTAGGTTCATCGAGGATCAATACTTCGGGGTTGTGCAGCATCGCCTGTGCCAGGCCCACACGTTGCTTATACCCTTTGGATAATGCACCGATCTTCTTATGTGATTCTTTGCCCAGGCCGGTCAGGGATATCATTTCTTCTATGCGCGGTTTGGCTTCTTTACCCAGCTTATGAATGCCCGCACTGAACTCGAGATATTCGCGTACATACATATCGTAATACAACGGGTTTGCCTCGGGCAGGTATCCTATACGTCGGCGTACGTCCATAAGCTGCTGCTGCACGTCAAAACCACATACCACCGCCGTACCGTCTGTGGGAGGCAGGTAACCGGTGATCATCTTCATGGTAGTGGATTTTCCGGCGCCGTTGGGACCGAGAAAACCAACGATCTCACCTTTTTTCAGTTCAAAGGAAATATGGTCTACAGCCGTTTGTGTGCCGTAGATCTTGGTAAGCGAAGATACACTTATGGACATGGGGGCAAATCTACAGCATTTACGATGTAGTGAAAAGCGCCGATTGTAAAAGATTGGCTAAAAAAAAGATTAGGAATTAGGGATTAGATATTAGGATTCAGGGATTATTGAATAATCTCCTCAACATTTCCAGTGCGGTATGCCAGTAGAAGGCGGCATGCTCAAAAGCCGCTTTGGCCATTAAATTACTATGTGTCAGCGTCAGCTGCGTATGGCCGGCTACCGGTACCAGCCTGAACGCTACCAGCGAATAGTTTTCAGGTGTATCCGGCAGCTCAGAAATGCTGGTCCAGGAGCTGTATTGCAATAGTTCATCCGGCCGGAACTGCAGGATCGTTCCCTTATTTTCGTAATTCATCCAGTCCATGTCTTTCCGAACCACGATCGGGCTGCCAGCTGCCCAGCCGGAAATAACTTCTATACTGTTATCTGCCGACATCCATTGCTGCAGCAACGCGGGGGTGGTAAGCGCTTCCCAGACCTGTGCAGGTGCTGCATCAATGCTGATCGTTTTACTGAAAGCTTTACCGGCCGCCATAATCGTAGCTACATAAAAAAGCCGGACCTGAAAAGCCCGGCTCATAGATAAAAATATATTCCGTTATGGTTTGTAACCGATAAAATTGCATACAGATTTCTTGTTCTGCGCTACATTGGTCACATTCTCTATATAAACGGTGATCTTTTTACGGTCCAGGGTAACATTTACATATTTTGCCTGGTTATTCTCATTGTAATCGGACACGATAATAGAGTTTCCGCTAACTGTACCGGTGATGGTATCGGTGATATTGCTGTGCAATACCATTTTCACCACATTAGGCTCAGCCTTCATCATCACCTCCAGCGTATCTACGATACCGGGCTGCTCATTGCAACGGGTATTACCGGCATAGGTACCAACGAAGCGGGTTGCGGTCTTGAGCTCACACTCACTGCCTTCGTATCCCGACGGGCAACGACAAAAACCTTCTGCGCATGAACCGCCGTTTTTACATTTGAGATCTGTGCAACTGTCTTTTTCACAGGCTGTATACAAAACAGTTGTGGCAATTCCTAAGAAGGATACAGCGGTAATCAGGGTATGTTTCCAAAACTTCATGCGGAAGAATAATTTATGCCTAAAATACAAAAATTATTTACGTTGTATAGTGTCTGTTCAATTTTTTACGGCTGAAAAGCATTCCAGCCCTGCGCGGTCAGTGCATATTTGTTGCCCGAGCGGGTTTGCAGCTGCGCCCCTTCAGATGCATCAGTGACATAGCCGATCACGCTGATCTTCTCGGTAAGCACTATTTTATCAAATTCTTCCTGTTTTACGGTAAACAGCAGCTCATAATCCTCTCCCCCGCTTAACGCGCAGGCCGTAGGATCCAGGTTGAACTCCAGCGCCATCTCGCGCGACTCGTCGTGGACAGGGATCTTTTCTTCATGGATCACACAACCTACATTGCTCCGCTTACAGATATGCAGCAGCTCAGAGCTTAGCCCGTCGCTCACATCTATCATCGATGTAGGTACGATCTGCTGTTGCTGCAGCCATTCAATGATATCGGCGCGGGGCTCCGGTTTCAGTATACGGCCGATGATGTATTCCTTATTGCTCAGTTCCGGCTGAATGTTCGGATTTTCGAGATACAGTTTCTTTTCCCTTTCCAGCAGCTGCAGGCCCAGGTAGGCTGCACCCAGGTCGCCGGATACGCAGATAAGATCGTTCTTTTGCGCACCGCTGCGCGTCACAAATTTGTCGGGCGCTACCTCACCTACAGCGGTCACGCTGATCACAAAACCTTTCTGTGAGCTGGAAGTATCACCGCCGATCAGGTCTACATTATATTTTTCGCAGGCAGCATACACCCCTTCGTAAAATTCATCGAGCGCTTCTACCGAAAAACGGTTGGAAATACCAATACTCATGGTGACATGCGTCGGCGTGGCGTTCATGGCGTATATATCCGACAGGTTGACGGCAACGGCTTTGTAACCGAGGTGCTTCAGCGGCGTGTACATGAGGTCGAAGTGGATGCCTTCTATCAACAGATCGGTGGTAATGACCGTCTGGCGGCCAAAATGATCGATCACGGCGGCATCATCGCCCACACCCAGTAAAGTACCGGCCTGGCGGGTTTCATTATTGCGGGTAAGATGGTCTATCAGGCCAAATTCCCCGAGGGAAGCTATTTCTGTACGTTCCTGTTCCTGCATAAAAATTACTAAATACTAAATTCTAAAAATGGGGGTTTCATGATCCATCCTTCGACTACGCTCAGGATGACAAAAACAGATGTCATGCTGAGGAACGAAGCATCTCACGAAAAATGTGCCCTGTATGTTGTGAGTTCCTTCACTCCGTTCAGTCCCGATAGCTATCGGGAGACATTTCGTTTTTTAAGTTAACCTCCTTAAACCTTCGATAACCTCGTTCGACATTTGTTCGCTCAGGATGACTTACTCACGTTTGTCATCCCGACGAAGGAGGGATCTCACCAAACATCTGCCCGGTATTACCTGAGCTCCTTCACTCCGTTCAGTCCCGATAGCTATCGGGAGACATTTCATTTTCTATTTGCTCGCAGAATGACATGAATAAACGCAAAAACACTAAATCCAAATTCCGCATTCCGAAAATCCTACTGTTTATTCCGGATCAGCGCGATCATCTCTTCATGGATAATACCGTTCGTAGCCAGTGTTTCTTTATCGAAAACGCTGTATGGCTCACCTTCAAAATTGGTGATGGTACCACCTGCCTCCTGCACGATCAGGTATCCCGCAGCTACATCCCATGAGCTGAGGTTATATTCCCAGAAACCGTCAAAGCGCCCGCAGGCCACCCAGCAAAGATCGATGGCAGCAGAGCCCAGCCGGCGCACCGGTAGCCCCTGCAGTATGAAACGTTCAAACACGCGGATAGGATGCTCAGTACTATTGGGCCATTTGTATGGAAACCCCGTCACCAGGCAGGCTTTGGCAAAGTCTGACTTGGCAGAAACATGGATCGGCTTATCGTTGAGAAAAGCTCCTTTGCCTTTTTCGGCAAAGAAAAACTCATTCATCATCGGGTTGTATACAGCACCCAGCAGCAGGTCGTCTCCGTGCTTCAGCGCTATGCTCACACAACAGATAGGTATCCCGTGTGCAAAGTTCACCGTGCCGTCTATCGGGTCTATGATCCACTGGTAAGGCGAGTCCTGTATCAGCTCCCCTACTTCTTCACTGATGATGCTGTGGCCGGGAAAATGTTTTTTGATGATCTCGATGATCTTCTTCTCCGAATGTTTATCTACCTCCGTTACGAGGTTATTAATGCCTTCTTTATTATCTACCTGGAATGATCCGTGAAAATAACTGCGGATAATATCACCAGCCTCATTTGCCGCTTCGAGCAGTACTTTTTTAAATTCGTCCATCTGTATATTACAGTTTAAGCTCTTTACCCAGGTAATAGTCGATCACTTTGAGGCGGAAGATGAGGTCATATTTTGCACTCAGAAGATTGGCATCGGCGCGGTACTGGTTATTCTGCGTAGTAAGGTATTCAACCGTATTGGTAAGGCCCAGGTCATAGCGTTTTTTGGCAAAGTCATATGCACGTGTAGACGCATCTGCAGCATGGCGTGCGGCATTGAATTTCTGGATGGAGTTTACCGCATCGTTATAAGCTTTGTATACATTCTGCTTCAGTGTAAGCTCTGCCTGGTAACGGTTCAGTTCCTGCGACACGACATTGATACGCGACTGTTTTACGGTTGTCTGCGCCTGGAATGCGTTGAACAAAGGAATAGACAAGGTAAGCGATACCGTTTGCCTGAAGTTGTTGCTCAGCTGTTTGCCCAGCGACACATCCGAATAGTTGATCACATAACCGGGCTGGTATACCGGGCGTATAATGCCGCTTGTATCTACGATATAAGAACCCGTAGGCTGTGGAATGCCAGTGAGTGTACCGGTCGCTTCTTTATAGGTGCTGGCAAAGTTGGTACCTACCTGCCCACCGAGGCTCAACTGCGGATACAGACCGGCTTTTGCAACGTCCAGCGATTTTTTTGCTGCCTGCAGCTTCAGTTCGCTGCTGCGGATAGAGCCAAAATGTTTGGATGCTTCCAGGTAGATCTGTTCCGGGTTCATGGCCGAAAGGCTCAGCTGATCGGCAATACTTATTTCCGGCGGCTGTACGTTAAACGGCACAGAAAAGTCCAGGTTCAGCAATGCTTTAAGGTCGAGAATGGAAGCATTGTAATCCGAGATAGCCGATATAAGATTGGAACTGTCGGTAGCCAGCTGGGACTCCAGTTGCGCCACATTCAGCTCGGGTACGCGGCCTGCATCGGCAAACCTGCGTGTCTGGTCCAGTTGCGCCTGCGAGAGCGACACCTGGTATTCATTTACTTTTATCTGTTCCTGTGCCAGCAGCGCGCGCAGGAAGCCTGTGGCCACATTCAGCGACACATCATCTTTAAGCTGGTCCAGATCGGCCCGGGCAGCCAGCGCCGAAAGCCTGTTCTTCGTAATGGTATTGCGCGTCTGGAACCAGCCGAACAGCAGTACATTGGCTGTACCGCTGATGCTCATAAAGTCGTAGTCTGCATTCACGAACTGGTTGGACGTAGGATCGATGGAGCGGCCAAAACTGCGGCCATAAGAGCCCGAAGCATTGACGGCGGGTATCTGTGACAGCTGGCTCTGCTGCAGGGTGAGCTTCGCAAGACGCTCATTCAGCACATTTTGCTGTATAGAGATATTGTGGTCTACCGCATATTGTACGCAACGCTGCAGCGTCCATACATCCTTATCCTGTGCGGAAACGGTAAAGCAACTAAAAACGATCAGTAAACAAATAGTAACAGAGCAAAACTGGCGCATGTAGCAAATATACTTGTTTGCAAAGATGATAAAACTATACCATAATATATCAGGGGTACTACCTGCCCTTGTTATGCTCGTTCACCCACTGCAGGTATTGTGAATAGGTACCGTACTGAGCCAGCAACTGGTAGCCGGCTCTTGTCAGCTCCAGCTTACCGGCATTGCCAAAACCCACTACAGGACTCACCAGCCCGCTGCTCACCATCACTTCCCAGATACGGTCGGCCTCGTTGGGTGGCAGGGCTATGTTCAACGGCTTCAATATGTCATTTTCCATATGCAACGTATCCTTGTCTGCATTTTCGTACAGCGAAGCCAGTACGATGTCAAAAAGACGACGGTCAATATCCCTGTGGTCCGGCAGTATCAGCAATGGCTGCTGTTGTTGTTGCCCCTCGTCGGGTTGCTGTTTGTTCTTCATTCTACGGGTCGTATTCCTGTTCTTATTATTTCCGGAGGTACTCATTTGGCTAAGGTTTTACGTTATAAAAACAATGTCTGCAGCGGGGTTCATAAACATCTTTTTCCCCCAGCAGTATTTTCTCTTCACCGGCGGTCTTGCGGTAAGAGTAGTTGGCAATATCGCCGCAATGCACACAGATGGCATGCAGCTTGGTAATATATTCCGCCCGCGCCAGCAATGCCGGCATGGGACCGAAGGGCCTTCCCTGGAAATCCATATCCAGCCCGGCTACGATAACGCGTGAACCACCCGCAGCCAGCTGTTCGGCCACATTGGGCAATTCGGGGTCAAAGAACTGCGCCTCGTCTATACCGATCACATCCACACCGCTGCCCAGCAGCAATATGTTCTGCGAGCTGTCTACCGGCGTGGAGCGTATACGCGATGCATCGTGCGAAACGATGTCGTTCGCATCATAGCGCACATCTATCGACGGCTTGAATATCTCAACGGTCTGGTTAGCGATCTGCGCACGTTTCATCCTGCGTATCAGTTCTTCGGTCTTACCCGAAAACATTGAGCCACATATTACTTCTATCCAGCCTCTTCTTACTAATGAACGGTGCGGTTCTATAAACATTGATCATTCTTTGCCGGTTGTAAAAGTAGTGAATTGCACAAAGACGTGTATAAACCGCTATAATTATTATATTTAACTGCACCATGTGGGGAATGATACCGCTACATGTGTATTTTTGTTTAAAACACGGCACCTATGGAACGCATCGAGATACTATTGCAGAAAATAACAGATCTGTACCGCAGCGGGAAAGACAAATCGATCATTGATGTAGACCTGATGCTGGATTATACGCGCGTGCTGTATGCCGACCTGCTGGACTGGCGGGGTAAAATGCAGGAAATGCCGGTGCTGAGTGCTGACCGGCCGGAACCTACATCGTCTGAAATAGCCACAGCTATGGAAAAAGCGCATACGGAAGTGGCTGCTACCAATGTAATGACCGCGCCCTCGATAGAGCTGGGACAGAATGTGCAGCATTTTGAAGAATCGGAGCAGGATCACAAACAGGCCCACACATTTATTCTTTCGGGCATGAATACGACAGAGCCGAAAAAATCACAGGATGAGTTTCACCGCCTGATCGGTATCAATGATAAATACCTGTTCATCAGCGAACTGTTCAGCAACAATAAGGAAAGCTATGATACCGTGATCACAGAGATGAACGAGTTTGAGAATTTCATACAGGCGCAGGAATGGCTGAAACTGCATATTGCCGCCAACTTCGGCTGGGATGAAGAATCAGATACGGTACAATCTTTCTATAACCTGCTGGAAAAATTCTTCAGGGGCAGGTGATCTGATTGCGGAATTAGTCCCGATAGCTATCGGGATGCGGATTTCGGAATTTGGAAAACGGGGTAATTTTTATTTGCTTCTACAGAAAACATTTCTTTTTTCTCGCAACGACGCGAAGACGCAACGTTTTTGCTCACAGAAAGTATAGAAGTGCAGAGCCGTTCACCACTTCAGTTTCACTCCCGATAGCTATCGGGATGCGGATTTGGGAATTGTGACGTTGTCGTACTGAATATAGCACAGCGCAGTGAAGGAACACACACAATATTAAATATTTGTTTCGTGAGCTGCTTCGTTCCTCAGCATGACATCCGTTATTTGTATGTCTTCAACAAAGCTACCCGACTTCTTCACTCCCGGTTCTTCACTTTTGACGTTTCACGTTTCACTTATTGAAAATAATACTCCTCCGACTTACGGTGGAAAATGGGAATGTACCAGCCAAATTTTATACCATACAGGATATCGACGCGGCTTTTGTCGTCCTTACGCATCACGTCGTACAGGTAGCTGCGGCGCCCCTGCGTGAAACCCGCCATAAAGTCAAAACCAATATTGTAATTGATAAGGCCATTGTCGCCAAAATGGTTGTAGCCTACAAACTGCTCCAGGTACCAGCCATTGGTCAGGCGGTCATAACCTTTCAGGTATTCGCCGCGTATCTGCGGTACGGTCTTGTCGCGGTCGAAGATGCGGATCCTGTGCTGGATAAAACCTACGCCGGTCATCAGCAGCAGACCGTCATCCGGGCGGCTTTTGGAAAAACTGATGATCTTACCCGCCTGCAGGCCTACGGTATAGCCGCGCTCATAGATACCCACGCCTACCCGATGCCCCTGCTGGTCCACAAACGATCCGTCGGTACCACGCACATTATACATCAGTGAGTCTTCCTTCACCTTACCGCCAAAGATAAAATCGCTCTTGGCGCCAAACATCCAGTTATTGGCTGTTTTATACATCAGCGAAGGCCCGACGCGGAAACTGCCGCCAAAACGTTTGGCCATATCTGCACCCGGCTGATCGTAATTACCATTCACGCCGATCACCCAGCCTTTGTGTGCTGCTTTTTTTTCATTCTGCCCGCTGTTACCAAACAGGTCATCCTGGGCAAAAGTTGTAAAAGAAATGGAAATCAAAAGCAGGAATAAGAGTGCGGTGCGCTGCATATGTATAAAAATGCGTTTCTGCGCGTGAAGATAAGCATATTGGCTTTTCAAAAGCGCATATTACCGTCAAATGACATACTTACGACTTTTTATGCGGCGTGGAATTACCACAAATATCATCGTCATCCCTACCGGATCTGCCCTAAAACCTGTATGTTTGCAGCCGCGAAATCATGGCTATGCATAAATTACAAATGGTTGACCTGAAGCGTCAGTACGAAAAGATAAAACCCGAAGTAGATGCGGCAATTCAAAACGTGCTGGACAGTACCGGCTTTATCGGCGGGCAGGACGTTCGCCTGTTTGGTGAAGAACTGGCGCAGTACCTCGGTGTGAAACATGTAATTCCCTGTGCAAATGGTACAGACGCCCTGCAGATAGCGCTGATGGCGCTGGGCCTGCAGCCCGGCGACGAAGTGATAACGCCTTCCTTTACCTATATAGCTACAGTAGAAGTAGTGGCACTGCTGCGCCTGAGGCCGGTTTTTGTGGATGTGGACGCCGATACGTTCACGATGAATCTGGACAGTGTGCGCAAAGCCATCACACCCAAAACAAAAGCCATCATCCCGGTACATCTTTACGGTCAGTGTGTAAACATGGAGCCGCTGCTGGAACTGGCCAATGAACACAACATTCCTGTAGTGGAAGATAACGCGCAGGCTATCGGCGGTAACTATACTTACAGCAACGGTAATACCGTAAAAACAGGCTCTATGGGCGTGATTGGCTGTACGTCGTTCTTCCCGTCGAAGAACCTGGGTTGCTACGGCGACGGCGGTGCAATGTTTACCAACGACGACCAGCTGGCAGAAAAGCTGCGTATGATCGCCAACCACGGCCAGAAAGTACGTTACTACCACGAAATGGTGGGCTGTAACAGCCGCCTCGACAGCATACAGGCTGCAGTGCTGCGCATTAAGCTGCGTCACCTGGACGAGTACTGCGATGCACGTCGTGCGGTAGCCGATCATTACGACAATGCATTTAAAGCAAACCCGAATATCATCACACCTTTCCGCGCACCATACAACAAGCATGTTTTTCACCAGTATACGCTGCAGCTGAAAAACATCAGCCGCGATAAGATGTCGGAACTGCTGGCAGAGAAAGGTATCCCGTCGATGATCTACTATCCTGTGCCCAGTCACAAGCAGAATATGCTGAAGAGTTTCGTGGACGACCAGCAGGAACTGCCGGTAACGGATATGCTTACCGATTGTGTGATATCCCTGCCGATACATACAGAGTTCACACAGGAAGAGCTGGAATTTATCAGCAGTAATGTCCTCGCTATTGCAGACCAACTCACGAACGCATAATGAACGTAATAAGCACACCTTTCGAAGGACTATTTATCCTGGAACCACGCGTTATTAATGACGACAGGGGTTATTTTTTTGAAAGTTTCAACCAGCGTACGCTGCGCGATGCTACAGGTTTTGATATACCGCTGGTGCAGGACAACCAGGCACGCTCTGTAAAGAATGTGCTGCGCGGGTTGCACTACCAGAATGAGCCTACGCCGCAATCCAAACTGATACGCGCGCTGGAAGGCACGATATGGGATGTGGTGGTAGACATCCGCCCGGGCAGCAAGACCCATGGCCAATGGTACGGTGTGGAATTGTCTGCAGAGAATAAGCGCCAGTTCCTGATACCGCGCGGGTTTGCACATGGCTATGCAGTGCTGAGCGATACAGCTGAGGTATTCTATAAATGCGATAATTTTTACGATAAATCGGCTGAGGGCGGCATCTATTATGCAGACCCTGCACTGAATATCGACTGGAAGATAGACCTGTCTGCGGCGATCGTTTCTGAGAAAGACCATAAGCAGCCGATGATGAAAGATGCGGTGATAAATTTCTAAAATTTTGACTAATATTTTTTTGAACGCCGGAGGTATTTATGCTTCCGGCGTTCGCGTTTCCGGAATATCAACACACGAGCCACAGGCCCGCGCCAGCTACGAAGATGCCGAAACGAATTCGGCATGACGGGCTTTTGCTCTTTACCGGACTATGTTACCCCATAGCAATCATACTGAACTCGTTTCAGTTTTTTTGGACTGTCGTGATGTAGCTGGTTGTCTCATTACATAAGCTAGAGTAATTACAAATTACTTTTTATAATTTTAATATATAATCTGCTCTGATGGATAAATGTAATTTATGTAACGAGGAACGAGACCTAAGAGAAAGTCACATTATCCCTAAATTTATTTTTAAATGGTTAAAGGATACGGGTACCGGTTATTTGAGAAGTAGTAACAATTTGAATCAACGTGTACAAGATGGTACAAAAGAGCCGTTTTTATGTAGTGAATGTGAAGAGCGTTTTAGCAAAGCTGAAACTTATTTTGCGCAGAAAGTTTTTAAGCCAATAGTGAACAATGCAACGTCATTTGAATATTCAGACAATTTTTTTTACGCTATAATTTCTATTCTTTGGAGATTACTTAAGCATACTTATTTGCCGATGAGGCTTCATGAGCCTTATCGCGAAAAATTGATTCTAGCCGAACAAGAATGGAGTGAATTTCTTTTAAATAAAACGCCTATACAGACTTTTAAAAATTTGCATCTTTTGATAGGCGTTGATATTATTTCAGCAAATGAAGAAATAATTATTCCAGAAAGATTTATCCAGTATATAGCCCGCTATGTAGATGCAGACATAGCAGATACAGAGGATATATGCTTCATGTACCTAAAATTGCCAAGATTTTTATTTTTTATGCCTATTTACGGAATGGAAAAAGAAGAAATGATTAACACTATAATAGACCCAAATGGCGATGTTTATATTGCTAACAATGCTTCGATCAATAGCTCCCTAATTGGCCATTATTTATTTAGCAGAGTGAATGCATATAATGAGTTGCGAGAAAATATATCTCCAATTCAAAAAGAGAAAATGAGAAATACAGGAGTTGAAAAATGGGACGAATTAAAGGAAAAAGATCTGGGAATTATTTTAGAATATGAAAAGAATAAAGGTTGGCAAAAATAACATCTACCAGTCAAACATAAATAATCTGATATTTTTCTACTTCTTTACCAACGCTTCCAACCTTGCAATCATCTCATCCTTTTCTTTGAGCATACGCTCATAGAGTGCAATCTTATCATCATAAAGCTCTACTACTTTATCAATAGGGTTAAATGAGCATTTATAATTTTCGGTATAAGCTGAAGATTCATCCTGGAATGTGCCGCCAATAATATTGATTGAGGGATCTTCATTCAGCGCATCAAATGCTTCTATCGGCACTTTCAGCACAACAGCCAGTTGCTTCAGTATATCGTCATCAATTTTTTCTTTCTGCTCCAGCAGTGATATTTTCTTCTGGCTCCAGTCGTCACCCAGCTCGTAAGCAAGCGCTTCCTGCTTCATGTCTTTCCACTCGCGAAACTTGCGAAGATTCTTACCGTGATGTACTTTATTATGTGCCATAGCGTTGGTGGTCAGTTGGTACAAATATAAGTTGATAGGTTGATAAGTTGGTAGAGCAATAAATGTTTACCTAACTTCATCACACAACACCATTACTTATGCAACAAGCCGCTGCACATCTTTCCGATACACTCGACAATGCTCTTCCGCTGCTGAAAGCTATAACAGACGAACAGGCCACAGAAAAACCGGCGCCGGGCAAATGGTCGTACAAAGAGATCATCGGCCACCTGGTAGATTCTGCCGCCAATAATCACCAGAAGTTCCTCCGTACAGCTGCCGAAGACGGTGTGCGCTTTCCGCCCTATGAGCAGAATTACTGGGTGGCGTCGCAGCATTATAACAAGCGAAACTGGCAGGAGCTTTTACTGTTATGGGAACAATACAACCGTCACCTCGCGCATATCATGCAGCATATACCTGAAGCGTCATTACAAAACAGTATTTATATCGGGGAGAAAGGTCCGTTCACACTTGGCTTTATTACAACCGATTACACAGAACACTTAAAGCATCACCTGAAAGCCATTTTGCCGCAGGCAGATTTTTTGCAGAGCAGTTTTAGGATGGTTTATTAGCGTGTGAAAGGTGAAACGGCAAAGGTGAAAAGTAAACGGTAATCAGTATATCAGGCAGACTCTTATGCAGCAAATAACGAAACATAACGCTCGTGCATCTTTGCTGTAGAACACATGCGAATATCCTGTGTAAACAATAAAAAACGCCCGTAGTTATTACAACCACAGGCGTTTTCCTTTATGAGTTGAAGCTGTTATACTTTCAGTATCCAGCCGTGTGTATCTTCTTTGCGGCCGTAGCGGATATCGCTCAGCTCATTCTTCAGCCAGTTTACGATCTCCCACTCTTCTACCGGCGGCAGTTTCATATGGTCTTCGTGGAAAGTAAGCTCGGCAATGGGCGCTACTGATGCAGCAGTGCCGGTACCAAATGCTTCGCGGAACTCTCCGGCTTTATAGGCTGCTTCCAGCTCATCGATGCTGATGGGGCGCTCTTCAACAGTGATACCTTTTTCGCGCAGCAGTGTGATCACACTGTCGCGGGTCACACCTTCCAGTATGGTACCCTGTGCGAGATCGGGCGTAACTACTTTGTCGCCCAGCACGAAGAACACGTTCATCGTACCGATCTCCTGTACATATTTATGCTCAAAACCATCGGTCCACAGGATCTGGTCGTAGCCCATTTCCTTGATCTTCATGGTAGGATACATGCTCATGCCATAGTTGCCGGCAGCTTTGGTAAAGCCGATACCACCGGGGAATGCACGTACATACTGGTCCTGCACATAGATAGACACCGGTTTGCTGTAGTACGGGCCTGCAGGGCTGGTGATGATGATGAACATGAATTTTTCTGCGGGCTTCACGCCTACAAACTCATCAATGGCCAGCATGAACGGACGTATATATAAAGAGGTACCTTCGGACGTAGGAACCCAATCCCTGTCGACCTCTACCAGTTTACGCATACCTTCTATAAAGATATCTTCGGGCACATCGGGCATCGCCATACGTTCTGCAGAGCGGTTCATACGCTTCCAGTTGTCGTACGGACGGAAGATGATCGGGTTTCCATTAGGATCTTTATAGGCTTTCACTCCTTCAAAGATGGCCTGGCCATAGTGCATGAATGTAGTTGCAGGGCTAAGGCTGATCTTGTCGAAAGGAACGATCTCGGGTTGCTTCCACGCGCCATCTTCGTAGTATGCTACCAGCATATGGTCGGCATATTGCTTACCGAATTGTATGTTGGCAGGGTTCAACTCATTAATCCGGCTTTGGGTAGTTTTGCTCACCTGAATGTCTAAAGTGGAAACACTCATAAAGATTGATTTGGGACTAGAAATTAATTTTAATTTCGTGCAAAGAAACAACATTTTTCCCGATAGCCCCAAACCGGCATAAGTAAAAGATTTTCAATGAACAGCACACCGGATATAATTAATACGCAAGTGATATCTGACGCATATAACCAGTTTTGGGAAGACATCTCACCACGCATAAAAGGCATGGATCCGCTGCCCGATATGGTGTTATCCCTCCCTTTTGAAACCAGCAGCCCTGCCGAAATGCAACTGCAAAAAATGCTGCAGGCCTGTGCGCTTGCTCCGGGTCAATATAATTTGCTGCAGATAGGGGCGCAGGAACGTATAGCCTGGCACCAGCTGCGCGACGCACTACAACCGAAAAACATCATACTGCTCGGTATCACCACCGAACAACTGGGTATCTCTATCCATTTTATGCCGCACCAGGTAAACCGCTTCAACGACTGCAGCTGGATACCAACGCTTTCTGTACCGGAACTGGAACAGCAGCCGGATATAAAAAAGCATCTCTGGAACTACGGCCTGAAGCCGGTGTTCGTGGAGAAGATCTATGGATAATCAGGGTAATTAGCGGAATTGGGGTAATGTGTGTAATGGGTTGCCGTTAATGTATCGTCAGGAAGGTGATCATCACAAAAGCTACCAGTACTGCAAAGAAGATCACCAGGTTGATCAGGAAGATACATCCCGATTTGATCCAGGATACTACAGCAATCTCGCCATACGCTTTATGATGCGCCCGGTAGAAATAATACAGCACCCATCCCCAGAGCAGCACCGCAGACACTAACGAAGCAACACCCGGAGCAGCGATAAAATACCAGGGTATCAGCTGCATAAGCACGCTGCGCAGCGTGAATACCAGCAGGATGAAGGAAAAATAATGCAGGGTAAAAATTGCGTGATCGAAATACAGCCATCTTTTCTTACCGTGAAACAGCCAGATGACGAATGCAAACAGCGGCATGAATACGAACAGGGCTTTGGGAAAATTATGGGTAAAGCTTTCCCATAGCTGCTTCTTGACTTCTTCCGGGTCTTTGTGCTGGTAGCTGATCGATTTTTTGTTAAACATCCTTGCCACATAACCATCCCGCCTTGACGGGGGAAGTGTACGCTGTACGGAATCATATTCTTCCACACTGTTATAATCGCCCCAGCTTGTTCTAACAGATAACTGGTCGTCCCCGTAGACCTGCTGCGTATGCTTATTGGTTCTGGACAACGAATCACCGTACTTTTCCATCTGCTGCCCTACTTCCTGCATTTTACGCCCTACCGAAACCGAAGGCGCTTCCGCGCGGCTCTTTCCTTTATTAAAATCCGGCAGGATACCGGGCAGGAAAAAAGCTATAAAACTGATGAAGATGTATAGCTTCACCGGGGCTACGTAGATCATGCGTTTACCGGCGAGATATGTTTTGGTAAGGTATGCCGGGCGCAGCAGCAGGTACTTGATCGTTTTCCAGAAATTACTTTCGTAGTGCGTGAGGTCTTCTGCAAAATGGCGCACCAGGTGCCCGAACGACTGCCGTGTTTCTACATTTTCCTGTCCGCAGGCAGCGCAAAACCGTTTATCTACAGTATTACCGCAGTTCTGGCAGCTATGGTCGTTTCTTAAATGGTGCTTGCTCATAGGTTACAGATAAGGACAGGAATTTTACACAAGAAATAAAAACTATAGAAACAGTACAAGTGCTTCGTGGCTACATTATCCGTAAAACGCTCAAAATAGACAAAACATAATATCTGACGGGTGTTTTTCACGTTGGTTTTTATGCAAAACTGAAATAATATTACAAAAAATCACTATCAAACATGAAGCAGCTTTTACTCACTATTTTACTATGTAGTGTGCAATATAGCTATGCCTATGAATTTCAACGCATGCGTATTGCACCAGGTAATTACTCCTGCAATAAATTGTTACCGGCCAATTGCATTGACCAGAACCTGGATGTCCCCACGCCCCGGGATCTTTATGCAAAAGCATCAGACAATATTCTGGTCGTAAAAAAAGGAAGTACCGGCAATGATACACTCCCGCTGACACAGGCACTGGGAAAATGGCTCAATATACGCGGTACAGGAAGTACTTATAACCTGAAGCCAGAACCTGTCTTTCCAGCACATTGGGATCCTAAGCTTAGAATTCCACGTGGACAAGTTGTCG
>JADMIO010955793.1_pt1 | contig 48626 bp, 48 predicted proteins | sample 8958161 | NCBI WGS metagenome assembly JADMIO01 (sample SAMN16585339, study PRJNA669376) | soil metagenome | isolation source: Crop rotation soil | place: USA: Cullars Rotation, Alabama | collected 2011
GCGACAACTTGTCCACGTGGAATTCTAAGCTTAGGATCCCAATGTGCTGGAAAGGAACCCTTGCGCCGGCGACTGGTGCTGCCGGCGACCCCGCGCGACCGCTTGCGCATCGCCTTGCGCGGCGATTTCGCGCCCCTGCTCGACCGGCTGCGGGCGCTGCGGCCCAAGCTCGTCCACGCCCAGTTCGGACCCGACGGCCTGCGCGCGCTGCCGCTGGCGCGCAAGCTTGGCATTCCGCTGATCACCACGTTCCGCGGCTACGACATCCAGCTCGACAAGGCGGCGCTGCTGCGATCCGGCAGCGTGAGCTGGATGCAATACGCCCTCGGCATGCGGCGGCTGGCTCGCGAAGGCGCCTTGTTCCTCGCCGTTTCGGACGCGCTGCGCAGCCGCGCCCTCGTCCGCGGTTTTCCCGACGACCGCATGCTCACCCATGTCGACGGCATCGACCTCGCGCGCTTTCAGCCCGTCGCACAGCCCGGGCGCGAAAGGACGATCCTCCACGTCGGCCGGCTGGTGGAGAAGAAAGGCACGCGGCTGCTGATCCGCGCCTTTGCGCGCGTCGCGGCAAGCTTTCCCGACGCCCGGCTGATCATCGCCGGCGACGGTCCTCTTCGCGCCGGGCTCGAACAGGAGGCCGCCGCGCTCGGCCTGGACGGGCGCGTACGCTTCCTCAGCCATACGCCGCCCGACGAGGTGGCGGAGTTGATGCGGCAGGCCTGGCTGCTGGCGGTGCCCAGCATTACTGCTCGCAACGGCGATGCCGAGGGCCTTCCGACTGTGGTGGTCGAGGCCGCAGCCTCTGGCCTGCCCGTCGTCGGCTCGATCCACGCAGGCATTCCCGAAGCGATCGATGACGGCGTGACCGGCCTGCTGGTGCCCGAAGGCGCGCTGGAACCGCTTGCCGACGCGCTGCTCCGGCTGCTGGCCGATCCGGGAATGCGGCAGGCGTTCGGCGTCGCGGCGCGCCGGCTCGCAGAGGAACGCTTCGACGCCAGGCGCCAGGCCGAGCGGCTCGAAACGCTCTACGACCGGCTGACGCGCTAGGCGCTCTCGGGCTCGAATTCGCCCAGCGACCAGTCCTCGCGCGCGGCGGCCATCCAGATGCGCAGCAGCGCCGCATAGCCCAGCAGCCCGACCACGAGCGCCGCGCCCTGGTCGAGCACGACTGGCGCCCCGGCAACCAGATGCCGCACCGCCAGCGCGACCGCCACGGCGACCAGAGCCGCGGCCACGGGCCCACCGCTGTGGTGGATCGGGACGATCACGCCGAACTGGCGGCGCAGGATGATCCGCCGCCATACCGCGCCGACGATCACACCAATCAGCACCGAGACGGCCGCCCCGGTAACGCCGAGCGGTCCCATCAGCAGGCAGCCCGCGACGACGTTGCAGACGATGTTCGAGGCGGTGATCCGCAGCGAACTGAGCGGGCGGTTGTAGAGGATGATGAGATCGCTTACCCCGAAGGCGCCCTGGATGGCTTCGGCGGTCGCGAGCAGCAGCAAGGCCCAATAGCCTGCTGCAAAGCCCGGTCCGAAGGAATTGAGCAGTGCATCCCCCGCCAGCGCCAGCGCGACGAGGACCGGCAGTTGCACCGCCAGGATCAGTCTCGCGGCGGCCGCGGTGGCGACGCCCGTCCGCTCCGGCCCCTTGGTGGCCATCGTCCGCGCGATGATCGGGTTGAGCAGCCCGTCGAAGCTTTGCCGCACGCTGCGCACCGGCGTGCGGATCTGCCGCGCCATGCCGTAGACGCCCGCGCCCACTTCGCCGAGAAAGAAGCCCACGAGGTAGATGTCGACGCGGCCGAACAGTCCGTTCAGCATATCGTTGAGCGTCGCGCTGCCGTTGCTCCGCAGCAGCGCCGCGAACCGTGCCGGCACGGGCCGGTATGTCCGCAATCGCAGTCCGCCGTAGCAGCGCCGCAGCCCGACGAGGGCAAAGCCCAGAGCCGCCAGCGTCCCCGCCCAATAGCTCACCAGCAGGCCCGTCTCGCGCCAGCCCAGCGCATAGGCGGCGAGGGTAGCGGCGACGCCGACATAGGGTTCGATCAGGCTGCGGCCGACGACCTCATAGCGCACCACGTGCTTCCAGCGCGTCGCCGCCAGAACGGTATCGAGCAGCGCCTGCCCGGCGATCATCGGCGCCAGGATCGTCAGCCCCGTCGCGACGCTCGGCGCGAGCGCGGTTTGCGGCAGCAGGGCGACCGTCAGGATGAAGCCCGCCGCAAGCAGCAGGCTCGCCATCAGCACGACCAGCATCGAATCGAGCACGATATGGATCGCCGGCCGATCCGGCTCGGCATCGAGATGCTTGAACAGCAGCCGCTTCGAGCCGAGCCCGCCCACGGTCACCGCCAACTCCACGGCCGCGACGGCGAGGCTGTAGCCGCCGAACAGCGCCACGCCGAACAATCGCGCTGCGACATAGAGGAACAGGACGCGCGCGCCGGTTCGAATGGCGAAGCCCAGCGCCGTGGTCGCCGCGCCCTGCTTGATCGTGCGACCGAGGCGCGCGCTGTCTGTCATGGAAGCGCCAGATAGAGCCGGCGGACGTAAGGGGCAAGCGGCAGCGGCGTCGCCAGAGATGACGCTCTGCGCCGGCCCGAAATGAAAAGCCGCTCTTCGCATCTTGCGAAGAGCGGCGGAGAACTTTGGCGCGCCCGGAACGATTCGAACGTCCGACCCTCAGATTCGTAGTTTGCCAATCTGCTTCCCCGACTAGCCTATGGTAGCTTTTTATAGCTTACGACACCTTTGATAATCAGTAACTTAGCCCCTTGCAAGTTTGTGGCAGCTTATCGTAGCTGTTCCTTTATTGCTATATATGCGCTAGAAATAGCCGAAAGGAACAGTCATGGCGAAGCTCACCAAGACGTTTATCGAGAAGGCCCCCGCCCCCGCCAGCGGCGTGAAGCTGTATTGGGATGACAGCGTGAAGGGCTACGGTCTGCGCGTCAGCGCGGCGGGCAAGAAGGTGTTCTTCGCCCAAGGTCGCATTCACGGCAAAGCGGTGGTCATCACGATTGGGGCGTTCGGCCTCTACGCCGAGGACCAAGCGCGCAAGAAGGCGCAGAGCGTCTTGCAGGACATGCGCGAGGGGATCGACCCGCGCGACACCAAGAAGGCGGACGAGGCACTGAAGGTCACGCTCGATACCGTGATGCAGGCGTATATCTCGCGCCCCGGCAAGTTGAAGGAGAGCAGCAAGGCGGAGATTAAGCGCCACGTCGAAAAGGTGTTCACGGCGTGGAAGGACAAGCCGATTGCCAGCATCACAGAGGACGATGTGCGCAAACGGTATCGGGAAATGGCGACGAAGGGGCTGACGGGGAAACCCGCACCCGGCCAGGCCAATATCTCCATGACCACACTACGCGCCCTCATCAACTACGCCGCACGCCAGTATAAGCGGGGCGACGGTTCGCCGCTTATCGCGCATAATCCGGTGGATGCGCTGCGCGACGACTGGATTCAGTTGAAGCCCCGCACCCGCGACATTGACGAGAAGCACGTTGGCAATGTGTGGCACATGCTGACCACAGCACGCGCTGATCTGATCGCCGCGCAACAGCGCGAGGACGGGAAGGTCAATCCGCAGGACGCCGACAAGCAGGCCGGTATCGACCTCGTGATGTTCCTTCTGCTCACCGGCGCGCGCCGGAACGAAGGCGCGATGCTAGAGTGGAAGAACGTCAACCTTGAGGAAGGCTGGTGGCATATCCCCGACCCCAAGAACGCGAACCCGGTATGGCTGCCGCTCTCGTCACAGGCGAAGGCGCTGCTCGCTGCCCGCCCCCGCATCGACGGCAACCCCTACGTCTTTGCCTCGCGTGGGAAGGCCGGACACATCATGGACACCCGCGCGCCACTCGACCGCATCAGCAAGCTCGTTGGCACCACGCTATCGGCGCACGACCTGCGGCGCACGTTCGTTTCGGTCGGTGTGGCCACATGCGGGATCGCCCTGCACGAGATCGAGCTTCTGACGAACCATGTTCCGAAGGGCGTCACCGCTAAACACTACCTCCGCACCCAGCGCCTCCAATACCTGCAACCGAAGGTGCAGACGATTGGTGACTGGATCGAGCGTGAGGGGCTGATTGCGCAGGCGAAGGCCGAAGGTGGCAACGTGGTGTCGCTGCCGCAACGCGCGTGATGCACGCACGGGGCCGCGCAGCCTCGCGCACAGCCCCGATCGCCGGTTGCCGCCGGTGTAGGGGCGGCGCGGTGCCGATCGTGCCCCACGGGGCCTTACAGCGAGCGCCACAAAAGTCGGCCGAGAAGATTTAGCATCGACTCTATCAGCCGAATCGGCTTAGTTTCAGCTTACCCGAATGCCGGACGTCCGATGGACGTTGGAAACAGCCGCAAGGCAGGCGTTGACGATGCAACTGCTCGTCCGTCTGCCTTTTTTATTGGCTGGATGGATCGAGCCTCGAAATGGAGAAGTTCGATGCAGGGGATTAAGTGTAACCCGCTTCACGAAAACACCGTCTCAGAAGAATATCTAGCGTTCATGCGGGAAGACTCTGAGTTTGTGGTCATCATGGCGATCCCGACAGGCGAAGATGGGGTCTTTTCAGTTACCTATGTATCCAGAGAATGTGGAGACATTCCTTCGTGGATTATTGACCGGAAAGCCACATAATTTTCTCAAACATTCGCGCTTTGTTTTTGCTATAGCTACCTTACCGGCCCGCTTTATCTGAGATAACGCGGGCCGGTTGTCTATCGGCTCCATTGGGGAGTGTTCACCCCTCGCGTCAGGTGGCGACGCACGGAGCCGCATTATGACCGAGATGACTTTCGAGCAGCTCTGCGAGTTGTTCGCCTACGCCCCGAAGCGCCGCCCTCTCGACAGCCGTGAGGTTGCCGAACTGCTCGGCGTCCACCCGAACACGATGGAGCAGTATCGCTTTCGTGGCGAGGGGCCGCGCTATTTCAGCCCGCCCGGAACCCGCCGCGTTTGGTATGCCGAACTCGATGTTCTTCGCTGGCTGGCTTCCGGCGCTCGTCACAGCACGAGCGAAGCCGCCTAATCCCCATCACGAACAGAGGCAGGGCGCGACCCCTGCCTCCGAAAGGTATCATCGTGAACCGCACCTTTTTACGAAATGGGCCGCTCGGTCCGCAATGCCCGAATGTTTTTGCGAAATATGTTGCGCCGCGTAAAAATTTGCCGGGTGTAGATGGCGGCGCGCGCAATTTGACCCCTAGCCCGACCGGCGGGGAGGCTCATCATGGATGAGCAGACCTTTGATGCTTCTGGTCTGCTCGCGCAAGCAACGCAGATCCAGCAACAGGCGCAGGCAGAGAGGCGGGCCGGGTTCCAGCATGAATTGGAGATTGCAACAGCGCGGGCGCGCGCTGCTCCGGGTGGCGGCGCGTATGTCGCTGACGGTCCCGCCCCGTCCGCGCATGGTGCGCTGCCCATGCCACCCGGTTTCGTCGGTGCGTTGGCGCAGTTCATCTATCAGCAGGCACCGCGTCCCGTTGCCGAAGTCGCCATCGTGGGGGCGCTGGGATTCATGGCGGGTATCGTCGGGCGCGCTTGGCACATCCCCGGTTCGGGGTTGAACCTCTATGTCGTGCTGGTCGCCCGGTCCGCCATTGGGAAGGAGGCGATGCACAGCGGGATCGCCAAGCTCATCACTGCTGTCATGGCGCAGTGTCCGGTGGCGGGGAACTTCGTGGACTTCAACGACTATGTATCCGGTCCCGCACTCATCAAGGCCTGCGCGCATAATATGTGCTTCGTGAACGTCGCGGGCGAGATCGGACATAAGTTCGTGCAAATGGCGACAACGAACGATGCCAACGCGCGCTCACTCCGCAAGGTGCTGACGACGCTGTATTCCAAATCAGGTCCAACAGATGTGGCGGGAGGCATCGCTTACAGCGACCAAGAGAAAAACGTCCAATCGGTATCGGGTATGGCATTTAGCCTGATTGGCGAGACGACTCCCGGCACGTTTTACGAGTCCATCACCGATGCCATGATGCGCGACGGGTTCATGTCACGCTTCTGCGTCATCGAGTATGGCGGCGACCGACCGGCCAAGAACGCTGCCCCTGTTCATCGCCCGCCGCAGGCACTTGTTGACCACATGGCGCGCCTCATGGCCTGTTCAGACCTAGCTATCGCTGGCGACAAGTTTCAGGAGGTTGCATTCAGCGAGTCCGCCAAAGCGCATCTCGACCGCTTCGAGGACGAATGTGATGCCGCGATCCATGCGGCTGGCGAGGATGAGAACCTCCGCCAGCTCTGGAACCGGGCGCATCTCAAGGCGCTTAGGGTCGCGGCGCTGCTGGCGGTCGGTGACAACCACCTCAACCCGGTCGTCACGGAGGAACAGGCGACATGGGCCGTGATGCTCATGCGCCACGGCATCGCGGCCTTCGACCGGCGCATCCGTCAGGGCGACGTAGGCGAGGGCACCGATGGCGGACGCGAGCAGAAGGTGATGGAGGTCTGTCGGGAGTTCCTAACGCTGCCAGCCGACAAGCTGCCATCCTGGTTGAAGAGCGGTAAGGCGATGCAGGACGCGGGCATCGTTCCGCGCAAATACATCCAGCAACGAACCCAGCGCCTCGCGGCGTTCGAGAAGCACAAGCTGGGCCATACGGCGGCGCTGAACATGGCGCTCAAGACTGCTGTGACGAACAGCAATCTAATGGAGGTGCGTAAAGAGCCGTTGAGCGAGCAGTTCGGCTATCTTGGGGTAGCTTACCGCGTGCTCTGCCTGACCTGAGTGGCCACATGGGCAGGGCTACCGCCGCCAGCAGCGTTAGCGCGTGTAGCCCTGCCACCGGCCAGACCGATGACTACCAGCAGCCCGCATTAGCGCCACCGAGGCTACCGCCCCAAACCCGCGAAAATCCAAGGGTTTCTATATAAAATAGAGAGTAAGTTAGTGCGTTAGCCTGTATTGGTATGTTTGGCATCATTTCAGCCATTATAGGGGTGAGAGCGCGAGCCTCCCGAGGCTAACCGCTAACTCGCTACCGCCGCTCATGTGGTCAATACCCGCGCCGCGCCCGCTCCACCTCTGCACCGTGCCTGATCTGCTTCGCTTCGCGCTCATTTAGGAACCAGCCGACAGCGAAACCAACGGCAATGAGCCACAGAGCTGAAACGCCAAGCGGACGGACCGACGCCGCCCACAAGGCAACGGCTACTACGGCAAACGCCAACGTGACCCAATTACCGCGCCGGGAAGGCTTCGCGGTCGTATAAGTCGAGTCCCCAAGAACTTGACCGCCAGCCGCAGCGAGTTGCCTAAAATCGTCATCCGGTGCCAGTCGTCCCGCTTCAACTTCGCGCGTTGTAATCTTATCCAGCATGGCGGGGTTTATCAGATCGCCGTTCCCCATCGCCTCTTTGTTCAAAAAGAGCTTGTATTCGCCGCTATGAACAGCCCGAATTTTTTCGGCCGTCTCTTTATCGTAAACCTCGTCTATGAGATGACCGAGAACAAAGTGCGCGTTGAGGAGCTTCACATATTCATCTTGCGTAGTTGCTCGCTTGTGAAGTTCGGCGATCTCCTCGCGCCACTTCATCCAGGCGCCTCCCTGAGCCATCCTTTCGTCAATCGAAGCAATCTCAGGCAACATCGCAAATCCCCCTGACGTTATCGTGCATGAAACTGCGCGCAGCCGCAACCGCGCGGTCACGCACATAGAGGCCGGTAGCCTCCGCGCTGGGGCGTGAAACCGCGCTCCCCCTCGCTGCGGCACCGGCAACCCCTGTCACCGCTGTAGCGGCGGCGCAGCGGCCCGCGCCGGTGTGATTATCACCCGCAAATCGCCGACCCACAAATAGGGTATTTCATAGCCGGTAGCGCCTGAACGGAACTAACCGATTGTAATAACAAAATAATCGCTTGCACGACTTTCACCAGCCTCCCTAGCCTGTAGCCAATGTTTAGCCGCATCAAGCATTGGAGGTCCGAAAATGGCCGATGAAGTTGACACCCGCGTTACCCCGTCTTTTCATCCCGACACCGTGCGGGCGATTGACGAATACGACGACGATACCGCCAGCATTCTTGCCGGGACCGAAGCCGCGTTCAATGAGGCGTATATCGGCGTCGGGCGGGTCCACGATGCCAGCGCCGCGTCCAAGACGAACCCCGCGTGGAACGAAGCGGCTGCCCTCATTGAGACCGCCAACTTCGCCGACAAGATGACTGCCAACCTCGCCAAGCGGTTTGACAGCGCCACCGCTGGCCTGACCCGCGTGATTGAGGGGCTGGAACGCGACCTGTCCCAGCCAATCGAGAGCAGGGGTGTGGGCGCAATGGCTTCCGAAATTCGCAGCTACGTCCATTCGCTGCCCGAGGGCGAGCGCCTGGGGTTCATTCGCAAGGCCATCGAGGCGGGCGACGAACGCACCGTGGGCGCTGTGCTGGGCGGGGTGCCCTACCTGTCCGGCATCACCCCGGAGATGCAGAACATCTTGCTCCGGCTCCATCACGAAAAGTCCAATCCTCGCGCTGCGAAGCAACTGCGAGCGGCGAAAGCGGGTCTTGAACTGCTCGGTGAGCGCGGCCCCCTCATCTTCAAGGAGATGGAGAAGGCGGTCGGGGCGAAGCAAGCAAAAGTGCAGCAACTTCGTGCAGCAAAGGCGGCGGCTGAAAAGTCGTTCGTCGTTTGATCCAATCAAATCAGGATAGTTCGATGACCGCCACCATCCCGCCCCCTTGGGGCGCTGACTGGAAGCCACCTCCGCCACCGCCTGAAAAGCCCGCGCGCGGTCCGGGCAATCCGTCATGGACGCCGGGATGCGCTTCGCCCAACCCGAAGGGGAGACCGGCGGGCGTGCCCGACAAACGGCTCCTGGCCACACAAGCGGCGCTCGATGAAATGCGCAACATCGTCGCGATGCTGGTCGGTCGCGCCCTTGAAGGAGATACGAACGCGGCGAGCATTGTTCTGTCGAAGGTGCTGCCATCGGTGAAAGCTCAAGCGGAGAAGGTGAATTTCGAGTTTGACGCGACCCTGCCAATCAGCGGGCAGGTCGCCCAAGTGCTTGATGCCGTTGCCGCTGGCGCGGTTGCGCCTGATGTCGGCAGGCTCATCATCGACAGCATCAAATCGCTCGCAGACGTTCGGGCGACCGAGGAACTGGCCGCTCGGATCGAAGCGTTGGAGGCGGCGAGCCATGCCCGAGCGTAAAACGGAATTATTTGCACTTCGGTTGGAAAAGTCGGCGATGCGACGGCTTGCCCGACAGATTGACAGGTAGGGGCACCGGCATGGCTATCATTCAGACTGAACGGAACCGCGTCCACGCCCACGCCATTGGCGACGACGATGTGTTCGTTCGCATCTCGCTCTTGGGATACGACGAGACGGGCGCGCGAGTAGTGCGCCACCTGCGTTACGAGCCGATCACCGAATATCAGGCAGCGGTGGATTGGGCTGTCAGCATGGCGGACGTCATGGCGCACCCGATCCATGTCGTTCCGCTCAATGGCGATGACATGCGCGAGCCGAGCCGCTTCGGCCCGATCTGCGATGCGGTCGCCAGCATGACCGATCAGGAACGCGGTGAGATGCGGCGGGTCGTGGTCACCACATGCTGCGAGGTCATGCGCGACTGCGACGACTGGCAGGTCCGCGCCGACGCTTACGACATTCTGCGCCAACTGAAGGTGACACATGAAAGCTGACATTTCGCTGGCGGAGCGCCGCCGTCTTGAGAGGGAGCAGCAGGCGGAGATTCGCGCCATGCTGGCACCCCGTCATTTCCAGACCATGCACGAGCAGATGACGATTGATGCGGTGCTGGCTCGGTTGGAGCGTGAACACCTCACGCAAGCTGCGCCCGCCATCCATGCCGCGCTGGGTCGCTCGCACCCTGCCGCTGCGCCCGTGCCCGCACCTGTGGTCACTTCCGAACCCGCTGCACCGCCCGTTCCTGCGCCGCTGCCGATTCGTCCCGGTGCGCCCGACCTGGCCTTTGACCTTCGTTATCACCTCGGACTGCGATAACCACAATGGCAGGCATCCGGGCGCTTCAGAAGCGGCTGGGGAAGCTGGAAGATGCCGGGAAGCCGCGACCGTCGCCCTTCGCCGTTCTGTTCGGGTCGTTTGACGCATGGGTTGAGCGCGAGGTGCTGCCCGGCATCGAAAGCGGGGCGCTGGATCAGCGTGACATGATCGGTGTCGTTGCTGCCCTTCGGACATGGGAAACCGAGGGGGTATGGAATGCAGGCTGACGCTGAACCCGCGTGGCTGGTAGCATGGCGCGAGCGCGACCGTCAGCCGCTACCGTCGCCAACCCCCAAGCCCAAGGCGCCGAAGCCCGCGCTACCGCGTGACGCGCTTCATGTCCCGCTCCGCATGAAGGGGCAAGCTGCCGCTATTGGCATCATCGAGCCGGACCCGTGGCCCTTCGACGGATGCAAGCGCCGGGAGGCGGTGACGGACGAGGACATTCCGGGCCGTGTGGTCAGGAAGGTGGGCTGGCACCGCTGCATGAAGTGCCGCCGTCCATTTTTCTCAGAGGACGTGCTGCGCCTGCGGCTGTGCAACGGCGCTCAGGGATGCAGGGGAGACGAGGACCGATTCAGTTAGCGCGGGAGTTTCATCTTGCTCGCCGCGCCGAGGGTTAAGGCCACCGACCCCTCGCCATCACAACATCGGGGCCAGCAGCGGGGACGGATACTCCTTTCCGCCTGACGCTGCCAGCACCCTGCGCCTTCGGGCGTGGGGTGCTGCTATGAGCGCCGATTCCCGCGCTCGCCGGGCTGTGCGGCTATATATGGGCTATATAGCGCGCTCGCCCGTGCAGTGGACCCCTTGCGGGGTGTCGCTAAGTGCTTGGTATTACTTGGGAAAAATGGCGCGCCCGGAACGATTCGAACGTCCGACCCTCAGATTCGTAGTCTGATGCTCTATCCAGCTGAGCTACGGGCGCGGGAGAGGCGCACATAGGGGGCTCGTCCCGGCTTGGCAAGCGGCTAAATCGATGCCTTGATCGATGTCTTGAGAGCAGCGGCGAGCGGATAGTCGAGCGGCGGCATTTCGAGGCCGTCGAGCTCGTCGACGGCGAACCAGCGGATCTCTTCGCCGTCGCGGCACTCGGCTTCCCCCTGCCAGCTGCGGCAAGTGTAAAGCAGGATGACATAAGGCTGGCCGGGCGGCGGCGGGAGTTCGGCGTCGCTCGCAAAGCTGAGCGGCGCCAGTGCCACTGGGTCGAGCCGGACGCCGAGCTCCTCCTCGATCTCGCGCGAAACCGCGGTTTGCAGCGTTTCTCCGGCTTCCACCTTGCCGCCGGGAAATTCCCACAGGCCGCCATGCTCGCCGCCGATGCGCCGGCGCTGAAGCAGAATCCGGCAGCGGGCATCGATCAGCGCCACCGCAACGACGAGAACGGGTGTCGAGAAATTTTGCAAGAATCACTCCGATAGAAAGGAAATCTTAAGCCTGACCCGCGAGAACCGGGAATGATCGCCGAATGCCAGGGGGTGGCCAAGGCCATGAGATCACGATTGATAGCCTTGTGCCGCGATATTCGAGGCACGACGACGATCGAATATGCGCTGCTTTGCGGCATGATCGTACTCGCGATCCTCGCCGCCGTGCAGGGCCTTGGAACCCGGAACGGCGGCATGTGGTCGGACATGTCCAGCCAGGCGACGACCGCAATGCAGAACGCCGGCCATTAAATATTTATCAACGATTCGATAATATCCAGGAAAAGTCCGCAAGTTTTATGCTCGGACGGGGTAAATCGAAGACTGCAAATCCAGGAGACCGATCATGAAGTTCATCAAGAAGCTGCGCCGCAATGAGGCTGGCGCCACCGCCATCGAATACGGCCTGATCGCCGCTCTCATCGCCGTCGCCGCTATCAGCGCCATGCAGGGCCTGGGCGGCCAGCTCAAGAGCACGTTCAACTCGACCTCGTCGGCGATGGTTCCCCCGGCCAGCTAATAGCTGACGGCGATAGCCAGACACGAAGGGGCGGCAGGGCAACCTGCCGCCCCTTTTCGTATGTGCCGCGGGCTCCGGACCGGCGCCGCCGCTGTCCTTCGAATTACCGAAGGTTCGGAATTGAAGAACCAGGGTCAAGGAGCTCCCAGCGCCTCGGAAGGGCGCGCCAGCGGATGGCGCGCATTGACCAGCTTGACGAGCCGCGCGCTGTCGACATGCGTGTAGATCTGCGTCGTGCTGATGTCCGCGTGGCCGAGCAGCGTCTGCAGAACGCGCAAGTCGGCCCCGCCCTCAAGCAGATGCGTCGCGAAGGCGTGACGCAGCACGTGCGGCGAAACCTTTTCGGGATCGATCCCGGCGCGCATCGCGAGCTCACGAAGCAGCTGGAACAGGCGGATGCGGGTGAGGTAGCCCTGCCCCGCGCGCGAGGGGAAAAGGTGCCGGCTCGCCGGCGTTGCTCCGGCGCCGCGCAAGGCCAGCCAGCGCGACAGCGCGGAGCGCGCGCGCGTGCTCACGGGAACCATGCGCTGCTGCCCGCCCTTGCCGGTGACGGTCAGGAACGGCGCGTCGCGCGGCACTGCCGCCAGCGGCAACGCGACCAGTTCGCTCGCCCGCAGTCCCGAGCCATAAAGCAGCTCGAGCAGGGCCAGCATGCGCACGGCTTCGGCCTTGTCGCCCATCGCTTCCTCCTCGGCGCGACGGAACAGCGCTTCCACCTCCGCGTGCGACAGGAGCCGCGGCAAGGGGCGCCGCGTAGCGGGGCGCGGCAGCGCCGGCGACGGATCGTCCTGCCGCACGCCCTCGTCGATCAGGAACCCATAGAACTGCCGCAGCGCCGAGCAGCGCCGGGCGAGGCTCGAGGGCGCGAGATCGGTCCAGGCCTTGCCAAGCGTCGCCAGCGCCGGGCCGTCCGCCTGCGTGAGGTCGCCCAGAGCCTCGCTCGCGGCCTCGAGATCGCGACGGTAGGCGAGGATCGTGTTCCTCGCCGCGCCGCGTTCGGCGGCGAGCATGGCGAGGAAAGCGTCTACCGCGCCGGAAATCGCCTCACCCCCGCGCCACCGCCTCGGCGGCGATCATCCGCGCTTCGGCGTCGAGGCCGACGCGCTCGAGCGCCGAGACGATGTGGTAGAGATAGAGCGGCGTCATCTTCGCCCAGCTGTCGCCCTGCATGCCGACGCCGGCCAGCAGCGCCACCATCGCCTGGTTGTCGACTTCGGCCGCGCGGTCGATCAGCTTCGTCCAACGCGTCCGGCGCGAAAGGTCGAACTTCATGTTGTCGGCGAGGCTGCCCGCTTCCTGCGGCGAGACGCGGCCAAGTCCGGCCAGCCCCGCCACCAGGAAAGCCGACTTGCGCTGATCCTCGCTCTTGTCGGCATTGCGGAAGCTCTCGACCGCGGCCGAGGAGGCGGGCTGCGCGCCCCGCCTGGCCAGAGCCAGCAGCGCCCAGGCCTCGCTGCCGGCCTCGGCCTGGCCCGACCAGCGCAGCGCATTGGCGTCGAGTCCGGCGGAAAGCATCGAAGCGATCAGGTCGGACGCGTTGGCGGACAGGTCCGGGTCAACCGGCATGCGCGCGGCGGCATAAGCCGTCAGCACCTGGCGCGAATAACGCTCCTCGGCGCCCGCCGTGCCGCTCCACAACTGCTCCATGGCGCTGAAGCGCGCGGCGGGATCGGACGCGACATAGGCGTCGTGCAGCAGCGAGGCGCGGTTCGCCCAGTCGCCGGTCACGTCGTCGTCGGCGTAGATCTGGCCATAGAGGTCGACCATCGCCGCGCTGGACAGGATGCCGGCGCTGCCCGCCCGGTCCGCCGCGGCGGCGCGCACCGGCAGGCCCACCATCGGCGCGGTCGCGGCGACGTAGTCATAGCGCGCGCCGGCATTCTTCATCAGCGCCGCGGGCGGTTGCAGCCCCACCGCGATGGCCATGCCGTAACGCCAGGGCGTCATGTCGTTGACGTTGTCCCATTCGATCGTGACCGCGCGTCGCGCCTTGCCGGCGGCGCCGGCGTATTTCTGCGCGAGCAGCAGGTCGATCTTGGGCATCGTGCCCTTCCAGACCATGCGGTCGAGCTGGGTCAGTCCGGCGCCCGGATCACCCTGGAAGGCGGTGCAGATCGCCTTGACCGCATCCCATTCCGGGCCGGAAAGCGTGCCGCCCTGGATCGAGACCGCCGGACAGACGCCGGTGATGTCGGCGGTAGCGATATAGGAGTCGAAAGCGGCCTTGGTCAGGTCGGGCGTGTAGTTGCCGGTATCGACGTCCTGCACCAGCGCGCGGGCCGCTTCGCCCTCGCCCATGCGCAGGAGCAGCGCGGCGCGCAATGCGGCGAAGTCCGCGGGATTCATCCCGGCCGGCGCATCGAGCCGCGAGGCCAGCGCGCGCCGCAGCAGGATATGGCCCCAGCGCGAGACGAGCACGCCCTTGTTCCCAGCGAGCGCCGCGCGCACCAGCGAGGCGTTCTGGCCGGCAAGCGAGGTTCCGGAAAAGCCGCCCTCGCTCTCGTCGAGAATGCCGACCCGCTCCATCGAGCGTCGGGCGCCGGGGGGAATGTCGAACTTGGGCTTGAGTCCCAGCGCCTCCTCGAGGTCCTCCGGAGACATCTTCTCGAGCTCTTCGATCGGCGGCAGCTTGGCCGCGGCAGCCTCGACCGCGGCCGAGGGAACCGGCGGCGGGGCGGCAGCCGGGATGGGCTGGACCACGGGCGCGGACGTGGACGCATTCGCCGAAGCGCCGGCCGCCGCGGACGGCCGAGGCGTGGGCGTCGACGCGGGTTCGGCGCGCGGCGTCACCTTGGGCGCAGGCTCGTCGAAGCCCGGCGGCAGCAGCGATTCGGGGGCCTTCTGCGCCAGCGCCCACCCCGAGGTCAGCGCCAGCGCCGTGCCGAGCAGCAGGTGCAGCGGCTTCACTTGGCCACCTCCGGCACGGCAACGGGTTCGGAAATCACGCGCAGCGGCTCGCGTCCGCCGTCGATCCAGGCATAAGTCAGAACCAGAAGCACGATTGCGGCGACGCCTGCCCACAGCCAGCCCTTGCGCATCGTCACCGTCACTCGCGTACCTTCCCTAGCCCCCGACTGAGCTTGCGCTGCGAACTAGCCCAACTATAGGCGAGCCTGCAATGGAGCATGACGATCCTCTGCCCTCGGCCGGCGAGATAGACGCGATCGCGCGCCGCATCGATCGGCCGGTCGTGCTGGTCGGGATGATGGGCGTCGGCAAGTCGAGCGTCGGCAAGCGGCTCGCCGCGCTGCTCCACTGTCCGTTCATCGACGCGGACGACGAGATCGAGCGCGCCGCGCAGATGACCATCCCCGAAATCTTCGAGGCTTACGGCGAGCCCTTCTTCCGCGACGGCGAGCGGCGCGTGATCGCCCGCCTGATCGAGGAAGACGGCGGCCGCAAGGTGATCGCAACCGGCGGCGGCGCCTTCTGCAACGAGGACACCCGGCGCCTGATCCTCGAGCGCGGCATCGCCGTCTGGCTCGACAGCGACGTCGAGACCCTGCTCGAGCGGACCGCCCGCAAGGACAACCGGCCGCTGCTGAAGCAGGGCGACCCGCGCGAGACGCTCACGCGCTTGCGCGAGGATCGGCGCCCGGCCTATTCGCAGGCGCCCATACACGTGCTGAGCGGCAACGGGCCGCACGGCCGGACCGTGACCAGAGTGCTGCAGGGAATCCGGGAATGGCTGTAATCCCTGTCGATATCGCGGGTCGCCCTTACGAGGTGCGCGTCGGCGCGGGCCTGCTCGCCGAGTTGGTGACGCATTGCCGCGGCAGGCTCCGTAAGCGGCCGGTGCCGATCGTCACCGACACCAACGTCCACGCCGCCTGGGGCCACGTGGTCGAAGTCGCGCTGGCCGATTCCGGCCACGAGCCGCGCTGGCGCATCCTGCCCCCGGGAGAAACCTCGAAAAGCTGGGAGCAGCTCGCCGCCACCGTCGACTGGCTGCTCGCCGAGGAAGTCGAGCGTGGCGACCACATCCTGGCGCTGGGCGGCGGCGTGATCGGCGACCTCACAGGCTTCGCCGCGGCGATCACCAAGCGCGGGTGCCATTTCATCCAGCTCCCGACGAGCCTGCTGGCGCAAGTCGATTCCTCGGTCGGCGGCAAGACGGCGATCAATACGGCCGCGGGCAAGAACCTCGTCGGCGCGTTCCACCAGCCGTCGCTGGTGCTCGCCGACCTGGCGGTCCTCGACACGCTGTCGGAGCGCGAGCTGCGCGCCGGCTATGCCGAGGTCTTGAAATACGGCCTCATCGGGGACCCGGACTTCTTCGCCTGGTGCGACGCCAACGGCGCCGCCATGCTCGCCGGCGACGCTGCGCTCCGCGAATACGCCGTGGCCCACAGCGTCGCGGCCAAAGCGAAGATCGTCGCAGAGGACGAGCACGAGCGCACCGGCACGCGCGCGCTGCTCAACCTCGGCCACACGTTCGGCCACGCGCTGGAGGCCGAGACGCATTTCTCCGACTTCCTGCTGCATGGCGAAGCGGTCGCGCTGGGCATGGTCCTGGCCGCGCGCTACTCGGCCCGCCGCGGGCTGATGCCGCGCGCCACTGCCGAGCACATCGCCGCCCACGTCGCCGCCATGGGCCTCACCAGCGAGATATCGGCGCTGCGCCTCGACTGCGACGGCGCCGACCTCACCGCGCACATGCTCCACGACAAGAAAATGGACGCGGGCACCCTCCCCTTCCTCCTGATGCGGGGAATAGGCGAGACTTACCTCGCGCGCGACGTGGAACTCAGCGACGTGGCCGCGTTCCTCGACGCGGAGCTTGGACCATAAGAAGCGTCACCCAGCCCTCTCAGCGCGAGCCGAAGCCGAAGCGGCGGAAGATCGCCTTGCCCTCGGCCGAGATCAGATAGCGGCGGAAACCTTCGGCATCGCGGTTGGTCGAGGCGGTGAGCCCGGCGACCGGATAGGTGATCGGCGCATGGCTGTTCGCCGGGAACGTGCCGACCACGCGCACGCCGGGATCCGCCTTGGCATCGGTCGCATAGACGATTCCGAGCGGCGTCTCGCCGCGATCGACCAGGGCGAGCGCAGCACGCACGTTCTCGGCACGCGCGACCTTGCCTTCGACCGAAGGCCAGACCCCCAGCCTGGTCAGCGCTTCCTTGCCGTATTTCCCGGCGGGCACCGCATCGGGATCGGCCATCGCCAGGCGCCCCTCGCCGAGCGCGCGCGCCAACGGGAAGCGAGGAGCGATCGTCAACCGCACCCGGCTGCTCGTCGGGGCGATCAGGACGAGGCTGTTGGTCAGGAAGGAAACGCGCGTGCCGGCCTTCACTTTCCCCTTGCTTGCCACGTAGTTCATCCAGTCCTCATCGGCCGAGATAAACAGGTCGGCCGGCGCGCCCGATTCGATCTGCCGCGCCAGCGCCGAGGAAGCGGCGAAGGAGATCACCGGCCGGGGATGGCCCTTGTGCGCCCAACCGTCGGCGGCCGCGTTCAGCGATTCCTGCAGGCTTGCCGCAGCCAGCACCAGCGGCCCGCGTTGCTGCGCAACGGCCGGCGTCGCGATCGCCAGAATCATCGCAAGGGCCAGCGCGGCTTGCCTGAACAATCGTAACATTCGTGCTTCTCCCTATTCCTATATCTGGACTTATACAGCACGGCGTCTATTGGCCAGCGGGAATTGTTCGGCGACCAGCCGCAGAAAAAAGGGAGGGACAATGCGACGTTCGTTCATCATCGGGGTCATGGTGGCCGGTTTGCTGCCGATGCCCGCGTTCGCGCAAAGCACCCCCGCTCCGGACAATCCGTTGCACGAAGCCGTCGGCGCGCCAGACAATCTCAAGCTCAGCGGCACCTTCCGCATTCGCCTGGAAGGCATCGACGACCAGTTCCGCCCGGCGCCCGCAGCAAAGAGCGACGGGTTCCTGTCGATGCGCACGACCCTCTTCGCAGAGTACGATGCGCATCCGATAAGGATCGGCGCCGAGTTGTTCGACAGCCGCGGCTATCTCGAGAAGACGAACTCGACGGTCGGGACCACCGAAATCAATGCCCTGGAGTTGGGCCAGGCCTACATCGGCATCGACCTGGGCCGAACGTTGGGCAAGGGAACCACCACCAGCCTGACGGCCGGACGCTTCACGATGGACATCGGCTCGCGCAGGCTGGTCGCGCGCAACCAGTTCCGCAACACCATCAACTCCTTCACCGGCGCTCGTCTCGACTGGGAGGATTCCGCCAAGGACAGCCTGCGGCTGTTCTGGACGATGCCGCAATATCGCCTGCCCGACGAGCCCGACCGGATCCAGGACAATGCCGTGGAATGGGATCGGGAAAGCACCGACCTGCAATTCTACGGCGGCTCGTTCACCAAGACGGGCGTGTTCGGCGGGACGATGGAACTGTATTTCTACGGCCTTACCGAGCGGGACTCGCCCAAGCTGCAGACCCGCAACCGCCGGCTGTACACCCCGGGCATCCGCTTCGCGCGCAAGCCCAAGCCAGGAAAGTTCGATTACGACTTCGAGGGCATCTACCAGTTCGGCCATGCCCGCGCGACGACGGCCGCGACCGATCTGACGGACCTCGACGTGTCGGCCTATTTCATCCACGCCGAAATCGGGCGCAGCTTCGGCGGGACCTGGTCGCCGCGCGTGGCCCTGCAATACGATCGGGCGAGCGGCGACGGCTCGTCCAGCAGCTACGGCCGTTTCGACACGCTGTTCGGCGCGCGGCGCGGGGAATATGGCCCGACCAGCCTCTACGGCGCCGTCCAGCGCGCGAACCTGAGCTCGCCCGGCATCCGCTTCGAGGTGATGCCGAGCAAGCGTTGGGACGGCTTCGTCGCCTATCGCGCGCTCTGGCTCGACGATGCGACCGACAGCTTCGCCTCGACCAGCGTCCGCGATCGGACGGGTGCGTCCGGGAAATTCGCCGGTCACCAGGTCGAAGCGCGGGTCCGCTACTGGGTGGCTCCCAAGATCGCGCGTCTCGACGGCGGCGTAGCCTATCTGTTCAAGGGCGGCTTCCTGAAGAATGCGCCCAACGCGCCGGACGTCGGCGACACCCGATATGGTTATCTCGACCTGACGTTCTCGTTCTGATGGGGTGATCCTGGAACAGGATGCCGACAACCTGAATCATTCATCGCTCCCCCCGCGAAGGCGGGGGCCTCAGGCCTTCTTGCTCAATGCCGACTGAAGCCCCCGCTTTTCGGCTGGCCGGCAGGCCGTCCGAAAGGGGGGATCAGATGCAGATTAACGGCACGGATGACCTGACGCGGGAAGTCGATCAACCTGCGTCGATCGCCGGCGACCACCGTCCAGGTCACCGCAGGACAACCGGTCGGGCGTTCCCATCAGCCAAATGACCAGGATTGACTCCATTGTTCCAGCGTCGGAACTTCCGTCCGGCGGAGGGAACGATGAACAGCTTCGGCTACATACGGCAGGCCATTCGAGCGAAACCATCGCTGATCGAATGCCTCGCCCGAACGTCTCTGGCAGTAGCCGTTCCGACGTTGATGCGATGGCTGATCGATCGCGGAGCCTACGGCGCTCCCTTCCTGCTGTACTTTCCTGCCATCCAGATGATCGCGACTTACCTTGGTTGGCGATGGGGCGTTGCAGCGGCCGTGGGAAGCGGCGTCGCCGGCGCCCTCGTCTTCATGCCTCCGGTCTACTCACTGACGGCGGCATGGCCGGAACTGGTCGTCCTCATGCTCTTCGCGCTGTCTGCAGGCACGATCATCGTCATCGGCCACCTGCTGCGCACGTCCGTCCTGGAAAACGCCCAGCGCGCCCAGCAAAGCGAAGACTTCAACCAGGAACTGCAGCACAGGACGAAGAACTCGCTCCAGATGATGCGTGCGCTTGCCTCCCGGGCGTCCAAGGCGACCGATCCTGCCGAGTTCTACGAGCAGTTGGCGGGGCGGTTGGGCGCCCTGGCGAAAGCCAATGAACTGCTGCGCTTCGGCGCGCTCAGATCGTGCGAGATCCGCGACCTGGTCGAAGCCGCGATCGCACCTTTCGGCAACGGCCAGATCGCCACGAACGGCCCTGGTTGCCGCGTGGCGAGGGAAGCGTGCACGCCGCTGATGATGGCTCTGCACGAGCTCGGGACCAACGCGAACAAGTACGGATCCCTGTCGCAACCCCACGGCAAGGTCCATCTGACATGGCGCACGGCCGAAAACGGAGAGATCGAGCTGGAATGGCTCGAATCCGGCGGTCCGCTCGTTTCACCCCCGACGCACAAGGGCCTCGGAAGCAGGCTGCTAACGCCACACGGCAAGATGACCGCGATCTCGGTTCAGTACCTGCCGAACGGCGTGATCTGCACGATCCGCGTGGCCGGAGATTGAGGGCCGTTGGCGCGGGGATGGCGCCTTCCCGATCCGGCTTCCGAAGGTGTTAATACCATTTCCACAGCACCAAAAATCGCCGGTCCGGTCTTATTTGTGGGAACCCACGGCACTTGATCTATGTTATCTATATACCCGGTGATACAACACAATTTCCGTGGCTCGCCGGCGGTAAGGACAAAAACAAAAACCCCCCGCCTGGGCGGGGGGCAAGTCTGGCTTAAAGCGACGCGCCCGAATGCGAGAACGCGTCGGGTTAGTTAACGATTTTTATACCCATTTGGTTTCCGGTGGCGCGAAAGAATAATCGGTTTTGCCAAAAAGAGCCGGATAGACATAGGCAGCCATTCGGGTCGTAAGGCCGGGCATCCGCGTTCACCGCGGGATGCCCGGCCATTCGGCAGGAACGTTCTTTCCTACATCGCCGCGATCTGAAACAAGCCCGAGAGCGTCAGCAAGGGTGGATCGATGCGCTTGGGTATTCCCTCTTCAACCGTTCCGGAAGCGACGGTTCGCCACATCGGCGCTCTTCCGAAGTTCACGCCAGAGGCGCGCCCTGCCTTGTCTCGCGCCCAAAAAAAATTCCCGTTTCGACAAGGCCTTGCCGGACATGCGGCGGTTTTCGACGGAGACCGGCCCGCAACACATTCCGACCGATATGCATCAACCTGAACCGCACTTTTCCAACGGCGCGAGCCTGAACATTCGATTGCCGTTCACAGCCACATTGCTAACAGGCCTGTAAGCAATTTCCGGAAGTTCGCATGACCGCAGCCGAAGCCACACCCGAACTCGACTCCCCGCCGCACGACACCGCTTTCCTGGGCCATCCGAAAGGGCTGGGCTACCTCGCCTTCGTCGAAGGCTGCGAGCGGTTCTCCTATTACTCGATGCAGACGCTGCTCGTGCTCTACATGGTCAAGTACCTGCTGCTGCCCGAGCACATCGGCGGCGTGCTCGGGCTCGATTGGCTGCGCGCGCACTACTATACCGGGCTTGACGGCCAGCCGCTCGCCTCGGCGATCTTCGGGGACTACACGTCGCTCGTCTATCTCACGCCGATCCTCGGCGGGATCATCGCCGACCGCTGGCTCGGTCGGCGCCTGACGCTCATCCTCGGCGGCCTGACGATGGCTCTGGGCCATTTCCTGATGGCCTTCGAAGGCAGCTTCCTCTTCGCCCTGCTGGCGCTGATCGTCGGCGTCGGCCTGTTCAAGGGCAACATCGCCAGCCAGGTGGGCGAGCTCTATTCGGAAAGCGACATGCGCCGGGCGATGGCGTTCCAGATCTTCTACATCGCGATCAACGTCAGCGTCATTGCCGCCCCCCTGGTCTCGGGCACGCTGGGCGAGAAGCTCGGCTGGCACTGGGGCTTCGGCTGCGCCGGCGTGGTCATGGTGGTCGGACTGCTCGTCTACCTGTCCGCGAAGCGCTGGCTGCCGGCGGACAGCCGACCCTCCGCCCGCAGGACAGCCGCGCCGCGCGCGAAGATGCAGGGCAACGACTGGCTGCGCCTCGTCGCGGTGATCGTGCTGGTGCCGATGCTCGCGGTTTCGCTGCTGACCAACCAGGAGATCTTCAACGCCTATCTCGTCTGGGCCGATGAGCATTTCCAGCTCACCTTCTTCGGCGAGACGCTGCCGACGAGCTGGATGATTACGATCGACGCCGCGCTGAGCTTCTCGATGCTGGTCGCCGTCGCGGCGTTCTGGAAGTGGTGGGGAACGACGCGGCCCGAACCCGACGAGCTCGGCAAGATGATTATCGGCAGCCTGTTCTCGGTCGCCGGCGGCGCCTGCCTGTTCATCGCCGCGGCGACCCAAGGCAGCGGCAAGATCGGGCTGTTCTGGCCGGTGATGTTCCACCTGCTGAACTCGATCGCCTTCTCGCACATCCTGCCGGTGAGCCTGGCACTGTTCTCCCGCCTCGCGCCGCGCGCGATCAATGCGACGGTGCTCGGCATCTACTACCTGGCCTTCTTCGCGGCGAACAAGATCGTGGGCATCGTCGGTGGCTGGTACAGCTCGATGCCGACGACGAGCTTCTGGCTGCTGCACATCGCCAGCGCCGGCGTGGGCCTCGCCGCCTTCACCCTGTTCAAGCTGTTCCTCGCCCCTCGCCTCCTGCGCGAGGCCGAGCCGGAGGACGTCGCCCTGGCCTAGGGGAAGAGATCGACTTCCTCGAAGTCGGACAGCAGCGCCTCGATCAGCAGGCGGCGGTGGCACCCTACCGGGTTGCGCTCGTAGCAGAGCAGCGCGACGCGCTTCTCGCCGGCGAGCTCGCGCAGCTCGGCCATCGCCGCGAGCGCCTCGGGCAACTCGAGCTGGCCGGCATAGACGCGCGCCAACTCGTCGTGATCGCCGCGCCGAGCGGCGGCACGGCCCTCGGCCGGCGTGCCGAGCGGCTTCATGTGGCGATACTCGATCCCCGCCTCGCGCGCCGCCGTGGCCAGCGCGGACTTGGAAAAGCCTGGCCGACGCGAGAGCGGGAGATAGCGGATGTCCGCAAGCACTTCGGTGCCGGCCGCGCTGAGCGTGCCGATCACGTCATCGAGGGTCGACTGCTCGTAGCCTATGGTCCAGATTTTCGCGCTCATGCCTCCTAGTTGGGAAGCAAGTTCATCCGAACAAGGCGACCGACTGCATCCCCGCCATCACCGGCTCGCCGTCTGCGTTCCAAATCGCCATGCGTTGGCTCGAGCAGCCGGCTTCCGCATAGTCTCCGGTCGAGCGCAGCAGCCACCACCCGTCGCGCGTCGCCGGTGCGGGCGTGAGCAGGTTGCACTGCCACTGCATCGTGCTGACCGGCGTCGCCGGGGTCAGCAGCGACATCACGCCCGGCGGCAAGGCATCCGCGCAGAGCAGCAGGCCGACCATCGGATCGAGCCCCTCGCGCTCACGCGCCCGGATCCACCAGCAGATCTGCGGCCGCTTCTCCTCGGCTTTTGGAAAGGCGAACCGGATGTCGAAGTGGTTGCGCAGGAAGGCCGGACCGCGCTCGTTCACGAAAGGACGCGCATCATCGACCGGAACGAGCCCGGCCGGCGCCTGCCGATCGTTCAGATGCAGCGCGCTGTCGACCGGCCCCATGAAAGTGAAACAGGCAGAGAAACCGGCCTCCCCCTCGCGCGAAATCTCCGCGGCGATCCATGTCGCATTCCGTCCGCGCCGCAGTAGCCGCGCGCCTACCTCCACCTCGCCGAAAAGCGGCGCGATCATGCTGACCTGGGCCGAGCGCAGCGGCGGCAGTTCGCCATCGCCCGCACGCATCGCGGCAGCCAGCGTCAGCGCCGAGGAGAAGCCGCCATAGGCCGTGCGCCCCTGGTGCCAGTCCTCGGGTATCCCGACCACGAATCCCCCGTCACGGGGTTCGGCCGCGGCGAGGACCGCGGCGAAGCTCATTCCAGCTCGAGGATGATCGCATCCACGGCCAGGCTTTCGCCCGCCTGGGCGTTCACCTTCTTGACCGTCGCCGCCTTCTCGGCGCGCAGGATGTTCTCCATCTTCATCGCCTCGACCACCGCGAGCGGCTGGCCGGCCTCGACCTTGTCGCCTTCGGCGACGTCGAGCCGGACCAGCAAGCCGGGCATCGGGCAGATGAGGAACTTCGACATGTCCGGCGGCACTTTCTCGATCATGTGCTGCGCCAGATGAGCGATGCGTGCCGGGAGGATCTCCACTTTGTGGATCGCCCCCCGCGTGGTCATCTTGAGGCCGGTCCGGGTGGGCTCGATCTTGATACCGATCGGCTCGCCATCGATCTCCGCCTCGATCAGCCGGTCGCCCGGCGTGTATTCCATGGCTAGATCGATCATCTTGCCATCCACCGAAACCGCCTCGTCACCGAGCGCGACGGCGAAGGTCCGGTCACCGATCTTGACGCTCCATTCGGACGGCGGCGGCAGATGGTGGGCGAGCTGATTGTCGACCTGGCGCGCCCGATCGGCCCGCGCCGTGGCGACGAAGCCCGCCACCGCGGCGATCTTCGCCTTGATCTCGTCCGACGTAGCGGCTCCGGTGAATCCCTCCGGATATTCTTCGGCGATGAAGCCGGTGGTCAGATCGCCGCGGCGGAAGCGCGGGTGCTGCATGATCGCCGATACGAAATCGATATTATGGCCGAGGCCCTCGATCTCGAAGCTGTCGAGCGCCGCGACCTGCAAGTCCGCCGCCTCGTCACGCGTCTCGCCCCAGGTGATCAGCTTGGCGATCATCGGGTCGTAGAACATCGAGACTTCGCCGCCCTCATAGACGCCGTCATCGACGCGGATGCCGTCGACGCCGCGGCGGCCGTTCTCGGCGCCGTCGTCGATCCAGCCTTCGACCGGCGGGCGATAGCGAACCAGACGCCCGGTCGAGGGCAGGAAGCCGCGATAGGGATCCTCGGCATAGACGCGGTTCTCGATCGCCCAGCCGTCGATCTTCACGTCGTCCTGCGTCATCGCCAGCTTCTCGCCCGCGGCGACGCGGATCATCTGCTCGACGAGATCGATGCCGGTAATGCACTCGGTCACCGGATGCTCGACCTGCAGGCGCGTGTTCATCTCGAGGAAGTAGAAGCTCTCGCCCGTCGGGTCCGCGCCCGAGACGATCAGCTCGACCGTGCCGGCGCTATAGTAACCCACGGCCCTGGACAGCGCGACGCACTGCTCGCCCATGGCCTTGCGCATCTGCGGCGTGACGAAGGGAGACGGCGCTTCCTCGACCACCTTTTGGTGGCGACGTTGGATCGAGCATTCGCGCTCGTTCAGGTAGAGGATGTTGCCGTGCTTGTCGCCGAGGATCTGGATCTCGATGTGGCGCGGATCCTGGATGAACTTCTCGATGAAGACACGATCGTCGCCGAAGGAATTCAGGCCCTCGCGCTTCACGCTCTCGAAACCCTCGCGCACATCCTTCTCGTTGAAGGCAAGGCGCATGCCCTTGCCGCCGCCGCCGGCCGAGGCCTTCATCATCACCGGATAGCCGATGTCGTTCGAGATCTGCACGGCGTGGTCGGTGCTCTCGATCTCGCCGACGAAGCCCGGGACGACGTTCACGCCCGCTTCCTTGGCGAGCTTCTTGGATTCGATCTTGTCGCCCATAGCCGCAATCGCGCCAACGGGCGGCCCGATGAACTCGATGCCCGCGGCAGCCAGCGCCTCGGCGAAGCTCGTCCGCTCGGAGAGGAAGCCATAGCCCGGGTGGACGGCCTCGGCGCCGGTCTGCTTGCAGGCCTCGATGATCTTGTCGGCGATCAGGTACGACTGCGCCGCCGGCGATGGGCCGATATGCACGGCCTCATCGGCCATCTGCACGAAAGGCGCGCGCGCATCGGCGTCCGAATAGACGGCGACGGTGGCGATGCCCATACGGCGTGCGGTCTTGATGACCCGGCAGGCGATCTCGCCACGGTTGGCGATGAGGATTTTCTTGAACATTACCGCCCTTTCAACTGATTATTTTTCCACACCGCCCATCGCTCCCAAAACATCAGCAGCACAGCTAGTGGAAGGTACACGACAAATGCGAGCTTGAGATCGTTTGCAAAGTAAGCAAGTGGCGAAGTCACCAATGCTTGATAGTCGAATCTAGTAAGTTCTTTCAGGAAGATGACATAGCCAACCACCCAAGCGGCCATGCGACAGCCTTCCAAAAGGGCATAGCGCCAGACGCGACGATCGTCTTTGAGCGATCGTTCTATGCCGCCGACAAGGGATCGCAGAATCATACCGGCTTGCGCGCCAGATAGACGCCGCAGCCCATCACCGCGATTCCGATCACCCGACGCCACGTAATCGGGGACTGCGCCGCGCCCCACAGCGCGAAGTGATCGATCGCCGCCGCGGCGACCAGTTGGCCCAGCAGCACGAAGAAGATCGCATTGCCCACGCCGATGCGTGGCGCGGCCCAAGTGATGGCGACGATGTAGAAGACGACAAAGACCGCGCCCATGTAGAAGTGCGGCCGGATGCCTTGGAACTTCTCGGCTGCGGGAAAGCCGCCGGCCGCCATCATCACACCGAACGCCAGCACCACGCCGACGACATAGAGGATGAACGTCGCCGCCGCGGGGCTCGCCAGCTGCCGACCGAGCCCGGCATTGAGCGTCGCCATCAGCGGGATGCCGATGCCCGTTGCGAACATCAGCACCGCGATTCCGACGAAGCTGGCGTGGCCCTGCTGCAACTACTTACTCGGCCGCTTCGAGCATGTCGCCGGAGGGAGGCATGTTGTGGCCGAGCAGGCGCAGCACGTCGGCCGCGCATTCGACCACGTTCGAGCCCGGGCCGTAAATGCCCTGCACGCCGGCGTTGCGCAGGTATTCGTAGTCCTGCGGCGGGATGACGCCGCCGGCGATCACCTTGATGTCGTTGCGGCCCTTGTCGCGCAGTCCCTTGATGAGTTCGGGGATCAGCGTCTTGTGACCCGCCGCGAGGCTGGAAGCGCCGACCATGTCGACCCCGCTATCGAGCGCCAGCACGACGGTTTCCTCGGGCGTCTGGAACAGCGGGCCCGAGACGACGTCGAAGCCCATGTCCGAAAAGGCCGAGGCGATCACGTTGGCGCCGCGGTCGTGCCCGTCCTGGCCCATCTTCGCGATCAACAGCCTGGGCTTGCGGCCGAGCCGCCGCTCGACCGCCTTGACGCCGTCGAGCACCGCCTTCCAACGGCTGTCCTCGGCGTAGGGGGCGGCATAGACCCCCTTCACCGGGGTCGGCACGGTGCCGTAGCGGTTGAAGCTCTCTTCCATCGCCGAGCTGATCTCGCCCAGCGTGGCGCGAGCGCGGGCGGCTTCGACGGCGAGCGCCAGGAGGTTGTTCTCGATGCTCGAAGGCTGCGCCGCGCCGTCGCGCAGCGCCTTGAGCGCAGCCTGGCAGGCCGCCTCGTCGCGCGCCGCCTTGACCTTGTTGATCCGCGCGATCTGCGCCTCGCGGACGACGTGGTTGTCCACCTCGAGCGTCTCGAGGTGGTCCTCGTTGGCGAGGCGGTACTTGTTGACGCCGACGATCACGTCCTCGCCGCGGTCGACGCGCGCCTGGCGGGCGGCGGCGGCTTCCTCGATCATCGCCTTGGGCCAGCCGGCAGCGACTGCCTTGGCCATACCGCCTTCGGCCTCGACGCGCTCGATGATCTCCCAGGCCTTGTCGACCAGTTCCTGGGTCAGCGCCTCGACGTAGTAGGAGCCGCCGAGCGGATCGACGACCTTGGTCATCCCGGTCTCTTCCTGGATGACGATCTGCGTGTTGCGGGCGATGCGCGCCGAGAAGTCGGTCGGCAGCGCGATCGCCTCGTCGAGCGCGTTGGTGTGGAGCGACTGGGTGCCACCCAGCATCGCCGCCATAGCCTCGATCGTGGTGCGGATGACGTTGTTGTAGGGGTCCTGCTCCTGCAGCGATACGCCCGAGGTCTGGCAATGGGTGCGCAGCATCTTGCTGCGCTCGTCCTTGGCGCCGAGCCTGGTCATGACGCGATGCCACAGAACGCGCGCGGCGCGCAGCTTGGCGACTTCCATGAAGAAGTTCATGCCGATCGCGAAGAAGAACGACAGGCGCCCGGCGAACTTGTCGATGTCGAGGCCCGAGGCGACGCCGTACTTCACGTATTCGGCGCCGTCGGCGATGGTGAAGGCCAGTTCCTGCACCTGCGTCGCGCCGGCTTCCTGCATGTGATAGCCGGAGATCGAGATCGAGTTGAACTTCGGCATCTCACGACTGGTGTAGCCGAAGATGTCCGAGATGATCCGCATGCTCGGCTCGGGCGGGTAGATGTAGGTATTGCGGACCATGAACTCCTTGAGGATGTCGTTCTGGATGGTCCCGTCGAGCAGCTTGCGCTCGACGCCCTGCTCCTCGCCCGCGACGATGAAGAAGGCGAGGATCGGGATCACCGCGCCGTTCATCGTCATGGAAACCGACATCTGATCGAGCGGAATGCCGTCGAACAGGATCTTCATGTCCTCGACGCTGTCGATCGCGACGCCCGCCTTGCCGACGTCGCCGACGACGCGGGGGTGGTCGGAATCATAGCCGCGATGGGTGGCGAGATCGAATGCGACCGACAGGCCCTTCTGCCCCGCGGCGAGGTTGCGACGGTAGAACGCGTTCGATTCCTCGGCCGTCGAGAAGCCGGCGTACTGCCGGATCGTCCAGGGACGGCCCGCGTACATCGAGGCGCGGACGCCGCGGGTGAACGGCGCGAAACCGGGTAGGCCCGGGTCGGTCTTGACATCGTCCTGCGTGTACAAAGGCTTGACGTCGATGCCTTCCGGCGTGTGCCAGGTCAGGTCCTTGCCCTTGACCTCCTTCGCCGCCGCCGCCTGCCAGGTTGCGATCGTCGGCCCTTGACCCGAAGAATTCTCGCTCATCGTCCTACCTCATACCCCTCTCCCTGTGGGAGAGGGCAAACACGTCAATGCGCCGCGTTCGGCGTCTCCATGATCTCGGTGAGTTGGCCGCCCATGTCCTTCGGATGGACGAAGAAGATGAGCGTGCCATGCGCGCCGATCCGCGGCTCGCCGAGCACACGCTTGCCGAGGCTTTCGAACCACTTCTTGGCCTCGTGAATGTCGGGCACTTCGTAGCAGATGTGATGCTGGCCACCCATCGGGTTCTTTTCCAGCCACTTTCCGACCGCCGAATCCGAGCTGGTGGGTTGCAGCAGTTCGACCTGCGTGCCGTGGGTGCCGTTCTCGCCCGGCGTGTTGACGAAGCAGACGCGGACCTGCTGGCTTTCGAGCACGAACGGCTCGGTAATGTCGGTCGCGCCCATGACGTCGCGATAGAACGCTATGGAGGCGTCGAGATCGGGCGTCGCGACGCCGATGTGGTTCATCCGGCCGAGTTTCATTGCATATTCTCGATGACCATGGCGATGCCTTGCCCGCCGCCGATGCACATCGTGATCAGGCCGTACTTGCCGCCGACCCGCTTCAACTCGTAGATCGCCTTGACGGTCATGATGCAGCCGGTCGCGCCGACCGGGTGGCCGAGGCTGACCCCCGAGCCGTTCGGATTGACCTTCTCGGGATCGAAGCCCAGCACCTTGGCGACGGCTGCCGCCTGGGCCGCGAACGCTTCGTTGCTCTCGATCACGTCGATCTGGTCGAGGCTGAGCCCGGCACGCTTGAGCGCGATCGGCACAGCCTTGATCGGCCCCTCGCCCATGTACTCCGGCTCGACGCCGGCATGGCCCCAGGCGACGATGCGCGCCAGCGGCTTCAGCCCCTTGCTGTCGACGGCGCTGCCCGTCGCCAGCACGACCGCGGCGGCGCCGTCATTGATGCCCGACGCGTTGCCCGCCGTGACGGTGCCGTCCTTCTTGAACGCCGGCTTCATCGCGCCGAGCGTCTCCATGTTGGTGTCGCCCTTCACGTGCTCGTCGGTGTCGAACACGACGACGCCCTTGCGGGTCTTGATCTCGAGGGGAAGGATCTGCTCCTTGAAGCGGCCCTCGGCCTGCGCGCGCGCGGCGCGCTGGTGGCTGGTGACGGCGAGCGCGTCCATCTCCTCGCGGCTGACGCAGTGGCGTTCCGCCACGTTCTCGGCCGTGATGCCCATGTGATAGCCGCCGATCGGGTCCGACAGGCCGATGGTGAGCGCGTCCTCGAGGACGACGTTGCCCATCTTCTGGCCCCAGCGCGTGGCGTGGTCATGGAAGGGGGTGTTCGACATGGATTCGGCGCCGCCGGCGACAGTGATCGCGGCTTCGCCCAGCTTCATCATCTGCGCGGCCGAGACGATCGCCTGGACGCCCGAGCCGCAGAGGCGGTTGAGCGTAAAGGCCGGAACTTCGCTCGGTATGCCGGCATTGAGCGCGCAAACCCGTGCAAGGAAGGCGTCGCGCGCGCTCGTATTGCCGACTTGGCCGAACACGACATGCTCGACATCGGCGGGAGCGACGCCGGCGCGCTTCAGCGCTTCGGTCGCGACCATGCCGCCGAGATCCGACGGCTTGAAGCCCTTCAGCGAGCCGCCGAAATCGCCGACCGCAGTGCGCACGCCGCTGACGATGTAGATGTCTTCCATAGCTGTCTCTTTCCTGCGCCGCCGATTACAGCGGGATATTGTCGTGCTTCTTCCAGGGGTTCTCCAGCTGTTTGTTGCGCAGCTTGCGGAGACCCAGCGCGATCCGCTTCCTCGTGGAATGTGGGTATATCACCTCGTCGATGAAACCCTTGCCCGCGGCGATGAAGGGATTGGCGAAGCGATCCTCGTATTCCTTGGTCTTCTGCGCGATGCCCTCGGCGTCCTGGCCGCGGAAGATGATCTCGACCGCGCCCTTGGCGCCCATCACCGCGATCTCAGCGGTCGGCCAGGCGTAGTTGAGGTCGCCGCGCAAGTGCTTCGAGCTCATGACGTCGTAAGCGCCGCCGTAGGCCTTGCGGGTGATGACGGTGATCTTCGGCACGGTCGCCTCAGCATAGGCGAAAAGCAGCTTGGCGCCATGCTTGATGATGCCGCCCATCTCCTGGCTGGTGCCGGGAAGGAAGCCGGGGACATCGACGAAGGTGATGATCGGGATGTTGAACGCATCGCAGAAGCGCACGAAGCGGCCCGCCTTCTTCGAGCTGTTGATGTCGAGCACGCCGGCGAGCACCATCGGCTGGTTGGCGACGATGCCGACGGTACGACCCTCGACCCGGCCGAAGCCGCAGATGACATTGGCCGCATGCGCCGGCTGGACCTCGAAGAAATCGCCTTCGTCGAGCGTCTTCCGGATCACCTCGTGCATGTCGTAGGGCTGGTTGGCCGATGCCGGGATGATCGTGTCGAGGCTGTCCTCGAGGCGATCCCACGGGTCGGCGGAAGGCCGCTCAGGGACTTCCTCCTTGTTCGACAGCGGCAGGAAGTCGAAGAAGTCGCGCGTGGCGAGCAGCGCCTCGATGTCGTTCTCGAGCGCGAGGTCGGCGACCGAGGTCTTGGTCGTGTGCGTGATCGCCCCGCCCAGTTCCTCCTGCGTGACCACCTCGTTGGTCACCGTCTTCACGACGTCGGGACCGGTGACGAACATGAACGAGGAGTCCTTCACCATGAAGATGAAGTCGGTCATCGCCGGCGAATAGACCGCCCCGCCGGCGCACGGCCCCATGATCAGGCTGATCTGCGGGATCACGCCGCTTGCGTTGACGTTGCGCTGGAAGATCTCGGCATAGCCGGCAAGGCTCGCCACGCCTTCCTGGATGCGCGCGCCGCCCGAGTCGTTGAGGCCGATCACCGGCGCGCCGACTTTCATCGCCGCATCCATGATCTTGCAGACCTTGAGCGCATGCCGCTCCGACACGGCGCCGCCGAACACGGTGAAGTCCTGGCTGAACACGAAGACCAGCCGGCCGTTGATCGTCCCCGAGCCCGTCACCACGCCGTCGCCGGGGATGTGGTTCTCGCTCATCCCGAAGTCGGTGCAGTTGTGCTCGACGTACATGTCGACTTCTTCGAAGCTGCCCTCGTCGAGCAGTATCTCGAGCCTTTCGCGAGCCGTCAGCTTGCCCTTGGCATGCTGCGCGTCGATGCGGCGCTGGCCGCCCCCCAGCTTCGCCGCCGCACGACGACGTTCCATCTCGGCGATATTGGCTGACATGCGGGCAGAATCCCCTTTTACCGGCGTATTGATGCCCCGCGCCTAGGCGCGGGGGTGGCGAAGCGTCAATAGTGTTTAAGCGCGCGATTAAGATGATGGAAGGGCTTCCACAGCTTAGAAACGGATCATGATCCGCCGCGCCAGCGCCGGCGAGATCGAGTAGACGAGCCGCAAGAGCTTCACGAGGCCGATGTTGGCTTCGGACGCATCGCGCTCCATGGCCCCGACGATCCGGTTCGCACAAGCGTCCGCGGTCATCTTCGGCAAGTCGCGGCCCGCGTTCATTCGCGTGTCGACCACGGGCGGCAACGCCTCGAGCACGTGCACGCGGGTGTCCTGGAGCTGGCGTCGCAGCGCCTGGCTGTAGCTGCGCAGCCCTGCCTTGGTCGCACAGTAGACGGGACCGGCGCTATACGGAGCTATGGCCAGGCCCGACGTGACGTTGACGATCATCGCCTCGGGCCTGGCGAGCAGCGTCGGCATCAGCCGGGTGACCAGGTGGAGCGGCGCGTTGAGGTTGAGGAAGATGCCGGGATCGAGCCGGTCGGCCGAAGGCTGGCCCTTGCGGAAGTCGTGCGGAATACCCGCGCCGGCATTGTTGACGAGGACGTCGATCTCGCGCCCGCCGAGCCCCGTGATCAGCGCCTCGACACCCTCCGGCGTGGACAGGTCCGCCTCGATCACCTCGAATCCGGCCGCGCGCGTCGCATCAATACGCTCGGCCGTGCGGCCCGAGGCGATCACTTCGGCGCCTTTTTCCCGCAATTGACGGATCAGCGCGCCGCCGATCCCATCTGTGCCTCCGGTCACGAGAATGCGCTTGCCCGAAAGACGCATGGCATTCTTTCCCTTTTGGGTTAAGGGCGGCCCCAGTGAAATGCCGATGGGGTGCCGACCTCCCGTCAAGTCAGCCTATGCGAGTTCGATGCGCGATTCACCCTTCATAACGCGGCCGCTTTCGATCCTGCTCGATCTCGTGCGCGCGCTGGCCGCGCTGGCGGTGCTCGTCGGCCACGCGGTGCAACTCGGCCACTATCGCGGGCCTTACCCCTTCTCGCTGCTTTTCCAGCACAATGCGGTGATCGTCTTCTTCGTGCTTTCCGGGCTTGTCATCGCAGCCTCGGTCGATCGCGGCGGGCAGACGCTGGGCAGCTATGTGCTGGCACGCACCACGCGCATCCTGCCGGTCGCCATTCCAGCGCTGCTCATCTCGGCGGCGGTCGTCGTCATCGATGCGCTGCTTCTACCGACGCCGCTGTTCGGCGAGGACGGAAAAGGCATCCCGTCCGGCGACATCCTGTTCGCCTTGCTGTTCCTCAGCGAGAGCTATCAGACCGGCTTCGCGCTCAATCCGCCTTATTGGTCGCTCTGTTATGAGGTGTGGTTCTACGCGCTGTTCGCGGCCGCGACCTTTTTAGGCGGCTGGAAGCGTATCGCCTGGCTCGCAGTCCTGGCGGCGATTGCCGGGCCTAACGTGCTGCTTTTGTTGCCCACCTGGCTCATCGGCGTAGCGCTCGTCCGGTTGCCGATCGCCCGCGCGGTGCCAGCCTGGCTCGGCGGTATGTTCGTAGCAATCGCGCTGGCGAGCCTGTTTTTGGTGCCGATGCTCACGCCACGCTTGCAGCATGCGTTGTACGGCATGATTTCCTGGCGGCCCGGCTTCTCGACATATGCGCTGAGCGACCTGTTGCTGGCCCTGTCCATCGCGCTGGGGTTCGCCGGACTGCGTGCGCTGATACCCGCGAACGCTACCTGGCTCGATGCGATAGCGCGACCGATCCGCTATGCGGCGAACATGTCGTTCTCGCTCTACCTTATCCACTGGCCGTTGCTGAAGCTGCTGCGCGTTCTGCGTGCGCCGGAGAACGGCGCGGTCGGCTTCGTCTTCGTGCTGATGGTGATCCTCATCGCAAGCGCCGGTTTCGCTTCGATGACCGAGCACCATCGCCACCGCATACGCGCACTGCTCGAGAAGGCGTTCGGCGGACGGCGGGAAGTTCCCGCCGCGGCCTGACCGTCAGCGCATCAGGACCAGTTCTTCCGCCATGGACGGATGCAGCGCCACGGTCGCGTCGAAATCGGCCTTGGTGAGACCGGCACGCACGGCGATCGCGGCGGCCTGGAGGATTTCCGGCGCCTCGGGCCCGATCATGTGGACGCCGAGAATGCGATCGGTGCTGGCATCGACCACGAGCTTGTACAGCCCGCGCTCGTGCCGTTCGGCGAAGAGATTCTTCATCGGCCGGAAATCCGAGGAATAGACCTTGATGTTGCCGTACTTGTTGCGGGCCTCTCCCTCGGTCAGTCCGACCGCGGCGAGCGGCGGCTGCGAGAACACTGCGCTGGGCACGCAATCGTATGCTGTGCTGCGCCGATCGCCGCCGAACACCGTGTCGGCGAAGGCATGGCCCTCGCGGATCGCGATGGGGGTCAGCTGGACGCGATCGGTCACGTCACCGACCGCATAGATGCTGTCGCAGATGGTCTTGCTGTACTCGTCGACCGGAATCTCGCCCTTGGGACCGAGCGCGATGCCGGCGTTCTCCAGTCCCAGCCCGTCCGTCTTGGGCCTGCGGCCCGTGGCGATGAGAACGATGTCGGCCTTGATCGGGTCGAGCTTGCCCGGCGTGGCCAGCAGCCCGCCGTCGGGCGCCTGCTCGACCTTGGTCAGCGGGCAATGGAACTTGTACTCGATGCCGCGCGCCATGGTGATCTGCAGCAGCCGGTCGCGCAGGGCCGCATCGTAGCTGCGCAGGATCACCTCGCTGCGGTTGACCACCGTGACGTGCGCGCCGAGCGCGTTGAAGATGCCGGCGAACTCCATAGCGATGTAGCCCGCACCCTGGATGACGACGCGCTTGGGCAGCTCGGGCAGATGGAACACCTCGTTCGAGGTGATGCAATGCTCGGCGCCCTCGATTTCGGGGATCACGGGCCAGGCGCCGGTAGCGACGAGGATATACTTCGCCCCGATCTCGCGCCCGCCGGCGAGCTTGACCGAATGCGGCCCGGTGATGGTCGCCCGCTCATGGAAATGGTCGACCTTATGGCTGTCGAGCGTCGAGGTATAAGCCGTCTCGATGCGAGTGACGTCGCGCAGCACCGTGTCGCGGAGCGTCGGCCAGTCGAAGCGCATGTTCTCGACCGTCCAGCCGTAGTGCGCCGCGTCCTGCAATTCCTCCGCGAAATGCGAACCATAGACGAGCAGCTTCTTCGGCACACACCCCCGGATCACGCAAGTGCCGCCGATGCGGTGCTCTTCGGCCACGCCGACCTTGGCGCCGTGCGAAGCCGCCACGCGGCTGGCGCGCACGCCGCCGGAACCCGCGCCGATGACGAAAAGATCGTAGTCGTAGTCAGCCATGAACCGCTCCTGTTGCGAGCGCGATATGGCGGCGCGTGGCCTACTTTGCCAATCGGAATTGGTGCGCATCGTGACGAACGATGCCGCGAATAATCTTCAATTTATTGACAGTCAATTTTCTTGACCAAATTGATCGGCCGCTTCATCTCCGCTCCATGACTGAAACGCCCGACTATCCCGATATCGTCATGCCGGCCCTCCTCCGTCATGCCCGCTCGACCTATGGCCGCGCCATGCGCGGAGCGTTGGAGGCGGCCGGCTACGACGACGTTCCGGCCAATGGCCTCTACATCATAGGCGGCCTTGCCATGGGTGCAGGCGGAGTGCCCATTCGCCAACTCGTGCGGGAGCTCGGCATCACCAAGCAAGGCGCGGGACAACTCGTCGATACGCTGGTGGCGCGCGGCTATCTCATCCGCACGCCCGACGAGAACGACCGCCGCCAGCTGATCGTGACGCTCACCGAACGCGGGCGCGGCGCCGCCGAAACCCAGGCCGCAGCGCGTGAGGAGATCGACGCGGCGCTGCTGAAACGCATGGGCGCCGAGAACGTCGTCACAGCGCGGCGCGCATTGCTCGCGCTCATTGCCATCGGTGACGAGCATCGGCGCGAGAAATAAGTCGACGGCTAACAAACCATTTTCGATCCACCGCCCGTACGGGCCAACTCATCGCCTAGGATTTTCTCTACGAATCCAGTTGAGTTATTCATTAACCAATTCCGCGGCGAAGCAGCGCGCCGCGTCAACGCGGTCGAAGCTCCGGTCTGCGCATGTTCCGGGGCTTCGACTGCGCTCTGCGATCAATCGATCCCTGCCGCCGTCAGCAGCGCCTCGGTAGAGGGGTCGAAGCGAGCCCCTCCTTTCTCGATCTGCTTGGCGAGCTCCTTGCCCAGCTCGACGCCGAACTGGTCGAAGGGGTTGATCCCCATCAGTACCGCGTTGGCGAACGTGCGGTGCTCATGGAAGGCGATCAGCGCGCCGAGCGAGGCAGGGTTGAGCTCGTCGAGCAGGATCGTCGCAGAAGGCCTGTCACCCGCATAGCTACGCGCCCCGTCGGTGTTCTCACGCCCCGCCATCAGCGCCGCGCCCTGGGCGAAGCAATTGGCCAGCAGGATGTGATGATGTGCCGGATCGAGCGAATCCCCGGGAGCGATCGCGGCGATGAAGTCGACGGGGACGAGGCGCGTGCCCTGATGGAGCAGCTGGAACACCGCATGCTGTGCGTCGGTGCCGACACCGCCCCAGGTGATCGGCGCCGAAGGCCCGTCAAGCGGTGCCCCCTCAGCCGTCACCGACTTGCCGTTCGATTCCATTTCGAGCTGCTGGAGATAGGAAGGCAGCAACCGCAGCCGCTCATCGTAGGCGAATACGCCACGCGTCTGACAACCGCGCAGGCGGCTGTAGCACTGATCGGCGAAGGCGGCGCGCAGCGGCAGGTTGGCGGCGCCGTCGGTGTCCCGGAAGTGCGCGTCCATTGCTGCCGCGCCGTCGAGGAACTCGGCGAAATCGGGCCAACCGAGCGCCAGGGCGATGGGAAAGCCGATCGAGGACCACAGCGAATAACGCCCGCCTACGCTTTCGGCGAACGGCAGGATGCGCGTCTCATCGACGCCCCATTCCACCGCCTTCTCGGGGTAGGCGGTCAACGCCACCACTCGGCCATAGGGATCGCCGACCCCGTTCTCGCGCAGCCAGGCAAGTGCGCTCGCGGCGTTGGTCATCGTCTCGGTGGTCGTGAAAGTCTTGGAGGCGACGGCGATGAGCGTCGTCGCCGGATCGCAGGCGGCGAAGGCAGCTTCGAGCGCGCAGCCGTCGATGTTCGAAACGACATGAACGTCCACCAGCGCCCCGTCCCGCGCCAGCGCGTCGATCGCCAGCGCCGGTCCGAGCGCAGACCCGCCGATACCGATATGGATCAGGTGCCTGATCTCGCCAAGCGCGCCCTTGTGGATCGCCTCCGTGAGCATATGCATCCGCGCATGCAGCGCCCCCGCTTGCTCGACGCTGGCCTCCTTGCCGATTCCGCGCTCAGCCGTGTGCTCGGCCGCACGATCTTCCGTCGGGTTGACGATCTCGCCCGCGAAGAGCGCCGCCCGGCGCGCAGCGAAGCCGCTTGCCTCGGCCAGCTTCTCGAAGCCCGCTAGATGGACCTCGTCGAGATGGGTCTTGGACCAATCGAACAGGATGCCGCCACCAGGCAGATCGAGCCGAGTGGAGAGCTTGCTTACCCGCTCCGAGTCGGCGGCAAAGAGTTCTGCCAACTTGGGCGTCGGCAGCGCCTCAAGGCCAGTCCATGCCACCTTCGCCGATTCGCTCATGCCGGGCTCCTTCGTCGAACCTGTGGACCTTACGTGCGCTGCAATTGCGAAGACCCTGGTAATGAGCGATTCAGCTTGGCGAAAGCCCCTGCCGCCCAATTGGCGGCCGAGGTGACAGGCTTGACGGGAGGCCCGGCGACCAACATGGACACAGCAATGACAGAAACCGCTCCCGCCGAAACCCAGGACAAGGATGCTCCGGCCGCCAAGCCGGCCAAGAAGGAGGAAAACTTCTTCGTCTTCCTGGCGAAGCTGGTGCTGATCGTCGTCGTCTTCCGCAGCTTCATCTTCGCGCCGTTCAACATCCCGAGCGAATCGATGCTGCCGCGGCTCGAGAACGGCGACTATCTGCTCGCGGCCAAATGGCCCTACGGTTTCTCCAGCTATTCACTGCCCTTCAGCTTGCCGCTGTTTTCGGGGCGCATCTTCGCCGGGCAGCCCAAGCGCGGCGACGTCGTCATATTCAAGGCCCCGCCGACCAACGACGAGGACTACATCAAGCGCGTCATCGGCCTGCCCGGCGACCAGATCCAGATGGTCGACGGCCAGCTCCACATCAACGGCAAGCCGGTGCCCAAGGTGCGCGTCTCCGATTTCGAGATCGCGGTTTCGACGAACACCCACTGCTACCAGCCGATCTACGCGCGCGAGCAGAGCTTCGAGGTGACGAAGCCGGACGGCACGCGCGTCTGCCGCTATCCGCGCTTCCGCGAGACGCTGCCTAACGGCAAAAGCTACTACGTGCTCGATCTCGAGCATACGAACCAGGACAACACACCGGTTTACGTCGTGCCCGAAGGCTCGCTCTTCCTGATGGGCGACAACCGCGACAACTCGCTCGACAGCCGCTTCCCGGCTTTCCCCAAGCAGGGTATCGGCATCGTTCCCCAGGGCAATCTCGTTGGACGCGCCACCATCATCATGTTCTCGACCGATGGTTCGTCCGAATGGCTCAAGCCATGGACCTGGTTCACCGCCGCGCGCTGGAACCGGATCGGCGGCACGTTCTAGGCGGATGCTTTCGGAGGATACCCGCGCCTTCCTTGCCCGCATCATCGGACGGGAACCGGATGACGAGGCGCTCTGGCTCGAGGCGCTGACGCACGGCAGTACGGGCCACGCGCGCAACTACGAGCGGCTCGAATTCCTGGGCGACCGGGTGCTTGGCCTCGCTATCGCGGAATGGCTGCACGAGCTCGGCACCGGCGACGAAGGCAAGCTTTCGCAACGGCTGAACGCGCTGGTGAGCCGCACGACCTGCGCCGCGGTCGCCCGCAAGATCGGCCTCGGCGCGCATATGCAGCTCGGCAAGCAGGCGCGCGAGGACGGCGGGCAGGACAGCGACAACATCCTGGGCGACGTCATGGAGGCGCTGCTCGGCGCGAGCTTCCTCGAGCAGGGATTCGAGCGCACACGCGCGATCGTCCGGCGCCTCTGGGCCGATGCGGTGACCGGCCAGACCGGCCAACGCAAGCATCCCAAGTCCGCCTTGCAGGAATGGGCCGCGGGCAATCGCCGCAAGACGCCCGAATACCGCCTCGTCGACCGTTCCGGCCCCGATCACGCCGCGCGCTTCACCGTGGCGGTCGAGATCAAGGGCGTCGGCGAAGCCGAGGCGACGGGCACGAGCAAGCAGGAGGCGGAGACGCTGGCGGCCGAAGAATTCCTCAAGAGGTTCGGATGAGCGAGAAATGCGGCCTCGTCGCGGTGATCGGCGCGCCGAATGCGGGCAAGTCGACGCTGGTCAATGCGCTCGTCGGCCAGAAGGTGGCGATCGTCTCGGCCAAGGCGCAGACCACGCGCGCGCGGCTGATGGGGATCGCGCTGGCCGAAACCGACGACTATCAGGTCCAGATGATCCTCGCCGATACGCCGGGCATCTTCGCGCCCAAGCGACGGCTGGACCGCGCCATGGTCGCGGCCGCCTGGGAAGGCGCGCAGGAGGCCGACGCGATCCTCCTGGTGGTCGATGCCCGCAAGAAGCGACGCGACGACATCGCCCCGATCCTGGAGGCGTTGAAGGAGCGGCGTGAGCGCAAGATCCTCGTGCTCAACAAGGTCGACGCCTGCGAGAAGGAGCCGCTGCTCGTCATGGCGGAGGAATTGACCGGAGAAGCCGGTTTCGACGAGGTGTTCTTCGTCTCCGCCCTCACCGGCGACGGCGTGCCCGAGCTCAAGTCGCGGCTCGCAGAGCTGATGCCCGAGGGGCCGTGGCACTATCCCGAGGACCAGGTCTCCGACGCGAGCGAGCGCCTGCTCGCTGCCGAGATCACCCGCGAGCAGCTCTACCGCCAGCTCCACGACGAACTGCCCTACGACAGCGCCGTCCGCCCCGAGAGCTACACGCACCGCAAGGACGGCTCGGTCGAGATCCACCAGCAGATCGTCGTCGCGCGCGACAGCCAGAAGGCCATCGTCCTCGGCAAGCGCGGCGCGAAGATCAAGGCGATCGGCGAGGCCGCGCGGAAGGAGCTGGCCGAGCTGCTGGAGACCAAGGTCCATCTGTTCCTGCACGTGAAGGTCGAGGAAGGCTGGGCCGAAAGCCGCGATCTCTACGAGGAGATCGGGCTGGAATGGGTGCGGTGAGCGGGCCGACAAGCCTCCGCGGTTGACACCGGGTTGATACACTTGACGGTGTCCAGGAAAGCCGTTCCGGAGGCCTCGCCCGCGCCCGGCATGCCGCCCCGCCCGCGTCCGCTCCGCAAGCTTTCCCAGACGGCGGCGAGCTGCGGATTATCGGCGATCCGCCGCGCGAGTTCCTGCTCGAGCTTCTCGCGCAGCCGTGCCAACGCAGCGTCCCATTCCCGTGCGAACAGCGGATCGCGCCGGCGAAGCTTGTAGACCGACTGGCGCGAAAGCCCGCAGTCTGCCGCCGCTGCGCCGACATTGCCCCAGACCGAAAGCCGATCGAGAAACCGCACCCGAAGCGCGGATGTCCATCGGCCGTGATTGGTCCGCAGACCGCCCGGCGCCAAGTCGCGGGGGCAGCCAGCTGCTGAGGCCGCTTGACGGTCACCTTGTAGAAGCTCGTGCATGATCAGGTCTCCCGACGAGAACAAAAGGAGACAAACCGGTATGCACAATTGGCGATGTAGGACAGCGTAATAATCCGACAGCAGATAGGAGGCGATTTCTGGCGCTTACGTCGGCAGCAAACGCATTTTCCAGGGAAGTAATCTGTGCCTGATCCGAATTGCCAGCGGCAAACGCACCGCGATCGAGAGATAAGCTCGCCAAGATCATCCGCGCAATTGCAATGTTCCGAGACAGTCGTACGGACCCACTCCTTACCCTGTCATGGACTCGGCACGGCACGTGAAACATACCGTCGCGGTAAAGCTTTTCAAAGATGATGGGTGAGGGTCCACATTGAGAAGATGCCCTTGACAGTCTCACTGCAGGCAGAAGCGGACCACGATATGAGAGCAGGCGGGCAGGGGCGGCGGGAACAATCGGCTGATCGTTTCTTGCCACCCCGCCAGACAATGACGGCTTTTGGGAAACGATAGATAGCGCCGGAATGACTGGGATGTCGGCGGACATAGACGGAAAGCCGATCTTATCTATTGAGAACGTCTAACGCTTCCAATTGCCAGCCTTGCGGCAACACGGTCGGATGGCTGCCAAATTCGATTTCTGGTTGCGCGCGCACGACCTTGGCGTGAATACAAACATAGCCTTGTTCTTTCAATGGTCGGTTCAAACGTATTCCACCCCGGCTGCGGCCGCTGGACCAATTCCGCATAAATAAGATAGTTCTTTTCGCGTAGACCTCCCCGCAGGTCTTAACGACATCACCTTCATATAGCTCTGGTCTTGCATGGATGATCTCTAATGGAACCTCGCAAGAGACTATCGCAACTGCGGCAGTGCTTCCTTCGCTTTTCGCTGGCGCTAGGGGAGCCGGGTATTCGGTGCATTCGCCTCCAGATCGTTCAAACTCGACCGGGGTAGCGTCGGCCAGTGGGATGCGAGGCTGTGTTAACCTGTGGCTAGCTTGAGAAAGGCTGCATCCGCCCAGGGCGATCAGGACAATTGCCAACGCGCTTCGCACAATCTTTCCCTCGAAAAAGTGTTCCCCCCTCCTACAATTGTGACCTTAACACCCCTTGTCAGACCATGACCGGTTCGCGTTGCGAATTATGAAGTGCCTATGACTGATCGATCGGCGCAGAGAGCCGTCGACTATCCGCCATCAGGTATGGCCTGAACGAGCGTCGGCTCTCGCGCAAGTTGGCCCAGACCTTCAACGGCGGGAATGTCGGCGCTTGCCACCTTTAATTTTTGGGCGGCGTTAGCTCCCACGTTGTCGTAAAATCAGGGTCAATAATCACTTCACCGGTATCGTGGAGTCGATAGGAGCCGGGCCTTGCTCGGAAGAACGCCCTCAAATCCGGTGGGAGCCGATAAGTGTCGCCCGATCGGCTGCCAGCAAGTTGAATGGTCACCCCTTCGCGTTCATCGGTAGCAATCACGGTCCCGAAGAACTGTTCGAGCCGAGGGCCGTCCGGCTCGTTGTGGGTGATGCCCACCAAGACGACAGCTCCATGAAGCTGATCAGCGAAGTGCTTATCCCATTGAGGTCCATCGTCGCTCATCAGCAAACCAGAGCACGAACGGCTGGCAACCGCAATGGCAGCAATTGAGCACTGAAGTAGCATCCGGTACGGCGAGTTTGTCGTCGAGTGCGGCCCTTGCGCTCTTGGAGAATGGGTGAAACAGAAGGTTGTTTCGCGAACGCGTGACCGGCATGCATTAGAAGTGGCCAAGCAACCCGCATATTCCCTTGCAGCGTTATTAGGACTTGCTTTCGCATCGCCGTCTTGGGCGTGCATGACCGATCCACTGCCGCAAGCGGTGCTATTCGACAGCGCTCCCTCCCAGGTGCCCCGAGGTCATTTGGTCATCCATGTTCGTAGCCAGCCGGCCACTCATCTAGATCGACCACTGCGGGTAACGATCCTTTCGCCCCGTGTGATGCCGTGGTCATCTCGCAACGTTACCATAGTTCCCGAACGGTGGTCTTCTTGCACACGCTGGGGCCGGACGGGGGAGAACGCGTTCGTCGTAGTCGCAGCGCGGCCGATGCGAGGTAATGCGCTTCAACTCGTGGCTAAGATTTATGAGCTGAGTTGGTGGAGCCGAATCCTAAACACTCTTGGAATTGCCCACTTCGCGGCCTCGGGTTCTCCCGTTTGGTTTCCCCCCGTCGAGGTCCAGCAATGAGAATGTCTGCTATTGGGGACAATGGTCGGTACTCTGAATGACCGAAGTGTTGGCGCAATCTGCCATCACACCGGCGTCCCTGCGCAGGCAGGCGATGCTCTGACTTCGCACCCTTTTGCCGCGTTGCTCTGTGAGGCAAGCTTACCTGGAGGCCCCTGCCTGTGCAGGGGCGGCGGGTCGGGTCGGTTGTCGGCGGGTCCGAGCCGACGGCGGTCCGACCTGAATCGCCTCAGGCCTTGCTCGCGTTCTTCGCCGGCGCCTTCTTCTTGGCCACAGCCTTCTTCGCGGGCGCCGCCTTCTTCGGCGGGGCCTTCTTCCGCCCGCCCTTCTTCGCCGGTCCCTTCGCCGCCTTCTCGTCGATGAGCTTGACGGCCTCCTCGGCGGTCAGCGCTTCGGGCTGCTTGTCGCGGGGCAGCGTGGCGTTGGTCGTGCCGTCGGTGACGTAAGGACCATAGCGACCGGCCATGAGCTTGATCTCGCCGCCCGAAGTCGGGTGCGGACCGAAAGTCTTGAGCGGTTCGGCCGAGGCGCGCTGGCCACGGCCGCCGCCGTTCGCGGCGTCGGCCAGCCGCGCCACCGCCGCATTCATGCCGGTGTCGAACACTTCGGCGGTCGAGCGCAGTCGAGCGTACTTCCCATCGTGTGCGAGGTATGGCCCGTAACGGCCTATGCTGGCGGTGATCGGCTTGCCGGTCTCGGGATGCGAACCGATCTCGCGCGGCAGGCCGAGCAGCTTCACCGCCCAGTCGAGCGTCAGTTCGCCGATATCCTTCGGGATCGAGGCGCGCTTCGCCTCCTTGCCCTCGCCGAGCTGGATATAGGGACCGAAACGCCCGGCCTTGCGGCTGATCTCCTGCCCGGTCGTCGGATCGGTCCCGAGCACGCCATCGCCCTCGCCGGCTTCCTCCCCATTGGCGCCGGGCTGAGCGAACTTGCGGGTGAACTTGCACTCGGGATAGTTCGAGCAGGCGATGAAGGCGCCATAGCGGCCGCCACGCAGCGAGAGCCGCCCTTCCCCGCATTTGGGGCAGAGCCGTGGATCCGAGCCGTCCTCCCGCGGGGGAAACAGGTAGTCGGAGAGGAACTCATCAAGCGCCTCGGTCACTTCCGAAGGCTTGCGTTCCATCACCTCGTCGGATTTGGGCTTGAAGTCCTTCCAGAAGGCTTCGAGCACATCCTTCCACTCGGCTCGGCCGCCCGAAACGTCATCGAGCTCTTCCTCCATGCCGGCGGTAAATTCGTAGGCGACGTAGCGAGGGAAGAAGCGCTCGAGGAAAGCGGTCAGCAGTCGGCCCGACTCCTCCGCGAAGAAGCGGTTCTTCTCGGTGCGTACATAGGCGCGGTCCTTCAGCACCTGCAACGTCGAGGCATAAGTCGAAGGCCGGCCGATGCCGAGCTCCTCCAGACGCTTCACCAGGCTCGCTTCCGAATAGCGCGGCGGCGGCTGCGTGAAGTGCTGGCTCGCTTCGACGCCCTTCTTGGCCGGCATGTCCCCCTTGGCGAGCGTGGGAAGCAGACCACTTTCGTCCTCCTCTCCCTCTTTCGGCTGATCACGGCCTTCCTCGTAGACGGCGAGGAAGCCGGGGAACTTGACCACCTGGCCGGTGGCGCGCAGCTCGTGCCGGCCGGTGCCGTCGCGCAGCGTGACCGTGGTGCGTTCGATTGCCGCCGAAGCCATCTGACTCGCCAGGGCGCGCTTCCAGATCAGTTCGTAGAGCCGCGCCTCGTCGCCGCTTCCGAAGCGGTCGCGATTGAAATCGGTCGGCCTGATCGCTTCATGCGCTTCCTGAGCATTCTTGGCCTTGGTCTCGTAATGACGCGGCTTTTCGGGAACGTAATGTCCGCTGTAGCGATCGGTGATCGCGGCGCGCGCCGCCGAGATCGCGGACGGGTCCATCTGCACCCCGTCGGTCCGCATGTAGGTGATCGCGCCCGCCTCGTAGAGCGTCTGCGCCACGCGCATCGTGTGGCTGGCGGAGAAGCCGAGCTTGCGCGCCGCTTCCTGCTGCAGCGTCGAGGTGGTGAACGGCGGCTGGGGATTACGGCGCTGCGGCCGGGTCTCGACATCCTCGACGCGGAACGCGCCTCCCTCGACCGCGGCCTTGGCCCGCATCGCAATGCCCTGATCGCCGAGGCTGAGACGCTCGAGCTTCTCGCCTTCGAACTTGACCAGCCGTGCCGGGAACTGCGTCCCGCCCTGCTCGAGCTGTGCGACGACGGACCAATACTCCTGCGGCTTGAACGCCTCGATCTCGCGGTCGCGCTCGACGATCAGGCGCAGCGCGACCGACTGCACGCGGCCCGCGCTCTTGGCGCCGGGCAGCTTGCGCCAGAGCACCGGCGAAAGGGTGAAGCCGAACAGGTAGTCGAGCGCGCGGCGGGCGAGATAGGCGTCGATCAGATCCTGGTCGAGCTCGCGCGGCGCCTGCATCGCCTGCGTCACCGTGTCCTTGGTGATCGCGTTGAACGTGACGCGCTGGACGTCCTTGGGCAGCGCGCGACGCTTCGAGAGCAGTTCCCTGACGTGCCAGCTGATCGCCTCGCCTTCACGGTCGGGGTCGGTGGCGAGGATCAGGCGGTCGGCCTCCTTGGCGGCGTCTGCGATCGCCTTCACCTGCCTTTGCTTGTCGCCGTAGAGCTCCCAATCCATGGCGAAACCCTCGTCCGGGCGCACCGAGCCGTCCTTGGCTGGCAGGTCGCGGACATGGCCATAAGAGGCCAGGACCTTGTAGTCCTTGCCCAGATACTTCTCGATGGTCTTCGCCTTGGCCGGCGATTCAACGATGACGAGCTGCATTGCGGTCCCGATTTACCCCTACGCACATACGTACGCGTAAAGGTGGGGCGCAGTTCGCCGCGGCGTCAAGAGGATAGCGAGACCCGCCCACCGGCATGACGGACGAGCCGACCTGCGATCTCCAGTTCGAGAAGTGCCAGCTGCACTCCAGCCGCGCTCTCGCCGCTCTGCCGGATAAGCTCGTCGATGGCGACCGGCGCAATGGTGAGAAGGCCTTCGACGTCGGCCGGCTCTTGGATCAGTTCGTCATTCGCCGCGAAGGCAGGCGTCGCTTCGCGAAAGCTCGAGCGCAATGTGCCATCGAAGGCGGAGAGCAGCTCTATGACGTCATCGGGCGTCTGCACCAGCACGGCGCCGTCCCGGATCAGCTGGTTGCAGCCGTGCGCACGGCTATCGAGGGGCGAGCCGGGAATCGCCATGATCTCCCGGCCGAACTCTGCTGCCAGGCGGGCGGTGATCAGGGAACCGGACTTGGGCGCCGCCTCGACCACCAGCGTGCCCGCGGCAAGGCCGGCGATGATGCGATTGCGCGAGGGGAAATGACGCGCCAGCGGCTCGGTACCGGGCGGCTGCTCGGCGATCAGCAGGCCTCTGTTCGCGATCTCCTCCTGCAGTTCCGCGTGCTCGGGAGGATAGGTTACGTCGATCCCGCTGGCGATCACGCCCACCGTGCCGCCTGCGAGGGCGCCGCGATGCGCCGCCCCGTCGATCCCGCGCGCCAGGCCCGAAACGACGACGAAACCCGCCTCGGCTAGTGCGGCTGCGAAGTCGCGCGCGAGCTTCACTGCAGCCGCCGAAGCGTTGCGCGCTCCGACCACAGCGACCGACGGGCGCCCCCCGAGATCGGCATCACCCCGAACGGTCAGGATCGGCGGCGCGCTCTCGATCTGGGCCAGGAGCGGCGGATAGCCTTGCGAGTCATGGAACAGATAGCGCGCGCCGGCGCGTTTGAGCGCTACGATCTCGTTCGCGATACGTGCTTCGGGAGCAGCCCGATAAGGGGCGCCGCCTCGCGCCGCCAGCTCCGGCAATGCTGCCAAAGCGGTCGCGGCATCGCCGAAACGACGCAGGAGCCGACGATAGCTGATCGGACCGACGTTAGGCGAGCGCAGCAGGCGGACGCGCGCGAAAGCCTCGTCCCGGTCCAGCGTCACGAGGCCTTGCTGCTCCCGACCCTCGGTTCGGTGCCGGCGCGAAGCCGAGCGATGTTGCCCCGGTGAAGGAACAGTGCAATCGCAGCCAAAGCTGCCAGCAACGGCGCCAGCGTGCCGTGCCCGGTTACCAGCGCAGCGAGCGGAGCGACGATCGCCGCGGTCATGCCGGCGATCGAAGAAATCCGCGTAACCGCCAGCGTGCCGAGCCAGGCAATCGCGTAAGCAAGCCCGATCGGCCAAGCGAGGCCGAGCGAGACGCCCATCAGGGTCGCCAGCCCCTTGCCGCCCTTGAACCTCAGCCAGACGGGAAAGCAGTGCCCGATGAAAGCGCCCGCCGCCGCGAACTGGACGCTGCCGGGAAACAACCACCACGCAAGCAGAACCGCCGCCAGGCCCTTGGCCATGTCGAGCAGCAAGGTCGCCGCAGCGAGGCCCTTGCGCCCCGTTCGCAGCACGTTCGTAGCGCCGATGTTGCCCGAGCCGATCGCGCGCAGATCGCCGGCGCCGGTCAGACGCGTCAGGATCAGCCCGAAGGGAATCGAGCCCAGCGCGTAGCCGAGCAGCAAGGCAAGCACCCACTCCATGGGCATCCCTTAACCGCCCATCCCCGACTTGTCGAAGCCCCGCCCTTCTTTTTTGCGCCGCTATGGATAGAAGGGCCGCGATGACGGACCCCTCGGCGCCTATCCTGCTGTTCGACTCCGGCGTCGGCGGGCTGTCGGTGCTCGCCGAAACGAGGCTGCTGCTGCCCGATGCGCCTGTGATCTACGCCGCGGACAACGCGGGCCTGCCCTACGGCGCCAAGACCGAGGCACAGGTCGCTGCCCGGGTCGCCGGGCTGCTCGGACGGATGACCGAGCGCTTCCGTCCGCGCCTCGTCTGCATCGCCTGCAACACCGCCTCGACCATCGCGCTCGGCATGGTCCGCGAGGTGCTCGAGGTTCCGATCGTCGGCACGGTGCCCGCGATCAAGCCCGCCGCCGGCATGACTGAGACCGGCACGATCGGCCTGCTCGGGACCGAGGCGACGATCCGCCAGGCCTATGTCGACCGGCTCGAGGCAGAGTTCGCCCAAGGCAAGCTTCTGCTGCGCCACGCCGCGCCCGAACTTGTCGCAGCGGCGGAGGCCCGGCTCCGCGGCGAAGCGGTGGAACGGGCGGTCTACGCACGCGCCGCAGCGGGATTGCGCGACCAGCACGGTGGCGCGGCGATCGACACGGTCGTCCTTGCCTGCACCCATTTCCCGCTGGTCGAAGAGGGCCTGGCCGACGCATTCGGTCCGAACGTCCGCTTCGTCCATGGCGCGGAGGGAATCGCCCGGCGCATCGCCTATCTCACCGATGGCCAGCGCTTCAGCCGGTTGCGGCCCGATCTCGCGATTTTCACCCGCGCCGGCCCCGATGTCGACAGGCTGGCACCGGCGCTCGCACAATATGGGCTGAAACGCATAGAAACCCTCTGACCGGCCCTAGATCATTCTCTGAACCATCCTAGATCAAAGCGGTTGGCAAACGGCCGGCGCATCGGCTAAGGCGCTGGCCAACCGTCAGGGACGTACAGGGCTTTTTGCAGGACGGATCGTTCGTGAATTACGATAAGATTTTCGACCAGGCTATCGAGCGGCTGCATGCCGAGGGGCGCTATCGAGTCTTCATCGACATCCTGCGCAACAAGGGCACCTTTCCCAACGCCCGGTGCTTCGCCGGCCACAACGGGCCGAAGCCGATCACCGTGTGGTGCTCGAACGACTATCTCTCCATGGGCCAGCACCCCAAGGTGATCGCCGCCATGGAAGAGGCGCTGCACAACGTCGGCGCCGGTTCGGGCGGCACGCGCAACATCGGCGGCAACACGCATTACCACATCGAGCTGGAGCGCGAGCTTTCCAGCACAGTGGGATCCGAAGCTTGGAATTCACGTGACTTGAAGTCGCGGC
>JADMIO011294178.1_pt1 | contig 48611 bp, 44 predicted proteins | sample 8958161 | NCBI WGS metagenome assembly JADMIO01 (sample SAMN16585339, study PRJNA669376) | soil metagenome | isolation source: Crop rotation soil | place: USA: Cullars Rotation, Alabama | collected 2011
CCCCGCCGATATTGAATCGATCGAAATATTAAAAGACGCAGGTGCTACAGGTATCTATGGATCCCGCGGTGCCAACGGTGTTATATTAATTACCACTAAAAGAGGTAAATCTGGTAAACCATCATTCAATTTCAATACAAGGATCGGTATTGCTACCTATGCAAAAAGACAGGAGTTCGCCAATACTGCTGAGTGGTTGCAACTGCGCCAGGAAGCATGGACCAATGATGGTAATGCAGGACTGGCTCCTTTGCCCGGCGGCTATACGTTCGCGACTGCCAGCCAGAACAATACCGATTGGTGGGATATGCTGACGCAGACCGGCATCATCAATGAGAATAATCTCAGTATGACACAAGGTACTGCCAAACTGAAAACATTTGCCAATCTTACCTACAGCAATAACGAAGGATATATCAAGAGCAATAGTTACCAACGTATCAGCGCCAGGCTGAACATGGATTACAACCTGATGAAGAACCTGAAAGTATCGTTGACATCAGGTTACAACCGCGGGGTGAACAAAAGAGTACCGGCTGCATGGGATGGTGGTATCGGCGACGCAATGAGTTCAGCGCTTCCTTTCTTTACAGTTTATAATCCCGATGGTAGCTATTTTAAAAATGGAGCGAATCCTGTAAGAAGGATCCAGGAAACAAAAAGAAGAGAGATCGATAATCGTTTTATCGGTGGTTTATCATTCGAATATCAACCCATTAAAAACCTGTTCGTACGTGCATCCGGTTCACTGGAGTATGTAAAAGCATTTGATGATATTTATGAATCCAATGAATGGATCAACCAGGCCAATCCTGATTCCGGTTATGCAAAAAGATTTCCTTACTGGGGAACCAACAAGAACGGCAACGTTACAGTCAACTACCTGAAGACGATCAAAGACAATCATAAATTCAATTTCCTCCTGGGTGCAGAAGCACAGGAATATGTCCGCAAAGGATATTTATTCGAGATCGGTAATTTTGAAGGAGCGCCTTACTGGGATAATCCTTCTAATTATCGCAAGCGCAGGGATGAGATCATCAACCAGCGTAAATCCGCCACGCCACCGCAACCAACGGAGAAGGCGCTGGAGGAATATACATTCAACAGCTTTTTCGGAAGGATCAATTATATGTATAAAGAGCGTTATGCTGTACAGCTGACAGCAAGAGTTGATGGTTCTTCCAAATTCGGTCCGAATAACAAACATGGATTTTTCCCTGCAATATCTGCTGCATGGACATTGAGCGAAGAAGATTTCATTAAGAATATCAAGTTCATCGACTTCCTGAAATTCAGGGCCAGCTATGGTATTGTTGGTAATGCGAATATTCAATCGGGTCGTTACTATGCCGATTACCAGGTTGGAGGAATAGGTTATCAATTGCAGCCTACACTCTACCTGAACTACGGTGGTTATGGAAACCCCGACCTGAAATGGGAGACCTTGAACAATTTCGATGCAGCATTGGAATTTGCTTTATTCAAAAATAAACTGACAGGCGAAGTCGCTTATTATAATAAGCGTTCAGGGGATCTGTTGATGACACCGGGTGTATCACCTTCAACCGGAACCGGTAATATCTATCGTAACCTGGAGAACAGCCATATCCTTAATGAAGGGATAGAGCTAAGTCTTAATTATAAACTGATCAACAAGCAGGCGCTCAAAGTTTCTGTTGGCGGTAATATATCCAGGAACTATAATGAAGTACAGGATTGGGAACTAGGACCAGATGCAGTAAGTGGCGGCACGAATGATACCCGTGTAGTGGAAGGTTTGCCGCTGGGTGTAAACTACCTGGTTCGTTACTATGGAGTGGATCCCGCTGATGGTTTGCCGATCTGGCTGGATGCGAACGGAAAACAAACCAAAACTTTCTCGTTGAACCATCGTGTTTTTGCCGGAAGTGTAATGCCTGATTATATTGGTGGATTCAATACATCGCTCGAATACAAAAATTTTGAATTTACTACACTTTTCAGTTTTGTTATTGGTGGTAAGATCTATGACAACTCCGGTAAATACCAGTTCATGGGTGTTTCTAAAAAGAACTGGAACTTCCGTAAAGATTTCTTCGACAGGTGGACAGCTCCCGGTGATATCGCCATGTATCCAAGACTTACCTATGATGCGACCAACTATCCCGGCGTGCCAAGCGAGGACCAGTTCAACTCTACCATGTTCCTGCATGACGCGAGTTACCTGCGCCTGAGAGAAACAACGATCGGCTATCGTCTGCCGGCAGCAACATTGAAAAAATGGAAATTGAAATCACTTCGTTTCTACCTGACCGGAACCAATTTATTAACCTTTACCAAATACCCGGGTGGCGATCCCGAGATCACGAGGGATTTTGAAAATCCGCAGGACAGGAATCTTAGTCCGAACGTGACCTACCTGACCGCGCCGACACAACGCACGGTTGTCTTTGGTATCAATCTCGGTTTTTAATTAATAACAATTTCAACTACGCTATATGAAAAGATACTATTCCCTTTTGCTGATGCTGGCAGTTGCGATGCTTGGTACTACATCATGCAAAAAATTCCTGGAGAGACCGCCTGAAGGTCAGCTCGCGGAAGAAGATGCATTCAAAACGCAGGCGGATGTACAGGCTTTCTCCAACGGCACCTATACGTTATTTTCAAACGCCGAATTTTATAGCGGCCGTTACCAGGTCCTGAACGAATTGTTGGGCGATCATTATAAAGGCGATCGTTTTACCGGTGATTACGCGGAGATCTATAAAAGACAAAACTCTTTTTTCGGGGGAACAAGAGATGGTTATTATAATCTCGCTTACCGGATCATTGCCGATGCCAATATCATTCTAAAACATTTGGATCTTGCTACCGACCCGATCGTAAAAAGCACATTGGAAGGAGAAGCAAAATTGTACAGGGCGATTAGTCATTTTGAATTAGTGCGCTTATTCGCACAACCATGGGGTTATTCACCCGATAACTCTCACCTGGGAGTGCCACTGAGAACTGAAGTTGACCTGAATTCCAAACAACGGGCAACTGTAAAACAAGTATACGAGCAGGTTATTGCGGATCTTAAAGATGCAGAAGGTTTATTACCGACCGTAACAGGTTCCGGAAAATTCACCAAGCCTACAGCATTGGCTGCAAAAGCTTACCTGGCTAAAGTTTATTTCCAGCAGAATGATTTTGTCAATGCCTATAATTATGCCAACCAGGTGATCAGCAGTAATAAGTTCACACTGGATGCTAACTTCAACAATCGCTTCTCACTGGGATTAAGTACAGAAGGTATTTTAATATTGGCCGATCAGACAACACCTAATCAATTCAACCCGGGTGGTGAACTGCGCGGTAATTTCCGTTCTGACCTGGCCATTCCGGGATTCACATTTACAGACGCATTTTATGCAGTCGCTACCGCCCGTGCAGCCGATCTCAGAAAGGCCGCCTGGTACAGCAACACCCTTCAGGCTGGTTATAATGTATTGAAGAAATACAATAAAAACTTTTTTGACGTTCCCCTCGTTCATCTTACAGAGATCAAATTGATCCGTGCAGAAGCAGGGGCGGAAACCGGTGGTGCCAACCTGGCTGTCGGTATTACCGATATTAATGATATCATGACAAGAGCTTATGGCGGTACGACGTTCAATCTCCCGGCCAACTCAACTGCACCCGTAGTGATCGCTACCGTGCGCAGTGAAAGGGAACTGGAAATGGTAGGTGAAGGAAATCGTACCCAGGAGATCAAAAGGATAGGCGCAAGGAATGGTACCAATGTAGATCGCCGCAACTCGGTATGGAATTGCAACGGATTTATCCTGCAGTTCCCGAAAGCGGAGAAAGATGCTAACTCCGCATTTGTTATGAACGTAGAAGGAGGATGTTTCTAAACTTTAAAAACCAGCAATCATGTATAAATTATTTAAAACAGGTTCGATGATCGCAACGATGGCGATCTTATTTGCCGCCTGCCGTCCCGAAGCGCATAAGGAACTCGGGCAACCAAGGAATATACTGGCATCTATCCAGGGAACCTGGAAACTAACAAAAGCCACACAGGTTGATGAGGATGCGGCCCGTAAAGGGTTCCCTTATAAAGAGCTTGATATAACAACGATCTTTCCTTATACCAATTTTGTATTGACACTTAACCTGAACAATGGCGCACCGGGGACATTCACTACTACGCCGGGTACTTCACCAAAGATCATCAAACTGGCCAGTGGTAACTGGACAGTGGATAATGCAGAGTATCCAAAAGAACTGACCCTTACCAGTGGAGCGGTCACTGAGAAAGTTACATTGGGTGGTTACCCGGTTGGAGCACTCACTTCATTGAAATTAAAAGCAGAGAGAAGAGATGCGGGTACAGGAAAACTCCTGATCTCTTACAGCTACGAATTTGCCAAACAATAATAAACGCATTGCTATATGAAGAAGTTATTATACTTATTATTACTGGTTGCGGGTAGTTTCACAGCAAAAGCACAGAACCCTTCTTTTGCGCCAACTACATTTACAGCCGAAGACCAGGTTACGTTAACGATCGATGTTACAGGTACTGGCATGGCCGGTGCTGCAGAAGCGTATATCTGGATATGGTCTAACCCTGATATCGGGGGCGGTGCCGATGGAGTAACGAACGGTACATGGGGTAATTCATCCAACGCAGCGAGAATGACAGCGGCCGGAACCAATAAATGGTCTTTTACCTTTACCGGTACGACCATGTTCGGTCAATCACCCGCTCAATTAAAGGCCTTTGGCTTTCTCGTTAAGAAAAAAGATGGATCTGCGCAGACGCCGGATTATAAACCTTTCGCCTTTGACCCGCTCGTATTCACACCGAGCATGCTTCGTGTATTTCCTGCCAAAGTGGGCGCGGACGATGTGGTCACATTGAATTTTGATAAAACATATGGTGTTACAACCAATGAGCAAAGGATGTCAGCAACTACGGTAACCATTACCATGTATGATGATCTTGGTGCGACAGTAGGTTCTCCGCTTACGATCCCTGTTAGTATCAAAACACCAACGATCTGGGCCGGCTCTTATATCCCTTCTGTTTCTTTTACACCTGCTCCAGGAAGAAAGCTGACTAAGTTCAGGTATAAGTTCAATGGTACGGTGCTGGATGTTTCCGGGGCAACGATCAATGTAACCTCTTCTGAAGCAGAAGTAACATTTACCACCATGCAATAAAAATGAATGTTTGATCAATAATAATCTAACGACATGAAAAGACTTATTTATACACTTGCTGCTACCGTGATCATCTTCAGTGGATGTAAGAAAGCTGATTTTGCAGGCAACGATCCAACCGGCGAAGGATTAGTAGACTTCACCCTGCTTACACCTGCATCAGGAACAAAGCTGGTATTGAATGCAGCTACACCGAATGCACCGGTGGTATTTTCCTGGAATGCGGCAAAGCCTGGGTTGATCACCAGCCCTACGTATAAAGTGATCGCAGCACCCAGGAGTGGCGGCGATCTTAATAACCCACTGGTTGAATTTGATGGAGGAAGCGCTACCTCTTTCACCATTACACAAAAACTGATCGATGACGCATTGAAAGCAAAAGGGATCGCTGATGGCGCTGCTACAGATCTTATCTGGTCTGTCAAAGCATCAAACGGATCGGTCACTATCCAAAGCACAAGTACATTCTTCCTTACGATCACGAGAATGAAAGATGGCGCAACTCCTTTTATATTACTGGGACCTGTACCGACAACCGTACCGATGGAGATCAATCCTACATCAACTACCGACCAGATCAAATTCAACTGGACACGTTCAAAACCTGCAACTGGTGGACCGGCTGTAACCTACAGGGTATTGTTCACCAACAATGGAAATTTTGATGTTCCGCTGTTCTCTATATTATCAAATACAGCTGGTGCAGATTCCGTGCTGACCGTAACAACCAAGCAGATCAGCGATTCGATCGCAGCACATGGATATGCTGATCTGGGCTTGCAGGCCGATCTGAAATGGACGGTTGTAGCGACTTCCGGAACATGGAAACAACAGGCAGATTATGTAAACGCCTTGTCCATACTTCGCCAGGTAAAATTCTATCTCGTTGGAAATATCACGGGATGGGATATCAATAATCCATGGGAGATCATTGCGGATAAAAAACCGGATCGTTATGGTAAAGTATTTTATACGTACGTGAAATTAAATGCAGGCGACGCCTTCAAATTTTTCAAGACAAAAGGCGATTGGGGTTCAGGATATGGTAATAACGGTGCCAGTGGCGGAGGCTATTCAACCGGGTATAATCTCGGTGGTGATTTCGTGATCGGTGCGAGTGGCATCTATCGCTTAACGATCGATGTCGATAATAATATGGCTTATGTGCAGCAAAAACAGGTGGGTATCGTTGGCCAGATGCAGGGGTGGAACCCGACTGCACCGATCTATGGTGGTTATGTAGGCAGGGATAAATTCCTGATCGTTGCCAATTGCGCAGCCAGTGATGAATTCAAATTACATGATGGTTCTGCCGGAAGTCCCTGGACCTTTGGTGTGAAGGACGATCGCTGGTGGGGTGATGCGGGCAGCGGAAAACTGGATTACGATGGAAGCGGCCCCAATCATATGGCAGGCGCTACAAGAGTAAGAGCTATCTGGATCGGAACAGATCCGCAGCAAGTGCGTTACGATAAAAGTCCTGCAACAGAAATGAGAGTGGTGGGTAATGGTATCCAGGGCGTCGCTGATTGGAACCCCGGAGTATCTCCTCAAATGACCTACGCTGGTAATGGTGTGTGGACGATCACGCTGACATTGATCGCCGGCAAAGAAATAAAATTCCTGTCAGGCAATGACTGGGGTGCTTTCGATTATGAAGATAACAGCGGTGGCAGCACCGCAACCGGCACACCTCGTGCGATCAAATGGGACGGCGGCGGTAACTTCAATACGCCTACTGTCACTGGTTCCTATACGATCACATTAAACGAGCACGCACAGACTGTGACGTTCAACTAAAAGATAATTGATCATAAGATATTCCGGCCGCTTTTTTAAAGGCGGCCTTTTTTTATCTTGGTGAGCCAATAATTACCCGAATGAGTAGTTACAGTATTCCGCCTTCCTTGAAGCCAATGATCAGCGATACTGGAATTATTGTGCGATCGCCGGGGAGGATCAACCTTATTGGCGAGCATACAGATTATAATGATGGATTTGTTTTGCCCGCAGCTATTGATAAAGCGGTGTATGTTACGGCTACTAAAGAAGATTCACGTAAGGTCTCTCTTTATTCCTTCGACTATGATGAATCGATAGAAATAGCATTGGCCGGGATTTTACCTATACCCGGTCATTGGGCGACTTATGTATTGGGTGTTGTTGCCGAGCTTAAAAAAAGAAATTATCCTGTTACCGGCTTCGCCATGTCGCTGCAGGGAGACATACCAATAGGTGCGGGATTGTCATCTTCTGCAGCCATCGAATGCGCAACCGCGTTTGCGTTGAACGAACTTTTTGGATTTGGTATCGATCGTAGAGAACTGGGGGTCATTGCGCAGCAGGCAGAGCATTCATTTGCTGGTGTGCAATGCGGTATCATGGACCAGTTTGCCAGCCTGATGGGTAAAAAGGACAATGTAATGCGCCTGGATTGCCGTTCATTGGAGTTTGAATATTTCCCGCTTGCATTAGGAGGGTATAAAATCGTTCTGTTCGATTCACAGGTAAAACATGAACTTGTTTCAAGTGCTTATAACCAGCGAAGGCATGAATGTGAACTGGGAGTACAATTGTTGCAAGAGCAATACCCGGAGGTGAAAAGCTTGCGGGATGCAACAATACCAATGGTTGACGGAGCGATCGATCGGGCTCATATCGTTTACCGCCGCTGCAAATATGTGGTAGAAGAAAATGCCCGGGTGATCGATGGTTGTAAAGATCTGCAGGAAGGAAACCCTGAAGCTTTTGGTAAAAAAATGTTTACCTCTCATAAAGGATTGAGCGAAGACTATGATGTCAGTTGCCCCGAGCTTGATCTTCTTGTAATGACAGCAAAAGCATGTGAAGGAGTTGTCGGTTCAAGAATGATGGGTGGTGGTTTTGGTGGCTGTACGATCAATATCATTAAAGAAGAAATGATCGATAGCGTGATTCAGCAAGTTAGTAAAGGGTATAAAAACGAAATGCAGCGGGAGTTGAAAACATATATTGTCAAAATAGAGGATGGAACTTCACTGATAAACTGAAATCAAAAGTAAAAGCCGCCTCAATAAAGAGACGGCTTTCGTGTTAGCCCTGACGTAAGAAAAACAAACGTTACAGTTTTATAAATATGGCGCTTGCCAGTTGATTCGGTGATTGAACGATACAGGTGTAAACACCGGGCAAGAGATCGGTCACGATCATGTCCCAGTTATTCGGCCCGATCGTCACGTTTCGTGTATAACTCCTGACAATCGTTCCGAACCCGTTAACGATCTTCACGGTCACCTGTTCTGTATGTGTCGACAGGAACGCTGCATGCAATACTGTTTGAACAGGATTCGGTGTCAGTACAAGGGCAGGGGAATTCATACCCGGTACATGTAAGGTCTTGCATATTCTTGTTTCGCAACCCAATCTTGTTACGATATAAAGACACACTTCATAATTACCTGCCACATTATATGTATGTGTTACTTCACGACCCAGTGCGGAGCTACCATCGCCAAATGTCCAGCGCCAGGAGATCACTTCATCATTCGGATCGTGAATGCTGAATCCTTTGAAACGGAAGGTACGCGGACCGCTAAGCGAGTCAACCATATAACCACCGCACACATTGGACACGGACCGTATCACCACTTCGCGGCAGTCCTGGGCTATACAACCTCCCTGGAACTGTATTCTTACACAGGGATGATATACACCTGGTCCGGGATAAGTATGGCTGATCAACAACAATGGCACCGGCTGCTGAGGATTGAGTATGATACAGGTGTCTGTACCATCCCCAAAGATCCAGCAAACTCGTTCCGGCCTGCGATAAGGATCGGTATGCGGAATAGCCAGGAGTCCGCGGGTCAGACTTGTAATAGATGGCGTGATCTCGAACAATTGAACGCTGCAGTTCACCTGCGGTGGTGGTATAGTGATCTCACGACACTTCCTTGATTCGCAACCGCCATAATAGAAAATTTTCACACACACTTCATACTGGCCGGGATGATCATAATGATGAGTAACTGTATAAGGACCCTGGTAGTTGACCGGGTAATTGATACAGGTGTCGCTGCCATCACCAAATGTCCAGCAGATACGAACCGGTGGTTTGTTATTATTATGCCATGGCAATGCCCGGAATCCTACTACTAAAGGTGCACTGCTTGTTGTGGGTATCCTTTCAAAGTCTGCACGGCAACTATCGGGTCGGATGATCTCGATCGGTCTGCATTTTCTTGCTTCACAACCACCATAGTAAAAGATCTTCACACAAACTTCAAAAAGACCAGGATGATCATAGAGATGCCCCACACCATAAACGCCTGCATAGGTTTCCGCATAATTGATACAGGTATCGCTGCCATCACCAAATGTCCAGCAGACCTTTGATGGTTTGCGGTTATTACTATGACCCGGTATCGCTTTGAAGTGAGCCTGTAAGGGATTCGCGGAAGCAGCAACAGGCAGTCGTTCGAAGTCTGCAGTACACTGATCGGGCACTGTAACAATTACCAGTTTACATTTTTGTGCTTCACATCCACCATAGTAGAATATTTTCACGCATACCTCGTACTGACCAGGATGATCATAACGATGACTCACTCCATAAAGGCCGGTATAGTTTTCGGCATAATTGATACAGGTATCCCTGCCATCGCCAAACGTCCAACAAACTTTTGATGGCTTACGGTTATTATTATGACCCGGTATCGCCTTGAAATAAACCAGCAATGGATTTGCGTTAGTGCCTGGTATTCGTTCAAAATCAGCCGTACACTGATCGGGCACCGTAACAATTACCAGCTTACATTTTTGTGCTTCGCATCCACCGTAGTAGAAGATCTTCACGCAAACTTCATATTGGCCAGCATGATCATAGTGGTGACTCACTGCATAAACGCCTGTATAATTTTCGGAATAATTGATACAAGTATCCCTGCCATCACCGAATGTCCAGCAGATCTTCGATGGCTTGCGATTATTGTTATGACCCGTGATTGCTTTGAAATAAACCAATAATGGATTGGCTGTACTGCCCGGTATTCGTTCAAAATCAGCCGTACACTGATCGGGTACCGTAACAATTACCAGCTTACATTTTTGTGCTTCACATCCACCGTAGTAGAAGATCTTTACACAGACCTCATACTGACCTGCATGATCGTAGTGATGACTAACTCCATAAAGGCCTGTATAGTTTTCGGGATAATTAATACAAGTGTCCCTGCCATCACCGAATGTCCAGCAGATCTTTGATGGTTTGCGATTATTGTTATGACCTGTTATCGCTTTGAAATAGACCAGCAATGGATTGGCTGTACTGCCTGGTATTCGTTCAAAGTCTGCCGAACACTGATCGGGTGCAGTGATGATTACCAGCTTACATTTTGTTGATTCGCATCCACCGGCGTAAGTGATCTTTACACAGACTTCATATTGTCCGGGATGCAGGTAGGTATGAGAAACAGTATAAGGTCCGGTATATGTATTCGTATAGTTGATACAGGTATCTCTTCCATCACCGAAGGTCCAGCAGATACGAACCGGTTTATTATTATTGCTATGCCAGGGCAATGCTTTGAATACAGCCTGAAGTGGGTTGGCAGTCGATGCAACAGGTAATCGTTCAAAGTCGGCACTACAGCTATCGGGATTGCCGATACGGATATTCTCACATTTGTGTGCCTCGCAACCAGCATCGTAAAGGATATTTACACAAACCTCGTAAAAGCCGGCGTTGGCATAATTATGCGTGATGGTATATTGACCTGTATAAGAAGTTGTATAGTTAATACAGGTCTGCGTACCATCCCCAAAACTCCAGCAGATGCGGACAGGTTTCTTATTCGCATTATGAAACGGAATCGCCTTGAAAGTTGCATTCAGCGGGTTTGCCGATGCAGCGATAGGTAATTTTTCAAAATTAGCCCGGCAAACCGTTTCGATAGTGACCGTCTTACAGATATAGGCAGTTATCGCAGAATCATTGCTATTGAAATAACGATAGATCCTCAGGCATACCTGGTAGTTTCCAGAAGAGGCGTAATGATGTGTTGTACTGCCCAGGGGTGGGGTCCATTGGCTGGTCCCATCGCCGAATGTCCAGAAAGCTTTGCGGATACCCGGGAGGTTACCAATAGTTGACGTGTTATTGAATGCCACATTATTGTTGGGGGCATCCACTGTAAAACTAAAACCGGCTACGTCGGGGATAACTGTTTGGGCTGATGAATTGTTACCGACCAGGACAAAAATGAGTCCGGCGAGTAAAGCGTAAAGCTTCCTCATAATTAATTGACTTTTGGTGACTAAAATGGTTCTTTACGCAGGGTTGAACACGGGCTGGTCTTTGTGACCCGTTTTAAAGCACAGGGTTTAACAAAATCTTGATTTTTTTTTAATATATCGCCCTTACCTGTAAAGGGCCACGGGATATTACGATACCCGGGCCTGGTGGTCGATAATGAACTGGATCAGTTCCTCCAGCGGAATACCGATAGCGGCTACTGCTTCATGGATATCTTCCCGGCTTACCTGGGCGGCAAAACTGGGGGTCTTTAGTCTTTTCAATACACTTTTTACTTCCAGGCCTTCATAGAATGTAGGGCGGATCAGCGCCGCGGCATGGATAAAACCCGAAAGCTCATCGATCGCATAGATCATTTTATCCATTTTGCTTACGGGGGTGACGCCAAAAACCCTTGGTCCGTGTGAAGCGATACATTGGATCACTTCGGGGTCGATATTCCGGCGTTCCAGTTCTTCAATGATGATACGGCAATGGTCGTCGGGCCATTTTTCCCAATCGGCATCGTGAAGAAGCCCCGCCAGTTCCCATTTGAGGGCTGTGGTAGGATCGGCATTCTCTTTCTCGATGGCCCACGCTTTCATATTGGCAGCTACCTGTTTCATATGAAGGCGCAGCTTCTCATTGGGCACCCATTCGTTCAAAAGCGCAGTTGCTTCTTCGATAGGGATTAAATTGCCCGCATTAGCAGGGTTTCCGAAAACAGAACGGCCAAGATGATGGGTTGACATGACTGGAAGTTAGAACGTAAATTTGCATAATTATTATGACAGATCAACAGGTATATAAAGGAAAGATATCCTTCATCAACTTTGAAAAGGAATTCGCGACGATCGAATACCTGCATAATAATAAAGAGAAGTCTGTCAATTTCAAAACAACGGCAGAAGGCACCGGTAAAAAAGCACACCAGTTCCGCCTGGGTGATGGCGTGAATTTTCAATTGAAACTATCGGATAGGGGCGATAAGATGGCAGCACATAATGTAAAGTTCACGCATAATGTATCGATCGACCTGTTGATCCAGCAAGCCGCGATCGAGAACCGGTTCTCGGGTTATCTCAAAGTAGTAGATGACAAATATTTCGTCAAAGAATGGGAAAGTTATATTCTTTTCTCTTTGAAGCTTTCTCCCTGGGAGACACCACCGGTAGAATCAGCCGAGAATGAAGCGATCAGTTTTGTGTTGACAAATCTTGATAAACCCAACGGGATGGTAGCCGAACTTTTTTCGCATAACTATATCCCCGAATACAAGAAAGCAGTGCAGCATTTCAAAAATGAGATCGATATAGAGGCGACAGTATCGAAAGTTTCCCCACATGCTGTTTATCTTGACCTATTTGGAGAAAAGATGCGGGCCAAGTTGACAAGCAAGGAAGCCGGTGAAGGAATAAAAGAAGGGGATACGATGAGGGTGCTGATCAGTTACCTGAATCCCTACAAAGTGGTGGTAAAAAAAATTACGGAACCATTACCGCCTGCTGACAGTTGAAATCAGTGGTTTCACCGATTTTCACAGAGCCAAACCCCGCGTCCATCCTAATTTGCAGCCTGAAACAGTCATACCATGTCATTAAAGGTCACCGGCAAATTACCATCGGGAAAACATTTACAGCAATTAAAAGCATCTCCCCAATTCAGGGATGGTGCATTTCAAAATCAATCGCCAACGCCGATGAAACCGGAAGGTGTTTCTTACTGGAAGATGATGCGGGAATTTTTTAAGAAACATCCTGATACGGCACCCGCTGCTAAGATCCCGTTTGTAAAAACCGATCTTGCAAAATTGAATGTAACAGAACCTGTGATCGTTTGGTTTGGTCATTCTTCTTATTTATTACGCATTCACGGAAAGAATTTCCTGGTAGATCCTGTATTCAGTGGCAATGCTGCACCTTTATCATTCATGGTCAAAGCATTCCCGGGAAGCAATGAATATAAAGCAGAGGACATGCCCGTCATCGACTACCTGGTTCTTACGCATGATCATTACGATCATCTCGATTTTAAAACGATACGAAAACTGAAGAAAAAAATCAGGGCCGTGTTTTGTTCAATGGGTGTCAGTTCCCATTTAAAATACTGGGGTCTTGATGCGAATATCATTACCGAACTGGACTGGTGGCAGTCGGGAGAACTGGATAATGATATGCAGCTGACCGCAGCACCGGCAAGACATTTTTCGGGAAGAGGATTAAAAAGAGGACAAACATTGTGGTCGTCATTTATATTAAAGACACCATCATACAATATATATATTGGCGGCGATTCAGGTTATGATGGTCATTTTAAAGAGATCGGTGAAAGATATGGGCCATTTGATTTAGCTATTCTAGAATCAGGACAATACAACACCTTGTGGCCCTTGATACATATGATGCCGGAAGAAACGGTTCAGGCTGCAGTCGATCTGAAAGCAAAGACCTTGTTACCCGTGCATTGGGGTAAGTTCAGGCTGAGTATGCATCCATGGAACGAACCTGTTCAGCGGATCCTGAGCAAAGCGCAGGAACTGCATGTACAGGTGGCGACGCCGAGGATCGGGGAACCGTTCCTGATTAATAAGCCTGTCCAATTTTCACCCTGGTGGGAATTTTAAAAAGCTTCTCTTTGATTCATGCCGGGTTACACATTTTCATCTTTATCCAATAGTTTCTGCTCAATAGATTTGGCGGTATGTAATTCGCCGTTCTTTTCTGCATTAACGCTGATCTCATTATAGTGTTTATTCAACTCTTCCAGTTCTGTCGCAGATTTTTTTTCGATGTTGACCATCCTGTTGCTGGCCTGTTCATGCGCAGATAATAATTCATTGATCTTAAGATTGAGCGCTGTATTGTACTTACTTAATACTTTCTGGATAATAAAAAAGCCGAGGAAGGTGAAGCACAAGATGAGGTCATAAATACTCTTGTAAAAAGGCTGCGTAAAAACAGGTTTGTGCATGAAATAGATAACGACGATAATAATGGCGAGAATAAATGTGATCGGGTTGCTGAATAGTTTTACCGCCGCCCCACTAAAAGCTTCAAAAGCTGCTTCCACTTTATTATACAATCTTTTCATATAGTAGGGGAATCAAATTCCCTGCCCAAAGCCGGGATATAAAGCCATTATTAGCCTCGGAATTATCAGCCCTGGGATGAGAATAGTTAAAGAGTGTCAAAATTTTTATTGAAAATCAATCTATTGTGAAGGTGCGATAAAAATTATCCTCTTCATCCCTAGGTTAGCATTTTGCTCAGCCGTATCTTTGCGACCCCAAAAACAGCTATTGGCTGAGCTGGGACATGGTAAGGGATAGCTTACCTGTTTATTAATTAACCGTCCCGATCTTATCGGGATAAAAGCAAACAAGAATGAGCAAATTACATTTTACAACCAAACATGCGAACGAGGCTACCGTAAAGCGCAACTGGTATGTTGTGGACGGTACTAATCAAACCGTTGGACGTATGTGTGCAAGGATCGCTTCCGTATTACGCGGTAAGAATAAAGCGACTTACACACCGCACGTCGACACTGGTGATTATATCATCGTGATCAACTGCGAAAAAGTAGTATTAACAGGAAACAAACTCGACCAGAAAATTTATGACCACTTTACCGGTTACCCCGGGGGTCGTAAAGAAGAAGTGGCTCGTAACCTGATCAACCGCAGACCTGAAGTAGTGATCGAAAGAGCGGTAAAAGGGATGTTACCTAAGAATCGCCTGGGCCGCAAGATGTACAAAAAATTATTTGTGTACACTGGTGCTGCGCATCCTCATGGTGCACAACAACCCAAAGAATTGAAATTCTAATTAAAAAAACTCCCCAACTAAATAAAAATGGAAAAGCAAAAAAATGGAGTAGGTCGTCGTAAAGAAGCTGTGACAAGAGTTTTCCTTTCAAAAGGAGACGGTAAGATCACTATCAACGACAAGGACTACAAAACCTATTTTTCCCTGGTATACCTGCAGAACCAGGTGGAGCGTCCGCTGAAAACAGTTGACGTATTGAACAAATTCGATGTAAAGATCAATGCTGCCGGTGGTGGTGTAAAAGGACAGGCTGAAGCAGCGATGCTAGGTATTGCCCGTGTACTCCTCGAGATCAATCCTGAGTTTCGCCCCGCATTGAAAGCAGCCGGTCTGTTGAAAAGGGATCCGAGATCAGTTGAGCGTAAGAAATTCGGTCACAAGAAAGCGAGAAGAAGCTACCAGTTCTCTAAACGTTAATCGTTGGAGCGAAAGCAAACATTTTTTAATAACGATCATTTATATACAATGGAAAATAATACATCCTTACAACAGCAGCTCCTCGAAGCAGGCGTACACTTCGGTCACCTGAAAAAGAAGTGGAATCCCAAGATGTTGCCTTACATCTTTGCTGAAAAGAAAGGTATTCACATCATTGACCTGAACAAAACGGTAGAATGCCTGCAGGAGACTGCGGCTGCTATGAAACAGATCGCCCGTAGCGGTAAAAAGATCTTGTTCGTAGGTACCAAGAAGCAGGCAAAAGATATCGTGAACGAATCAGCAAGAAAAGTGAACATGCCCTTCGTTACAGAACGTTGGTTGGGTGGTATGCTGACAAACTTCAATACCGTTCGTAAGAGCGTAAAGAAAATGCAGAGCATTGAAAAAATGTTAGGCGACGGTTCTTTTGACAGCATCACCAAGAAAGAGCGTCTCACCCTGAGCCGTGACCGTGATAAAATGGATAAAGTACTCGGTGGTATCGCCCAGTTGGGTCGTGTACCTGCTGCTTTGTTCATCGTCGATATCGGGCATGAGCATATCGCATTGGCAGAAGCAAAACGCCTGGGTATCCAAACCTTTGGTGTAGTAGATACCAACTGCGATCCTAATAAAGTTGATTTCGCTATTCCTGCGAACGACGACGCTACCAAATCTATCGCGATCATCGTGAACTATATCACGGCTGCTATCGCAGAAGGACTGGCAGAAAGACAAGCTGCAAAAGATGAAGAAGTAGAAGAAATGACAGATGACGAAAAAGAAAGGAAAGCAGCAAGACTGGAAGCAGAAGCACAGGCTGAAGGTGGTCGTGGCGGAAGAGGCCGTGGCGCTGGTGCAGGTGGCGGACAAAGACGTCGTACAACCGGTGGTCCTGGCGGAAGCCGTGGTCCTGGTGGCGGAAGACGTTAATCGTTTCCACAGCAAGAATTCAACCATTGCTTATTGAGAATTGATCGTTGGGTATCACTATTCAACGGTTAGTAAAACAATAATTCAATAACTACATAATTTAATAGAATGTCAACAGTAACAATAAGTGCACAGGACATAAACAAACTCCGCCAGGCTACTGGTGCAGGTATGATGGATTGCCGCAAGGCATTGACTGAAACAAACGGTGATTTCGAAGCAGCGATCGACTGGTTGCGCAAGCAAGGTCAGAAAGTTGCCGCTAAAAGAGGTGACCGTGAGGCAAAAGAAGGAGTAGTGATCGCTCAGACAACTGCCGATAATAAAACAGGTATCGTTGTCTGCGTTAGCTCTGAAACAGATTTCGTTTCGAAGAGCCCTGAATTTGTTGCCTTCGTTCAAAGCATCGCAGATGCTGCTATCGCTAACAATGTAAAATCGATCGACGAACTGAATGGTGTATCTGTAGGCGGTGCTAAAGTAGCTGACCTCGTAAACGATAAACTGGCATCGATCGGCGAGAAGATCGCTATCACCAAACTGGAAAGAATAGATGCTCCTTTTGTGGCTTCTTATATTCATGGTGCTTACCGTATCGGTGTATTGGTAGGAATGGATAAAGCAGCAGCTGAAGCTGGTAAAGACGTAGCTATGCAGATCGCTGCCCTGAACCCTGTTGCAGTTGATGCCGCCAGCGTACCTGCTGATGTGGTAGCAAGAGAGAAAGCCATCATCATGGATGTGATGAAGGAAGATCCTAAAATGGCAGGTAAGCCGGAAGAAATGCTGGCTAAGATCGCTGAAGGTAAAATGGGTGCTTACTTTAAAGAGCAGACCCTGACCGCACAGTCTTTCGTAAAAGATGGCAGCAAGACCGTTGAGCAATACCTGAAAGAAAGTGGGGATGTGAAAGTGACCGAGTTCAAGCGGGTAGCTTTAGGTTAACCCAATTATTTATAATATTATCTTGCAGACCGCAGCCTTAGGCTGCGGTCTTATTTTATACATATGACGAAGCTGGCATTTAAACTGCTTATCATCTTTATTGTTGCTATTTCCGCAGGGATCGCCTGGGTAAGGATAAGATGGGCGGTCGGTAAGAATAAAAAAGAGGCCGACCGATTGATACAGAACCTGAAGGATAGAACCTACAATGCAGGATCCTTTGCTGACTCACTTTCGATGACCATTAAGACCATTCCCGTATCGCCATCCTTTGAGACTATTCAATTCGGGCAACGATTAAACAAATTGCCGGGCAGGCAATTTGCCGGAAAATATATGGTACAATACGCCCAGTTTGATGAAAGCAACAAAGGTATTATTATAGGTGAAGCCACTATCACTGATACGGTGGGAGCCGGCGGAGGTCATGCGGTTACTATGGAAATGCCCTGTTGGCTGCTGGTAGAGCATGACGCTGCAACGAATAGTGTTTCCTTCAAATCAACCATCCCTGAAAGCAGCGATCACCACTATTTACAAGAGCAGTTTGCTGAGATCATTGTACGGGAGTGCACAGCGTAAGATCACTTTTATTCCAAATTTCTATGACGATCTCACTCTCCCAAAAAATCACTACCTTAAGAGTAAGGATAATTCTTTTTGTATGGTTATCGCCCCCAAACCCCCAAATGAAGATGCAAGGCTAAAAGACCTTCAGCAATTCGAGATACTCGATACGGAAAATGAAAAAGAATTTGATGGACTGGTCGACCTGGTATCCCAGATCTGCCAATGCCCGATAGCGATCGTCAATTTTATTGACAGTAATCGTCAATGGTACAAGGCCTGCCATAACCTGAATGCTAAAGAAGCGAACCGGGATGAATCTTTTTGCGGTCATGCGATCATGACCAACGAGATCTTTATTATTTCAGACGCCACGAAAGATGAACGTTTCTTCGACAATCCCGATGTGATCGGGGGGCTGAAGGTACGTTTCTATGCAGGAGCACCGATCATCAGTTCGAATGGTTATAACCTGGGAACGGTCTGTGCCATCGACAACGTGCCAAAATACCTGCAGAAGGACCAGGTAAAAGCATTGAAGACCATCGCTGAGCAGGTAAGTCATTTGCTGGATATGCGAAAGAGGAACAAACAAGTTTTGCAGTCTGCGACATCAATGCTGTCAGAACAAAAGAAAGTAGCTCAACAAAATTTAAAAGAACGGGATGCTGAAGAACAACAGTCAGCCAGGCTGCTACAGGACGATATCATACCGGCGATAGAGGGAGTCAAAGAAAAAATAGGTGCTGACAATGCAAGGGAACTCGATAGCATCCTGGCCAGGATCAACAGGCTTTCAAAAAGAATAACGCCAACTACTGTCACACCCGGAAACTTTCAATCGCTTATTGAAGAATTGGTCGCGGAGCATGAAAGAAGAGAACGGATAGAAGTCAAGTTGAAATACTCCATCTCATCATTTAAATTGAACCCGGAAAAAGGCCTGGTCCTGTTCCGGATCATCCAGGAATTATTCCGTTTTGCCGTTCTTTCCCAATCGCTATCCGTCAGCCTGGTCTTGCAGGACAAACGGGGAATAGAGATCATCTTTGATTATGATACAAAGACAATGATGCTGGAGACCCAGAAGCTGCAGATAAAAGAAAATATACTGAACCGTGTAGATATGCTGGGCGGGACTTATCAAAAATCACGTTTTGACTCGGGCGAAACACGTATTCAAATCAATATACCCGACCCTGCCTGATCAATATGGACAATTTCTCCTCTTATTTCGAAGCGAACAGGACTCTCTGGAACCAACGCACGCTGGTACATAAGGATTCTGCATTTTATAATCTTGCCGGGTTCAAGGCAGGGGAGAATGTGCTCACCCCGATCGAGTTGAATGAGTTGGGTGATGTAAAAGGAAAGAAAATGCTGCACCTGCAATGTCATTTTGGAATGGATAGCCTGAACTGGGCGAGATTAGGTGCGGATGTCACAGGTGTCGATCTTTCCGATGAAGCCATAAGAGAAGCAAAGCAATTGAATGATGAATTGGGCATGAATGCGAAGTTTATCTGTTCAAATCTGTATGATATAAAGGATCATCTCGATGAAAAATTTGATATCGCATTCACCTCTTATGGTACGATCGGCTGGTTACCTGATCTGGATAAATGGGCGGGATTGATCAATCATTATCTCAAACCGGGGGGTGTTTTTTATATGGCCGATTTTCATCCCGTGGTATGGATGTTCGATGATGAGTTCACCCGCATACAGTATTATTATGAGAACAGGGAGTTGATCGTTACCGAAAACTACGGCACATATACCGACAGGAAAGCAGATATTAAAGGAAAAGAATATAGCTGGAATCATAGCACCAGTGAATTGCTGAATGCCCTTATCGGGGCGGGACTGCGATTGGAACAGTTCAACGAGCATATGTATTCACCCTATTCGAATTTTACCAATTCGATTGAGACTTCGCTAGGCCAATGGCAGATAAAAGGGATGGAGGGGAAGATACCGATGGTATATAGTTTGCGAGCTGTTAAACCCTGATCTGGCCTCCCCATCTGCGTTCCCCTCCAAAAGAGGGGAAGAACTCAGCAATTTCAAAGACACTTAGAACCAAAACTTTTTCATTTCTCATTGTTTATTCTTATTCTTCATTTTATTCAACTCCCTTATCTTCGCCCCGAAAATAAGCTCCGATGTTACCTAAGTACAAAAGAATCCTGCTCAAATTATCCGGTGAAGCGTTAATGGGTGACAAAAGTTTTGGCTTTGATACGGATGTCATCGCACAATATGCCCAGGATATAAAGTCGATCACCGAACTGGGTGTGCAGGTTGCCGTAGTGATCGGCGGGGGTAATATTTACCGCGGTATGAACGAGGCCGATACCGGTATTGAAAGAGCTCACGGAGATTATATGGGAATGCTGGCTACTGTGATCAATGGAATGGCAGTACAGGCCGGTCTTGAAAAAGTGGGCGTGTATACGCGTTTACAAAGCGCTATCAAAATGGAGCAGATCGCAGAACCGTATATCCGCCGCCGGGCGATCCGTCACCTCGAAAAAGGAAGGGTGGTCATATTTGGAGCAGGCACAGGTAATCCTTATTTCACAACTGACACAGCTGGTTCGCTCCGGGCTATCGAGATCAATGCCGATGTGATCCTGAAAGGCACAAGGGTAGATGGTATCTATACTGCCGACCCTGAAAAAGATCCTGCTGCTACCAAATATAACGTGATCACATTCCAGGAATGCATCTCGCAAAACCTGAAAGTGATGGACATGACAGCCTTTACGCTTTGCATGGAAAATAATCTCCCGATCATCGTCTTCGATATGAACAAGGGCGGGAACCTGCGCAGGGTAGTTACAGGCGAGAAAGTAGGCACTCTCGTTAAAGGCTGATCATAAATCTTCACGTATAAGTACATTTACTATTTGATGGTAACATATGGCGACTATCTTGCAGACCGCTAATGCACGCCTGTGAAAAACTATTAACCACCATTTGACCCATTTTTAATAGTTTACGAACCTGGAGTTACTGTTATGCCTAATCTTTCACTGTCCCTTATTGAGATCATTGTGTTGATGCTGGGAGCGATCACATTAGGCTTCACCATTCATTTTTTTGCCAGCAACCGCCAACGCCTGAAGTCTTCCCCGATGGAAGCCGAGAAGATATCCAGGAACCTGGAGGACTGGAAGCTTCGCTATTTCAATGATACAGAAAGCCGGGATAAAGAGATCGCCAGCCTGCGGGAAAGAGTACAGGAAGCAGAAGATAATAATACTATCAATTCGATCGAGGCAGAAGAAATGCGGAAGCTGAATAAAAAACTACAGGCAGAAATAGCCGCTTCACAACAGCAACAGCCCTCATCATCCTTTGAAAAAGAGAAGCCGGGTTATATCGAACAATTAAGACAGGCACAAAACAGTTTGCTCGAGCATAATGAAAAGATCAACCAGTTGCTGGGACAGATCGATATTGTGAAAGAGACCGAAGAAAAGCAACAGGAAATTTTAAAGATCAATGAAGAGCTTTCCGGGCAGGTGGATGACCTGAAATATATGCTCTCCCAGAAAGAAAAAGAGATCCACAATACCCGACAGCAGGAACAGCTGACCAGTGAAATGACCTCGAGACTGGATAGTGCTTACAATGAATTCAATGTATTGCAGGACAAGATCCAGAAACTGGAAAGCCAGGTCAATGCCTCCAAGCGGATCAACCTGGAATACGAGGACCTGAAAGAAGGGTATTATAAAATATCCGGTGATTTTGAAGAACAGCGGAAAAAATATACGATAGCTATCAATGAGAATAAGCAACTGCTGGAAGAGTTGACTGAAACAGAGGATAAGCTTCGCGAATCCAATTTCCAGCGCCAGCAACTACAGAAAAGAGTGGCTTACCTGGAAGAGTTGAATAATGATATGCAGGCTGTCGCTGATGCCAATAAGAAATTAGAGAGCCAGTTGAAACGGATCGGGGAGCTGGAAAGCATGCTGAACGTGGTGGCCGAGGAAAGAGATGAATTAGCAAAAAAGCATTATAACGCATAACCAATACTACCTGCTAGCAGACCCGGTAGTCCTGAGCTTGTCGACGGATGCCGGGTTTTTTTATAGGATAGTGACAAGCGGCTAACTTTGCGTCAGAAACAATTCATATGGCAGGAGATATAGCAGCGATCAGGAAAACCTATTCGCAGAAAAGTTTATCGGAAAAAGATGCGGCGACCGACCCGATCACCCAATTCGGTAACTGGTGGGATGAAGCGGTCGGTTCATCGATCGATGAAGTGAACGCCATGACATTAGCCACAGCATCCGCAGATGGATTGCCTTCAGCAAGGATCGTATTGCTGAAAGGATTCGATGAGAACGGCTTCTGTTTTTTTACCAACTACAATAGCTTTAAAGGACAGCAGCTGGCAGAGAATCCCAAAGCCTGCCTTGTATTTTTCTGGAAAGAACTGGAACGACAGGTTCGTATTACTGGTCTGATCGAAAAACTGGACGAATCGGCAAGCAATGCCTATTTTAATTCAAGGCCTTTGGAAAGCAGGATCGGGGCGATCATCTCCCCCCAAAGCCAGGTGATCGAAAGCCGTGAATGGCTGGATCAGCAATACCAGGCAGCTGTTAAGACCTCAGCTGGTAAATTGCAAAGACCGGAAAATTGGGGCGGTTATATCGTCAAACCCGTATTGATCGAGTTCTGGCAGGGAAGACCCGGACGATTACATGACCGGTTACAGTATAGTTTACTGGAGAATGGAGGATGGAAAATAGAAAGGCTGGCGCCTTAAAATAAGTTGACAGGTTTAGATCAGCATAGCTTCCCCAACCTGTCAACAGGATAATTATTTAGCTTTTTTTGCAGCTTTCTTTTTTACAGCTGTTTTCTTGGCTGGTCTTGATTTGCCAAAAGATCCTTTGAATCGTTTGCCTTTAGCGGTTTTTTTATCACCTCTTCCCATAAAATTTATTTTAACTGTGATGAATGATATGCAAGATAAACATTAAAAAAAACTCCGTCCCGTTTGTACGGGATGGAGCTTTTCAGTGCATTACTTGCGTCGGTTAGAGTTTCGCAGAAAGTTCTTTACCAGCTTTGAATTTAGCAACTTTTCTTGCTTTGATCTTGATCACTTCGCCAGTCTGTGGGTTACGACCGTTACGGGCAGCTCTTTTTGATACAGAGAAAGTACCAAAGCCAACCAGGGTAACTTTACCACCACCTTTCAATGTTTTTGTTACAGCCTCAACGAAAGAATCTAAAGCAGCATTTGCTTGTGTCTTAGTAACGCCGGCATCATCGGCAACTTTTGCGATTAATTCAGCTTTGTTCATGATTTGATTTTTTAATGTTTTAGTAACGGCAACAAATTTATACGCTTTTTTATTCCAACAAAATATTTTTATTGATTTTACACATTTTTCGCAATCAGCCCGAAACCGCATGGGGCAAGGATTTTAACGAAAAATGAAAATGGCAAATGCGAAAAACTACTTTTTTTAATCGATGAAACCCTTTCTGGTAGCGTGTTTCACGAACCCATTACCAAATCCTTGCCAGTAGCGGCTTTGAAAGGAATATACAACTGTTTTGGCACCCGCAAAATAAAAATAAATCTTTTGCACACTCAATGCACAACCTCCATAATAGAGCGAAAAGCGATGAATTTATCAGCCCATTTATCAAATGCCTTCTTTCTCATCTCGTCGGCAAAACGGCCAATATAATGCTCATACAGTTCTTTAGTATCGGCATGGTATTGTACAACAAAAGTGGGACCTTCCGTATCATCTGTGTCGAGAAGACGTGCAACAGTAGCATGCGTAAAGCAACCTGTTGTAATGATATCGGGGATATGTTCTTCCTTCAACCAGGCGAGCCAATAACGGGCAATGCTATGTTCTACTTTGACAGTAACATTATAAATGATCATTGGATCAGATTTTTATATCCAGGTAGATAGGACAATGATCGCTGTGTTTAACATCATGATAAATGTCGGCTCCCTTCATGTTCTTTTTCAATGGTCCCGTTACAGTAAAATAATCGATCCTCCAGCCTTTGTTCTGTGCCCTGACAGTAGGGAAACGCTGACTCCACCAACTGTAGCGATGCGGGTCAGGGCAGAAATGACGGAATGTATCGATCCAGTCATTATCCAGGAATTGGGTCATCCATTCTCTTTCTTCAGGTAAGAACCCCGATGATTTTTTATTGCCTTTCGGATCATGGATATCGATCTCTTGGTGTGCAATATTATAGTCGCCGCAAAGTATCAGCTTCGGATATTTTTTTTTCAGCTTGTCCAGGTACTTATTGAATTCGTCCAGCCAGGCATATTTGAATGTTTGTCTTTCGTCACCACTCGTGCCCGAAGGAAAATAAGCATTGATCAACCGCACATCTTTAAAATCGAGTTGTATCACCCTTCCTTCATCATCACTTACTTTATGTCCTGTGCCATATTGCACATTATCGGGTTTGATCTTTGTAAAAACGGCGACACCACTGTATCCTTTTTTCTGGGCGCTGTACCAGTAATCATGATAACCGAGGTCGTTGATCGCTTTTACGTCGACATCGCCTTTCACTGCTTTTGTTTCCTGCAGGCAGATCACATCTGCCGGATCGGTTTTCAGCCAGTCGATAAATCCTTTTTTAATGGCGGCCCTGATCCCATTAACATTATAACTGATAATACGCATCGCTTTATTGTTTAATTTGGACGTTTAAATCGGAAAGCAATTTACAGCATACAATGGAAGCATCAACAAAAAAGGATGGCGCTATTATTCCCTCCAAAGACCATGTCTATCTTGACGGACCCAAGAGCCGGGGTTATGAGCTGAGTTTTGCCTGGCGGGTATTCTGGCAGTTTATCAAAGGATTCCGCAACCTGCATTTTGTCGGGCCCTGTATCACTGTTTTCGGTTCGGCACGGTTCAAACCCGATCATCCTTATTATATAAAGGCGAGAGAATTTGGCGCAAGGATCGCCGACCTGGGCTTTACGACAATGACAGGAGGTGGGCCAGGTATCATGGAAGCTGCCAACAAGGGGGCTTTTGAAAATAATGGGAAATCGGTGGGCTGCAATATCCAGTTGCCCTTCGAGCAGCATGAGAATCCGTATATGCAGAAATCGGTGACCTTCGAACATTTCTTTGTCCGTAAGGTATTGCTGGTGAAATATTCTTACGCTTTTATTATTATGCCCGGTGGTTTTGGCACTATGGATGAATTCTTTGAAACGTTGACACTGGTGCAGACCAAAAGTATCACGCAGTTCCCGATCGTTGTCTATGGAAAAGAATATCATAAACCCCTCATCGAAAATATTGAATGGATGGCTGAACAGGGCACCATTTCAAAAGAAGATATGAACCTTGTGCTGTTTACCGACAGTGTAGATGAAGCCATGGAGCATATAAGAAACTATATCAGCACCAATTATAAAATAAGACCCCGGAAACGTCTTCGCTGGCTGTTTGAGAAAAAATAAAGAGATTACATTGCTCAAAATTTATAAACAATGACGGCTTCACAGATCCAGGTATTAGGTTATGCGGCCTGCGCGGTCACTGCACTTACTTTTTTACCGCAGGTAGTCAAAACATGGAAAGAGAAATCGGCCAAGAATGTCTCCCTGAACATGTTCCTCATCGCTTTTATCAATGAAGTGATGTGGATCGCTTATGGTGCATTGGTGCATGATAATGTTATCGTCATCACCAACGTCATCATGATCACTATGTGCTCCATCATGATCGGCTTAAAACTAAAGTATAAGAATGTCTGATATCAATACGATCATCTTCGATCTTGGCGGTGTGCTGATCGACTGGAATCCCAGCTATGTTTTCACTGACGATTATTTTGAATCTCCCGGGCAACGAAAGTTCTTCTTTGAGCGAGTTTGTACGCCAGACTGGAATGAGAACCAGGACGCCGGGTATCCCATAGCATTAGCCACTGAAGAAAAATTAAAGGAATTTCCCGATTGGGAACAACCGATCCGCGATTTTTACGGGAGATGGGTCGAAATGCTGGGTGGGCCTATCGAAGGAACCCTTGAAATATTCAGGGAATTAAAACAAGATAAGCAGCTAAAATTCTATGCACTGACCAACTGGAGTGCAGAGACTTTTCCTATAGCGTTAGAACGGTTTGAATTTCTTCAATGGTTTGACGGGCTATTGGTCAGTGGGAAAGAAAAGACAAGAAAGCCATTCCCGGAATTTTATCAACTGCTGGCCAATCGCTACCAGGTGGAATCTTCACGTGCGCTGTTCATTGACGATAATGAGAGAAATGTACAAGCGGCCAAAGCATTACATATAAACGCAATCCAATTTCATAGCCCGGATCAATTAAAAAAAGAACTCTCCGGTTATGGTATTCAGGTGAAATAATTGCTTATACTTGTTCTTAAAACTACTCAATGGAAGAAAACATAAATCAGCCGGAGCAAGGCACCGATCTTTTCCAGGATCATGTAGAGTATGTGACGGCTACCCAGGGTCAGCGTTTTTTAAACTGGCTTATTGACAATATTCTGCTAAGACTTGTCCTTACTTATATCACCGGCGAAATGTTTGGCAGACTATTGTATAGCATCGCCCCGGAATACACGATCAGGGTGTTTAGCGAAAAAGGTTTTGAGGCCTACCTTATTTCTTACGTGTTCGTGATCTTTCACTATATCTTTTATTATACGATCTGTGAAGCGGCATTTAAAGGTCGTACGTTAGGGAAACTTATTACAGGATCCCGTGCGATCAGGGGGGATGGCCAGGACTTAACACTCAGGGATGCATTGTTAAGAAGCCTTTCGCGGATGGTACCTTTGGAAGTCTTTAGTGGCTTTGGTTACAAACCCTGGCATGATAAGTGGACGAATACGACCGTTGTAAAAGCAAGATGATCTTATTCGAGAACCGGCCTTAACCATTTCTCTGCTTCATCGAGGCTCATGCCTTTTCTTTTTGCATAATCCTTCAACTGGTCCTGGTCGATCTTGCCCAATCCAAAATAATGACTTTGAGGATGAGCGATATACCAGCCACAGACAGAAGCAGGCGGGTTCATGGCAAGACTCTCTGTCAATTCTATACCGATATTCTCTGTTACGCTTAACAGATCGAAGAGTTTCAATTTCTCTGTATGGTCGGGACAAGCAGGATAACCGGGAGCAGGACGGATGCCTTTGTATTCTTCCCTGATCATTTGCTCATTGCTCAGGTTCTCTTCTTTTTCATAGCCCCAGAATTCTTTTCTTGTTTGTTCGTGCAGGCATTCAGCAAAAGCTTCTACGAAACGGTCGGCTAAGATCTGTACGAGTATCTTGTTATAATCATCATGATTGGCTGCAAACTGGTCAATATGTTTTTTGGCACCATGTATCGTTACAGCAAAAGCTCCCATATAATCTGTCTCGCCATCTCCATCTCCTAAGGGCGAACTGCTTTGTGCGGGTTGTATAAAATCTGCCAATGAATAATTGGGTTGTCCTACCGCTTTCTTCATTTGCTGGCGCAATGATTCCAGTTTTACTTTTCCTTTAGCAGTGTCCAGGGTTACGGTATCAGCATTGTTGCTGGTGGCGGGCCAGAAGCCGACAACGCCATCGGCAGTGAACCATTTTTCTTCAACGACCTGGCTTACCATTTTCTGCGCTTCATTATAGAGACGGGTAGCTTCAGTGCCAAATATCTTATCTGTTAATACTTCCGGGAAACGACCGGGCATTTCCCAGGCGATAAAGAAAGGTCCCCAGTCAATATAACGGGCAATGGTTGCGAGATCAAAATCCTTTAAAACTTTTACCCCCTCTACTGCCGGCTTGACCGGCTCGTAATTCTTCCAGTCAAAATATTCTTTGGTGACAACCGCATCCTGGTAAGGGATCAGGGTCTTCTTTGTTTTATTCAGGAACTGGTTGCGCAAGCCTTCGTATTCCTGGTTTGTTTTTTCCAGCAAAGAAACCCGCTGGTCTTTATTTAATAAAGTACTTACGGCAGTTACACTTCTCGAAGCATCGAGAATATGCAATACGCCTTTGTCGTATTGCGGAGCAATTTTTACAGCCGTATGTGTACGCGATGTTGTAGCGCCACCGATCAACAGGGGCTGATCCATGTTCCGTCTTTTCATCTCGTGGGCGATATGCACCATTTCATCCAGTGAAGGAGTGATCAACCCGCTCAAACCGATGATATCCGCTTTTTCTTTTTCTGCTGTGTCCAGTATCTTATCAGCCGGTACCATTACGCCGAGATCGATAATATCATAGCCATTACAACCCAGCACAACGCCGACAATATTTTTACCGATATCATGCACATCTCCTTTTACCGTGGCCAGCAGGATCTTTGCCGCGCCGGCTCCTTCAGCATCCACAGTGCCCGCAGCTTCGTTAGCTTTTTTTCTTTCTTCTTTTTCCGCTTCAATATAAGGTGTCAGTACGGCAACACTTTTCTTCATCACCCTCGCACTCTTTACCACTTGCGGCAAGAACATTTTACCGGCACCAAACAGGTCGCCCACTACGTTCATTCCGGCCATCAGCGGGCCTTCTATCACATCCAAAGGTTTGGGATATTGTTGACGGGCTTCTTCCGTATCGGCATCGATATGTTCGGTGATTCCATTCACCAGCGAGTGTTTCAGGCGTTCTTCGACCGATGTATTTCTCCAGCTCTCATCTTTAACGGTCTCTTTTCCTTTTGCTTTGACTGTTTCAGCAAATGCGATCAGTTTCTCTGTGGCTTCATTCGTATCGTTATTGCGATTCAGGATCACATCTTCGCACAACTGTTTCAGTTTCGGCTCGATCTCATCATAAACGACCAATTGACCGGCATTCACGATACCCATATCCATCCCGGCTTTGATCGCATGAAAAAGGAATACGCTGTTCATCGCTTCCCGCACATGGTCATTACCTCGAAAGGCAAAGGAAAGATTGCTGACACCACCGCTTATTTTGGCCAATGGCATCAATTGTTTTATTTCCCGGGTAGCGTCAATAAAATCGACACCATAATTATTATGTTCTTCCATACCCGTAGCTATGGCAAAGATGTTGGGATCGAAAATGATATCCTGCGGATCATAACCAACCTGTTCAGTCAATATCTTATAGGCACGGTGACATATCTCAACCTTTCGTTGTTTGGTATCGGCCTGTCCCACTTCATCAAATGCCATGACGATCACGGAGGCCCCATAACTCTGGCAGATGACCGCCTGTTCAATGAATTTCGCTTCTCCTTCTTTCATGGAGATCGAATTCACGATACATTTTCCCTGTACACATTTCAATCCTGCTTCAATGATCTCGAACTTCGATGAGTCGATCATGATCGGGATCTTAGCGATATCGGGTTCGCTTTGCACCAGGTTGAGGAAGGTTGTCATGGCCAGGACGCCATCCAGCAGCGCATCATCCATATTTACATCCAGCACCTGTGCGCCATTCTCTACCTGCTGGCGGGCAACACTCAATGCCTCCTCGTATTTATTTTCTTTGATGAGACGTGCAAACATTTTGGAGCCGGTCACATTGGTACGCTCACCCACATTTACAAAATTGGTCTCGGGACGTATGACCAGTGGTTCTAATCCTGACAGGCGGAGAAAGGGCCTGATATGTATCGGTTCGCTCATGGTTATTATGCTAATTCTTTTTCTACTACCGGTAATCGGCGGGGACTGATTTTTTTTACTTCTTCTGCTATATGCCGGATATGATCAGGCGTGGTACCGCAACAACCACCAACAATATTCACCCAGCCTTCTTTGGCCCATTCTTCCAGGTAATGTGCGGTATCCTCAGGGTGCTCATCGTATTCGCCCATAGCATTCGGCAAGCCTGCGTTAGGGTAGGCCGATACATAGCAGCTGGCGATCTGGGCCAGTTCTTCAATATGCGGGCGCATTTCTTTTGCACCCAATGCACAGTTCAGACCGATCGATAGTGGCTTGGCATGCATTACAGATGTATAGAAAGCTTCCAGTGTTTGTCCACTCAATGTTCTTCCTGAAGCATCGGTGATCGTACCGCTTATCATGATGGGCAGCGGTTCTTTCTTCGTATCCCTGAAATATTTTTTTATCGCGTAGATAGCGCCTTTTGCATTCAATGTATCAAAGATGGTCTCGATCAGTAAAATATCGACACCACCATCCACCAATCCTTTTACCTGTTCATAATAGGAATCGACAACTTCATCAAATGTCACGGCACGGAACCCCGGGTTATTCACATCCGGTGAAAGAGACAATGTCTTATTCAATGGACCGATAGCACCAGCCACCCATGCTTGCTTCCCGGATTGCTTTATCGCTTCCCTTGCACATTGTGCTGCAGCTACATTCAATTCGTATGCGAGTGATTGCATCTCATAATCGGCCATCGCAATAGCCGTGCTGCTGAATGTATTGGTCTCGATGATATCGGCGCCCGCATCCAGGTATTCTTTATGGATACCGGTAATGATCTGCGGTTGCGTAATATTCAACAGATCATTGTTGCCTTTTACATCGGCATGCCAGTCTTTGAATCGCTCACCACGATAATCTGCTTCCGACAATTTATGCCGCTGGATCATAGTGCCCATGGCACCATCGATGATGAGGATGCGCTCATTCAACGAATCATTAATTGATTTCATACATTACCGGTTTGTGAACTATAAACGACGGGAAACCTTAAGTGGAGTTTCGTACCGTTTATTAGTTCCGTTTTGAGCAGGCCGAACAATAAACAAATCCGCCTGTAGTATGCCACAAAGCTACATTATATGGCTATAATAAACAAGGAATAGGGAAATAGGTCAGATAGGTCAAATGGTTTACGAAAGAAAGGAGTGGTCTAAAGGATCTGAATCTCTGGAGTTGCTTAGGTCATACAGGTCATGTGCCTTAATGGCTGACATATTTTTCGACCGGAAGCCGGTTCTGGAGACTTCTTCCAAGGGTCATTTCATCGGCATATTCCAGTTCGCCGCCAAAGGCAATACCCCTGGCAATGGTAGTGATACGGAGCGTGGCCGGTAGCTTCTTTTGTATATAATAAATGGTAGTATCACCCTGTATATTGGGATTCAATGCAAAGATGAGCTCTTCGGTCTTTTCTTTTTCTACCCTATGAATAAGCGATTCAATATTCAGCTGGTCCGGCCCGATCCCGTCCAATGGTGAGATAACGCCATTCAATACATGATAAGTGCCGCTGAACTGCTGTGTACTTTCAATTGCGATCACATCCCGGATATTCTCTACAACACATATCAACTCCTGTTTCCGCATGGAATTGGCGCAGATCGAACAGATATCACCATCGGCTACATTGAAGCAACGATGACAGAATTTTATTTCGTTCCGCATGCGGGAAATGGTCTCACTGAAATGGGAAGCTTCTTTGGGATCCTGTTTCAACAGATGCAATACCAGCCGCAATGCCGTCTTCTTACCGATGCCCGGTAATTTGGCGAATTCGTTGACAGCATTTTCCAGTAAGGAAGAGGAGAATTGCATGAGGCAAAGATAATAAACAAGGTCTTGCGCAGGCTTGTCATTTTGCTAAACCTTATGCAAGGAAGGATGATCAGCCATACTGGAACCGGTTTGTTTCAAAACAGACAAATAGTACCGGTTTAAAAACTCATAAAGAATATACTCCTGGAGGCGGGCCTCAGATGGAAAGAGACGGTTGAACATCATATGAAGGTAGCTCGCTATTAATTTTTCCGGTGATGATAAGTCTTCGTCATAGGGTATAGCATTCCTGATCTTTGATACCAGGAATTTGTTATTTTCCAGGAACTTATTTGCTTCTGCAATGATCAGCGCAGTACTGTCGTTTAAATCGCAGTTCAGTTTCGATATAATAGACCTGATGATTGTTTTATTGGATTCGTATTTTTTATTGATCTGTGACAGCAGGGTTTTATCTGTATTAAATTCTTTTTTAAAGCTTTCTTTTACCCTGTGCAGGAAAGACTGCTTTCTTTGCAGTGTCAGTTCAAAAGCATTCAATAACGCATCCGCCATTGCAAGTCCCCATTGCCAGCGGATAATTTCTCTTTCATGCTCTTCCGCCAGTTCCATAAACCTTAGCTTATTGAGACTGTCATGATAAAAAAGCTCTTCGGATAGTTCGATTGAGCCAGGGCCATATCGTTCAACCTCCCGTAAATAAGTATCAACTTGTGTTTTCCAGATAAACTCAGATAACCCGGCTTCCATGATCTTTTCTGCCAACTCATTCATGATGCTGCCGGTATTATTGTTGTTAATAAGATGAAGGCGCAAACGAAGATGAAAAGAAGGGTCATTGTACCGGATGAAGAACCATTTCTGGATAAGATTATCCCTCATCCATTTGTCAGTGAGCGGCTTTACTATCCCTGTCAGGAGTTTCTCTGCTGATTGTGCGCCACAATAAAGCTTAAAGTATAGCCACTCTGATCCCGGCTCAAACTTCCTTTTTTGTTTTCGTGGAGATACAGCTTGCGGCTGCGCCCCGGGCGTATATACGTTTTCAGTTTTTAGAAGCGTAGCGATGAATTGGTTGACGAGGACTCCGTCATGATCGCAGTTGATCTGGGTAGCCTGACCAGGTATGAATTCTTTTAATGTTACTGTGCTCCTGTTTTTAATTGTTTTGGCAAATGCCAGGAGTGATAATTGGTTATTACTGTTTACCAGGAGTTCATTGTCGCTATCAACCAATGTAAAGCAGCGAGGTAAGTTCCAGTGTTGAACAAAACTTTCAATTATTGCTGGCTGATCGTTCTCAATTGCCGATACGAAATTACCCAGATCTACTTTATTAAGTTGCCAACGGGCTTCATGTAGTATTATATTGCCATACTCAACCCGGGGAAAAAATTTGAATTGGCTTGTCATGGCTCCCCAGTAAAAGCCAAAACTATTTCGCAGGCTTTGCGATTGGAGGTCACACAAGAACCGGTAAACAGGAAGTGCTTTATTCCTGAAATTATGGGCGGTACTTAAGCGGGGGATAATCTCCGTCTTTGTTTTACCCGAAAAAAGTTTAATGCGGTCGTTTGATACAGTTATCCATAGATCGCCGGGATGGATCTGTTTTTCCGGCCCTACAGCTGATTTTGCCAAATAGGGTATTTCATAAGTCCGCAAGACCGGTCTTTGTAAAATATTACCCGTGCGGCTTTCCGGCAAATGAGCTATTTCGGCGAAAAGGATCCCGGGATTTAATTCCTGTTCTTTTGAGGTGATCCCGGTCACAAGATCAGCTATTCCGGTGTGACCATGTGCAAACCTTCCTAATAAATTAGCTGCACTGGGACCGCTCATCGAATCGATGATAATTTTACCTTCCTTAGGATCGATAACCCGGAACATTACAGATAATGAAGGTGGCAGGTCGTCCCAGTTGGCCTTTTGGTCTGGAAAGTCATCAGAAGTAAGTTGAATTGTATAACTGTCTTTACGGGTTGCATCAAGGATCTTGTTAAACAGGAGTTGTTGTAGGCTGTTCTTTTGAAACTGATGGTTCTCTTGTTCGTCCACTGAAGGTAATACCAATCCTTCTGTCAGGGGAGAGATGGCTTTGTCAATATTTTCAGGATACCCAATGCCCGATTCAGTATCCATGGCTTCCAGGAGAGGTATGGTTGTGTCTTCGTATCGTTCCCTGAATCGGGTTATAAATGTTTTCAGATCCTTATCAGGACCTTCAGCATTCAACTTGTTCAGCAATTCAAATGCTGAATAGATCTCAGCCTGCAACCCTTTATTTACCGACCCCGATCGAACGGTTTTAAAAGAGTCAACCTGGAAGAGTTTATTTTCATCATATTCGATCTCTAACATTAACAGGAGTGTTTTGATCTGATCCAGCACTTCGATATTATTGTTTGAACCCTCATCAAGTTGCCTGAGCTTATTCCTGACCTGGTACAGGGTATCCAGTACAGTTGCGATCTGGTCTACTTCATGACTATATTTTTCAAGGGTATTAATAAGCTGGTGGATGAATTCCTTCCCTGTAACAGTGGGTTCAAGTTCGCTTACCAGGATCTGGGATTTGACCAGTTCATCAATAAAGTGGTGGGCTTCTTCACTTGCAATATTTTCCTGCAGGAGCATGTTTTCAGCCTCTTGTAAAGTGATCCCGTTGGTAGCTTTTTGCAGGATTGTTTGAAGGTATTCTGTATTGCCTACAGCACTTACCTGGTGGGATCTTCTGGCATGTTCAATTTGGTACTCAATATATCGTAGCTCATCTCCAACCGGGTAAATACTATTATTGGTGAAATACAGCAGTTTTTTTTTCAGACCGGGCAAGGATGCGATCTTTTGTCCTAATGCACACAGGTAATGCATATCAAGCCTCGTATGCCGGTTCACCTCATTGCTTAATACAATTTTACCCGGGTCCTCCTGCCAGTTCACAAGTGAACAAGCGGAAAACAACCCGAAAGGTGTACAGCGGCTGCTCATCCGCTGGTAATATTTTACGATCGACAACTTCAGCTTTTGAACCTCTTTGTCACTGGGAATAAGGTTATTTTTAAGTTTTATACACTCTTTGTATAAAACCGGTGACGCAAAAAAAAGGGCCTCCAGGAAGAAGGAGTCGTGAAGCAGTTTATCGATCAGTTCTTCACTGGGTTCGGATCCAAACGGATATGCCGGGGTTCTCAGGATCAGTTCCGGTGTGAAGGTATAAGGGATATTTTCATGTGTTTTTTGGGTCATCCTATTAGCAATGTATTTCTCCAGCTCAGTGGTTTTGGACTTATGTATGAAAGTAATGACAAATTTATCCCAACGAGTCCCTCCAGCAGGTCACATTCTTTTTCATGATACACTGCTTTTTCCAGTTCAGAAGGTAACAGTTCTATAACCTGGTTCAGCCAATATTTCTGGGTTTCCTTATATCGGGTGATCCCACTGAGATTATAAAGTGTATTATACACCTGTGCTATACCCGAAGCGCCGTGACAAAACATGGACTCAGTTGATGCTGTAGATACTGCATCGTTACGCATGATGGTAAAAGTGCCAAAGAGATCTGCCTTGTCTATCCAGCCGGCATTATCAATGATAGAAGCAGCTTTATAAAGTAATAATACCGGCCCAAAATCACCATAACACCAGGCCAACCGGGGGGAAACAAAAAATTCTGAATGGTCGGTAGTGGTTATTGTGCTCGGGAAGAAAGTCCATTTATTTTTTGGAATATCGATATCCTGCTGATAGCTGAGTATAAAATCGATGCCCTGTGTAACCACATCTTTTACACATGCCAATTGTATACCGGCTTTATAAGCATTGATAAGCAATATGAGAAAACCACTTAGACCGTGCGAGAGGCTAAGATTGATCCCGGCCATTTGGGGGGTGTCTTTTATGTTATTTTTCAGCCAGATGCCATTGTTTTCTTTTACAGCTTTACTGCACAAGGTTGTTATCAAATTTTTTAAGTACTCCTCAATGGTTGGGTCTGGCAGCCTTTGGGTAAAATAATGAATAGTACCCGCAGCCCCGTGAAGGAAATCGATCCTGTCTTCATTGATGATCTGCGTCAACGCCGTTTTATATAAGTAGGTATCCAGCATTTTGAGGTCATCAGATAAACTTATTTCTATGAGGCCGGATTTGTGAAATTCTGTAACCACATAGCCCAGGCCGGCCGCCCCTCCTCCAAATGAGTTACCCATCAAATGGATATTGTTGATCGAGAGGTTAGAAAAGACTTCCTCCAACAGTTCCGATGCTTTAGCCGCATGTTCCGGTTTTTCAAATGCTTCGTACAGCGCATGATAATAAAGGGCCAGGCCAAGACGGCCACCGAGCAGGCTGTCATCTTTCGGCGAGTTGTTGCTTATGATTCTGTGAAGTTTTAAAAATGTATTGGTAAAAATCTCTTCCATTCGAAAGGGTTAGCGCTAATAGACGCTTGTTGGTATACAATCGCCCGACAGCCGGTTAAAATATCGTAACGATACTTGCTGTTGCCAGTTCCTTCAGTCTTTCATTAAGTAGTCAAGGTACAGCCAGTTCTTTACGAAGGTATAATTATGGGATCCGGGAGAAAATTTTCTTACACCGATCGTTGGATTAGCATTACGGATGCTATTTTTTTATTTTCAGGGCATCCATCAGTTTGTCTTTAAAGGTGATGCCGATAGGGATGCGAACAGTCGAATTTTTCAAGCTTAGCTCATTGCCTTCGATGAGTGTGATATTCCTGAGTGGTACGATATATGAATTGTGCACCCTTACAAATTGGCTGGCCGGCAACGTTTCTTCCAGGAATTTCATATTGAGCAGGGCCAATTTTTTCTCTCTTCCAGAATAAAAAGCCACATAATTCTTTTGACCTTCAATGTAATCAATATCGTTGAAGCCGATACGTACCAGCTTTCCTTTGGATTCTGTTTTGATGAAAATGAAATCAACCATAGCCTGCGGAGAGTTCCTTGATTCTTTTGAAAGGATATTCATGGCTTTAGTAACACCTTTAATGAACCGGGCATAGGTTACGGGTTTCAAAAGATAATCCACTACGTCATGTTCGTAACCCTGCAGGGCAAATTCAGAGAAAGCGGTACAAATTATAAAAATGGATCTGCCACCTGCCGCTTTGATCACATCGATCCCGGAAAGCTCAGGCATCTGCATATCTATGAAGACAAGGTCAACGGGTTGTTGCTGTAATATGTTAACTGCTTCAACCGGGTTGGTTGTTGCATGTACCAGGTGAAGGAAAGACGTCTGGGTTACATGTTGCACAAGAAGATCCACGGCATGTTGCTCATCGTCTACGATCATACAATTAATCATAAGGCAATATTTTTGGAAATGAATGGGAAAGGATTAACACCCTTCGCAGGTGAAATATATTCTTTTGCCAGCTGGGAAAGCGGCACGGAGAAATGGACCGAAAAAAAATCATTGGTAATGCTGTTTTCGAGCCTGGCGCTATCCCCGTATTCTATTTTTATCCTGTTCCTTATATTGTTCAATCCCACGCCTGTACTATTGCTGTCTACGGGGCCGTAACGTATCTTATTGATCACGGAAAAGACCAGTTTGCTGTCTTTTTCGACCAGTGAAATTATCAACGGGTGTACCGGGTTATTTACCTCACCATGCTTGAACGCATTTTCGACAAGTGTAATGAAGATATGGGGGAGTATACGGTACCGTTCCGGCTCTTTCAACTCCGTAAATTGTATATTCAGGCTGTTATTGAAGCGCATCTGCTGCAGCCGGATATAGTTGTTCAGGTGCGTCACTTCATCATTGAGTCCTACTTTTCCATCGGCTTCACCCTGTTGTAGACTGTAGCGCATGATGTCCGTGAGCAAAGCAATGCCTTCAGCAGCCTGTTTATCCGTACCCAGGGTTTTAGCATAAAAAAAACTGAGAGTATTATACAGGAAATGGGGGTTGATCTGGGCTTTTAAAAAATCATATTCAGCTTTCAGTTTTTCATTTTGGAGCTGCAGGTTCTGCGATTGAAGCTCCAGGTTGTTTTTTTGTAAAGCACTTACCTCGAGAGTTGACTGGATGCTTGTTTTATAATACCAATAAAACCATGCATAAACAAAATAGTGCACAACCCACCAGATACCCGAGATCCAGAATTGAAAATCAATTCTTTCAATATCCGGGTAATTAAAAAATGCTGTCAATATATATTTATAAACTACATATCTGAAACAATAATAAAAACAAATGCCACCAAGAATATATAGTGTTTTTAGAAGTATATTATTATTAGAAAATAAAGTAAAGAGCACCCAATAAAAAAAGGCTATAGAAACAAGGTATTTAGCGAATTGGTCAGAAAAGACAACGCGTGGATTATTGATATAGGATATGAAGGCACATGAGACCATATATACCACCCAGAAAATAATATGTGTTGCAATTCTACTCTTCATACTATTTGCAATTATAACAAGCTATTTTGCCTACTACAAAATCGATCCATTTTTCATTGGCGACATTTACCAGTATACCGGGTTTTAATCCGGCATTTGGGATCCTCCCCGGTTTATCTACAATATTACTTCTGATAGTAGGGTAAGCGAGTTGTATAAATTTGCAAGGAAGATCATAGGTGGGATTTACATTGGAATAATCAATAACGCCACTAGTAGGTTGACCGGCAACAATACATATCGGGTTTTGGGTAGCCCATACTAAAAACTGCTCAGCTGCGCTGGCTGTTCTTGAATTCACCAAGATATATATCTTTTTAAGAAGGCCTTTTTTATTTTCATTTTTTACTACGATATTATCACTGTTGTTGATGAATTTGCTCGATAAGCTATCACGCATCTTCAGCGAAATATTTAAGAACCATTCTCTATTGGATTTTGACATCAAAGAGTCGGTTGACGCTGATTCATAATACATGGCATTGTCAATTGATGGACGGAGCTTAAAGCCATACATCGTGTACGAGGTGGGCAAAACGTATGGAAGAAGCTTTCTGAAAACCTGGTTGCTTCCACCGGGGTTGTCCCGTAAGTCAACAATTAAATACTTTACAGTATCAAGCCTGTTTTTATTTGATTCAATTAATGAGTCCACAATTTCCGTATTTCTTGGATCAAAACTTGGAAGCGTTATGCAAGCTACGCTGTCATTAATTGAAGAAAGAGTGAATTTGGGTAATTTCTCCCGGTAATTTTCAGAAATACGTTTAGTAAATCGGCCATATCTTTCAAAAAAAATATTCTCATTGTTAATAAGGAAGGTTGTTTGCTTGGGTATGTGTAAGTTGCTGTAAAAAGTTGCTTTAGAGGTTACGGTGTTGATCTTAAATTTTATTTGATTGGGATACCATATAACAGAATCTGCTTTTATTACGATTCCCTCATAGGTGTGCTTACCTTTTTTTACAATTGCTATTGATAGATTATTCTGATCATTATTCCAGAATCCTTCAATTTGATCAGGATATTTTGAAAGACGTTCTTTAAATGCAGACGTGTCAAGGGGAAGAGGCCTTTTATTAATATTGCTAAACACCTGGTTCCAAAAAAGCCTGGCCTCGGGAGTGTCTGTGATTCTTCGGAGACTGATATGTGAATCATTAAAAAAAGTAAAATAATCGGAAATTAATTGGATGCATTTGTAATCTATTGTACTTTTCTGAGACATCTTTAACAGATGAGTCTTCAATTTGAGATACTTTTTAGTATTTGGGCCACCTGTTTTATCAAAAATTCCTGCATAATTTTCTTCGATCCCTTTAATGATCCCTTTTAAATTGTTTTCACAATCACATGCCTGGGATCTAGCCTCAGAAGAACAAACAACGAGAAACAAAAAATAAAATAAGAATTTCATATTCTTTGCAAAAATATTTTTGAGATCGATAAAAAAGGGAGTCAAAACCCCCTGTTTGTTCCTGTCATAAGATCAACACCATACTATTGACTTGCAGCCGTCAGTAGTATTACATGCCCTGCACGATTCTGTTTCACAAAGCTGACCAAGGGATGGTCCATTGTTTTGTTCATTTAATCTCGAAATCAGGTTTTCATTGAACTTGACAACGATTTTCTTTTTCAGCGCAAGTTTTTTTGCTGGGGTGGCTTTTGTCGCTTCCATAAAATGTTTTTGAAGTTATTAAATTAGAAAAACTAAATATAGCGGCAAAGAAAAGGGTAACAAAAACTAATACACCGGCTTGCCTTTTGTGCATACGGATTTGCGCGCAGGGTTGATCGTATGGTGGAAAAGGAGTTTTTTCGTCTATTTTATACTGTAATTAAATGAAAACTGGTAAATGGGCAGGGAGTAATCAACTTCCGGCTTCTTTACATACTTGTAGTAAACCACTTTTATATTTACCAGGTTATTGATTTCCACTCCCCAGGCAAGGCTCCAACCATGGTAAAGACCATTGGTGTGTATGTCGGGAAGGATCTGCTGCAGTTGTTTTTCCCCGGTTTTTGCTGCAATGTAACGAGCAGCCATCCAAAAGACACCCAGATTTTTTGCATTGTTTCGCTCCCAAGCGCCTGTTTGGAAGTAAAGGCCTCCTGCTCCAAAACTGTTTAAGAAATTCACTGGCTTTCCTGTAAATGGGTCGCTGACGGGCCCGGTTCTAAAGCCGGTAAGCACTCTTTCTCCAAAATGATACATAAATCCGAAGCGGGTAAGTCGCACATTTTTTTTCTTAAGAAAAATAACACCATCTACCGAAAGATTGGCTAACCCGCTCAGGGGATTAATGAAGTTGGTAACCAACTGGTCATTGTTACGCTGGCCTCCTGATGTTTGCTGGTTCTGAAAATTATTAGAAGAAACGCCACTATAAATGGAAAGCGGAAGTGTAAATTTACCCGGCTCGCCGATCATTAAACGGATAAACCTCGCAGAAGCATTAAGCTGACCACTATTTATAATATCGATAAAACCGGAAGTGAGTATTTCGGGCTTGTATAATTGAGCTTTCCCGATATTTTTTTTCAGAGAATCAGCTTTGGGCAGAGATGCCTGATCTTTTTCCTGGCCGGTTGCGACCAGCGAACAGATGCAGTATAATATTGAAAGCAACTGCTTCATAGATGAAATGATAATGACTCAATAGGAGCCCCCAACCGGTACTGTCACCGGCTTTTTATTTAGAAACGATAATGAATGCTTACTGACAACCAATTTAAAAACAATAATTTTTCATACTGGTTAAATAAGGTTGGTGTATATCTCTATACACCAACCGTTAAAAGATCAATACCCAGGATAGATGCAATAATGCCTGGAGGCTACGCCAGTTCGTTATCATGTTATGATTATCAAGACCAGATTGCCAGGTATCGGAAGCAAATCATCTTGCATGCTATTATTCCACATTAAAAAATAAAAAATGAAAGAACTTGAAGTTCCAGAATGGAATAAAGTTTAATCCAAACGCTGCTTTTGTGATTTTTTTATTGCGCAGAAGTCGAAGTCCGCACAGGAAGGGATGATAAATCAGACCCCAAATCAGGAGTCCCGTGACAAAAAAGGTCGAGTCGATTCGTTGCGCTCTATATAAAATGATTAGTGCCACAAGCGGCAATGCGAGCATCACATAAAAAAAAGGAAGATTAATCTTTCTCATATTACTTGTTTTAATGTACACAGCAACGTGCGGTGCAACCCAGGGCAATTCCAACCCCGGTTGCCGGAATAAATATGCTTTGAACTACTGCCCAAACTGATGCCCATCCATGGTTTGAGTAGGCATCCGAAATGCAATTTGCAACACACTGGCCACAATCTGTTCCTCCGGAACCTGTACCCCTTCCAAAATCAACATTTCTTATTGTATAAGAAAATTGCCCTGCATCATTGATCACATCAAGAGAAGTGCCTTCAAGCAAGGAATTATAAACAATCCTGGACCGGTCTGACTTGACTTTAACCACCATAGGATATGAAAGCACTCCACTATTAGAAACAAGAGAAAAAGAATACTCAAATCCTGCAGGTGGGTTTATATATTTTACAGAATATCCAACTTCTCTTTCACCAGATTTTTGGCTCTTATAGATATTGATAAAATCAAAATCCGATTCGGAAAAGGAAGAAATTTGTGTTCCCGCAATAATTTCACTACGTGTCGATTGGAGAGAGTTAAACATACTGCGTATCTGTTCGGAAAGCCGAACATCATTAATTACTTCAACAGTTAGCTGACCATCGGTAGGTCCGCCTGACTGTGCAAACATTAACTGACCTGATAAAAGCATAGTGAGAACTAAAAAATATTTTTTCATTTTGATTATTTTATTCCGCCTACTCTTTTTAAAACCCGGTTTTCGGCTTTCCCGCAGCATTTGGCCAAATGATAACCAAAACTATTTTCCATGAAGGCCGAAAAAAAATCAGTTACACCAATACGGTAAAAGAATATATGTATACACCAATTAGACAAAACGCGATATCGTTACATGAACATGCTGATAACCTATACGGATTGAGAATTGTTACACAGTGATAAGCTTCTTCCAGTGGAAATGCATAGTTCCAAGTCCCGGTTTCAGCCGGTGAAATGGTAAAATCATTAACGACCAGCTTTCGCAGTAGTGAGAAAAAAGATGGCGTTGTTGCTTTCATAAATAAAGCTAACATCGGGATTTATAGGCCGCGGCTAAAAAACAATACACCGATTTGATCCCGGCAGGTACCAATTATAGAAAGAAGGGTATCAATCTTATCTTATTTTGTCTCTACTTCAAATTCATTCTGCCAGGCCGGTTTTACCGTGATCTTTCTTTCAATGGGTTTTACCAGTTCCGGCTGTATGTGCTTGCCAAAGAACTGGCCTGGGTCCCAATGGCCATTCTTATTCAGATCATATAAGATCCGGAGCTCATATTCACCGGGAAAGAACAAGGTATCGGAGAATGTATCGCCTGACAGTGGTATAGACCGGATGATAGTTTCGCCACTGACGATAAGCAAAACAGGATTCTTCTTCATGTCGAGATTGCGAAGCTTTAATTGCAACGAGCCGTAATCCGCCAGTTTTTTTGTTTTGAAATGGATGGTATCTGTCTTCAATAATTTTTTTCCCTGGACATCTTCAGCAAACTCTTTATCGAGAATGATATGATACAAGGTATTTTCTTTCCAACCAGGTTGGTCCAGCACCAATTGTAATTTTTTGCTTGTGCTATCCTTTTGAAAATGATAAGCGGACGCCGTATTAAAACTGGAATCGGTATATAGCCTGATCTTTGTTGAATCAAAGGATTTGAGTGGTTGATCAAAACTTATGATAAACTGTCCCAGCAGGTCTTGCTGGTTGTTGACGAGATTGGTGGTATATTTTAAACGATTCTCGGCTGCATTCCTGTTCTTGCCGGTGAGCGGGTTAACTCCTTTATTAGAACTTACAGGAATAGTAACCGGTTTCTCTTTCTCTTCCTGTTTGATCGCATAGGCGTATAATGTAACCGGCGATCTATTGAGACCAGGTGTTGCAGGTTTATCTGCAAAAGCAAATAATAGTTTATCGTTCTGGTAACGACGGGTGCCGCCCTCATCCTGCAGCGCATAGAGATAAAAATTCTTCTGCGGCAGGTTCTTAAAAATAAAATTTCCTTTACTATCGAGTTTTGTTACATAACGGGGTTTCTCTTTGATCACCGCGGAGTCATCGGCGCTGGTATGCAGTATCACCACAAGTGTGGTGTCGATCTTGCCGGTCTCGGCAAGGATCACCTGGCCTGTTAACTCCAATGAATCAATATAGCGCCCGGTTGAAAAAGTATAGGTAAAATTCTTCAACGGGTTCCCTTCGTTATAATCTTTTATAGCATTGCCAAAATTGAGCGAATAGGTGGTGTTTGCTTCAAGACTATCGGCCAGTTTTACGGTCACGGTGTTCAGGCGAAAACTAACGGAAGGATTGGTTCTTGGTATGGGCGATACGACAAGATTCTCCTGCACGGACTGGATATCTACAAATTCATCGAATGTAAATATGATCTTGTTGCCGCTGAAATTGCGGGTAGAATCCCCAGGAGTAGCTTTTAATAGAACAGGTGGAAGGGTATCCTTTGGCCCTCCCTGCGGGGGAATGATATTGGCGCAGCCGGGTCCACTCAGGATCATGACAAGGCTGATCAGCACGATAGCGACGGATGATATCAGGTAGCGGTAACGCATGCAGGCTGCAAACTTAGCAGGTTTGCCGCGAAAGAGTTGTTTTTAAAATCATAATTCAAAAGGCTCATTATTCACCCGGTTCTTCAGGGGTATCCGTATCGTGCAATGCGATCGCGAGATCGTTTGTTTTAACAAAATTGCACCAATGGCAATCTTCTTTGCCACAGCCGGTGTAGAATTCCCGGTTCTGTATCTTCTCCCAGGTGGAACTGATCTGCTGTGTGACGGTAGTGATATCGGCAGCGCTGATCACCAGTTTTTCCTTACGATAGTTCTTCTTTTTATCCGGCTCGATAAAATCAAATTCCGTACTCACTACTTTCCAATCTTTCTGTTCGTAATTGTCGACAAGTATCTTATAGAAAACAGCCTGCCGCCAGTAATCGCCACCATTCGGGTCTTTTTCGGAAGGTCCTTTTGTTTTGGGGATCGCTTTATCGGGATCGCCGGTCTTATAATCCACCACGTTCACCGATTTGCCATCGAATTCCAGCTTGTCCAGCTTGCCTTTCAATGGAACGCCTTTCACCACTACGTTGCGGATATTCCGTTCGATCGCGACGATCGTATTGAATTGCGAAATGTATTTGTCATAATAATTACTGAGCACTTCCTGGCCGTATTCCAGTCTTCTTTCAAATTGTTCCCTTGTAAAACTTTCACGATGTCGATGCATGTACCATTCAAAGTCCGCGATAAAATCCTCTTTGGGTGCAAACAGGTCTTGCTTTCCGTCCTGCATTTTCCGGAACAATTTTTCAAGCGCATAGTGAACAGCCGAACCAAATTCGGTGGCTTCATTTTTCGGGGAAGGAATGCGTACCAGGTTCTTGAAGTAGAATTCAAGCGGGCATTTCAGGTAATTGTTGAGGGCTGTGACATTCATCACAAATTTTTCCAGCAAGCGGTTGATCAGATCCTCTTCGATCTTTTCGATCTCGGGTGCATGTGCGGAAAAATCAAGAACGGCGAATTCAGCCAGTGTAGCGGTATCGATCGGTCTTTTCTGCGCTGCCAGTTCATGTCCATCCTGGATCTCGGCAATGAACATGGAGGGTTCCAGTTCTTTCCCATCATTCCTGAATTTGCTATAAGACAGGTAAAGATGTTGTTCGGCCCTTGTAAGCGCTACATAAAACAAACGACGCAATTCTTCATCATCGCCCGCAGCCGGTTGCGAAGAGAATAAGGTATCCGGTAATTTATAACCGCCGCCCGGTTTTCTTTTCTTTTCCCAGAAAGAAGCATTGCACCCCGCAAGGAATACATATTCAAATTCCAACCCTTTGGAACCATGTGCTGTCAATAGGTTGATGCCTTTCTCCGTTCCGCTCACCTGTACCAACGGTAAAGCGATATCTTCCCGTTCCATCAGCTCGACAAGGCTAACCAGTTTTTGCAGGTCCATAAAGGGGTCGCGATGTGTCTCTTCTTTTACAAAACCAAACAACCCCGACAAGACCTGCAGCTGCCAGTGTTTATCATCACTTTGCATGATATGCGCCAGCACTCCTGCTTTGCGAATGATATTCTCAAACAGGTTTTGCAACGTAACGTTGGGTACATCTTTCACCAGCTCTTCAATGATCGCGGAAGCTTTTATTAATCCTTCATGTAAATTTTTGCTGAAAAGATCTTTAGCAGGTGCGGCGGATTTTTCTGTCAGTAGTTGCCGGATAGACGTTTTATTATCTCCGAATTTCCGCTCTGCATTTTCGATCGATAATTTAGCGATCTCGATAGCTGGTATTCCAAACCAATCGAAATGCAATATCTCGAAGAGCATTTCATCACCACTGTAAGGGATATCATGTTCCGAAGCCAGGTAGCGCAACAGCAGCACGATCTTTTGCGCCAACGGAAGTTCGAGAATATTCAGGTGACGTTTGCTATAAACCGGTATGCCCAGTAATTTGAAGTAGCGGGCCAGTTCTTCCCCATATTTATTCTCCTTATATATTACAGCGATCCTGCCCGGGCTGATATTGTTATTGACCAATGTTTCAATTTCCCGAACGATCCCGATCATTTCCTGGCTTTGGGTCTCGTATTCATAGAGTAGTGGCGTATGTTTCAACTCCCTGATACCGGCCCGGCTGGATAATAGTTCTTTACTGAGCCCGCCCATCTTTTTGACCAGTCGTTCATCGTTGCGGTTGATCAGTGTCTTTGAGAAATCCAGTATGGGTTGTGTCGAACGATAATTATTTGTCAACACGACCGTAAGCAGATCATTTTTATATTGGTTGGCGAATTCAAGGATATTCTCCACGTTGGCGCCCTGGAAACGAAAAATGCTCTGGTCGTCATCACCAACTACAAATACATTGGGTTTGTCCCAGTAGCTGATCAGTAATTCCACCAGCTTGTTCTGGGTTCCGCTTGTATCCTGGTATTCATCAACGAGTATGTACTGGAACTTTTCCTGGTAATTGGCCAATAGATTTTTATTCTCTTCAAAGGCTTTGATCACCCAGTTGATCATGTCATCGAAATCGTAGCGATTCTTCCTGCGCATGAGTTGCTGGAACTTTTCAAACTCATTAACGGCCGCCCGTAATTTTTCCATGCGTTCCGTCACTTCCTCTATTTTATCTTTCTTCAGATCACCGGCATTGAATTCCTTGTATTTTCTTTTATAGATGAATTCATCGCGGGTTGGCAGGTCGGCCAGGTATTCATCGATCTTCCGGTTGATGAAGTCAGCTGTCCAGCCTTCTTTTTTCATCGTGCTGAACAGGGATTGCAGGTTATTGACCTCGAAGTACACATCACCACGATATCGTTTAAGCGGGTGATTTTTTGGAAAGGCATCGATCAACTCTTTGAAGTATTGGATCTTTTCCAACTCGGAAACCGGGTCCAACGCTGTTTTCTCAAACAAGGACAGATTTTCCTGTATCACATCATTACAGAAAGCATGAAAAGTGTAAATATTCACTTTATAGGCATCGGGCCCTATGAATTGCAAGAGACGTTTCCGCATGGCCACCACACCGGCATCCGTATAGGTGAGGCAAAGGATATTTTCCGGGGATGCATCGGTGTCAAGAAGGATCTTCCCGATACGACTGGCGAGTATCTGTGTTTTGCCGGTACCCGGTCCTGCTATGACCATCACCGGTCCTTCGATCGTATCCACGGCCATCCGTTGCCGCTCATTCAGCTTCTCATATTCTTCTGCAAACTTTTTTTCGAGTTTTTCCTTATTAAATGACATGAATATCTAACTTTTGATACCTGAACCGGTTATTCAAACGAATTTAAACCAATAATCTGCATGGTCATCCATTCTCTCAAAATGGTTCAAAAGATACCAGTTGGTATGCATGTAGTATGGGCATTCTTTTCCAACCCTGGTAATATACTGCAGCTATCCCCGGAGTATATGGATCTGCAGATCATTGCCGGTGGTGGAGAGCCGGTTATTTTCCCGGGACAGATCATCGAGTATAAAGTAAAACCATTATGGAGCATCCCGGTTCACTGGGTCACCGAAATTAAAGAAGTGGAACCAGGAGAATTCTTTATCGATGTGCAGAAAAAAGGTCCCTATAGTATGTGGGAACACCGACATGATTTTGCATCGATCGAAGGGGGCGTAGAGATGACCGATAGTGTGCGGTATCAAAACCCCTTCGGTATGCTGGATAAATGGGCGAACACACCTATCGTGCAAAAAAGGCTTCACTATCTTTTTGAATTTCGCTTCCGGAAAGTAGAAGAGATATTTGGAAAATGGGGAGACCAGCGACCCCTTATTCATTTCAGCTGACAGCATGTCCCGCCAGGACTTCTTTCTCTACTAACTCTTTTATTTTTTGTAAAACACATTCCCAATTCTCTGTGGAATGTTTGTACCCATCCTCGGACAGGCAGCCAACCTGCGTGATAGTAAGTATTGTATCGTTCTCCCGCTCTTCCAGCTCATACGTAACATCAAAATAATTTTCTTCCTTATCCTCTGCACCGGAGAGACTGCTGAAATGCGTATGCTCCAGTTTTTTGTTCTTGTCAAATGCTATGATCTTTCCTTTATCGCTGTATTCTTTTCCTTTATAAACACCCGAATAGGTAATAGGGCTTCCTTCTTTCCAGTTTGTCTTTACATCAGCCCCGAATAAAAATTTCTTTATTGTTTCCGGATCGGTTATCGCTTTCCAGATCTCTGTTGCAGGTGCGCTGATGATAACAGATCTTTTCACGGCTCTTTTTTCCATATCGAAATATTTAGTAATGAGATGACCGATCATACCAAAACAAAAAAAAGGCCAGAATAGCGGCCTTTTTCATATGCGTGTCAAAAAGCAGGATTATTTTATCCCCGCTCTTTTTTTCAATTCGGTCATGGGAATTACTAAGAGCCTGCCAATGAGTTCTCCACGACGGCTCGTGATCAGTTTCATCGTTGCAGCATCCCGGGGAACCAGCAAGGGTTCTTTATAAGCAGGATAATATTGATCGGGAAATGAATTGTCGAAACTATAATGAACTGAAAGTCCTTCTACTTCTGTACTTAGTTTAACAATAATATTGAGCGAATCTTTTTTACTTACTTCAATAATGGGATCATAGATACTTGGCGCATATTTGATCCCTGCAATATTCAATCGCTGAAAATGTGATTCTACCCTTGTGACAAAATCATCCCAGTTCCTTTTTTCTTTCGGTGACCAGAGTGCTTCTGCAATGGCAAATGCTCTTGGGTATACTTTCCAGCACATTGGGATCCTAAGCTTAGAATTCCACGTGGACAAGTTGTCGCG
>JADMIO011827025.1_pt1 | contig 48608 bp, 48 predicted proteins | sample 8958161 | NCBI WGS metagenome assembly JADMIO01 (sample SAMN16585339, study PRJNA669376) | soil metagenome | isolation source: Crop rotation soil | place: USA: Cullars Rotation, Alabama | collected 2011
CCGCGACAACTTGTCCACGTGGAATTCTAAGCTTAGGATCCCAATGTGCTGGAAAGGCGAGACCAATTGCACGAGCAGTGACTTTGTACTGGCCAACTTCAAGACCCTGTACGAAGTAGCGACCGTTTGCGCGCGTTATCGAGCCGGCTTTGAAACCGCTCGAAAGGTTGACGATCTCTATCTGCACATTTTCGCGCGGATTACCGGCGGGGTCGGTAATGACGCCGGTAATTGCACCTGTTGTGAGACCTTGTGCGGCGACGGACTGCGAATCGCCCAGCAGAGCAGCGATTGCTACTAAGCCGAAAACCGGCCATAGCTTTATGCGCATATTTCGAATAGTTGCTGTTTGTGTGGTATGTCGATTGCGACTGTCGGGTCGCAATTACCGAAAGGAAGCTAGGATTGGCCGCTCTGCCGAGCAACCGACTCACGTAACCACAACGTAAATCCAACAGGTACCGAACAGCTCGCCTGGTTCGGGAGCTATCTCTTCCGTCCCACCGTGAGATAAAAAACCGGAATGCCGGCTGCGATCACGCCAAGCACGCCAAGCGTACCCATCCGTGTACTGTCGTCGTACAGTGAATTGCCCAGAAGGAAGAAGGTCGCCAGCACAAACATCGCTGGCACAATCGGATACAGTGGAACGCGAACTGGTGGATTCCAATCGGGACGGCGGCGCAACGAGAACACTGCACCAACACTGAGGATATAGAAGAGGAGCGACGCTGTCACGAAGATGTCGGCCAGCTGCTCGAACGTACGAAACAACACGAACGCAATTCCAATGGCTGCCGCCAAAAGGATAGCGACGTAAGGCGTTTTGTATTTGGGGTGGACCGCCGCCACCGGGCGAAAGAACAGACCGTCGTCGGCCATGGCGAAGAAAATGCGAGGCCCCGTCAGAATTACGCCGTTCAGTGCACCGAACGTAGAAAGCAACACCGTGACAGAAACGAGCGTCACGCCCACCGGACCAACCAGTCGGTCTGCGACATCTGCAGCCACGAGCTTTGCGCCGCGTATTTCATCAACGCTCATGACGGACAGATACGCGAGGTTCGCCAGGAGATAGATAACCACCACCGCCGCGGTTCCGATCACAAGCGCCTTCGGTATCGTCGTGCGAGCATTTGACACCTCGCCACCAACTTTCGTCAGGTCAGCCCATCCGTCGAAGGCCCAGAGTACGGACACCAGAGCGAGCCCGAACATTCCCACGGAAAAACTGCCGGCGGGAACTGCTGGCGTGAAATGGCCGCCCGTCTTGGGGAGCCCCAGTGAAAATGCCAGCAGAATGATGATCAGCAGGCCGCCGTATTTCGCAATCGTTGTGAGATTCTGAACCAGCGACCCCCACTTGAGTCCAACGATGTTCAGTGTGGCGGTCACGGCCAACGCGAGCGCGGCGAGATAGTGCGCGTAGTTGTTATATGGAGCGACGGCGGGATCATATCCCAGACCGCGCAGCAGATATTCTGCAAATGTCAGCGAAATCGCACCCATTGATGCTGCGCGAATGATGACGAGTTCGGACCACCCGTAGAGGAACGCCGGAAGCCTTCCCCACGCTTCCCGGATGAACACAAAGTGTCCTCCCGTCTTTGGCAGCGCTCCCGCCACTTCAGCCAGCGTGAGCGCACCGCAGAGCGAAAAGACGCCGCCCGTAATCCAGACGGCCATGAGCGGAAGCGGACCCGGCAGTTTGTCAGCGATACCAGCCGGTGACCTGAAAATGCCAGATCCAATAGTGGAACCAATGAGTACGGCGATCGCGCTGAAGAGCCCAAGCTGGCGCGGAAGGGAGGAGGGCGTTTCGGGCGCGTCTTTCCCGCGCGGGAGGGGAGAGGTGGTCATAGGGGCAATGCTAGCTCTCGCGCACGTGTAAGGGCAATTGCGAAGCCCCTGGCTCACCGCTGAGACAGAACGCGACGTTAAGGTCGCTTAACGCCGCCTAACAACGGCGAGTTTCCCCCGTCAGCCAGTCGTAACCGTTCCCACACGAACTTTCGGCCCGGCGGCTTATGCACCTCATAAGAAACACCTTGATAGTCAGCGCACTCAGCGCAACTACCGCGTTCGCGCAACCTCCCGGACGATTTGGCGGCGGACGTGGCGGAATGATGGGCGGCGTGCAGGAAGATCGCCCCATCGTAAAGCAGTTTGATACGAACGGCGACAAGCGACTCGATGCCGCTGAGCGCAAAACCGCACGCGAGTGGCTGGCGACGAACTCGCAAAGCGGCGGCGGTATGAACGGTGGGCGCGGTCCCGGCGGGTTTGGCGGACGTGGAGGCCCAGGTGGACGCGGTGGTCCGGGGGGCGGACGTGGAATGACGCAGGGCACACCAGGGGTGCGCGTTTCTTCCGACACTGTGAAAGCCGTTCCTGCAAACGTGAATCTCTACGATACGGGCGCTCTCCGCACCGTATTTCTCGAATTCGAAAACGCCGATTGGGAAAAGGAATTGGAGGTCTTTCACGATACGGATGTCGAAGTCCCTGCGACCGCAACCGTTGATGGAAAGAAGTATCCGAATGTCGGAGTGCATTTTCGCGGCGCGTCATCATACGGAATGATTCCAACCGGGTCGAAGCGCTCGCTCAATCTCTCCTTCGATTTCATCGACGAGAAACAATCACTCCTCGGCTATCGCACGCTCAATCTGCTGAACGCGAATGGTGATCCGACGTTCATGCGCACAGCACTGTATTCGCACATTGCCAACAACTATTTGCCAACACCGCGCGCAAACTTCGCTCGTGTGGTTGTGAATGGTGAATTCTGGGGTGTTTATATCAACGTTCAGCAGTACAACAAAGATTTCCTTCGCGATTTTTACAAGACTGAAGCAGGTGCGCGCTGGAAGGTACCAGGCAGCCCCGGTGGTCGTGGCGGCATGGAATACCTTGGCCCCGATCTCGCACAGTACAAACGCATCTACGAAATCAAAACCAAGGACGACAACAAGCGTTGGACGGAACTTGTCAACATGTTCCGCGTGCTGAACGAAACGCCCGCTGATAAACTCGAAGCGGCGCTCAAGCCAATTCTTGATGTCGATGGCGCACTTCGTTTTCTCGCGCTCGATGTCGCACTTGCAAACAGTGACGGTTACTGGACACGTGCGAGCGACTACAGCATCTACCAGGACACGACCGGACGTTTTCATGTCATGCCGCACGACATGAACGAAGCGCTTATTGAAGAGGGCGGCGGTCGTGGTGGAATGCGCGGAGGTATGCCACCGGGCATGATACCGCCCGATGGAGTGCAACCCGGCGGAATGCCACCGGGTGGGCGTGCGATGGGTGGGCCGGGCGGTCGTGGCGGACGCGGCGGTGGTCCTGAGCTCGACGCACTCGTTGGTCTCGATGATCCAACAAAACCATTGCGTTCAAAACTTCTCGCGGTGCCAGCACTGCGCACGCGTTACCTCGGTTATGTGCGAGACATTGCCGAGAAGTGGCTCGACTGGAAAACTGTGAATCCGCTCATCACTCGCTGGCAATCGCTCATCGAAAAAGACGTCGCACTCGATACGCGCAAGCTGTTCACTACGGAGGCATTCGCGACCGGCACACGTGGTGACGAGTCGAGCTTGCAGTCATTCATCGAGAAGCGTCGCGCGTACCTGCTGAGGACGGTCAATGGAAAGTAGTACGGCCGAACACCTCGTCCGAGCGCTGCCACCTATCGGTCTATCCGAGCTTGGGTCGGCAGCGCTGCAGAATCGGGTCGACGCAAAATTCATCGTACATCGATCGCTGCTCAGCCAGTTGCTCTTGCAATGCGCGAAGTCGTATCACGCACTTGAACTCAATGGTCAGCGTGATGGGCGGTATCGCACAACCTATTTCGACTCGGAGCATCTCGCACTCTACCGAGCGCACCTTACCGGACGTGCGGTGCGTCGCAAGGTGCGCGTACGCTCATACCTCGACACCGGTTCGACGTTTCTTGAAGTCAAGTGTCGCGACAGCGCTGGCCGCACGAGCAAAGCACGTGTTCCTGTTGAGAACAACCATGCAACCGCCATTCACGCGCTTCACGAATTGCCGGAAGAATTCGTGACGGGACTGAGTGTGGACACATTGCGTCCGATTCTGAGCACCAACTTCACCCGTGTGACGTTGGTGGACAGAACACGCGCCGAGCGAGTGACAATCGATACGGGGATTTCCTTTCAGGCAGATCAGGAGGCCCGTGTGTTTCCGTCTCTGGCATGTATCGAAGTGAAACAGGCGCAGCGAGGTATTTCCTCTGCGCTCACCGCACTTGCAGGACTTGGACAGCGGACATCGAAATTCAGCAAATACTGCGTTGGCGTTGCCTCCATCGTGCCAGGAGTGCCAACACATCGCTTTAAGCCAGTGCTCCTCCAACTTTCCCGAATTGAACGTGACGTTTCTCGCTGATCCCGCCAGCATGACACAGGTAACAGAATCTCTTGGACAAGCGCTACTCAGTCGTTCGTTTTTCATCAGCGCGGCAATTGATGTTCTCTGCATGGTGATTCTCACGCGCCTCATCTATTTCAGGCACTATCGGCGAAGCGACCAGTTTCTCACGTTCTTCTCGTTCAATCTCGTCATTTTCCTGTTGGCGTATTCGCTCAATCGTGTTGAGCTGACAATGGGTGCGGCATTCGGTTTATTCGCGGTGTTCTCCATGCTTCGCTATCGCACCGAGAATATTTCTGCGCGCGACATGACGTACATGTTTCTTGTGATTGCGCTCGGTTTGCTCATGGCGCTATCCGGCGGAAGCTGGCGTGAACTCGGAGTGATAGGTGCGCTCATTCTGCTGCCGCCACTGGCACTTGAAGGCAATTGGCCCTTTCGCCGAGAGATTGCGCAGGACGTGTGGTACGATCGGCTTGAGCTGGTGGCGCCGGCCGCGCGGGCGGCGCTCATTGAGGATTTGAAGACCCGTACAGGGCTGGATATCCACCGGGTTGACGTCCAGCAGGTCGATTTCCTGCGCGATGCGGCGCGTCTCACCCTATATCACCACGCCTCCTGAACGGCGCGCGCCGTCACAGTGGCGCGCCTTTGCCTGCGTCCCGGTTCGGGTATAGCTTTCGTTTTTACCGAACCAGTTCATGTCGACATCACTCACCGACGCAATCTTCTGGGTTGCCGTCGTGCTATGCGCCATAGCGCAGATATTCATTCTTCGCGCGGTTTTCAGAGTTACTCCCGCTGGAGTCGTTGCGGGTAGCGCGAACACTTCAACACCCGACGGCGAGAAGGTCAGCGTGCCGTCGCCGCATCGCGTCACCGAAATTGTGTGGGTGGTGCTTCCCATCGTCCTGCTCGTTGCGGCATTTGTGTTTGCGTGGCGCGCCATGCATCCGCCCATTTTCGATTTCCTTCCTCCTGGCACGGAGGTTATCGGAAAATGAGTACCTCGAGCGCTTTTCAGTCGCAGGTGCCGGGATCAGTGCGAGCGAGCGCCTATGTGTCGCTTGCGACGGCGCTGCTGCATCTCGTGTTCGGTGCCATCGTGCGCATTTCTGGATCTGGGATGGGATGCGGTGATCACTGGCCAAAGTGTTATGGCCGTTGGTTTCCACCGCTCGATCAACCAGCTCTGATTGTCGAAGTTTCGCATCGCTACCTCGCCTCGATACTGTCGTTCGCGATTCTGGTATTGGCGTTCAATGCGTGGAAGTATCGCCAGCGTATCGCGGTTGGAGGTCCTGGTGGCGTGTGGCGCGCATCGCTCGTTGCGCTTGTCCTGGTATTGAGCGCAGCAATTTTCGGCGCGGTGACAGTCAAAACGTCAAACACATGGTGGGCGACGGTTGTCCACCTTGGTATTGCGGTGTCATTGATCGCCGCACTCGTCGTGACAGTCATTCGCGCAGGTGGACTTGGCAGCGACGCATTGCTTGCGCCGGGCGTTCAATCACGCGCGGTTGGATCAACAACAGCCGCTGCAGCAATGGCGCTCTGTGTAGTGCTGCTTGGAGGCATGACTGCAAAGGTTGCGGGAGCAGCAGTTGCGTGTGCCGGATTTCCGCTCTGCGGCGAAGGCTCGCTGGGGGGTGGTGCACAACACTTGCAGCTGACGCACCGCATCATTGCGTATCTGCTCGTGTTGCACCTTACGAGTTTGCCTTTCGTCATGAAGAAACGCGGCGAACCGATGTTGCTGCAGTATCTCGCGCTCGGTGCGATGATGCTTGGCCTTCTGCAGATCGTTTGGGCCGGATGGATGGTGACCGGAGGATTTCCGCCAGTTGTTCGTTCGTTCCATCAGGCGACCGGGGTGCTGATCTGGACCGTAACTTTCGCACTCGCGTACGCAACGCGCGTTGCGGCGGGTCGCACAGTTATCGCCGCAACGACGCGTCCCAAGGCAGCTGAAATGCGGAGCGCACTCGCATGACGGGAATTGCACCGCAGGCGAAAGCGCCCTCGACAGAGTCCGCACCAACACTTTCGCGCGATCTCATTTCGCTCACGAAGCCGCGCATCATCTCACTGCTGCTCGTGACGACGGTTGCACCGATGTATGCCGCTGGCAGTCCGTCGTGGCTGACAGTACTCATCGTTACGATTGGCGGATATCTCATGGCGGGCGGTGCCAACGCTGTGAACATGTATCTCGATAGCGATATCGATCACGTGATGGCGCGTACGAAGCTGCGCCCCATTCCGAGTGGTCGCATGTCGCCAATTGCGGTGCTCGCCTTCGGCGTCTTCTGCGCAACAACTGCGACGTGGTTGCTCGCGCAGTTTGCGAATGTGCTGACCGCGGTGCTCGCGCTCGCTGGTTTCTATTTCTACGTGTTCATCTACACGCGTTGGCTCAAGCGTTCGTCGCCACAGAACATTGTCATTGGCGGCGCAGCAGGCGCGTTTCCTCCGCTCGTCGGATGGGCGGCAGTCACTGGTTCGCTGGATGTAACGGCCCTCTGCCTGTTTCTCATTGTGTTCTACTGGACCCCTCCGCATTTCTGGGCGCTCGCGCTGTTGAAGCAAGTTGACTACGGCAAGGCACGTGTGCCGATGGCTCCGCTTGTGTGGGGAGAAAGAGAGACGATGCACCAGATGGTTTGGTACACCGTCATTCTTCTGTCGCTGACGTTGCTTCCGTGGCTATTTGGTGCCTTCGGCTTTTTGTATCTCGCAAGTGCCGCAGTGCTTGGCGGATTGTTGATGGGCGGCGTGCTCAAGGTATTGTTCGCGGCGCGCGCCGGTAAACCCTGGAATGGTGCAGCGTGGTGGGTGTACAAGTATTCGCTGCTCTATTTAGCGCTTCTCTTCCTTGCGATGGCCATCGACAGGGCGCTCGGATAGTCGCGGCTTTTATTCGTTGCTGGAGTCGACGCTCGCGCGAAAGCGCGGGCGTTTTTTATCGGCGATTGGTGCGGATCATGAAACGTTGCGCGACATCGTGTCTACTTGTCGCCGAAAGTCGCAGTCAGTACCGTCGCGATCCCCTGCTCCACTCGCACAGGCACAACCTTCGCACCGAGCCGCTCGTGCCACACCACGAGTTGATATGCGCCAGTCGGTACCCCCTCAAAAGCAAAGTCTCCATCCGTTCCAGTCACGAAAACGAAAGGGTGCGGGGCTACGGCTACAAATCCGCGAACCCACGAGTGCTTCGCATCGCGCACTTCCAATAACCCCGGCTTCGCCAGCGCTTTGCTCGACGGCACTACTTGCCCCGGATCGGTGAAATCGATCTCCTCTCGCGGCAACGTCGCAGGAAAACCGTGATCGACAAAAGAAATTTCCGCGATCATCTCATCCCGATTGCTCGCGATGATCGTAGCGCCAACCGGGGCCACCAGTACGCGCGGTTCAAAGTGGCATCCGTCAAGCACGATGCTGACGCGTCGCGAGAAGGAAGTTGCCGGACCATGTGTGACCCCAACCAACCACACGATGGCGTTTGCAATGGCAACATCTGCCGTATCGCGAGCTGATTCACGCGAAACCGGCAACGTCACATCCTGGAACGGCCGACAGCCTGTTGAATCGCGATTTGGGGTAATCATGCTGTCGACAGGAAGTGCGCCGTTCATGCGCACATGCCCCATAATCGTGCCCGATGGAATGGAAGCCGAGTCGACGCGATACGACTCTTTGCCTGCGGCGTATGCGAGCGTTCGCGTGGCCGTGTCTGGGGCAATCACTGCATTCGCTTTCGCAACAGCGGCGGCGCTTTCCGAATCTGCGACGGCATGTTCGCGATCCGAATTACCGCACGCCGATGCAACTGCCACAAGAGCCGCGAATACTGCGCAGCTGGCCCCTTGCCTGCGCAGCAAGCGATCAGCACTCACGAATCGGGACAACGAACTAAGTGAATCGAGGTACAACACTACATCACGAACAAATCGCGCTGCAGCTCTTTCGGCGTAACGAGCAAGGAGCCGACATCAACCCACGCATTCACTTCGGTGCGCACGCCCAGCTCGCCAGTGATGTAAATGCCCGGTTCAATAGAGAAGCCAACGCCAGGGAGCAGCAAGCGGTCGTCGCGTGATTCCATGTTGTCAATCTGCGGGCCTGAACCGTGCAAGTCGCGCGAGTCGATGCTGTGACCGGTGCGATGCCAGAAATCTTTGCCATATCCGGCCTTTGTAATTACTGCGCGCGCGGCATCGTCGGCCTCTCCACCACGCACAGGAACGCCGTTGGAAATGCGATCGTTCAACAACGTCAATGCAGCGTCGCGCGCATCGCGCACTGTTTCCCAGATTTTCACGAAACGATCTGTCGGGGCGCCCATTGACGCCATCCACGTCTGATCGGCCCAGACGCCGCCGTTCTTTTCCTTGGCCCACAAGTCGATGAGCAACATGTCGCCACGCTGGATGAGACGCGGCGCGCTTGCACTGGGAGCGTAGTGCGGATTCGACGCGTTTTCTGTCGCCGCAACATCCGGTGCATGCTCCGTCTCCAGATTTGCGCGCTCAAACGCTTCGAGAATGCGCGCCTGCACTTCATGTTCGGCTGCCGGAGTTCCGGCTGCGATCTGAGCACCAGCGTAATTGAACGCATCCTTCGCAATTGCCGCAATGATTTCTGCAGCGCGCACATGCGAATCGCGCTGCGGACGCGTCCACGTCGCGTACACCTGCGACACCAGATCGGCAGACGTCACTACGGTCGCACCGGTTGCACGAACCATTTCCAGCACGCCCGCGGGAATGCGATCGAGATAGGGGATCGCATCGCCCGCCGAATATTCCATGGCGACGCGCTTGCCACTTACGAGTTTTGCGAGTTCGCTTTCAAGTACCTGCCACGACGAATACGTGACACGCGGCCACTCGGTCGGCCATTTCGACCACGGCCCAGGTTCGATAGAGTGTCCAATCGCTCGCGGAATTCCTTCTCTCGGAATGAGCGCGAACACACGGCGCGACGCGAGTCCGCTGAACCCCAACATGCCCGACGCGATGGGGTTGGTGCCGCGAAAGTCGTACAGCAACCAACCGTCGAGGTTTGCGTCTCTCAACAACTGTTGAATGGCAGGAAGCAGGGCTGGTGTCAGCATTTTTTGAACACGCGTGGGTTGGCGGCCGGGAACCTGAAACAGCTTTGTTGTGCGGCGAAATTCAGTGCAGCGATTGAGCGTGCAATCAAGCGCCCAATCAAGCGGCAATCAACGCTTACGCCAGTCGGTTCGCCATTGGCAGGAACTATCGCCGCGCGCTCGGCAGGCAACGTGTTCGACCAGCCCCTCGGCGCCGGCCAACGTCTGCAGCGATTCGCGCAAAGCCGCTTCGTACATTCCGCACCCCGCAGAACGCGGTGCTGCGTCGGCACTCACCGGGGCCAGCACTTCGAGTACGATGGCGCTTCCCTGCCGTTGCAATTTTCCGTCCAGGAATGAGCGACACACATGCCGCAATTGACGGAGTGCAATGGGGCGCCCAAGCAGTGCCGGAAGGGAGAGTGCGGCTTTCCGCGTCGTCGCCGACAGGGTGTTGAGCGAAGCACGCGCCAATCGACGGCCCGCTTCACGAAACACGAGGTCGGCATCGGGCCGGCGGCCAAGCAAGCGGGACAGCGCGAGCACTTCGTCGTATGCAACACGTTGCGGCTTGCGCACCATTTCGTTGTAGCGACGAATCTGCGCGTTAACGGTTTCGCTCAAGCCAAAACGCTTGTTGCGCAGCTCATGAACCAGTTCCGCGTCGAGCTCAGAATCAGGGGTATCGATGATCCGAACCGCCTCGAGCAAGCTGAGAGGCATGCGTGCATCGAGCGGTTGCCCAACGAGGGGCAAATGCGCCTGATTTGTGAACGGCGCGCGACCGGTTTCTTCAATGACCTGTATCACGAGAGCGAACGCTAACGGGCAGGCGGTCTGTGCGCCACGACTTAATCCAAACGACATAACGTGCTCACGCTCACTGATCCCCTGACAATTGGCGCCGCAGTTGTTGCAAGCCTGCTCGTCGCCGTTGCAGCCTGGCGCACGGGATCTTTGTCCGCTGGAGGCGCAGCCGCTGCAACGCTAACGGGGGTGTGTGCGCTGCTGGTCAGTTTGGGGACAGGCATTTTCCTCATCACGTGGTTCGTTTTGGCCACGATTCTTTCCAAGGTTGGCAAATACCGAAAGGCACAGCGCACCGCGGGGATTGTAGAGAAAGGGGGACAGCGCGACGCATCCCAGGTGCTCGCAAACGGTGGCGTATTTCTGCTGGCGACAGGTGCATTGGTTCTCACGACCTCACGCTCAGACTTCACAGCGCCTTCGGCAATCCTTCTCTCGGCCGCCGCTGCGGGCTCGCTGGCCGCCGCGGGAGCTGACACGTGGGCAACGGAAATCGGCACGTTGATCGGCGGGCAACCGTTTTCTCTCCGGAGTTGGTCGAGGGTGCCAGTCGGGACATCAGGTGCCGTGACCCTGGCTGGAACGATTGCGATGCTCCTGGCAGCGTCGATGCTTGCGGGCTTGGCTGGCGCACTTCACGTGGTGTCACGCGACTCACGCTCCATTCTCGCCGTCGCGCTTGGAGGCATCTTTGGCGCGATCGCCGATACGGTTGCTGGCGCGTGGATACAGGAACGGCGACACTGCAGGAATTGCAACGTGTTCACAGAACAACGCGTGCATCAGTGCGGAACTGCCACGGTGGTGCACTCGGGCATTGCCCGCCTGAACAACGATATCGTTAACGCAATTTGCTCAGCGTGCGGCGCCGCTCTGGCCGTTGTTACAGTATTACTTTGGAAATGATGACGAGAACTGATATGAGACGTTGGCCAACGTCGCCACAGGTCATTGTTGTGGGCGGTGGTCCGGCAGGATCGTCCACCGCGTGGCATCTCGCGCAACGTGGAATCGAAGTGCTGCTAGTTGATCGCGCTGTATTTCCGCGCGACAAGCCGTGTGGCGAGTATCTGAGTCCGGAAGGATCGCGCATTCTCGAATCGATGGGAGCCCTTCCGCTTGTCGAGAAAGCTGGCGCTGCCGAACTTGCGGGAATGACCGTGCGCACGCCTTCGGGGAAGGTTATTCGTGGCGAGTTTGCGTCGACGCACGGGTTTCGCGGTTTTCGCGATTGCGGGCTTGCGCTCCGACGTGACGTGCTGGACAACATCGTGTTGGGACGCGCGCGAGCAGCCGGAGTATCGGTGGTTGAAGGAGCAAAGGTCGAACAGGTACTTCGCAACAACGAAGGCACGTGTTGTGGCGTGATTGTGCGCTGGCAGGGCGAATTGCACGAGATCCCAGCGCAGTTTGTAATTGGCGCCGATGGTTTACGGTCGCAGGTCGCGCGTCGCTTGCAACTCGCGTATTCGTCCAGTCGCCCGCGGCGCTATGCAATGGTCGCACACTTTCACAACGCACGCGTTTCAACCACGATGGGCGAAATGTTTGTGAAGCGCGGCGCGTACCTTGGTTTGTGCAACGTCGGCCACGGAATTACCAACGTTGGATTCGTCGTGTCGCAACCACGCGGTACGTCATTCAATGATGCGCCGGAGAACCTGCTTTCAGAATTTATCGAATCGCATGCTGAACTCCGCGAGCGTTTTGCGCGAGCGGAGCGTATTGGTGAAGTCGCAGTGACCGGACCGTTTGCCTCGCACGCGCGACGCGGCTGGGCACCTGGCGCAGCGCTTGTCGGTGACGCGGCAGACTTCTTCGATCCGTTTACAGGCGAGGGGATGTTTGCGGCACTTCGCGGCGGCGAAATTCTCGCGCCGTTTGTTGCGGAGGCACTCGCCGCACGAAGCGTCGGAGCAGCGAATGCCGCGCTCACCGCATATGACCGTGCGCGAACGAAAACCTTTGCCGGAAAATGGCGCGTCGAAAAACTCATCGGCCTGGCAGTAGAGTATCCCTGGTTGCTGGAAAAAGCGGCTGTCGTCTTGCAACGTGATCCTCATCTGGCCGATCTCGTGGTTGGAGTTACCGGCGACTTTGTTCCACCGCGCGAACTGCTGCGGTTCAGCGTATTGCGTCGGCTTTTCATGATCAAACCACAGCAGCATCCGCTGACACAACATGCCCATCGATCCTGATCTGTTCCGCAGCGTACTCGGCCGCTTTGCAACAGGTGTTACGGTCGTCACCACCGCTGACGAACGCGGCGATCACGGCATGACGGTAAGTGCATTCTCGTCAGTAAGCCTCGAACCACCGCTCATCCTTGTTTGTGTCGCGCATGATGCGCTCATGACGCCAGTCATCAGCGCCGCAAGTCACTTCGTCGTCAACATACTCTCCGACGGGCAGGAAGCGCTGTCGCGCCGTTTTGCCAGCAAGCTGGACGATCGCTTTGCGGGCATTGGGTTTTCACGCGGCGAACATGGCATCGTAATCCTCGATGACGTGCTGGCATGGATGGAGTGCAGAGTTCTGCATTGCTACGTCGAAGGAGATCACACGATCGTAACCGGAGCTGTTGAACGGGCGCGCGCCAACGATGCGCGGCCACTGTTGTATTACCGGGGTGGTTACGCGCAGCTCGAACGATAGAATCGCGTGCTGAAACCGGCGCGCCAGCGTGGATTCGAGTATCTGGATGATCCCGATATCTCGCCGGAAGTCGCTGCGCATTCACTTCGCGACATTGCACTTGCAAACGCATGGTTTGGCGGGACGCGTGCCGTGCTTCGAGAAATGCAAACGGTATTTTCCGCCCTCAGGCGCGACGGATTGACTCGCCTGAGCATCCTCGACGTCGGAACTGGGCTGGGTGACACTCCGAATGCTGTGGTTACCGAAGGCCGACGCGCTGGAGTAACTGTTGACACAATTGGATTGGAGTACACGCCAGCCTTTGCGCGCGTATGCCACAAGCGGCTCGACATTGTGATTGCCGGGGATGCACGCCAACTTCCGTTGGCGGACAAAAGTGTCGATGTCGTCACATGCTCGCTGGTGTTGCATCACCTCACCGAGGGCGATGCGCTGATCATGCTTCGCGAATGCGATCGCGTAGCGCGACGACGGGTGATCGTGGCCGAGTTGACCCGCAGCTGGTTGGCGATGGCCTTGATATGGCTGGTATCGTTTCCGCTTCGATTTCATCCAATCAGCCGTCACGACGGCGTTGTGTCGATTCGCCGAGGATTTCTGCCGGATGAGCTTTGTGCGATGATTGCTCGTGTGACCTCTGAAGCCGTTGCGTGCCGCAGTCGCCTTGGATGGCGCGTAACTGCATCATGGCAGCCGGGTACCATTCGCGCATGAACGAACCGAGAAGCAAGTCGAAACCACCGTCAATCACTCTCGCGTGAACGACTCGAGCAAGCCACGCTCACCATACAGGTTGGGCCCGCTTCCAACAACGCGATCCATGATTACCGTGGACGAACTGGAAGTGCGCACGCCGCTCACCACCATGTTCGACTTCGCGCGCGAAGTCGAACATTGGCCCGCACACCTCACGCACTATCGGTTTGTGCGTTTTCGGCACAAGGCACGCGATGGTGGCGGACTTGTTGAGATGTCGGCGAACCGACCGTTCGGCCCGTTTAACTGGCCCACGTGGTGGCTTTCAGAAATGGCGGTTGATGACGAAGCGCCAAACATTCGTTTTCGACACGTCGGCGGTGTCACGAAGGACATGGACGTTGAGTGGAATTTCAAGAAGACGTCCAACGGAACGTTGGTTCGCATCGTTCATGTGTGGGACGGTCCAGGCTGGCCCGCGATTGGCGTATTTGCTGCCAACGCCATCATTGGTCCGATTTTTGTGCATGGCATTGCGAGTCGCACACTTGCTGGCCTTGCAAGAGTAGCGGAGCGTGGAACTGCCACCGGTGTGAAGGCAGCGCGCACATGAGCGACGATTCATTCTCCGCCCACGTGGCGATCGGAGCCTCAGCGCTAGGCGGTGATCGCCGGCGTGTCGTTATTACTGGAATCGGATGCGTTACCCCAATCGGTATCGGTGTTGAGGGATTGTGGGACGGACTCAAAGCTGAACGGTCTGCAGTCACCAACGTCACGCGCTTCGATCCATCCATCTTTCGCTCGCAATGTGCGGCCGAGGTGCGAGACTTCAACGCTGACAGCCATCTGGATGCACGTCGCGTAAAGCGACTCGATCGCTTCGGCCAATTCAGCGTTGTTGCGTCGAAACTTGCGCTGGAGAATTCGAAACTCAATCTCGAAAGGGAGAATCGCAATCGCATTGGCTCGATGATGGGCACGGCGCTCGCAGGTGTTGCGTACGCGGAGGAGCAAGCTGGGCACTTCGTGCGAGACGGCATTCGCGGTGTTGACGCGACATTGGCACTGGCGGTGTTCGCTGGTTCATCGAGCTGTAACGTGGCAATCGAGTTTGGGATCACTGGTCCCAATATCACGAACGGCATGAGTTGCGCGTCGGGCACGATCGCGATTGGCGAAGCGTTTCGCCTCGTTCAAAGTGGAGTTGCTGACGTCATGATCGCGGGTGGGGCCGAAGCACCGCTTGCCACGCTTTGTTACGGCGCCTTCGCACTCATTCGAGCAATGAGCGCACGTAATGACGACCCGGCAACTGCATCACGTCCGTTCGACGCCGGGCGTGACGGGTTCGTGATGGGCGAAGGAGCAGCCGTTCTGATTCTTGAGGAATTGTCACACGCACAGCATCGCGGTGCGCACATCTATGCAGAACTCGTCGGCTACGGAACGACGAACGACGCGCATCACATGACAGCGCCGCTGCCGAGCGGCGAACAGGCAGCGCGCTGTATGCGTGAAGCGCTGGATGACGCGGGCGTCCATCCAGATCAAATAGATTACATCAATGCGCACGGTTCGAGCACGCCGCTCAATGATCCGACAGAAACTTCAGCGATCAAACAGGTTTTGGGCGATCACGCGTATCGCATTCCCGTTTCCAGTACCAAGGGATACTACGGTCACGCGCTCGGCGCTTCCGGGGCGATCGAAACGGCAATTTGTGCATTGGTCATCGAACGCGAGTGGATTCCGCCGACGCTGAATCTGCAATCAGCCGGAGAGGGGTGCGATCTGGACTATGTACCCCTACATGGTAGGCCCGCCGCGCCGAACATCGTAGTGACCAACTCATTCGGGTTCGGCGGCATCAACGCAACCTTGGTCCTCAGAAAACTGCCCTGACGGCGGGGTCAGCAGAACTTACATTGGCCAATCGACTGGCCCATGTAAGACCCCCGAGGCCCAAATGAAGCAATTCGTTTCGTTCTGCAGCATAGCAGGACTTCTCGCCGCGTTGAGTTGCGGTGGCGGTGATTCTACGCCGCCCAATGCAACTGTTGCCACTGTAACAGTTGCGGTACCGAACTCGTCGCTGATTGTCGCGCAAACAACGCAGGCGACGGCAACAACCAAGGATGCATCCGGAAACACGCTGACCGGACGCGCGCTTTCGTGGACCAGCAGTGCGACGGGTGTTGCATCGGTTTCATCGAGCGGTCTCGTTACTGCATCGAGCCCGGGTTCGGCAACAATCACCGCAACAAGTGAAGGGGTGTCGGGAACGACATCCGTCACCGTTGCAGCCGCAGTCGCCTCTGTGGTCGTCACACCGCTCACTGCAGCAATCGCAATCGGTGCGACACAGCAACTCACAGGGACTGCGCGTGACGCCAGCAATGCGGCGCTGACTGGACGTACCATCACATGGTCGTCTGGCAATACATCAATTGCGACCGTGTCGAATGCGGGATTGGTCACGGGCGTTTCAGCAGGCGGTCCGGTGACCATCACTGCAACGAGCGAAGGACAGAGTGGAACTGCATCAGTAACCATCACACCTCCCCCCGTTGCAACAGTCGCAGTATCACTTGGTTCGGCCAGCATCGCCGCGGGGCTGACAACCGGCGCAACTGCAACGGTCCGAGACGCAGCAGGGACAGCACTTACTGGCCGCACTGTGACGTGGTCGAGCAGTGATCAAGCGGTTGCAACGTTTGATGTCGCGGGCACCGTGACTGCGCTGGGTCCCGGAACCGCAACGATTACTGCGACGAGCGAAGGTAGGTCGGGGACGGCAACGTTGACGGTTACTGCTGGCACTGCGAGCGGCGCACCGGTTTCGACTGCCGCAGGAACTTCTACTGGCAACGCGGTGACGCAAAGCATCGGAGCTGGCGGTGGGACACTTACAAGCGGGGACGGAAGACTCACGTTGATTGTTCCCGCCAATGCCGTTGCAGCGAACACAACATTCAGTATCGAACCGTACACAAATCCTGCACCAGGTGGTCTTGGCGCGAGTTATCAATTACTTCCGGAAAACGTGGCGTTTGTTCAGCCGGTGCAACTCGCATTCAAGGTTAGCGACGACGATCTCGCGGGCACTTCGCCCTAGTTGATCGTAGCAGCGTACCAGGAACAAGGTGGGTACTGGCGTGCACTGCGGTCGGGCACATATGTCGCAGCGACAAAGACACTGACGGTTGCGACAACACATTTTTCAAGATGGGCACCGTCGGCCGGATTTCAGCTGGTTCCCGGACAAGCGTCCGTGCAGGTAGGCAGAACCCTAGGCATTTCTGCGCTTGATTGTGCACACGTTGCGATTCCAGGAAATGCCGTGCAAACGCGATTGGCGCGCTGCGCGACCGGCAACTTTACCGTAAACACCTGGGCCGTGAACAGCACCCCGGGAGGCACTGGTACGTACGGAACGGTCGTCGGCAACGCAACAGGCGCCATTTACACCGCACCGTCGCAGGTGCCTGCGCTCAATCCAGTTGCTGTCAGCGTGAACGTCGATGCCGGGCTGCGCGCTGGCGGCAGAGCGACGTTGCAACTCGTCTCAAACGTTCTGGTCTACAACGATTCGTGGAGTGGCTCGGCGCATTCGACTACCGGAACACAAACGAATTCGTCAACGATCAAGTGGGTATTGCAGAGCCGCATCAACAACGTCGCGACATATCGGCCAACCGGCACTGTGACAGTCTCGCGGCCACCGTGCACCGTTACCCCCAAAGACTACACACTTCAACAGAACGACGGCATTCTCGTCATTGATTTCACTACGCCGGTTGCCACGTTTTACGGTTACGGATTTGCGGACTGGGCAATCAAGATGAGTTGTCCGCAGATTCCAAACGACATCCCATCGGCGGCTGGTGCAGCGTACTTCGGTGGCAACGCACCGTATCAGGGATCGCCTGGTTGGGCCTCAGGAACGGTGCAAGTGCAGAACGGAATTGCAATCATCAGCGGCAATGCCACGGTCGGTGGCGCAAACTTCACCTGGGCATTCACACGCGATCAGTAGTTCAAGCGAAAGATGTTAATGAAAAACCAGAGGCGCACCATTGCGGTGCGCCTCTGTCACTTCAGGACTTATACGCGTCCTCGTACCGCTTGATTGAATCGAGAATAATCTGCATGGCGCGGTCACTCTTCTCCCATCCCAGCATCTCACAACGTTTCCCCTCGAGATCTTTGTAGATGTGAAAGAAGTGTTCCACTTCCTTCAAATAGTGCGAGGGCATATCCGCAATATCGAAGTACTCGTTGTGGTATGGATCATCGCTTGGAACCGCGAGCACTTTGTCATCGGGCTCACCGCGGTCGAGCATGCGGAGCACACCAATCGGCCGGCACTGAATCTGGCATCCAGGAAACGTTGGCTCATTGATGCGCACAAGAATGTCGAGCGGATCGCCATCTTCGTGTAGCGTTTGCGGAATGAAGCCGTAATCGCCCGGGTAGTGGACTGCGCTGTACAGAACGCGATCGAGCTTAATGTGTCCCGTCTCTTTGTCCAGCTCATACTTATTGCGCGAACCTGCCGGGATCTCGATGATCGCCGTCACGAGTTCAGGAGGATGCGTGCCAGGTGGCTGATCGTGCCACGGATTGTGAATCATGTGTTGTACCGAAGATGATGCGATGAGTGAACAGAAGTATTCGAGCGAACTCTATCAGCGATTTGCGTTGGCCTGCTTATCGCGAAGTCTTTTTGTGCGACGGTGCAGCAACAGCCAGTATCCACCAAACAGCAGCACGGCTTCAACATACACGGCCTGCAGATAGCCGATGTTCTGGCGAAGCCGTTGTTCCTGCATTGGTGTCAGCGTTGCGGCAACAGTTACCGAATCGGTACGCTGCGCAGAGTCTTGCAGGAGGATTTTCATGACATCTGATCCTCATACTGGCGTTGCAGGTCGCGCAACGTCGCCCAGCGATATCGCTTGCGAAGCAGTGCTGCATACAACACGAGAAATGCCACGGTGGACATCAGGAGTGTCGTAAGCATTTCCGACGACACCTTCGGTTTTTCCGGCGCGAGCACCACCGGATCGGGATGAATGGTCGGAAAGATGTAGACCGTGAGGTGAATGAACGGCACTAACAATCCGATCATCACCCCGAGCACCGCCGAAAGGCGCGCGCGATCTTCCGGCTGATCAATGGCGTCGCGCATAACGAGATACCCAACCAGCACGAACCACAGAAACAGAGTTGATGTCAGGCGCGCATCCCACTGCCACCACGTGCCCCACTGAGTTTTTCCCCAGAACGGGCCACTCGCCAGCACCATCGTCAGAAACAGCAACCCGACTTCCGCAAGCGATTCCGACATGCGGTCGACACGCTCGTCCTTAAGCCACAGGTACAAGAGCGACGCAATAGACGATGGAATACACGCGATGTAGAGCGAAATGACTGCGGCCGGAACGTGAATGTAGAAAATCTTGTACGCGATTCCCTGCCTTGCTTCAATCGGCGTGTACAGAAGCGTGCGTACTGTTGCCGCCGCAACAGCAACGAGCGCTGCAACCATCAACCAATCCAGCCCGCGTGCCGGTATTTCCGGTCGCTGTTGCTGAGTTCCTGAGGCCATAGCCGCTGGCATACCCTATTCCTCGAGGGTGAACGGAAACGCGACCGTACAGGCCGCGACAAACACGATATCAAACGCGAGCAACACCTTGCACCATCCGACGACATCTGAAAATGGATGGCCAGCCATGAGGCTCGAACTCGCTTGCGCCGCCGGAATCACCACCGGCACAAAAAATGGCAACGCGAGCATCGGCAGCAACAACTCCGCCAACCTCGTGTTTGCGGCCATGGCCGCAAACAACGTCCCAACCGCAACGAGTCCAATCGCCGCAAGAAAGATCACACCAGCAACGGCAAACCAGTATCGTCCCGCCGGCAAATTGAAGAACAGCGCGATAGCCGGCATCGAGAGCAGCTGCAACGCGCCAACAAAGACCAGGTTCGCCAGCGCCTTTCCCGCAAACACGGATTCACGCGAGATGGGTGAAGCCAGCAGAGCATCCAGCCCACGATCCGCCAGTTCAATCGCGAACGATCGATTGAGGCCGAGCAGCCCTGAGAATGTGAAAATCACCCACAACACACCCGGTGCGAGACTGAGCGTTGACAGTTCGGCCGTATCCCATGTGAAGCGGAAAATCACCGACGACAGCACCGCAAACACCGCCGCTGAAATGAACGCGCTACGTGTGCGGAATTCGATGGTGAGATCCTTGCGCGCGACAAGCAACGCCGATCGTACAAAACCGGGAATGGCTTGCTTCATCCGTCATCCGGTGCAACAAGCTCGCGATAAATCGCGGAGTAGTCAGCCAGATCAAATCCACCATCCGGTGATTCATCGGTGCGCGCGATCTTGCCGTTCACCATGATCGATGCGCGACTGCTCAGCTCAAGGCCTTCAGCGAGGTGATGCGTCACGAGGACAAGGGTTGCACCAGTATCGAGCAAATCTCGCAGCGCACGTGTCAACGCACGTGCTCCCGTTTCGTCAAGGCCAGTGTACGGCTCGTCGAGCAACACGAGCTTTGGCGCAGCCACAAGCGCGCGTGCAATGGAAACGCGTTGCTGAAGGCCGCGACTCAGCTGTCGCACGTGCATGCCTGCGCGATCTTCAATCTTCATGCGTGTTAGCGCCTCCATGCTCGCATTTCGTGCATCAGGTACGCCATGACACTCCGCCGCGAACAGCACGTTCTCGAGGGCCGTCAGCGGGCCGTACAACATGGTGTGATGCGAGATGAGGCCAACGAGACTCCGAGTGGCGGCGTCTCCCGGCAAACGGTGACCATGAAGATCAACATGCCCTTTCGTGGGCCGAAGCTGTCCGCCGAGCATGCGGAGGAGCGTGGTTTTTCCTGCTCCATTGGGCCCGAAAAGCGCCAGACATTCGCCCGCTTTGAGTGAAAGCGACACGTTGTTTACGGCTGTCCTGCCGCCAAATCGCCGTACCAGTTCGTGAGCCTGAAGTGCCGCCTCGCTGAGCATGGGTAAGCATAGTCACGCGACCCGTTGCCCGCGACGCGTTTGCCCTTGAGATTCGCTGTAGTGTCTTGCCCTGGCGATGCGACACCGGCTCCTGTGCTGCCATCCTTCCCGTTCCTTCCATGAACAACATCGACGTCCTGCTTACGGAGACGCGGTCGTTTCCGCCTCCTGAATCGTTCAAGGTGCGCTCCCTCGTTGGCGACTCATCACTGCACGAAACCGCCAACGCCGACCCCGAAGCATTCTGGGCGCGCGAAGCCGCGGAGTTGGAGTGGTCGAAGCCGTGGGATACGGTGATGGAATGGACGCCACCACATGTGAAGTGGTTTTCCGGTGGGCAACTCAATGCGAGCGTGAATTGCCTGGATCGCCATATTCGCGGCCCGCGCCGCAATAAGGCCGCGCTCATCTGGGAGGGAGAGCCTGGTGATCGCCGCACGTTCACCTATTGGGACGTGTATCGCGAGACAAACCTCGCCGCGAACATGTTGCGCCACCTCGGCGTCAAGAAGGGTGATCGCGTTGCGATTTATCTTCCGATGATTCCGGAAGCAGTGTTTGCAATGCTCGGCTGTGCGCGTATTGGTGCGATTCACTCGGTGGTGTTTGGCGGATTTTCTTCGGAATCACTCCGTGACCGCATCAACGACTCGAGCTGTAAAGTGTTGATCACGGCCGACGGTGGATATCGCCGCGGCCAGATGATTCCGCTCAAGCGAAATGCCGACAAGGCGCTTACGGAATGCCCAAGCATCGAACACGTGCTCGTGGTAATGCGTCGCCGTTCAGGTGTTGGTGATGAGACGTTCGCGGAAATGCGCGACGGACGCGATCACTGGTGGCATCGCCTCAAGCGACAGGTTCCGAAAGTGTGCGAACCGGAAGTGATGGAAGCAGAAGATCCGCTGTTCATCCTTTACACGTCGGGTACAACGGGAAAACCGAAAGGCATCGTGCACACCACCGGCGGCTATCTCACCGGCGCAACGACAACGGCGAAATACACGTTCGATCTCCGCGAGGACGATGTCTTCTGGTGCACCGCCGATATCGGCTGGGTGACCGGTCACTCGTATCTCGTGTACGGACCACTCGCCAACGGCGCAACGTGCGTGATGTACGAAGGTGCGCCCGACTGGCCGGAGAAAGATCGCTTCTGGCAAATCTGCGAGCGTTATGGCGTCACCATTTTCTATACGGCGCCAACCGCCATTCGCGCATTCATGAAATGGGGCGAAAGCCTCGTTCAACCATACGATCTCTCGCAATTGCGTTTGCTTGGTTCCGTGGGCGAACCAATCAATCCGGAAGCTTGGATGTGGTACCGCGAACACATCGGGAAGAATCGGTGCCCCATTGTCGACACGTGGTGGCAAACGGAAACAGGCGCAATCATGATCACGCCACTTCCCGGCGTCACCGCTACGAAGCCTGGTTCTGCAACAATTCCCTTCCCCGGCACACGCATCACCGTTCTCGACAATTCCGCACAGGAAATTGGCGTCGGTGGCGGACTTCTTGCGATCATGCGTCCATGGCCGTCGATCGCACGCACCATCTGGGGCGATGACAAGCGTTACGTCGACACCTATTTCTCAAAGTGGCCTGGACGCCCCGACATCTACTTCGCCGGCGATGGCGTCAAACGCGATGAAGACGGTTTTCTGTGGATCCTTGGACGTGTCGACGATGTGCTGAACGTCGCAGGACATCGTATTGGTACGATGGAAGTTGAAAGCGCGCTCGTTGATCACCCATCGGTCGCGGAAGCAGCCGTCGTTGGCAAAGCACACGATCTGAAGGGGCAAGCGATTGCCGCGTTCGTGACGCTTCGGGCCGGCTTCGCCCAGTCAGCATCCTTGCGCGACGAACTTCGCGAGCATGTTGCAGGAAAAATCGGCGCACTCGCGCGGCCCGACGATATTCTTTTCAGTGCGGATCTACCAAAGACGCGCTCGGGTAAAATCATGCGGCGACTTCTGCGTGATATTGCTGAGGGGCGTGCGCTGGGCGACACAACCACCCTGGCTGATCCAAGCGTTGTCGCGAGTCTGAAAGACCAGTACGAAGCGCAGGAATCGTAGTTGTAACGTTCCTGCTGTGTGCGGGTGATCACACGGTTTTGTCGCGCGTAAGTGAAACATTTCAGCCAACTTACGCGTCTTTACAAGGGTTATGTCGATACTTGGAAAGCTCTTTCCTGAAACGCTGTTCCCACGCAAACTCTCGGCGGAAGCCGAGCAGCGTTTGCGTTTGGCGCAGGCGCGCGCAGAGGAATCACTCATCCGCGCGCACGTAGAAAACGCGTTGCATTTTGTCGAAACGCTCAAGCCTGAATTGTCGTTCGAGCGCGCGCTTGACATCTACATTCGCGAAATGGGTGTGCCGGATCCACTCGCCAGCGTTATTGCGACTCGAGCACTCGTGCAGCTTGGTGATGCGCTCACACCGGCACACGCAGCGGGCGGCGGTGACGTACCCATGCCACGCCTCCGTCTTAACGAGTCAGACGATCACAATAAACGTCGGCGCGCCAAGGCCTGATTTTTCACGGCCCGGCGCGCCGGAGTCAATCTGAATTTTGTTATTTCGCCGGCGGCTTCTTGCTGTCGGCGTTTTGCTTGTTCGCGCCCGCCGGTAGCTGGATCTTTGCCAGCTCCATATCGACGATGGCTTTGATTCGATCGTAACTCAGCGCGCCTTCGTACAGTACGCCATTGATAACAAACGATGGCGTCGCCTTCACCATGTACGACGCACCTGTCGCCTGATGTGCCTGAATGCGCGGAACATTGTCGCGCTTTTCCATGCACGTGCTGTACTTGCCCATGTCGAGTCCGATGGACTTTGCGTACTTGTCGAACTCTTTAGTGGGGTTCTTTGTTGCACGCGCTTCCCAGCTGATCTGATTCGTCAGAATCGCGTCGTGCATGGGCCAGAATTTGTCCTGGTCGGCGGCGCATGACGCAGCCAAGGACGCAAACAGCGTGTTCGGATGCATGTCTTCCATGGGGAAATCATAGAAGCGCATGTTTGCCAACCCTGCATCGATAATGCGGGTACGGACATCGGGTTCAGTGATGTTGCTGAACTCCGCACAACGGGGACATTCGAAGTCGGCAAACTCCATAATCGTTATCGGAGCTTCCGGCTTGCCGATGAAGTAGCCTTCCGACTTGGGCAGCGTGGCGCCCTGTGCGAGCACAATTGGCTTCGGCGCGGAGCTTACTTTGTACGCGATGCCGGCAGCACCAGCAATCACGATGACAAGGAGCAAAGCGAAAAATGGACCGCGCGATTTCTGTGGTTGCACCGAAGCCGTGCTCTTCCCACTCGGTTTGCCCGAGGTGTTCTGACCGGCCTTCTTGTTACGCTGCGACTGTGACATTGATATCGCTTACGGTTTGGCAGGTGCGGCGGGTGCCTTGGCAGTCGTCAGCGAGTCAATGATCTTCTTCAACTGATCGTACGTGAGTACGTCCGCGTACATCTTGCCATCGATGATAAATGTCGGCGTCGAGTTAACGCCGAGGTCCTGCCCTTTCTTGCGATGCGCTTCGATTTTTGCGACTTCCGTCTGGGAGTCGAAGCATGTGTTCCAGGCGGCTTCATCCATCCCGAGTGGTTTGACGTAGGTCGCAATGACCTTTTTCGGATTCATGGTGGCCTGAGAGTTCCACTCCGATTGCCGCTGATAGAGCGCATCGTGCATTTCCCAGAATTTCCCCTGTTTGTCGGCACAGGCTGCTGCCAGGTGTGCAGACATCGCATTAGCGTGGCCGCTGAGAGGGAAATCATAGTAACGGAAACTTGCGAGCCCCGCTTCGACTATCCGCGTGCGTACGTCAGGTTCAGTGACGGTCGCAAAGTGGCCGCACCCAGGGCACTCGAAATCGCCAAATTCCGCGATGGCGATGGGCGCGTCAGCTTTGCCACGCAGATACCCTTCCGACACAGGAAGCTGAGCGTTTGGCGCGAGCACAATCGGCTTCGGCTTCGAAGATTCCATCTTGTAGTAAATGCCGCCGGCACCAGCAACAACGATGACGAGCAGAAGCAGAAAGAACGGCGCTGGTGATTTCTTGGGCGGCGCAACTTTGTTTGCCACAGAATGTCCTCGGGGCTTCAGACGTCAGAATGTTGCGGCGGCTGCCGCGGAACTTCTCCAAAAGTATTGGGCTGATACCCGCGTTGCCAGCAAACGTGATATGGTTCATTCGTGTACATCGAGCATCTGAGAATCCCGGTTGGCGCGGGTGCCATGCACGTCGAACGTGTCGGACGCGGTGGCCCCCCGATTGTCCTTCTTCACGGTTTTGCCACCTGCGCGTTCCTGTGGCGCGTCGTCGCACCGACCCTCGCAAACGCGGGAAATACCGTTCTCTCGTTCGACCTTATGGGCTACGGCGAGTCAGACCGCCCGGAAGACGCCGGTTACGGTATTGTCGCTCAGGCAGAGCATATCGATCGGGCGCTGACGGCCCTACGTCTGCCGCGGGCGTTGGTCGTTGGCCAGGACGTTGGCGCAATCATTGCACTGCAGCTCGCCGCACGACGCCCGGAACGCGTTGAACGGCTCATGCTGCTGAATCCGCCCGATCCCACGGATTTGCCTGGTCCTGCGATCCGAGCCGTTCAGCGGGCGGCCGCCCGAATTGCGCTGGGGGTTCACGGACATTTCGTCACCGGTCAGGTTCTCAGTCCATTTCTGCGCGGTTCCGTTGCAGATGAGGGGCACATGTCCGAGCTCCTCGTGGCGCGCTATATGGCGCCCTTTGTTGGCGGTGACGGTTTGTCCCATCTCCTGATGCTGGCGCGCAGCCTCGAGCTCGAGGAGGACGATGCAATTCCGCTCGCGAGTGTGCGGGCTCCCGTGCTTTTTGCATTGGGCGAGAAGGACGAAAGCGTCAATCGGCCAACGATTAACGCCATGGCGGCAGAGCTCTCCACAGGTGCAGCCTCAGCGCGAGTAGAAACCGTCGCCAACGCCGGCGCGCTGGTGGCTGAGGACGTTCCACACGAGCTTGCTCGCCTCATTGGTGACTGGATCAACGCTCCGGTGGTTGAGCGCGTAGAGAGTGCAGTCCGAATGGGTGAGCTCTCCCCGGAATGATGCCCTGTGTGGCACATGGAAGTGCTACTAGGCAGATGGAAGCGGCATCCGTTAGTTTTGATAGGCTACCGTCGAATCAGGTTCACGGAGCATCAGTTAAGCGTACTACCCAGAGGAAATGGCAAAACAAAAGCTTCGGCCTCGTCGCGACCCCGTAGTCAATTCTCCTTATCAGGAAGCTCGTGACGAGCTGTTTCAGCACATCATGCAGTGCGGTGTGGTGGGTTGTCACCCGGATGACCAGAAAGAGTGGTTCGACAACACGATTTCCTATCTCTCGGGTCGTTTTCCCGAACTCAAGCCCAGCGAAGTTGCAGACTTGAGAACGCTCGGTGAGCGTTTCGCGCAGCCTCCCAAGGCTCGCTCCGATTCGCAGGCCGCAGCGGTTTAGTCAAACCGCGCTTTCGCAGATAAGAACGAAAAAACGCCTCCACGAAAGTGGCGGCGTTTTGTTTTGGTGCGCGATTTCAGGGGCGGTTTCAAACGGGACGTGCTCAAACGGGACGTGCTCCGTTGATCGGCTCGTTTCAATCGGGACGTGCTCCGTTGATCGGCTCGTTTCAAACGGGACGTGCTCCGTTGATCGGCTCGCAATTCGTTATCCGCGCAAATGTTTCGGCGTTCGCTCCCGCCACAACATCAGCGTGTAGTCGACAGTCGCCACGACGCCGAGTATGGCTGCGACAATCACAAGCGCATCGACCCAGGATGGCTTGAGCAGCACCGCGAGAAACGCAAATAGCTGGAAGACCGTCACCAGTTTCCCCACCGGTCGCGCCATGAATGGAATGGGACGCAGCCAACTGACATTGCGCGCGACAAACCATCCAATCACAACCATCACATCGCGGAACATGACCGCCGCGGCGTGCCATGGTGTGAACTGTCCGCTGATGAGATAGGCGATGACGACGCTTAATACAAAGAGTCGGTCGGCAATGGGATCGACGAGTGCGCCAAGTCGACTCGCAACCTTTGTTCGACGCGCAATCCAACCGTCGAGAAAATCCGTGAGCGACGCAACAAATATCAGCGCCAACCGCGTTGGTACGGCGTCATATGCAAGAAATCCGAACGCCAGCATGACCCGTGACGACGAGACGAGGTTCGGTAGCGTCAGGATTCGCGATTCCGACATTTGCGAAAGGTACCCCATGTCTGGTGCGGGGTGCCAGCACTCGGCCGCGGCCGTTATCGTGAGCAGATGGCAATCCCGGTTGAACGACTGGCCATTGTGCCACTGGCACTCGGTCTCGCGGTCCTGCTGTGGGATATCCTGCTCGCAGGGTGGATTGCCTCGCAAAAACAGGCGCCAAAGGTCTTCACGACCCTGACAGGGCTGTGTGGCCTGCTGGTCGCGCCTGCCGCACTCGTTGCAATGGCGACGTTGCTCGAAGGGACGGCGCGCACTATGGCCGGCATCACCTGGATCTGGCCACTCGTGACAAGCGCCTTCGCGATTCAGGTGGCCTACGCGCTCATCGCCAGACTGGTGACACCGGCGGTTGGTGTGCCGCTGCTGCTTTACGATCTCTGCATCGCAGCAATTGCGATCGGCGACTACCTCGTTTCACTCAGCGGTTCGGCACCGATTTCGCTTCAGGGCGCCGTAGCTGCACGCGACGCGGTTTCGGGATATGCCGCGGGTCGGGCAGCACTGGTGTCTCCGCTTGCGTTGATGGTGCCAATCATTGCACCCGCATTTCCTGCGCGATGGAAGGCCAGCGCAGTTGTGCGCGCGTTGCTGACGATTACTGCGACTGCAGCAACCACATTGTTGGTGATGGAATGGCCACGGTCCGTTGGTGCCATCCGAAGCTACGACCTCGCCATTGGAGTGCGCATGCAGGAACGTCCAGCGCGCGACTTTGCGATTGGCCTTCGCATGTACGCGCCGCTCGACAATGCCCCCGCGTCACGCCGAGTGATTGCAGATAACAAACTGGCGGACACCATTGGGGTACGCGCTGTCCTGGTCGTGATCAGCGAAGCTGCAGCTCGCGGATCTGTGCTCGACTCGCTTGCGCGCTTACTCGAGCCGTGGCGCTCTGACAGCGGAAGCACCATCGCCATCGCACTAGAACTCGGCAGATCTCCCGGAGCTCCGAATTCACCATCGCGACTTGCGACAATCGAACGTGTCCTGCAGCGCGTTCGTCCGGACGTATTGGTTCCCGGGTGGCGCGCGCCGCTTCCATCCATGCTGCCTGGCGATGAGCCCGATATGGTGTGGTGGCAGACAATGCTCGTGAGCTCTGCATCCGTCATTCAACGCGTGCGACCACGCACATTGCTCGGCTGGTCGGCCGTGCGTGTTGATGCGCGCGATAGCGCGATGTATCGATGGGCCGCATCACCGCAATCACCGGTCAAGGTGCTGGGGTTGGTGGCATATCCTTCTTTTGCTGGGCTTCCTGCGGTGGACGCGCGACTTCGCGCCTTTGATCGCTGGCACGCACAGGCGGCTGACTCGATGAAGGCCGGCACACGTCATTGGTTGATGGAGTCAGGCGGACTTCCCCGCGCTCATGGTGATGCAGCGCAAACAGCAGCGGTAATGCAGGCGCTCGCGTGGGGAACACGTCGCCCGTGGATCACCGTCGCCATTCTTGGCGATGCTGGTGACTACGACGGTTCCAATGGTCTTCGCGCAGCGGATGGACGAATTCGCAGAGTGGTCGGCGTTGTGTCGCGTGCGTCGCGCGGGTTACGCGATGCGGCCATTGGGGCGCGCTAGGAGCCGACAGCGCGCGGTCAACGTCGCTCCAGTGACCATCGTCACGCAGAGTGTTATAAACGGCAATCCGCAGGAGACTTGACGCGGTTTAGAGGTGCGCAGAGCATCCGAAGATGCATGGGTGTACAATACGGCGAGACCGCAGCACACGTTTTTCTCCGCTCCTTCATGCGACGCGTTTTCGTCTTCCACCAGGAACAACATGCTCGGACGCCTGCTCAAGAATATTGTCTATCAGTCACCCGCAGCTCGACTTGTTGCTCCGCGTTACATGTACAATTTTCGTCCGGCACAACTTGCGTTCATGGTGTCGGAACTGGACGGCCTCAGGAATGTTCGCGGGAGCGTAGTGGAGGCTGGATGTTTTGCGGGAGCAACCACCATTTATCTGCGCGAACATCTGAAAGATATCGGTCAGCGTCCCTACGTTGCGATTGATACGTTCGGAGGATTCATCCCCGAAGATGTCGACCACGAAATCACGATGCGTGGCAAGGCAATCCAGACCGCAACATTTCGCGATGGATTTTCAGAGAATCGCAAAGAGTGGGTTGAACGCGCGCTCGCGCTCGCGGGGCACGGCGATGTGCAGGTGGTCCAGGCAGACGTCGGTGGATTGGACTACAAACCGTACGGACCGATTGCGTTTGCCCTCATCGATGTCGATTTGTATCTGCCAGTCAAAAAAGCGCTGGAGCGCATCGCGCCGTACATGAGCGCAGGGGGAGTTATCGTCGTGGATGACTGCCAGGCAGACAACGTGTACGATGGCGCGCTACAAGCGTATAAAGAGTGGTGTGCAGGCAAGGGAGCAGCGGAGGAAATTGTGCATGGAAAGCTCGGGGTGCTGCGGTTTTAGTTTGCGACACGCCGCAGCCGCTATTCCTCATTACGCGCTTCCGAGTGATTTACCCTAATCAGTTGCCGGAATTCACCCGATATCGCACCACCGTCTCAACACCAATCGAATCACGCTCCACTCCCCACCAGGTTGAGCCCCGAACCTCACGCGGTTCGAATGTCCAGACGAATTTCGTGCTCCCCGTCTGCTTGCCATTGCTGTCGTAATTGATCCACTGACGGTCGGCATTTGCGTCAGGTTTGAGTGCAATCCACGCAGTACCATCATTACTTGCGATCAAACCATCAATGCGCGGCGCCGTGCGTGCCGTTTGTGTTTCCTTAAGCAGCTCTGGAGCAAACGCACGATCTTGTGGTGTACGCGGAGCCCAGCTTAGCGCGAGTCGCGCCCGCTTGTCATCGGCAGGCGTTGACGATTGCGCAGCTGGCAACTTCTCGAGCGGTACCGCACTCCACGATTTGCCGTCGTAACGCCACAGCGAATCGAGATCACTCTCCGCAACGAAAATCTGCGAGCCGCTCACCGACACATGGGTTCGCGCACCCATCGGCACCGCGATGGCAGTTCCGAGCCGACGAACGTAGTTGATCTGCGGCCCCTGAAACCTCCGGATTGTGTCTGCCTTGCCCGTCTTGAGATCAAAGGTCACGAGCGCCAGCGGACGCCGAAACACGCCTACCACGCGATACGCATTTGAGTCATTCAGAATCAGCACACGCGCACCGGGCAGGCAGCCTGCGATGTCGCGCGAATCGAAACTTTTCGGGATGGTTCGCACGGTTGTCGCCTGCATTTTGTCGCCAAGTATGGAGAGGCGCGACAAGGCGATGTCGTGTACGCGCACTGCACTGTCGCTGCACGTTCCAACCCACTGCAATCGCTGATACTCCCCTTCAAGTGAGCCTTTGCGCCCGGCGCGAGTGAGCACACGCCCATCGGATGCAAAGTGCACAACCTGCGCGTTTGCAGCGTCACCAACAACAACCGAACTGTCCCGCAGAACGGCAAGGCCAACAACATCCTGCATGCCACCTTCACCACCATCAGCACGCATTTCGAGCACAGGGTCGCTGGCAGTTGTACGCGCAGTCGAATCAACAGCGTTCGCGCCACATGCTAACAGAATCGCTACGCCAATGATGCCGGACTTCGTAAGCATCTTATGCATCACGCCCCCGTGCCGCGCACGATTCCCTCCGCGCGTCTCTCGGGATCGAAATAACGCTCCGACAAAGCGCGTACGTCCTGCACAGTCACGCGCTGCACCTCGGCGACAAACGTATCACGTTCGATCAGTCCAGTTCCAAACAACCACGCGTCGATCACGTCGCCGAGCACTGATGCCCCGCTCTGTTGGGCGATGGCATGCGTACCAATGAGATACATCTTCGCTCTCTGCAACTCCTCAGCCGTAACGAAGTCCGAGCGCAGTTTTGCGAACTCAGCCAGCAATCCTTCGCGTGCTTCAGCTTCGCGTTCCGGCGCCGTTGCTATGTACGCTGCGAATGCACCGCCGACGCGCCGCTCGACACCGTACGCAGCTACGGTATATGCCAGCGACTGCTTGTCGCGCAATTGTTCAAAGAATCTGCCACCAAGGCCACTGGCAATCACACTTAACACGTGCGACGCGTAGCGCGAATTTTCGAGACGCCCCGGTCCCTCGAACAACATGGCCAGTGCCGTCTGCTGTTTGTTGCGTGTGTCCTCTCGAACACTCGGCACCGTAACCCACGGCTGCATTGTTGGTGGCGTATCGGTACGCCATTCGAGATTGTCGAATTGCCTCGCAACATATTGCGCGACTTCGGCCGGGGAAACGTCGCCGACGATGCCGATTGCCACAGGACCTACCAGCACGTTTTGTGCGTGAAATGCACGAATGGCGGCAGCATCAATTGCGGCCAGCGATGTGTCAGTTCCCAGGACAGCGTGCGAATAGGGATGGGAACCATACGCGGCTTGTGTCGCGAGACGCATCGGCCAGCGATACATATCGTCTCGCATACGCCCGACCTCGGCCAGTGCCAGTGAACGTTCAGTGTCCACAGCATCCGTCGCGAATTCCGCCCGTTGCACAACATCGGCCAGCAATTCAACTGCAGCTTTAAGGTGCCGGGTTGGGATCGACATCGACCAGCCGACGCTTTCAACGCCAGCACTGACACCAATACTTCCGCCTAATTCTTCAGCGGCCTCCGCGATGCGCGCGCCAGTTCGCCGTTCAGTACCCTTGAGCGAAGCCTGCACCGCGAGTCGCGCAAGACCATCGAAACCATCTGGTTCGACACACGCCCCCCCGCGTGCGAACACGCCAACGTTCGTGATAAGTGAACCCGCACGCGGAAGCACCAGCACGGGAATTCCGTAATCCGTGCGGAATACGTGCACGCCGCTCTGTACCGTTTCCGCATGCGCACGTGGAATGATGGCTGATGGCTTGATTGCCTGAAACGCCGCAGGCGTTGGACTCGCCGGTGGTGGAAGGACGCTGCTCCCGGCGCCCTCGACACTTCGTAACAGCGTTCGCAATTCGTCAGCATTTTCTGCGAGCGCATCAACGGCATTTGGGCGATATGCGATGACGGAAACGCTGTCACCACTCAGATGTCGGGCCAGCGCGCCTTCGACATCCGTCACCGACAGAGACATGAGGCGATCGTAGTAGTTGATCGCCAATTCCAGTCCGCCGTCCGCTTCCCACGATGCAAGGTACGACGCCTGGCCATCCATGCTGTCCAGTCGACGCAACCAACGCGCCTCAATGATGCTTTGCGCGCGCGTTATTTCGCTGCGACGAAGTCCATTGTCGCGCGCCGCCTGCACTTCTTGCCACACCTGCAGCAACGCTTCGCGCGCGAGCGCCGGCGGCGCCTCTGCCTGCACAACGAAGACGCCTACATCGCCGGCAGTATAATCGTACGCGCCGACACTCGATGCAAACCCACGTTCCCGCGCTGCGCGATACAGACGCGATGCGCGTCCAGTACCAATTGCCGTTGCTGCCATGTCCAGCAGGGGCGTGTCGGGATGATTGAGTGCAGGAGTTCGCCAACCGAGCGCAAGTTGCGTTTGCGCAATGTCGCCAGACCATTCGCGCACGCGGAACTCTGGAGATTTTAGTTCCTGCGGACCCGCAGTATGCTCGGGGTTTCCCGCTTCGAGTTGCCCGTAGCGTTCGAGCACAGCGCGACGCACCACATCCGGATCGACATCGCCAACAATCGACAATACGGTGTTGGACGGACGATACCAGTGACGATAAAACGACAGCAGCTTCTCGCGTGTCAGCTTGCGGAGCGGCTCATCTTCCCCAATGCGCCAGCGACGGATGCGGTGATGGTCGTGCAACAACGCATACAACGATTCGATGGCGACAGCACCTGCAGTATCGCGCTTCCGATGCGCCTCCTGCACAATAACTTCCAGTTCGCGCGCAAGTTCGCCGGCATCGATGACCGAATTGGCGTACGCGTCGAACTGAATCTCAAGTCCCTGTTGAAACGCGCTTGACGGCAGCACCGTGTAGTAGCTGGTGTGATCGTAAATCGTGTGCGCGTTGAGATATCCGCCATTGGCCTTCGTTTCGCGCGCAATTGCTCCCACTCCGCGCGTTGGGGTGCCTTTGAAGTACATGTGTTCGAGCACATGCGCGATGCCGACAATGTCGTCAGTCTCGTCGAAGTAGCCCGCCTTTACATGCGTCACAATCGCAACGACCGGCGCCGATGTATCGCGGCGCACCAGCAACGTGAGCCCGTTCGGAAGCACCTCGCGACTAACGCTGTGCTGCCACGCAAGCGCATCATGGGCGCTACGCGCCGCAGTTTTGATCATGTCAGATTTTGTGTTCAGTCCTTCGAATTCGCCGCATTGGTTGCGGGCGCTGCGTTCGCACAGGCGACCCAGTCACCTGCACCGGCGCGCGACAGCCAACGTTCGGCTTCTTCCTTTCGATCGAGGCGCATCAGCGCGCACCCCAGAAATCCCTGAGCCACGCGGTCGTTCCCGTCGACTTCAAGAGCGCGCACGTAGAAGCGCCGCGCGAGTTCCGGCTGCTCATCGGCCAGCAGAGCAGAAGCGAATTCACGGAGGGCGAGTGCGTTTTTGGGGTCGGTGCGAATGGCATCGTCGAGATATTTGCGAGCTGTGGCGAGGTTGCCAAGTTCGCGGTTGATGCGACCAAGATACGTCAATGCGCGGACATCCTGCGGATTCTTCTCGATCGCCTTCACAAACGCCAGGCGCGCGGCCTCTTTCGAGCCCCGTGTGTAGGCGGCGACTCCCTCGTCCGTCGAGCCTGAGCCGGCGCTACCCTTAAGTGCATACCACGCGCCAGCAGCACCGATGATCGCGACGATTGCAATAGCGGCCATGATGAGGCCACTCGAACTCACTTTGTTCCTCGGCGGAGCGTCCACGACTTCGTCGTGAATGCCGGCGGTGGGTGTATTGGCCGAAGACCTTGCATCACCTACAGGAGAAACGGCGCGCGCCGACGCTCGTGGAGCTGCCGTACCCGCCTTTGGCGGCGCCCAGTCCGATGAAGCTTCGACTGCCGCGATGGATCGCGAAGCTCCAGGGTCGTTTGACAAAGAAGCACTGGATGGCGCGACGCCTGCGACGCGCTCCAATGCATCCAGCGCGTTCTGTGCGACATCGCGCTCCGCTTCAGTCGGCGCAAGAGTGAGCACCTGTGCCGCACTTCCCGGCGCAAGGGTTCGCTCAACCCATTCGCGAAGCGCAACCAGCGCGTGCATCGCGTCCATATCGACTGCGTCCACTCGACGGGCTTCCGACAACAGCGCTTGCCCCGCCAGTTCCTTGTTGTCGATCAACGATCGCACGACATTCTCGACACTGGCCCACGCATCATTCGCGCGTTTGGCCATCGTCATTGGTCCTTCTGCGCGCGCGCGGCTGTGGGGTACGTCGCCCAACATTCGTCCTAACGCAACGCGCGCAACCTCAAGGGATGCGCGCGTCGTATTTGGGGCAAATTCGTTCACTGCCGTATCCGCAACATCACCGTACGATTCGCAACAGTCCTGCGCGCGCGCTGCCGCGGATAAACTCTTCGGCGTTGCCCGTCGAAATAGTCGCACCGGTGGCACCGTACTGACGACGCGATTCGGACACCATGAACTCATGAATTGGCAATGCTGCGTTTCTCTCGTCGCGCAGCATTTGCACAATTTCTTCCCACGTCCCGTCAACGGTTCGCCCATCGCCAAGTAATACGCGATGCGCGGCGCCGTTGTCAGACGCAGGGATTTCTCCTTCTGCCTCAGAATCCGTCAACGAAGAAAGCATCGTGCCAAGGGATTCGAGCTGCCCCTCGGCACGAGAGAGTGATGCGTTCTCCTCCTCCATCACTTTCTGCTCAACTTCGGCCAGCAACTCGTCGATGGCGTCAGGTTCGCCGCTCAACTCAGCGAGTCGCTCCTCCCACACTTTGAGTTCGCCGTCGTTGTCGTCCAACTGATACGTGGACTTCTTGAGTTCCACGAGACGCCAGATGCCAAGCTCATCCCAGTGATCTTCCGGCGTCGTCTTTTCAAACTCAGCGAGGGCGCCGTCCGAATCACCAGCGTCGTACAGAATGTTCGCGAGGTACACACGCGCCTCACCAAAATCCGCCTCGATCGACAACGCGCGGCGGAGCGCAACAATCGCTTCGTCTTCGCGACCCAGGCGATGCTGCGCGTAACCGATGCATGCGGCCGCTTCGGCCGAATCGGGTGCGATCACCACCGCGCGCTGGAAAAATTCCAGCGCACCATCAACGAGTCCTTCGCGGAATTGCGCGCGGCCGATCTGCAGCATCAGATCCAGATCATCATCGTAGCCGAGCGTGACCGTGCGTTCGAATGCGCGCACGGCCATATCGATCTGGCCGAACTTGAGCAGCGTCTCACCAAGTCCGGCTAGTGCATCTTCGTGTTCTGCATCCAGGATCAGCGCTTCTTCAAAGCTCTTGCGCGCCCACGCGTACTCTTCGCGCGCGAGACGGGCGTAACCAATACCGACGTGCAGTTCTACGGCTTGAGGATATAGGGTCAGTCCCTCGCGCAGTACTGCAAGCGCTTCGTCGTACTGCCCTTCGTTATACAGGGCATGTGCGCGCTCGTCGTACTCCTCGGAACTCAGGAACGGAGTGGGCATTGCTTATCGATCCTCCGAAGCGAACTGGTTATAGGATAGTACCGTGCGCTTCCTGTGAAGTTCAACCACCTGGCCACACTGTTTTTCGCTCTGATTTCTCAATACGGATGGAACTTGGTTGAGGGTGTTGTCAAGAGCCTGCAATGGCCACCGAAATGTCAGCGGCCAGGGCTGCGTTAGCTTCGAGTAATGCAAGGTTAACTGCTACCGATTTCCCTTCTGTGAGACGCTCAACTTCGGTCAACAGATACGGTGTGACCGCGCCGCCGCGTACGTTGTTCGCTTTCGCTTTTTGCAATGCTTCGGCGGTTGCGAGCTCGACCAGCGCATCAGCCAGTGCAAACTCCGCGGGAGGCGCTTGCATCACAACAATTGCACCCGGGCGTGCAAGCGCCCGGTGACACCGCCACAGCTCGGCAATTTCCGTTGCGCTTTCAACGCGATGTTCCAGCCGAATGCCTGTGTGCGCCATGAAAAACCCGGGAAGTTCGTTCGTGCGGTATCCAACAACAGACACGCCGAGTGTCTCCAACCGTTCGAGTGTTGCGGACAAATCCAGAATCGATTTAGCGCCTGCGCAGACGACAATCGCCTGAGTGCGCGCAAGTTCGGGTAGGTCCGCTGATTCATCATACGGCGCATCCCGGTGCACGCCGCCAATGCCCCCCGTTGCAAAAACGCTAAGGTTGCCCAGTACACACATCGCCAGTGTGCCGGCAACAGTCGTCGCTCCGTCCGCTTGCTGCGCCATCGCAACGGCGAGATCGCGTGCAGAAACCTTGCGCACGCCATCTCGTGCGAGAAAGCGTTCCAGATCGTCGGACTCAAGGCCTATCGTCGGAGTTCCCCGAACGATGGCGGTCACTGCCGGTGCGGCACCGCGCGTCTCAACCGCATTCATCATGCGTTGCGCCGCGGCGCGATTGTGCGGCGGAGCGAGTCCCTGCGCGAGAACTGAACTTTCGAGGGCGACGAGTGGGAGGCCGCGTTTCAACGCGGCCTCGACTGCAGTAGATCGCTTTACAACAGAGCGCTGAATGTCCGTATTACCCTTTCGCGTCTTCGAACTGATCGACTTTGCGGGCTTCGAGCAGATCCCATTCCTTCGAAGTGGTGTCGTGCACGGCAAGAATCTTCACCGTCTCTCCATTCCATGCATCAAACACTTTGCCAGTGCCCTGATACACTTTGATTTCGTGGCCATCCTCGAACTTCAACACAACCATCGGATAGGTGTTGTTCACGTACTGCTTGCGCACCTTCTTGGGGGGCTGGCTGCTTGGCGAATTCATGAATGCTCGGGGTGTTGGGAATCCACAGGATCGCCGCACTTACCAGTGCGGCGATTCGCTCAAGTTACGGTGCTTTTCTGTCCGACAAAAGACTGCCAGGCACCCGATTCAAGAATCTCGTCGATGGCACCGACGCACGTATCCAACTCCGCATCGGTCGTGTAGAAATGTGGTGCCACGCGAATGCCGGCCCCCGGACGGAAATCAATCACAATGTCACGTGCGAGCAGTGCTCGCGCTACCTCGGCCGCATGTGGTGTGTTGAAAGCAACCGTACCGCCGCGGCGGGCATTGTCGCGCGGTGCGACCACGTTCCAGCCGCGGTTGTCAGCCTGTTCAATAAGCCACGATGTCTGCCGCTGGCTCTTCGCGCGAATGTTATCGAGTCCTGCCTCGGCGATAATGCCGGGTCCCTCCCTCGCTGCGAAAAGCGCTGGAACTGTTGGAGTGCCACCAAGCCAACGCCACCCGCCGCTCGCATGTTCCATACGGTTGTCAAACGCGAACGGATACGCATGCGCCTGCCAACCGGTGATTGCCGGTGCGTATCTGGCACTCATTTCCGGCGATGCATACAGGAAGCACCCTCCCGGCCCGCCGCAAAGCCACTTGAGAACTCCTCCGCACAGGAAGTCCGCTTGTAGCGCCTTTACATCAACCGGCATCACACCAACGCTGTGATAGGCGTCAAGCGCAACGAGCGCTCCCACTTCATGCGCCCGCTGACAAATCGCTGCGGCGTCCTGAATGAAGGCACTGCGGAACAACACGTGTGAAATGGCAACGAGGCGAGTGCGTTCCGTAATTGCTGCGAGCAACCGATCGAGTTCGATACCCAATCCGTCATCCGATGACACCTCGACAATACGCGCACCGAAGCGCGGAGCGAGCGCATCGTAGGCGTAGCGCACCGACGGAAAGTCGAGCGAGGTCATCACCACTTCGTTTCGCTCGGCAGTATAGTCAAGTGCCGAGAGAATCGAGGACATCGCGTGCGTCACTGTTGGCACCATGACAGTTTCGCCCGCACCAGCACCAATGAGTGGTGCAATACGATTGCCTACCGCGACCGGAATTTCCCACCAGCTCTCGGCCCACGCGCGGACACCGCGAAGGCTCCACTCTTCAACGTATTTGTTTAGGTCCACAGCCACTCGCCAAGGCATCGCGCCAAGCGAATTGGATACGAGATAGGTGGAAGTCTCGAGAATGGGGAATTGGCCGCGGAAGCGCAGCAGTTCATCGGCTGGTTTCGACATGGGCTGAGAATATCACAGCACTCAGTGGGAAGCGATTGTCACACTGCGGTTAGGTTGGGGACATTTCCCTCAAGTCTCCCTGAATGGCCGCCGATCATGTAAACCAGATCCAACACCCGTGCATTTCAGATGACCTTCGACTACACCGTAAGAAATCCATTGCTGCATGTGCTTCGGGCCTATGACCGGGCGATTCACGCCTGCGATGTGCTCGACGTGCAAGCGGCCAACCGGGCGATTGCCCTGTTGCGGGCGTCTCACGATGGCCAGTCCCCGGAATCCCTTGGGTTTGACGGAATTTTCGCGTGGTGCGAGCGCGCGCTGGCAGAGGGAGATTTTGAGGGCCCCGCACGCCGCCTTTCGACGCTGCGCAATGCGTGGGCGGCCGCCGAGCATGTACAGGGGGCGCACGGGAAGGACACTCCGCGGCGCGGGCTGCGTCTCGTCGCTTAGAATTGCGGACCTGGGGGAGTTTCGACTGACCCGCTGTTCCTCTGGTCAATGGTCCCCCTGCGATTATTCTCAGGGACGGTTGCTGCGGAGCCCCCGTACGGTGCCGCCACCCAGGTTTCCCTACCGGTTTTTGGCGTCCATCGCGGTTTTTCATGAGCAACGGTCCCATCACACGCCCCCGCACCCGGCCACGCATTGGCCTGGTGCTCGGAGGAGGCGCCCTTAAAGGGTTTGCCCACATCGGCGCATTGCGAGCGCTGCAGGAAGCGGGCGTGCGTCCGCGTGTGTATGCCGGGTCGAGTATTGGCGCGCTGATCGCCGCGGGCGTGGCTGCTGGAATGTCAAATGATGAGATGGTCGATCGCGCCACGCGCCTCAGGCGGAAGGATCTGTTTCGCATCAATCACATGGGGATGCTGCTCGAGCGGATGTCGTCCCGGTCGATCTATCTCGAGGGTCCGCTTCGCGAACTCTGCGAGGAGATTGTGCCGGAAGGGGCGTTTGAGGATGTAGAAACGCCGCTGCTCGTTTCGGCGGTTGATATTGAACGCGGCGTGCCGGTTGTATTTGGTCGTCCCGGGCTTCGAAAAGAGCGTATTCGCGATGCGGTATATGCGTCCTGCGCGTTGCCGGGATTCTTTCCACCGGGAATAGTTGGTGATCGCACCTGCATCGACGGCGGCACGACCGACAATCTTCCCGTGGCAATTGCTGCGATGGGCGTTGATGCGCTCATCGCAGTTGACGTCGGTGTTGCCATGGGAAGTATGCCGACAGCGACCGGCATTGGTTCTTCCGGATTTGCTGCCGTGTTCATGCGCGCCGCGACCATCATGATGCATGCGCAACAGCAGCATGCGCTCGAAACGTGGACGTCGCCACCTTTATTGCTCGTGCGTCCGCCGGTGTCGCACATCGGCTGGTTCAAGTTTGGTCACACGGAAGAACTGATCAATTGCGGCTACGAGAGTATGCGGAATGCATTGCCGCATCTCGATGCGTTGTTGCGTGCGCCTGGTGGAATATTTCCACGCAAGCGCATGCAGATTGCAGTTGACCGTGAAGCCTGTACCGGCTGCGCGATGTGCGTTGCGCGTGCACCGCATATCATGGCGATTGACGATCAGCGGAAGGCGTATCCCATCACGCAGTTACATGATTGGTCGCCCGCGGATGGTGATTTTGTCAGGTATTGTCCGGTTGATGCGATTCATGCGACACCCGCGGTGGGGGAAGCGGTGATGCCGGAGGATGTGACGGTGAAGAGTGCGTGAGATCGCGTCAGCGCGTTTGTCGCAAACTGAGTTCGCGCTTGCGCGTTGCGTCAGCGCTGAGGCGTCCCCAATAGACCTTGAGTGGTTTGTCGAGCAGGCGACCACTTGAACTTGTTACATGATTCGTCCAGCCAACGGACTCGATATCGTTCGGCGAAACAGTGAGCACACGCAGGCTGATATAGTCTGCAAGATCAAGCAAGGCGGTTCGGTCGGTAAGCGGCCCAGCTTTTCGTGCAACAAGTTGTTCGTTCGCATCGAAAAGAAATACGACTGCGCTGTCGGCGCGTGACCAGTCACCATAGGCGTCGGGCACACGAGACTGAACCAGGTGATCGAGGCGCGCAGTCATTGCTTTCCAATCAAATGACCTCCCACGCCCTTCCCTGCTGGCAGCCCCACCAAAGGTCCAATTCCGTTGTTTGTACTGCACGGCCTTCTCGAACTCTGAAATTTCAGTGTTCATGATCATCGTTCCATGCGCAACGATCACCTGAGTGGGCACAAATGTATCGCCGGTCACGGACTGCGTGGAGCGGAACAACACCTTCCCCAAGTCCATGTAGGCCCCGAAGGCACGTTTCCAGAGATAATTCTGATCGGTCGTCGAAGTTGAATCCAGTAGAATGTTCGCACTGTTCAGGAGCGCGCCTTTCGTGTCGTATAACAGCGCAACTACATTGGACTTCGGAGAAACCGAACTAAATGCCATTCGATGTCTGGCTCTCGCGGCCGCAACGATTGTCTCCGGCGACGGCGTCATCTCCGCGAGAGTTGGGGGCGTTTTAACCCCCGGAATGAGATACGCAGTGAACACTTTGAGCGGCGTGCGCAACGGCTCGTTGTCGGTTCCCCTGTCGATGGAAAACATTGAGGCGGATTCGATGCCGTTGGCATAGGGCTGCGGAAAAATCGTTGAGAACACGTACAGCGGATCAGTTCCTGCAGGAAAGTCTGCAAGTTGGACGGCTACCTGCTTCCGCACTTCTCCATTGTCGTTCAGCAGCAGCACCAAACCACTGTCCGCCCGATTGAAATTCCACAGCGTGCGGGGCCAGTGTTTCGTCACGAGCTTTCGCATCCGTTCGTCTTCTGCATTATCTAGCGCTTTGACACGCGCGCTCATCGGCACCGGACGAACTTCGTCATCGTCGTTGCTCGGGCTAACAGTGCTCGGCTGAGACGTCTCTGGTTTGTGTTCTGACGGGGCCTTCACAACACCGGCTAGCGTTTGCTGCGACAGCGGAATCACCTGCACAGCCGCGGCTGGTTCGTCTTTCGCTCGTTCTGAAACGGACTGCAAGCCAGACGCCGTCGCTGGCGGATTCACAATCACTATCGCATAAGGCCGCGGCGTAAAACATGCGGCCAACGCAACAACCAGCGACAACCCAAGGCCAGAGGCCGCTCGCAACGTTTCATATGGTTTTCTGTTGGCACTCATCGCATTGATTCTCGTTTCAAGGGAAGCTCCATGTTCAACAAATGCGGCAGCCGGCATTACACTTGGCAGCACACGTTCCGCGACATCAAGTAGGAGTGCGCCGTAGCTCCGCGCGTCGGGATGCTCACGCAAGACCCGCTGATCGCAATCCAATTCGATGGCGAGATGCAACCGGCGAAAGAACAACCAGTTGAACACGTTCCATGGCGCAACAACCACGGCTAACGTTGCCGCGGCCGACAGCAGCGGATCGTATTTGCGTGCATGCTCCCGTTCGTGCGCTACCAATAACTTTCGTGCACCCTGATCAAGCGTTTGTGCCCATCGCGGAACAACAATTGAGTACTGCATGACGCCGACCAGCGCCGGTCCGACGTCATGCGAAACGAGCACCGGCGTATTGTCGACATGCTCGTTTTTCCATTGTGTGCGCGTACGCGCCAGTCGCCATACTGCCGCCACACAAAGGGACAACCCGACTGCGGCAGATAGTCCCCATAAGACGGCCAGAGGTGTTGTCAGTTTCGTCAACACGGAATCCGGTGCGACTTGCATCGTCCATCGACCCGCGAGTGCCGAACCCACCGGCAACTTCGCCAGGATCAATGGCAAAACATTCGCACCGAGAATCGCTGCGGCCCACACACCACGTACCGGTTTCCGTGACGGCCTCAGTGCCCACTCGGCAATCCATGCGCTCACGAACAGCAGCGCGCTCAGTTCGGTTGCAAACAACATCCAGGCGGCAAACATTTTCATGACTCCTTGTCGAGTCGTTCGTCGAGCGCCTTGCGTAACAGCTCGATGTCTGCCCGCTTGAGTTTCTTGTCATTCACGAGATGCGTAAGCGCCAGGCCAGTCGATCCGCCGAACATGCCGTCGACCAATCGTTTGAGCGCCGACCGCCCAGCAGCGTCCTTGGCCACTACGGCGTGATAGCGGTGTGCGCGCCCTTCCTCAGTGCGTCCAGCATATCCTTTTTCTTCAAGGATCTTGAGCATGGTGAGCACCGTGTTGTAGGCGAGGTCGTCGTCGAGGTGTTCGCGCACTTCGCTGACAGTTGAGGGACCCTTCTCCCACAACACGCGCATAATATCGAGTTCTCGATCGGTGAATGACGGGCTCATGAACTACTCCTAAAAGATTAGTTGTGAGTATGCATCACCTGGATTCATTTGTCAACTAAAACTTTAGGTGACAGCATTTGGCCGGCCCGGTGCGGCTTTATCGATGTATGTTTCTGCTGGTATCAACCCGCACCGTCGACGATGTCCTATCGGGAAATTCAACCGCCTGCTGAAGTCGCGAACGGCATCGAATGCGTGTGGACTCGCCGCGCCGGTGACGCGAGTTCGCATGCGAATGAGTCCGGTGCCGATCAAGAGTGCGCCGCTCCAAGACAGACACACAACGTGCTCCCCGATGGCGCGATGGACATCATCGCGACGCTCAACGATGATGGCTCGTTGGACAATGCTTTTGTCGTTGGTGCAATGACGCGACCCGTTGAATCACAACTATCGCATCAATCGCTCGTTGGAATTCGTTTTCTGCCTTCGGTTGGTGGGAGCGCACTTGGCATCAACGCATCTGAATTGACCGACGAACTATGTGAACTCGGCGATCTCTATCCGGCGAAGTCACACATTTTCGGCGCGCTGCGGGCGCTCATTACGAATCCGAACGATGCGCGCGTCTTTCGTCAATTCGCCGACCAACTGGGCATGCAGCGTCGGTCGATGCCGAGTCTCGTTCGTGTCGCAACACAACGACTTGCGGAGTCACCTCATCGCGTTCGCGTTGAGCACGTTGCGCGGGACCTTGGCGTCACGCGACAACATCTCGCGAGAATTTTTTCTGCACATTCGGGATTATCGCCGAAACAGTTTTCTACCATTTGCCGAGTGCGCGCATTGCTCGCGGAAGTGCAGGAGACGGTTGCAGTGGAGCGAGCGCGATCGATCACTCGCGTGTTGAAAAACGAAACAAAACCGCGACGGCAACCAGTTGAATGGAGCAGCATTGCTGCGCACTATGGCTATGCGGATCAGTCGCATCTCATCGCCGACGTGCGCTCCGTTACTGGAATGACTCCAGGTGCCTGGGAAAGGCTGGAAGGTTCCAATATTCCTATCGTGCGCGTTCCCGTTGGTGCACTCTAGGGCGTAAACCGTTAGTTCGCAGACAGCACCTTCATCTCCTTCCTAATAGGCTGCGCCCCATGATTTCGAAAATCACCCCAGTTCTCGTTGTAGATGCCGTCGAACCGTGCGCGCAGTTCTGGGAAAAACTCGGCTTCAAGCGCACCGCAGAAGTCCCGCACGGCGATACACTCGGTTTCGTCATTCTGGTTGGCGATGGTATTGAGCTCATGTATCAGAGCAAGGATAGCGTGAAGGCCGACGACCCGGGCATGGGCGCGCGCGTTCAAACGGGTGGCACGTCCCTGTTTGTCGAGGTGCCCGATCTCGACGCTGCATTCAAAGCCGTCGCCGGCGCAAAAGTCGTCGTTGAGGACCGGACGACATTCTATGGAATGCGTGAAATCGGCGTGTCGGATCCCGGGGGCAATCTCGTGTTGCTCGCGCAGCGAATGGGGTAGCACGTCGGCCGACGGCGATTCTGCACGGGGGGAAGTTTCAACCGGCTTCAACCGGGACGTGCTCCGTTGATCGGGCGCGCTTCAAGCGGGACGTGCTCCGTTGATCAGACGGACTTCTACGGGGTCGTGCTCCATTGATCGGGCGAACTTCTACGGGGACGTGCTCCGTTGAATGCATACTCGTCGAGCAAAAGCGATTCCGCTGGGACGCATCTCAACCGAGCACGTCCCGCTTGATCCGCCAGTTTCAATGGAGCACGTCCCGCTTGATCCGCCAAGTTTCAATGGAGCACGTCCCGCTTGATCCGTCCCGGTTGATCGTCCCGCTTGATCCGCCCCGCTTGGTGCGACCGCGTAGCGCCCACCCCTCCCGCCACCGATATTTGGCGTAGCCTCACCGGTTCCAGGGTCCGATAAAAGTCGCCCACGGCGCGGTGAGTGGCTCAGTCCAGAACGCGAGCGACGGCCCAAGGGGTCGCCGCTCGCCGGACCCGTCCTCCTTTCATGGCTCATCCAAACTCGTTCGGCAGCCGCTCCCTCCTCACCGTTGGCGGCCGCCAGTATGTCTTTTACCACCTCGCCCCGGTGGACCGGATTGAAGGAAGCATCTCGAAATCGCTTCCCTTCTCATTGCGCGTATTGCTTGAAAACCTGGTGCGTGGCGAAGACGGCGCCTTTGTAAAGCCGGCCGACATCGAAGCATTGGCCCGATGGAATGTCAAAGCGCCCGTCGACAAAGAAATCGCCTTTCGCACTGCGCGCGTGCTGCTGCAGGACTTCACCGGCGTTCCGTGCGTCGTCGACCTCGCGGCAATGCGCGACGCCATGGTTGCACTTGGTGGTGACCCAACACGCATCAACCCGCTCCAACCCGTCGATCTCGTCATCGACCACTCGGTACAGGTTGATGAATACGGCACGGAAGCGTCGTTCCTCATCAACACCGAACTCGAATTCGAACGCAATCAGGAACGCTACGAATTCCTGAAGTGGGGACAGCTCGCACTCGATCAATTCCGCGTCGTTCCGCCCGGCACTGGCATTTGCCACCAGGTGAATCTCGAGTACCTGGGTCAGGTGGTCTTCACAGGAAAGGAAGGCAACGAAACGGTCGCCTACTGCGATTCACTCGTCGGAACAGATTCGCATACGACGATGATCAATGGCCTGGGCGTCATGGGCTGGGGCGTGGGCGGTATCGAAGCCGAAGCCGCAATGCTTGGCCAGCCAGTGTCGATGCTCATCCCCGAAGTCATTGGCTTCAGACTGCACGGCAAACTTCCAGCGGGTACAACTGCGACCGATCTCGTGCTGACCTGCACCGAGATGCTTCGCAAAAAGAAAGTCGTCGGAAAGTTTGTTGAGTTTTACGGACCAGGGCTCTCTTCACTTGCTCTGGCCGATCGCGCAACGATTGCGAACATGGCGCCGGAATACGGTGCAACGATGGGCTTCTTCCCGGTCGACGCAGAAACACTCAAATACCTCAGACTTTCAGGGCGCAGCGACGAACAGGTTGCACTGGTTGAAGCGTACACGAAAGCGCAGGGACTTTTCCGCACCGACGACACGCCAGATCCGGTCTTTACCGACACGCTCGAACTCGATTTGAGCACCGTCGTTCCGAGCCTCGCCGGACCAAAGCGCCCGCAGGATCGCGTGCCGTTGTCACAGTCGAAGCAGATGTACCGCGAAGCCCTCGCGGCGCAACAGGCACTAACGCCAGTTACGGCACCGTCCGCATCTGCACCAACATCCAAGACAGCCATCGAAGTTGCCGAGATGGTCGCGGAAGGTGGCCCCGTCGTGGCGCTCGACGAAGGCGTACACGTTGAGTACAAGGGAGAAAATTTCCGCCTGAAACATGGCTACGTTGTCATCGCGGCAATCACGTCGTGTACGAACACGTCGAATCCAAGTGTGATGCTCGCGGCAGGTTTGCTCGCACGCAACGCTGTAGCCAAGGGACTCAAGACGAAGCCGTGGGTGAAGACATCGCTCGCACCAGGTTCAAAGGTTGCGACAGATTACTTCAACAAGGCCGGCGTCATGAAATCACTCGACGCACTTGGCTTCAACGTAGTTGGTTACGGCTGCACGACGTGTATCGGCAACTCGGGCCCGCTTCCGCACACGATCAGCGAAGCGATTGACTCAGGCAAACTGCACGTCTCTGCAGTGCTCTCGGGCAATCGCAATTTCGAAGGCCGAGTGAATCCGCAAACGCGCTTTAACTACCTGGCGTCACCGCCCCTGGTCGTTGCGTACGCACTCGCTGGCCGCATGGACATCGACCTCGCTACCGAACCACTTGGAGAAGGTGCGAATGGTCCGGTGTACCTGAAAGACATCTGGCCATCGGCGCAGGAAGTCGAAGACACGATTCTTTCATCCGTCAAGCGTGAGCAGTTCGAAACGCAGTATGCCAACGCGTTTGGTGGCGATGCGCACTGGCAGAAAATTCCAGCAAGCAGCAGCAAGCAGTACGCCTGGAACAATCAGAGCACGTACGTAAAGAATCCGCCGTATTTTGAAGGTATGACGATGAACCCGCCCGGCATTCGTCCAATCGAGAATGCACGCGTGCTCGGCATGTTCGGCGATTCAATCACAACAGATCACATCTCACCGGCCGGATCAATCGCCGCCGCTTCTCCAGCAGGCGTTTGGCTCAAGTCTTTGGGCGTCGAGAAGAAAGATTTCAACTCGTATGGCGCACGTCGCGGCAATCACGAAGTGATGATGCGCGGAACGTTCGCAAACATTCGCCTCAAGAACGAACTCACCGGAGGCAAGGAAGGTTGGTGGACCGCAACGGCACCCGGTGCAGAACCGGTCGCGATTTACGATGCCGCGATGGCTTTCCAGCAAGCGGGAACACCACTCGTTGTGATCGCAGGTAAGGAGTACGGCACGGGTTCATCACGCGATTGGGCAGCAAAAGGCACGATGCTGCTCGGCGTTCGCGCGGTGATTGCGGAAAGCTTCGAACGTATTCACCGCTCGAATCTCGTCGGCATGGGCGTGCTGCCACTCGAGTTCACGAACGGCGAAACGCGCCAGACGCTTGGACTGTCCGGCTTCGAAACGTACACCATCGAAGGCATGGATCCGCTGCTTGCACCACGCGCAGTTCTTACGGTCAGTGCAGTTGGCATTGACGGTACAACGCGGAAATTCCAGGCGCGCGTACGCATCGATACGCCGGAAGAAATGCAGTACTATCGTCACGGCGGCATTCTGCCCTACGTGTTGCGTTCGCTTGTAGCACGGTAGGCGAATACGTCGGTTTTTCTCGTTGCAAACGAAGCTGCGGGTTTTGGACGCGCCGCCGGATTGATTCCGGCGGCGCGCGCTGCGTTGGAAGCAGTTGGCGGCGCAACATTGCTGCTAACGGCAGCGCGTGGTGACGAAACGCGATGCACACGCGAAGCTATTGAGCGCGGCGCGACAACAATTGTTGTACTTGGCGGCGACGGAACAATCAGTCAGGTCGCATGCGAGCTCGTTCGCCTCAAATCAAACGTTCCGCTGGCAATCTTCGGCGCGGGCACGGGGAACGATTTCGCGAAGTCACTCGCCGCACCAATTCACGACTATCGCGCAATGACCGCACTGATGGCATCCAAGCGGTATCGTGCGGTTGATGCCGGACGCATTGATGACGACCTGTTCCTCAATTCCGGGGGATTCGGATTTGATGCAGAAGTTGTTCGCCAGACAGAGATGCCAATGAGGTGGCGTGGCAAATCGGTCTACACCATCAAGGCGATCCAACAATTGTTTACCTATCGTGGCTTTGATGCGCGTATTTCGGCTTCCGCCAATCGTCCGAATTTGCCGCGGAACGCTTCAGATGAAGTAGACCGCACCAAAGTCATCGACGGACACTGGCTCACAATGGTGTTCGCGAACGGCTCCTGGTTTGGCAGTTCTTATCGCATCGCACCCGAAGCGTCGATTTCAGACGGCTTTCTGGACGCCGTCCTGATTTCCGATGCACCTTCGTGGCGACGCGCGGTAGTCTTTGGCCGAGCATTGCGTGCCAGGCATGTTGGTCAGCGGGAAGTCACGCTGCAGCGTAACACCCGGTGGGTCGTGGATTTTCCATCGCCTCCGGTGTATCAGGTGGACGGCGAGCTGCGTCAGGCCGCCAGTCGTTCGGTGGTGGTGGAAATAGTTCCGTCCGCTCTGCGTCTCGTCGCTCAACCAGTGCCCAGTCCCAAAGTCTCGCAGTACTGAGTATTTTTCTGGCTGTCCCCCCCGCCGCGATCCCGTCCACATTTCGGTCGCGTCAATCCTACCGGAGCAATTCCATGTTCAGTGTTTCACGCTCAGCGGTTCGCATTCTTGCCGCAACGGCCGTTTCAGCCGCTTTGATCGGCCCCTCTTCATTGATGGCGCAGGTGCAGGCCGGCGCTGGTGACCTCGCTGTGGGTTCCGTTGCGCCCGACTTCACCATCGAAGCCGCGAACGCCGCGGGCGTGTTGGCCAAGCCGTTCAAGCTGTCCGAGCACAAGGGCGAGACGGTTGTTCTCGCGTTCTTCCCGAAGGCCCGCACAAGCGGATGCACGACGCAGATGGAAGCCTATCGCGATCAGTACAAAGATCTGATGAACGGCGGCAACAAAGTTACGCCTTTCCAGCACAGTGGGATCCGAAGCTTGGAATTCACGTGACTTGAAGTCGCGGCC
>JADMIO011460627.1_pt1 | contig 48580 bp, 39 predicted proteins | sample 8958161 | NCBI WGS metagenome assembly JADMIO01 (sample SAMN16585339, study PRJNA669376) | soil metagenome | isolation source: Crop rotation soil | place: USA: Cullars Rotation, Alabama | collected 2011
GACCCCTGACCCCTGACCCCTGACCCCTGACCCCTGACCCCTGACCCCTGACCCCGATTCCTCGCGTAATGAAAATGGAGAAATGAAATGGCAGAAGCCGCTTTAAGCATCACCAAACGCCTCGCCGAGTTCAGCGCCGGCATTCAATATGACGCGCTCGCGCCTGAGGTGGTGGCGGCTGCCCGGCAATGCCTGCTCGATACGCTGGGTGTGGCGCTGGTCGGTTCAAGTGTAGAGGCGACGCACATGCTGTACAACGCCGCGATGAGCGGCATGACGGGCGGCACTGCCACTATCCTGGGCTCGACAAGGCGGGCGTCGCCGGCGATAGCAGCTGCGGTCAATGGTTACGCCGCGCACGCGCTCGATTATGACGATACTCAGCACAGGTTGAGTGGACACATGAGCGCAGCGGTGGTTCCGGCCGCGCTGGCTATCGCCGAATTGCAGCATAGCTCCGGCAAAGATCTGCTTGCTGCTTACGTCGCTGGTTTTGAAGTGGCTTGCCGCCCCGGACGTTACGGAAAATTCGCCAACCATCTTTCGCACCGGGGCGTGCATGCGACCGGCTTTCTCGGACATTTCGGAGCTGCCGCCGCCGCCGGCCGGCTGCTGGGATTGAACGTTACGCAGATGCGCCTGGCGTTCGGTATCGCCGGCGGCTTTGCCTCGGGACTCGTCAAATCGTTCGGCACCATGGGCAAGGCGCAGAATGCCTCGAATGCTGCCGGCAACGGTGTGCTGTCGGCATTGCTGGCGCAACAGGGATTCACCGGTTCGGACGAGATCTTCGACGGCAAGCGCAACATCTTTGCCATCACTGACTTCGAAGCCAACGCGGGCGAAATGCTGCAGGACCTAGGCAAGGACTACGAGATTACGCACAACACGCTCAAGGCTTATGCCTGTGCCGGCTGGCGTAACCCGATTATCGAAGCCTCCACACTGCTGGCGTCACAGCACAAGCTCAAACCCGGCGACATAGCGAACATCGATGTCTGGGCCTGTGTCGACGTCGTGACGCGGCTGCCCAACTACCCGGAACCGCGCACCGGACTCGAGAGCAAGTTCAGCGCCGAATACGTGGCGGCCGTGGCCATCATCGACGGAGCGGGCGGAGTGGCGCAATTCACTGACGAACGCGTCAAGGACGCCGCTCTGATGGATCTGACGCGCAGAACCAGGCTCGCGGCCGATGAAAAACTGGGGCCATACCAGATACGCGTTGTGATACACACCAGGGATGGACGCGAGCTGAGTCATTTCGTGCCTGCGCAGAAAGGCGATCCCAAGAACCCGTTGAGCTGGGATGAACTGCTGATCAAATTCCGCGCCAATGCCCTGTCGGTGCTGCCTCAGGCACAGGTCGAGCGCCTGGTCGAGATGCTGGGCGCGATCGAAACCGTCTCCGATGTGGCCGAGCTGCTCGCGTTGTGCCGGCCGCAGGGCCTATCATGACCGACAAGGTCGAGCAGGCGTTCACCGCCTACGTTTCGGAGCTGCAGTATGCGGGACTCAGTCTTGCGGCTATACATTGGGCCAAGCGCAACATCGTTGATTCCATCGGCTGCGCATTCGGCGCCTTTCACGAAGGCCCGGCCCGCGCCATACGCCGGCTGGCGGCTCAATTCAGCTCGGTTCGGCCGGCGAGCGTCATTGGGACGGACTTCAAGACCAGTCCCGACATGGCGGCGCTCGCCAACGGCGGGATGATACGTTACCTCGACTTCAGCGACGATTACTTCGGGGGCAACGGCGACATAGGACCGCATCCGAGCGACAACATTGCCGGCATACTCGCGGCGGTTCAAGCGGCAGGCGCGGATGGAAAAATTGCCATCCTCGGCATCGTCACCGCGTATGAGGCGTGTGGACAACTGGTCAACGTGCTCGATTTGCGTGGCGTCAAACGTACCTGGGATTATCCGGTGCTGCATTCGATCTCCACCGCGCTGGGCGCCGGGAAAGTCTTCGGACTATCGCAGCCGCAACTGCGCGATGCGCTGGCGCTCTCAGTGGTGCCCAATATCTGCATCAACCAGACGCGCAACGGCCAGCTCTCGAGCTGGAAAGGCTTTGCCGGCCCCAATGGCAGCCGCGCCGGTTTGTTCGCGGCCATGCTGGCACGCGAGGGCATGAGCGGTCCGGAAGATGTGTTCGAAGGCAGGGCCGGCCTCATGAAACACCTCAATATTCCCTTCGAGCTCGGTGCGTTCGGTGGCAACGGCGGACCATTCAAAATCGAGAGCACGTTTCACAAGTACATGCCGGTGCGCTACACGACCCAACTGCCGATCTGGACCGCGTTCGAGTTGCGCAAGGAGGTCAACCCGACCGAGATCGCCGACCTGCGCATGGATGTGCCCCGGCGCTACGCGATTTCGAAAAATGATTACCCCGAGTACTGGGATCCCAGGACCTCGGGTACCGCCGACCATAGCGTGGTCTATCTGATCGCCGCGGCGCTGGTCGATGGGGAAATCACGGAAAAAACCTTCACGCCCGCACGCTTCCGCGATCCCCAGATTCTGGCGCTGATGCAGACAATACACATGAGCGAAGATCCGCAATTCTCGGCCGAGTTTCCCCGCACTTTCAATTGCCGCTTCACTGTGACGTTGAGCTCGGGCAAAGTTGTCACCCTGCACAAGACCAATCCCAAAGGCCATCCCGCGAACCCCCTGAGCGAATCCGAGATCGAAGATAAATTTTTGCGGCAATCGGATAAAGCGGGAGTACCGCGGCCGCAGGCGCGCGAGCTGCTCGATCGCTTGTGGCAGCTCGACAAGGAACCCGCGATAGAACCGCTGTTTAAGCTGATGTATGTGCCTGATTCGCGTGAGGCGTGAAGCGTGAAGGCGTGACAACCCTTAACGAACGTCGTAGGGTGCAATAAGCGCAGCGCATTGCACCGCAAAACTTCTCATTCGTGTCAGGCGTCCCAATTTCCCGATTTAAACGGCGCGCCGCGGCTTATCCACGACTAGCAGCCGCGCCAGCTCGGCCACACTGCGCAGGTTTTCGATATTGTCGACCACGTCGATGATCTGCTGCGGACGGCCGGCAGGCAGGATCGGATCGACCAGGGTGCGGAATTTGTCTCTGATCTCTTCTGCGCTCATCGGATTCTGCGGCATGCCTTTTGAATGCAGGACGATTTCGCGTATTCGCCGCCCGTCCGTGGTTTCGATATCGACGGCTACCGCGCGATCGACCTCCGCCCACGGTCCATCTTTGTCGACCACGCATTTGACCTTGTGCGCGGTGGCGAGCAGCGCCGGATCCTTGAGATTGATGTTCGGATAGTCCCAGAAGCCATTGCCGCCGCGCACGCCGCTGCCGCCGTGATGCAGGCGCATGGCAATCGAGAATGGAAGCGAGAATTGCGCGCCCAGCACGTCGGGCGGCTCAATCATCGAGCCCAGGTGCACGAACAGGCGCGGGTTGGCGGTGCGGACGGCGACCTGTTTCACCTGGTCGGCGGTGACGGGTTCACGCGCCCGCATCTGGTCGAGCGCGTCGAACACCACGTGCATGCCATGGTTGCAGGAGTGCGGCTTGAGTGCGGTATCGGGCAGATGAAAATGTGAGCCCAAGCCCTCGGTCAGGCGCTTCAGATCGTATTCGCCGGCGAACACCTTGCAGAAGCCTTTTTCACCTTCGAGTATGGATCGGGGACCGGTGATGCCGGCATCGGCAAACAGCGCCGCGCGCACGCCGGCCGCGGTCGGGATCGCGCTGTGCGCGCGCTTGACCGAGCCGCCGCTTTTAACATATTCGACCAGGCCCGCTGAATGGCTGCCGGCAATGGCGAAGGCGTTGAGCGTCTTTTTCGGACTGAAACCCATCAGAATCGCACCCGCGGCGGCGGCGCCGAACGGACCCACGCCGACCGGAGGATGGTGGCCGCGCTGTATCAGGAACGGCGCACAGCTCCAGGCAATGCGGATCTGGATCTCATAGGCGGCGATCACCGCTGCCAGGAACTTTGCGCCATCGGCGTTCGCATACTCGCCGAGTGCGAGCGCGGCGGGCACCGCGACGCTGCCCGGATGGTTGTTGCTCCTGCGGTGGGTGCCGTCGGACTCGTTGGAGTGCGTGAACGCGCTGTTGATGAAGGCGGTGTCATCGGGTGACAGCCGGTCGCCGAAGTACGCGACGGTCGAGTGCGTGCCTGTGCGCGTTGCGGTCAGCACCTTGTAGTAGGACTGGCTCCACGGCAGCAGCGCTCCCGCTATCAGGCAGCCGATGTTGTCGAGCATGAACAGGCGCGCCTGGTCGCGTATGGCCTGCGGAATTTCAGGCAGTTTGAAGTTTGCGGTCCACGATGCGAGTGCCTGGGTTTCGTTCATGATGTTGTCTGCTTTTCGGTCAGTCGCGCATTATATTTCGGTCACGAAACCTGCTAACGTGCACGCGTAACGCCCGGTCACTGGGTGGAAACCCGCTATGGCCCTGCGCACCAATGCCTACCGACTGTTTGGGTATACTCCAGCCCGTTGTCTGATGTGTAGTACACACCGCTGCAATAGAGTAAGGCTCGTTGCATCGTATAAGCATGGAGTAAAGATCAAGTTCGCCGGGGGCAGCCCGGCGGCTGGTTACCTTTCTTGCGCCGCCAAGAAAGGTAACCCAAAGAATAACGCCCGGACACGGTGGCGCGAAGCGGGTGGTGCGGGAAGGGCGTTAAAGCAGCTGCTCCCGCAGACGGGCCTACGGCTAACGGGTCGCAGCTGCGCCCCAACGAACCGGCCCTTCGGGCTGCCCTGTGCTACTCGACATGCCGGGCGGCTGCGGAACTCGCCCTCGCAAAAAACATGCGAGGGCTCAGACAGTCCTCGCCGACTTCCCCCGCCATGTCTGCGTTGCTCGGCGGTTCGCAAGGGGACCATATTGCGCAGCTGGCCTGATGAGTGATACCGGGATTTTAATGAGATCGCACACAACCATGTTTTGTGGGAATGACCAGGGTAGTCTCGAAAAGCCAGACTCCCCGTCGGGATTGAATGTTTGAAAATGAAAAGGAAATAAATTGGACGCAACCACCGCCCGCCTAGTCGACTATGCATTGCAGACCGACTACTCAAAACTCCCGCCCGAGGCCGTGCATCAATGCAAACGCCGGATCGTCGACAGCGTGGGGTGCGCTTTAGGCGCCTTCCAGGAGCCGTTGAGCCGCATGGCGCGCGGAGTGGCGCGCCGCTACTCGGGCTCACCCGCGGCGCGCGTTTGGGGCTGCACTTGGACGACTGCTGCAGAAACGGCGACGTTCGCCAATGGCATCATGCTGCGTTATCTCGATCACACCGATGCTTATCCGGTCAAGAGCCGAGGCCATCCCAGCGATGTGATCGCACCGGTGTTGACGGTAGCCGATGCGCTGCATAGCGATGGCCGCTCGACAGTGAATGCGATCGCGCTGGCCTACGAGGTGTTCTGCAGCTTTTGCGAAACCGTGGACATCAACAAACTGGGTTGGGATCAGCCGGTCTACGCGGGTCTCGCGGCGACGCTCGCGGTCGGCAAACTGATGGGCCTGAACCGCGAACAGATGGGACATGCCGTGGCGCTCACAGTGGCGCCCAACATGGCGCTCTACCAAGCCCGCATCGGCGACCTGTCGTGCTGGAAGGGCGGGGCGGGGCCGAACGCCTGCCGCAACAGTGTGTTCGCCGCGCTGCTGGCGCGCGATGGCTTCGACGGGCCCGATCTGATTTTCGAAGGCCGGGCCGGGTTGTGGAACGCGGTCGGCAAGTTCGACTGGCAGATTCCAGTCGGCCCCGACTCGCCGCATCGCGTGACCAAAACGCACATGAAAACGTTTCCCGTGTGCTATCACGGACAGTCGACGGTATATGCAGGATTCGAGATCCGCGAACAGGTGAGTCCACAGGACATCGCCGAAATCCGTATCGATACCTACGCCCAGGCGATACGTATCATGGCCGACGACCAGTCGAAGTGGGCGCCCGACAACCGCGAGACCGCCGATCATAGCTTGCCCTATGTAATTGCGATTTCCCTGCTCGACGGGGAATTCACATCGCAGTCGCTGGCCGAGCATCGATTGACCGATCCGGCGGTCGTGTCGCTGATGAAGAAAGTCAAGGTTGTCGAAGACCCGTCGCTCTCGGCTCTGCATCCCGAAGCGGCGCCATGCCGCGTCACCGTGACATCAGTGAACGGCAAACAAGCCGCTTCGGAAGTGATGTATCCGCGCGGGCATTTCAAGAATCCGATGGAAGACGCGGAGCTCGATGCCAAGCTGCGCGACCTCTTCACTGCCTTTGGCGATACAGCGCAATGCGCGAGCGTGCTGCAGGCGCTGTGGAATATCGAGAAGTCGGCCAATGTCAGCGATATTGTCGATCTGCTGGCCGCGAGCCGTAGCGCGCCCGAGTAAGGGCGGCGCAAAAACTACATTACTGATTCCAAGCACTGGAACCATCGCAGCGTGCGATGCGGCGGATTCAGCATAATGAATGCGCGGTTCAGTACTCCATGAGAACCGCAGTGTTTCGGCATATCGACTGAAAGTTTTGACTGCGGCACCGAGCTGCAATACGGCGAGCGATCCCATTGATGCACTCAGCACATTTGAATAACGATGACACACACGCGGGAGCGCGTGCGGTCGGTGCTGGGAATTCTCCATCCATAGTCATCCTGGTCATCGATGGGTCCACTCGCTGGAATTAAGATCGTCGAGCTCGCCGGCATAGGGCCGGGACCGATGTGCGCGATGCTGCTCGCTGATCTCGGCGCGACCATATTGCGCATAGACCGGCCGCAGCCCATCGAGCAGGGAAATAAAAGGCCGCTCAAATACGATTTCCGACTGCGCAACCGCAGCTCCGTTGCGCTTGATCTGAAAAATCCTGCCGCCGTGCAGCTCGTGTTGCGCCTGATCAAAAATGCCGACGCTCTTATGGAAGGTTTCCGCCCGGGGGTGATGGAACGGCTGGGACTGGGACCGGAAATTTGCTTCGAACAGAATGCGCGGCTGGTCTACGGTCGAATGACGGGCTGGGGACAGGACGGCCCGCTGGCCAAGTCACCGGGCCACGACATCACCTATATCGCCATCACCGGCGCGCTCGATGCCATCGGACGGCACGGTCAACCACCGACGCCACCGCTCAATCTGGTCGGTGACTACGCGGGTGGAGCGCTTTATCTGGCGCTGGGACTGCTGGCGGGCATCCTCGAAGCGCGCCAGTCGGGCCGCGGCCAGGTGATCGATGCCGCCATCGTCGATGGCGCAGCGTCGCTGATGACGTCGCTTTACGGACTGCACGCGGCTGGCATGATGACGCTGGAGCGCGGCACCAATCTGACCGACTCGGGCGCTTACTTTTACGACGTCTACCAGTGCGCCGATCAGCGCTGGATCGCCATTGGTCCGATTGAAAGTAAATTCCATGCGGCGCTGCTCAAGGCGCTGGACTTGAGGCCGGAAGACCTTGGCAATCCGAAGGACAGGGCAAACTGGCCGAAAGCGAAAGCGATGCTGGCTCAGCGTTTCAACACCCGTGCGCGCGACGAATGGTGCGCGCTGCTCGAAGGCACTGACGCCTGCGTAGCGCCGGTCTTGAACATGGCAGAAGCGCCGCAGCACAAGCACATCCAGGCGCGCAAGACTTTCATAGAAGTCGGCGGTATCGTGCAGCCGGCGCCAGCACCTCGTTTCAGCCGCACGATTCCGGAACCGCCCACGCCGCCGCAGGAGATCAGACCTGAGAATACGGACGCGGCGCTGGCACCCTGGATTTCGCAGGACGAGCTTGCCACACTGCGCTCAGCGGGCGTACTGCACTGAAGCGCGCGCCAGCGCGTCCACCAATGAAAATACCTGTTACGGATATCGATTTATGACTGCAATGCAGTTTCATTTTCCGCCGGTCGAACTGCCGCCGGCGATCGAAGAACTCAGACGGGAAGTGCGCGAGTTCATCGCCGAAGAACGCCGGAGCGGCGCATTGCCCAGGCCGGCCAACGTCGGCATGCGCGTGTCTCTGGAATTCTCGCGCAAGCTCGCCCAGCGCGGATGGATAGGCATGACCTGGCCCAAGAAGTACGGCGGGCACGAGCGCAGCACTCTGGAGCGCTATGCCGTCACTGAAGAGCTGCTGGCGGCCGGTGCGCCGGTGCGCGCGCACTGGATTCCCGACCGCCAGACCGGGCCGCTGCTGCTCAAGTTCGGCACCGAGGCGCAAAAGCTCAAGTACCTGCCGGGCATAGCCAAAGGCGAGATCATTTTCGCCATAGGATTGAGCGAGCCCAATTCGGGATCGGATCTCGCCGCATTGCGCACGCGCGCCGAGCGCGTCGAGGGCGGCTGGAAAGTCAGCGGCACCAAGCTGTGGAACAGCAATTCGCACAACGCCCAGTACATACTGACGTTGTGCCGTACCGAGCCGCTCGGCGAAGACCGCCACAAGGGCATCAGCCAGTTGGTGGTCAATCTGAAAGCGCCCGGTGTGACCGTGCGTCCTATCATCAATCTTGCCGGGGAGCATGATTTCAACGAGGTCGTGCTCGATGCAGTGTTCGTTCCGGATGAAGACGTGATGGGAGAGGTCGGCAACGGCTGGAACCAGGTCAGCGCCGAGCTCGCCTACGAGCGCAGCGGCCCAGAGCGCTGGTTGAGCGCCTTTCGCCTGCTTGCGGAGCTGACTGAAGCACTGGGGAAGAATGCCTCCGTCAATGCCTGCCGCACACTGGGCCAGATACTGTCGCACCTCCTGACACTGCGTCAGATGTCGCTGTCGATTGCGGCCATGCTGGCGTCCGGCAGCGCGCCCAATCTGGAGGCCGCTATCGTCAAGGACCTGGGCACCAATTTCGAGCAGGAAATGGTGAAGGTCGCGCGCGATCTGATCAACGCCGAAGGCATAGATGTGCACGAGCGCTGGCGGCTGGTCGGTGAACTGCTCGATCATGCGCAAATGTGGTCAGTGATCTATACAGTGCGCGGCGGCGCCAAGGAGATCATGCGTGGGGTCATAGCGCGTGGCTTGGGTTTGAGATAAGCGGATCGAGATAAAGCGGTCCAAGGAAAAGCGTCCAGAGGTAAGGTTAGACATGAGTGAAAGCACCAACCTGATGACCGAGGCGGCGAGCCGCCTGTTTGCCGATCTGTGCACCAAACAGGCGCTCGATGCGGCCGAGAACGAATTTCCCGCGAAACTCTGGGCAGAGGTCGAGGCCGCGGGTTTTCCATCCATGCTGGCCGACGAAGCGCATGGCGGCAGTGGTGTGCCACCGTCCGATGCAGTCGCCGTGCTGCGCGAAGCCGGGCGCGCCAGTCTGCCATTGCCGCTCGGTGAAACCATGGTCGCGCGCTGGGTGTTGTCGCGTTGCGGCCAGCATGCCCCAGAGGGACCGCTTGCGCTCGCACTCGGAAACACGGGGAAGGCATGGGATCTGCAGGGGAAGGCTCCGGCATGGGTACTGAACGGGCATGAAGATGCCGTGCCGTGGGCGTTGGATTCCGCAGCGTGCGTGATCGTAGTGCCGCGCAGCACGGGCATTGCGGTCGCGGTGGTGGAGCCGCGCTCACTGAACGGCGAGCGGCGGCGCAATATTGCCGGTGAGCCGCGCGATCGCATCGCCGCGCACAAGCTGGCGCTGAAACAAGCGCACGAAGCAAACGGCCTCAATCTCGATGACGTCCTGCGCATGGCGGCGCTGATGCGTGCAGGCGCGATCACCGGTGCACTGAGCCATGTGCTCGAAACCTGCGTGCGTTACACGCAGGAACGCATCCAGTTCGGGCGCCCGCTGTCGAAATTCCAAGCCATACAACAACAACTGGCGGTGTTATCCGGAGCTGCTGCCGCCGGCACCGCTATCACCGAAGCCGCCGCAGCGAGCGCAGGGCGCACCGATGCGGCGTTGATGGTGGCGGCTGCACGCGCAAGGCTGGCGGATGCCATAGATACGGCGACGGGTATCGCTCATCAGGTGCATGGCGCGATAGGCTTCGCCCGCGAGTATCAATTGCATTACTACACGCGCCGGCTGTGGGCGTGGCGTGACGAGTTTGGCACCGCGGTAGAATGGCGCGAGCGCGTGGGTCGCGCATTTGTGGGCACACCGGCCGACCAGCTGTGGCCGGCGCTCGCCGCCGTTGGATCGCACTGACTGCGCGCTCCACGACACCATCGAAAGTCAATCAAGCCAGTTATTATGCGCGCCGTGCTGTGCAAACGTCATGGACCTCCGGATACGTTGGTGATCGAGGATGTGCCTGCCCTGGTGCCGGGCAAGGGACAGCTCGTGATACAGGTCAAGGCGGCCGGGGTCAACTTTCACGACACTCTGATCATTCAGGGTCTCTATCAACACAAACCCGAGCTGCCGTTTTCGCCCGGTGCCGATATGGCCGGAACCGTCAAAGCCGTCGGCGAAGGAGTGTCCGAATTCAAGATCGGCGACCGCGTGCTCGGGTTGCTGCGTTTCGGCGGATATGCGGAGGAGACTATAGTGCCGGCCGAGCGCGTCGCCCGCATTCCCGACAATGTGGATTTCGCGGAGGCCGCGGCCTTCGGTCTGCCGTATACCACCAGTTACTATGCGTTGAAGAACTGCGCGCGGCTTGCCGCCGGTGAAACGCTGCTGGTGCTGGGCGCGGCTGGAGGAATAGGCGCGGCAGCCGTGCAATTGGGCAACATCATGGGCGCGCGCGTCATCGCCTGTGCTTCGTCGCCCGACAAGCTCGAAATGAGCCGCAAGATGGGTGCCGACGAGGTGATCAATTACAAAACCGAAGACCTGCGCGAACGCGTCAGGGAATTGACCGGCGGCAAAGGCGTCAATGTGGTGTGCGATCCTGTCGGCGGCAAGGCCGCGGAAACGGCGCTGCGTTCGCTGGCCTGGCACGGCCGTCATCTCGTCATCGGCTTCGCTTCGGGCGAAATACCCAAAGTGGCGCTCAATCTCACGTTGCTCAAGGGTTGTGCGATTATCGGAGTCAGCCGCGGCAAGTTCATGGACAACGCGCCCACGCAGGCACGCGAAAACGTGGACGAGCTGATGGCATGGCTGAGCGCCGGGAAGATTAAACCTCTGTTCACCGCGCGCTACCGTCTCGATCAGGCGCGCGAGGCGTTGAACGATATGATGCAGAATAAAATCAGCGGCAAGGCGGTATTGATCGTTTGACGCCGCTCCGGCGGTCAGCGTCTTCAACGCCGTTCACTCACAGGAGATAAGCACCATGACCACCGCGAGCGAGCGCATTGCCTCATTCGCCGCCGGGTTTGACCGGTATCCGCTGACTGATGCGCAGCGCCATATTGCCTATCGCGCATTTCTCGATACTTTTTCGGTGGCCGTCGCCGGGCGCAACGAAGAGGCCACGCACATCGCCAGGCAATATCTGGACGACGTGAACGAAAAAGGTACGGCGACAATATGGATCACCGGCGAAACCATGCCGGCGGAAGCGGCGGCGCTGCTTAACGGCACGGCCGGGCACGTGCTCGATTACGACGACGTGATGCAGCCCATGCGAGGTCATCCCAGCGTTGCCATGATTCCGGCATTGGCAGCGTTGGCCCAAGTCACGGGTGCGGACGGCAGGAAGTTCAGCACCGCCTATATTGCAGGCTTCGAAGTGCTGGCCAAGATATCCAAAGTGATGGCAAACAAGCACGCCAGCCGCGGCTGGCATCCAACCGCGTCGCTCGGCATACTCGGTGCGGTGGTCGGTTGTGGCGTAATGCTTGGATTGAGCGAAAAGCAGATGCGCGACGCGATTGGCCTCGGTGTTACGTTCGCCGGTGGCACGCGTCAGAACTTTGGTACCATGGCAAAGGCATTGCAGGTGGGGCAGGCAGGGGCATCAGCCATACGCGCGGCGCGCCTGGCGCAGGCCGGTTACGATGCGCCTTTCGATGCACTCGACGGCAAATTCGGATTCATGACGCTGTTCGGGCACAACGAAGATCTGAGTGCAGCACTGGAAGGGTTAGGGCAGGGCACGCTCGAGCTCGACAGCGTAGGGCTCGATGTCAAAAAGTATCCATGTTGCTATGCGATACATCGCACCCTGGACGGCATATTCGATTTGCGTAAGGAACATACCTTGACGCTCGATGCCATCGAGCACGTCGAGATCGTCACCAACTTCAAGGGCCTGGAGCCATTGCCGTATTCCGATCCGCGTACCGAGCTCGAGGCCAAGTTCAGCATGCAGTATCCGGTCGCGGCAGCGCTCTACGACGGCCGCATGCGGCTCGCCACGTTCACCGATGAAGCGGTCAACCGGCCGGTAATACGCGCCTTCCTCCCGCAGGTAAGCACGCGTGAAGCCGATGGTCCGCTGCTGCCGCGTTGGGCTGAGATCACCATGCGCCTCAAGAACGGCAAAACGCTGAATCAGCGTGTCACCAGCTCACGCGGGGATGCGCAATGGCCGCTGAGCGATGATGAGCTGGTCGAAAAAGCCGAGGACTGCTTTTCCTATGGCGGCGTGCCATGGGCGGCGCGCAGCTTCGCCCAAAGCGTGCTGGGACTTTCGAGCAGCAGCGTAGCGAAGATACTGTCGAGCCTTAGCCTGACGCCGTTGGGGGCGCGGCCAGCCCATCACGGTCAGTGACCATAGCGAACACGGCCATCATTCCGTATTCGCGCTACGTTCCGTAGCCCCATTGGAAGTTCTGGTGGTGAGTAGCGTGGCCTTGCTTCACATAATTACTTAACCGAGGAGTTGGATATGTCCGATCAAACCAGACGTCTCACACAATTCGTATCTGGCCTCAAGTACGAAGACATCCCTGCGCGGGTGCGGACCAAGGCTCTGCACCTGATTATCGACCAGCTCGGCATACAAATCGGCTGCAGCGAAATGCCATGGGCCAAACATGTCAGAGCTGTATACAGCCGGCCCGGCGGGACTGCGGAAGCTACCGTCGTGCGTTATGGCGACCGGCTGCCGTTGGGCGCTACGGCTTTCATCAACAGCTGCTTTGGTCATTCGTTTGAATACGATGATGCGAATTCGATCAGCCATGGCCATGCGGGCGCCGAAATACTGCCGGCATTGCTGGCGGTGGCCGAGCGCGAACATGTCTCGGGTAGGGAGCTTCTGACCACCTTGGTGGGCGTCTATGAGCTGCGCGGACGCATCGGCTGGGCGCTGGTTCCGGATATGGCGGTGCTGGGCGGTCCCCAGTTTTCGACCACCTGCGGACCGTTTGCCGCGGCGGCGGGCGTGGCGCGCCTGCTCAAGATGGACGCCGACGCGCTGCATAATGCGGTGGCGATCGCCGGGTGTTTTTCCGGCGGACTCGCGCAATACGATCATGGCGGCGGCTCGGCCAAGCGCATCTTCACTGCAATCGCCACGGAGAACGGCATCAAGGCAGCGCTGATGGCACGCGAAGGCATCACCGGGCCCGAAGAGATTTTCGAAGGGCCGCACGGTCTATTGGCGATTTACTCGAGAGAGCAGAGACCGCAATTGCTCAATGCCGAACTGGGCAGCCGCTGGATCATAGAGAACACCGCTTTCAAACCTTATTGCTGCTGCGCGGTGATACACACCGCCATCGATGGCATGCGCAAACTGGTCGCCGACCATGCTCTGACCGCCGACAGTATCGCGGCAGTCGACGTCGGTTATGCCGGCGCCTCCTACAGGCACGCAGCGATCACAGATCCCAAGGATTTGCTGGGCATGCAGTTCAGCACCAGTTACTCACTGGCGCTGGCCGCGCTCGGACGCGGCAACACACCGAGGTCGTACACCGAAGCGGCGCTGAAGGATGCGGCGGTGCGGACGTTCGCTGCCAAGGTGCAGGTACACAAGGACGACGAGCTCGCCAAGTATTACGAAGGCCACCGGCCGGCGCGGGTCAAGGCACGGACCACTTCTGGCGCTGAATTCGAAACGCTGATCATGGACGCGAAGGGCACCAAGGCGCTGCCGTTCACCGACGCCGACGTGGACGAGAAGTTCAGCTCCCAGGTTGCCGATGTCGTGGGCAAGGAGCGCTGCGCCGCTCTGCTTGCAACCTTGCACGACCTGGAATCGGTCAAGGATATTGCCGAGCTGATGCCCAAATTTGTGGTCTGACCGGTGCCATTTAAAACGTACATGAGTAGTTCGGACAAACTCCGATCGCGGCGGATCGCGAATTCCGGAGTCTGTATGCGACAAGAAGCTGTCTGGAAGGAACGGTATGAATAAAGTGAAACCATTACCCATGGCATTGTCGGCTGCTTTCGCGGCTGCGGCGGCGGTGCTGCTGCCGGCAATGCATTGCGCTGCGCAAAACTTTCCGGCCAAACCGATACGGATTTCAGTCGGTGTTGCGCCGGGAGGCTCGACCGATCTGGTCGCGCGCCTGATAGGGCAGAAGCTTTCCGACCAGCTCGGGCAGCCGGTGGTGGTGGAGAACCGCGTAGGCGCCGGCGGCGCCATTTCCGCAGAGCGCACGGCCACTGCGCCGCCCGACGGTTATTCGCTGATGGCGGCATCGGCGGGCGACGCCGTCATTCCCGCCCTGCGCAAGGATCTGCCGTATGACTTTCAGCGCGACCTCGCGCCCATCGCGCGCATGGCGATTTCACCTTACCTGCTGGTCACCCACCCATCGCTGCGGGTGCGCACAGTCAAAGAATTGATCACGCTGGCCAAGGCCAATCCGGGTAAGCTCAACTTCGGATCGACCGGGGCCGGCGGCGCGTTGCTGGCCGGCGCATTGTTCAACCAGATGGCGCAGGTACAGCTCACACCGGTGCCTTTTCGCGGCGGCTCGGAGGCGATGGTGGCCAATCTCAACGGCCAGATCGAAGTCAACTATCCAACCATGCCGGTGGTGATTCCATTTCTTAAAAGCGGGAAGATTACGGTGCTGGCGACGACCACCGCCAAGCGGGTGTCTTTTGTTCCCGAGATCCCCACCGTAGCCGAATCCGGACTGCCGGGCTACGAAAAAAGCGCCTGGGTAGGACTGCTTGCGCCGGCCCGCGTACCCAAGGACATTATCGCCAAGCTTAATGGCGCAATCCGTAGCGCTCTCAACAGCGCGGACCTCAAGGATTCGTTCGCCAAGCAGTCGCTCGAACCATTGAATACGACGCCGGAAGAGTTCGCTGCCTTCCTGCACAATGAAATCGAGCAGAATATCCGCCTCATCAAGCTCACCGGAATCAAAGCCGGGGAGTGATCGACAACGCACAGTCTGTGGAGCGTACATGTTGAAGCTGATCCAAGCAGCTGCGATCGCAGTGATGGCCCTGGCGGCAGGCATGGGCGCCGCCACCGCACAGGAATTTCCGAATAAGCCTTTGCGCATCGTCACGACTGCTCCCGGCGGCGGCAGCGATGCGGCTGCGCGTCTGACGGCGCTGGGTCTCACCGGCAGGCTCGGACAGCAGGTGATCGTCGATAACCGGTCGGGCGGCGTATTTGCGGTGGAATATGTGGGCAAGGCACAACCCGATGGCTATACGCTGCTGCTCTACGCCAGCAGTATGTGGATCGCACCGTTAATGCAGCAGGTGTCTTACGACCCGATCAAAGATTTTGCGCCGGTGACGCTGGAGGCAGTTTCACCCAACATGCTGGTAGTGCCGCAGTCGCTCAACGTCAATTCCGTGACCGAGCTGATCGCGCTGGCGCGCGCCAAGCCCGGCGGTCTCAATTATGGTTCCAGCGGCACCGGCAGCTCCACGCATCTGGGCGCTGAGCTGTTCAAATCCATGGCCCACGTCAACATCGTCAGGATTTCATACAAGGCCGCAGGACCGGTGGTCAATGATCTGCTCAGCGGGCAGGTGCAGATGATGTTTGGCTCGCTCGGCACCGTCGTTCCTTTTGTCAAATCGGGACGTCTCAAGGCGCTGGGAATCACCACCATCAGCCCATCAGCGCTCGCGCCCGGCGTGCCGACCGTGGCCTCGGCCGGACTTCCGGGCTACGAGAGCGCGGCAGTCATCGCGATCTTCGCTCCGGCGAAAGTGAGTTCGACACTGGTCATGCGACTGAACAAGGAGATCATCAGCGTAATCAATCAAGCCGATCTCAAGGAAAAATTCCTTAATCTTGGAATAGAACCGATCGGCAGCTCGCCCGAAGCGCTGACGGCATCGATGAAGTCCGAAATGGTGCGGCTGGGCAAGGTTATCAAGGATGCCGGGATACGCGCGGAATAGTGGAGAGAAGGGCAAGTTCGCCGGGGGCAGCCCGGCGGCTGGTTACCTTTCTTGCTCCGCCAAGAAAGGTAACCCAAAGAATAACGCCCTGACACGGTGGCGCGGAGCGGGCGGTGCGGGAAGGGCGTTAAAGCAGCTGCTCCCGCAGACGGGCCTACGGCTAACGGGTCGCAGCTGCGCCCCGGTTCGCCGGCCCTTCGGGCTTCCCTGTGCTACTCGACATGCCGGGCGGCTGCGGAACTCGCCCTCGCGAAAAGCATGCGAGGGCTCAGACAGTCCTCGCCGACTTCCCCCGGCATGTCTGCGTTGCTCGGCGGCTCGCAAGGGGTCCATTGTCGATACGCTAGGATGGCGCGAGCTGGGAGTATTTAGATGAAGATTCAGATCGCAATGGGAATGGATTGACCATGCATGCACGTAAAATTGCATTTGCTGCAGCGGCTACCGCCTTTTTAGTCACGGGAAACTTTGCTTTACTAGCACAGGAATATCCATCGAAATCGATACGCATCGTCACCGGTGAAGCCGGTGGCAGCAATGATTACGCGGCGCGGTTGCTGGCTACGGGCGTCGTGGGTCCATTGGGGCAACCGGTTATCGTCGACAATCGGACCGGCGGCGTCATCGCGGTGGAAATCGTGTCCAAGGCACAGCCGGACGGCTACACTCTGCTGATGTTCAACAACAGCATGTGGACGGTGCCGCTGATGCAGCACATGTCCTATGATCCGGTCAAAAGCTTCACGCCCATCACGCTGGCAGTGAGCGCGCCCAACATCCTCGTGGTTACACCGTCGCTCCCGGTGAAGTCGGTACGCGACCTGATTGCCATGGCCAGGGCCAAACCGGGTGAGCTCAACTACGCTTCAGGCTCAACCGGCGGCTCTGCGCACCTGGCCGGAGAGCTGTTCAAGAACATGACCGGAACCAGCATCGTGCGGGTACCCTACAAGGGCGGAGCCGCGGCCAATATCGATTTGATTTCTGGCCAGGTGCAGATGATGTTCGCTACCGCCGGCTCCGCGATGCCACACGTGAAGACTGGAAAACTGCGCGCACTCGCCGTGACCAGCGGCGGGCCTTCGGCGCTCGCCCCCGGACTGCCACCCGTCGCCTCCGAATTGCCGGGCTACGTGTCGGTTGCGCCGTTCGCGGTTTTTGCCCCGGCAGGAACGAGGCCGGCGGTGGTGCAGCGCTTGAACAATGAGATGGTGCGCGTGCTCGAGCGCCCGGAAGTGAAGGAAAAGTTTCTCGCTCTTGGCGTGGAGGTGGTTGCCAGCACGCCTGAGCAGCTAGGGACGTTTATCAAGTCCGAGATGACGCGCCTGGGCAAGGTCATCAAGGATGCAGCCATCAAAATCGAATAGTTGAGCGAGAGCGGCGATGGGTCTCACCATAGCGGAAAAGATAATGTCGCGGCAGAACGCTGCCGGAATGCCGGTCAGGGCCGGCGACCTGATTGACGCAAGGGTCGATGGCGTGATGGCCAGGCAGTGGTCATCCGTGCATGCCCGGTATCAGAAAATGGGCTTCAAGGACGGGCCGCCCGTGGTATGGGACGCCGACAGAACCTACGTCATCCTCGAACACAACCAGCCGCCGGCGGACGAAGGACCTGCGCGCGGCAATTATGTAACCCGCAAGGACGTGGCGCGCCTGGGGTTGAAACACTTCCATGATTCCGAGCTCGGCATAGGCCAGCAGATCATGATGGACAATGGTTACGTGCGTCCAGGCGAGCTGGTGGTCGGCAATGATTCGCACACGATCGCGATCGGCGCGCTCAACGCTGCCGCCACCGGCATAGGCTATGACGAGCTTGCGTACGTGATTGCGCTCGGTGAACTGTTCTTCACGGTGCCGGAAACCATCAAAGTCACGCTGCGCGGCAGGAACCGGCCCTATCCGTTCGCCAAGGACATCGTGCTGTGGCTGGCGGGCCAGTACGGCGATGCATTCGCGCAGAGCTATGCGCTGGAATTCGACGGCCCGCTGGCGAGCGCTATGGACCTTTCGAGCCGCATGACCATCGCCGACCATGCCGTCGAAGTCGGCGCCAAGTTCGGGATCTTCCTCGCCGACGACAAAACCCACGAATTCGTACGCGCCCGCACGCAGCGGACATATGAGACCGTCGCGCCGGACTCCGACGCCGTGTATGCCAAACACATCGAAGTCGACTGCGATGCCATAGGTTTTCAGGTTGCCAAGCCGTACCGCTTCGATAATGTGGGACCGGTATCCGATGTGGCGGGCCTCAGGATAGACCAGGCCCGCATAGGCTCGTGCGCCAACGGCCGCTTCGAGGACATCGAGATCGCAGCCAGGATGCTTAAAGGCCGCAAGGTCGCTCCCGGCGTGCGCTTTTACGTCTCGCCATCGTCGATAAGTGTCTACAAGCGCTGCGCCCAGGAAGGGCTGGTCGGTACGCTGCTCGAAGCCGGGGTGCAGGTGATCAATCCCGGCTGCTCGATCTGCGACAAGCTGGTCGTGCTCAACGAGGAGGTCTGCATTTCGTCGACCACGCGCAATTATCGTGGGCGCATGGGCGGACCGTCGTGCAGCGAAGCGCAGATCTATCTGGCCGGCCCCGCCACCGTCACCGCGGCCGCTATTGCCGGCAAGATCATCGACCCCAGGGAGCTGCTCGATGCCTGACATACATCAACCCATGCGCGGCCGGGCCTGGAAATTTGGCGACTCGGTCGACACCAGCCAGCTCGCGAAGGGCGGCAGCCAGATCGCTGACGACGAGGACATGAAAGGCAACTGTCTGCGTGCGCTGCGTCCGGAGTTTTCGCAACAGGTGAAGGAGGGCGACCTGCTTGTCGCCGGCAAGAACTTCGGTTGCGGCTCCAGCCGCCAGACCGCAGTGCAGGCGCTGCAGGCCTGCGGCATACACGCAGTACTCGCCGAATCCGTCGCACGCATTTACCGGCGCAACAGCATAGCGCTGGCTTTGCCGACGTTTGCGGTTCCGGGCATCACGGAGCTGGTCAACGACGGCGACCAGCTCGAAGTCGACTACGACGCTGGCGTGGTGCGCAATGTCACCACGAACCGAGAACTGCCTATCGCGCGTTTCCCGGGCAGCGTCGAGCAGATTTACGAATTGGGCGGCATTTCCCAGGTGATCGTCAAGAAACTGGCGAGCCGTGGCATCGTGCCGGGATAGAGCAGCATTCAGGATTAGGGATTCAGGAATCAGCGCAAGGGCAGTTCCGGGAATCCTCAATGCTGAGCCATCAATTGTGCTTCGCGGACTCTCGAATGCAGGCGCGCCAGTGAATGCGGTCCTCCTCGGGAGGATAATCTCCAGCCGCTTTGTGGTACGAGCAGCGGTTGTCCCAGATCACGATGTCGCCTTTTGACCACTTGTGCCGGTATTCACCGGCCGGCTGAATCATATACGCGCGAACCTCCTCGATCAGGGCATTGCCCTCATCGGAGGTGAGGCCTTCGATGCCGACCAGCTTGGTAGGATCGAAATAAAGCGCCATGCGCCTGGTTTCCGGATGTGCGCGCAGAATCGGATGAAAAACGGTCCTGGGCCTTAGTTCTTCGTGGCTCTTTCCCGCATTGTCCCGGCGTCCCCCGGCGACATAAGCGCCCCGCACTCCGGCCAATCTTTTTCGGAGCGTATCGGGCAGCGCGTCGTAGGCCGCGTACATGCTCGCAAAGCAGGTATCTCCGCCGCGGCTTGGAATGGCAAGCGCGTACAGTTGCGTGGCTTTTGGGGGATCTGCGTCGTACGCACCATCGGTGTGAAAGCCTCCGGCACCGCGTGCATAAACCTTGAGATTGAGCTTGCCATCGCTTTTGAACTTGTTGACACCCAGCACCGTGATGTCAGGATAATCCGTATGATGGGCACCATCGTGACGGTGTGGATACAGATCTCCAAAACGCCGGCTGTACGCGCGAAATTCGTCCACGGTCAGATCCTGACCTCGCACAGTCACCACATTGAAATCGAGCCAGGCCTGATAGATTTTCCTGAAGGTCGATTCGTCCATGTTGCGCACGTCGACGTCCGTAATCTCGGCGCCGATCTGTGGCCCTAACTGGCGTATCTGCATTGTTTCAGGACCTTTCATTGTCTGGCTCGTTGAGTTGGTAGCGATACAGGGTGAGTTAGCGGAAGGTACTGCGCGATCAATTGACGGTAATGCGGGCATCCTTGATTACTTTGCCCATGACAGTCATTTCCGATTTCATCATCGCGCCGAGCTCTTTGGGCGAACTGCCGACCACCTCCGCTCCGGCGACCAGAAGCGGCTCCCTGACCTCCGGTTGGCTTAGTGCACGCACGAATTCCCCGTTCAGCTGGTCGATCAGCATGGCCGGAGTGCGGGCGGGCGCAAACACACCGAACAGCGCTCCAGCCTCATAGCCTGGGAGCCCTGACGCAGCAACCGTGGGCAGCTCAGGAAACAAAGCCGACGCCCGGGCAGTGGTCATTGCGATGGGCTTTAGTTTGCCTGACTTCAGATGCGGAGTAACGGCGGCTGCGCTGGCAAACATCAGCTGCACCTGTCCGCCTATCAAACCGATAAGAGCGGGCCCATTGCCGCGAAAAGGAATACGCACGATATCGACCTGCGCCATGGACTTGAACAGCTCGCCCGCCAGGTGCGCAGAGCCACCGACGCCACCTGCGGCATAGTTGAGCTCGCCGGGTTTGGCTTTGGCGAGGGCTATGATGTCTTTCACGGAATTTGCGGCCATCGATGGATGCACCACCAGGATATTGGGTGTATTCAATGCCGCGGTGATGGGAGCAAAATCCCTGAGCACGTGGTATGGGACCTGCTCCTGCAGAAACGGCAACAGCCACAGACTGCTGGCGGAAATGAGCAGGGTGTAACCATCAGCAGGCGCTTTGGCGACGACATCGCCCGGAATCACTCCGCTCGAACGATTATCGACCACAACCTGCTGTCCGAGGCTGCGCGTGAGCGTTTTGGCTATCAAACGTGCCGCAAAGTCACCGCTCCCACCGGCCTCGGTGGTGACCATGCGTATCGGCTTGCTTGGAAAGGTTTGAGCACCGGCCAGGCTTGCGGCGAGCATCATGAGGCTTGTGATTCCCGGTCTCAAACACCTCGGCATTTGCATCTTTTCTCCAGGGTTCAACCGGCCTGACCGTCGCCGATAGACTCGGTGCAGCCAGCGCAGCCGCAATCTCGTTTTACTTCATCGGGGGACCATGAGGTCGAACACGGTGTTCAGGTGGGCAACGTCCTCCAGCGCCCATAGCGCCGAGAGCAGCGCTTCAGTTTGATCTGAGGCCAGCACCTCGGCGGCGTAACCACGGAACTTGGCGCTGACCTCATCGCCGTTCATCGGGTTGCTGTAGTGTCCGCGCGGATAGTCGGTTTCCGCGATCTTGCGCTGTCCGTTTTTGAATTGGACTTCAATCCGGCAAGGCATGCGCTCCGGAAAGCGTTTGGTGAGTGCCCCGTCTTCCTTGACTTCGACTGTTTCAAGCAGGCGCCGTATGCGCGGATTCTTAAGACACTGCTCTGAATAGATCTTTTCACTGAACTTGCGCTCGACCAGCAGAGCGGCCACGATGTACGGCATGCTGTGATCGGCAGCTTCACGCGTGGTGGGTCGCCATTTTTCCGGCTCACGCCCTATAACCTCCCATGCGAACCAGTACGTGTAGATTGTGATTTTTTCGATGTCGTCCGGATTGTCGATCTGTTGTGCAAGCTCCAGCGCTACGGTCATGGGCGAGAGCGCATGTCCCTCGGCAGGGAAGCATTTGAGCGTAACTTCATGCAAACCGTGCGGGCGGTCCGCGGAGAACGGCAGCAGTGAAAAGTCTCCCACCAGTTTGTGCAAACCGTGATCGCCTTCAATGGGCTTCTCGGGCGCGGTCATGCCTTGTTGAGCGAGCAGCGCCGCGAATAATCCGTTGCGCGCCGCATTGCCACCGGCGCAGCCCTTCCACATGCCGAGCACGCCGTAGCGCGTGGCGTCGAGTGCGATATTGGGCACGATTCCCAGCGAAAGTGCATGCGCGATCCGGGCGCTGTCCAGTCTCAGCGCCTTCGCCGCGCCCACCGCAGCACCCGCCACCGCGTAGAACACATGGTCGATGCCGCGCGAGCGCACGCGCGCCGTTCTCCAGAGGTTGTAGTAGACGTCATACGCCAGCGCAACCGCGGTAACAAGCTCACGCCCGTCGGCACCGGTCATTTCAGCGGCAGCCAGAATCGCCGACAGCATGTCGCTGGGATGGCCGCCGCCGCCCTGGAAAGCGTCGTTGGCATCGAGGTAGCGCACCATGACACCATTGGCGAAAGCGGCTAGCTCTGGCAGCGTGCGATGATCAGTTCCCATGACGCGCGCGCCGTGGGGCAGCGAAGTGCGCAATGCAAAGTCGCGCGCAATCTTTGAAGGTTCGGCATGCATGCCGCCCAGCGCGCAGCCGAAGGCATCCACGATGCTGTGTTTGCACAGCGTTACTACCGGCGCGGGCAGGTCCGAGAATCGCGTGCATTGCGCATGTTCTGCGATGACACTGACCGTGTTGTCCATTGTGTGCTTACCTTGGAGTGGAACCCTTAATTCCGGCGCATGGAAACCATGTGCGGCACCACTGTTATCGTTTTGAAAGCGCCATGAGATTGCTGCTATAGTCGTGCGCAAACGCATGTCGACGTGAGCTCGCATCATTATAGTTGTGCCCGGACAGGCACTGCATCATCGCTTTCAGCACATGGAAAGCACCGCGCCTGTTCAACGCGACTCGCGCCGGTGGCTCGTCTTTGGAAGGAGATTCCATGTTCGTACACCGCATTGTTGCCTGGGTATCGCTCGGCACTTCAGCGCTTGCTTTTTGGTCTGCGGCGGCTGCACAGGACTACCCGCGCAAGCCGGTGCGCATAGTGGCGGCCGAGGTCGGCGGCATCATCGATTTCACGGTGCGATTAATCGCACAGGAGCTGACCGGGCCTCTGGGTCAGCCCGTGATCGTGGACAACCGCGGGACCGCGGTGACCGCTGCAATTGTCGCGAAAGCCGTGCCCGACGGACATACGCTGCTGGGATCGGGCGGCGCACTGTGGGCCGAGCCCGTCATGAAACATGAGGCGTACGATCCGCTGCAGTATTTTGCGCCCATCACCATTGCGACGCGTTCGCCGAATGTCGTCGTGGTTCACCCATCGCTCCCGGTCAACTCAATCAAAGATCTGATCGCGACGGCCAAGGCCAAGCCAGGCGTGCTCAATTACGGATCAAGCACTGCTGGAACCTCGTCGCATCTCGCAGCCGAATTGTTCAAGAACATGGCCGGCGTAGACATTGTGCGCGTCGGTTACAAAGGCACCGGTGCCGCATTGAATGCGCTGATCGGAGGCGAAGTGCAGGTGATGTTTTCCAATGCCGGCGCCGAGCCCCACCGCAGGTCAGGAAAAATCAAGGGGCTGGCGGTGACCAGTGCAGAACCTTCGGCGCTGTTTCCCGGATTGCCCAGCGTCGCCGCGACTGTGCCGGGTTACGAATCGGTGTCCATCATTGCTATCTTCGCACCGGTAAAAACGCCCGCCGGCATCATAAGCCGGCTCAATCAGGAAATGGTTCGCATCCTGCAGCGATCCGATGTCAAAGAAAAGTTTCTCAATACCGGCGCCGAAGCCGTGGGCAGTTCCTCGGTTCAGCTGGCGAACGCGGTCAAATCCGAGTCTGCGCGCCTGGCCAAGCTGATCAAGGACGCCAACATTCGCGCCGAATAGAGAGAGATTTTGCGAGCAGCTTTCATGAACAAGCGCGTTGCATGGCCGCTGGCCGTGCTGGCGGGTGCGTGCGCCTGGTGTAATGCATGGCCGCAGAATTTCCCAACCAAGCCGGTGCGCATCATCACCTCTGAAGCCGGCGGAGGCCTGGACCTGGCGGCGCGCCTGGTCGCCGGCGGGGTGTCAGCCTCGCTGCACCAACCCGTGGTGGTCGATAACAGAAACGGTCTGATTGCCATTGAAAACGCTGCCAAAGCGCTGCCCGATGGCTACACCTTGCTGTTCAACGGCAGCGTGATCTGGCTCACACCCATGCTGCGGGCCAACGCGCCCTGGGACGCGATCAAGGATTTCGCCCCCGTGACGCTTGCCGCAACTTCCCCTAACGTGCTGGTGGTGCATCCGTCTGTCGCTGTGGGATCGGTAAAGGAGCTGATTACGCTGGCCCAGTCCAAGCCTGGCACGCTCAATTACGCTTCGTCCCAGATTGGCGGCTCAACGCATATCGCAGCCGAGCTGTTTAAATCCATGGCAAAAGTGAATTTGGTTCGTGTGCCCTATCGTGGCAACGGCCCGGCGCTGAATGCAATGATAGGAGGACAGACACAGGTCATGTTTCCCAACGCGGGAGCTGCGCTGCCGCATATCCACTCCGGAAAGCTAAAGGCGTTGGGCGTAACCTCGGCGAAGCCGTCCGCACTGGTACCCGATCTGCCGCCGATAGCGGCCTCCGGACTTTCGGGATACGAGTCGGTTTCGATCTACGGCGTATTCGCCCCTGCGAAGACTCCCGCTGCAGTGATTGACCTGCTCAACCGCGAATTGAACGCGACGTTAAATGCGCCTGACGTACGCAGGAAATTTTTCGATTCCGGTGCTGAAGTTGCCGCCGGCCGGCCGTCGGATCTCGGCTCTCTGATGCGCACGGACATGCAGCGCATGAGCAAGTTGATCAAAGAAGCAGGAATACGCGACGAGTGATCTCGGCTTTATGGGTACTTTTTACCACCCATTACGCAGGGTTCAGTTGTCGGCAATCTAGGAGCAATGCCATGCTGCTATCGAAATCGCATGTTGCAATTTGGACAATCGTCGGCTGCACGGGCTGTCTGCACGACGCGTGCGCGCAAGGCTATCCGACCAAGCCGATCCGTATCGTCTCGGGCTCGGCCGGCGGCGGCCAGGATTTCGCCACGCGCATGATCGCGCAGGGTATCTCCGCTCCGCTCGGTCAGCAGGTGGTGGTCGATAATCGCAGCCGCGAAGATCCGGGCGAAGTCGCCGCGAAAGGGCGGCCGGATGGTTATACGCTGCTGGTCGCGGGCAGCGCGCACTGGCTGCAGCCGTTTATGCGAGAACGGGTGCCTTATGATCCGGTCAGGGATTTTGCGCCGATTACGCTCGCAGCCAAACTGCCGAACGTGCTCGTAGTTCACCCGTCCGTGCCAGCCGCATCGACCAGGGAATTGATCGCACTGGCCAAGGCCAAACCGGGCGTGCTCAATTACGCGTCCGGTTCTGCAGGCTCATCGAACCATCTGGCCACCGAATTGTTTCGCAGCATGGCCGGCATCAGTATTGTGCGCGTGCCCTATGGCGGCACGGGTCCCGGCCTCAACGCGCTGCTGGGCGGCGAAGTGCAGATGATGTTTCCGAATGCGGTGGCGGCGGCGCCCCAGGTGAAGGCGGGCAAACTGCGGGCGCTCGGTGTCACCGGCGCCGAACAGTCTGCGCTGTTACCAGGGCTGCCGACTGTGGCGGCGACGCTGCCGGGATACGAATCGGTGGCGACCATCGCGGTGTTCTCGCTGGCGCACACACCGCAGCCGATTGTTGCCCGGCTGAATCAGGAAATGGTGCGCGTGTTGACCAGGCCCGACATCAAGGAGAAATTCGCCAATCTCGGCGCCGACGTGGTCGCGAGCTCGCCCGAGCAGCTGGCTGCGGCCATCCAATCCGAAATGACCCGGCTCGGCAAACTGATCAAGGATGCGGGCATCAAGGAAGAGTAGGGTTCCTTCCGCCTCTCGCGTAACTTCGATGGGGGCGCCTGATCAGAGTGCCGTACTAATGCGGGTCAAGGCACACTGAACCACGATCCAATATTCGCGTTTTAGCGCATCTTGGGGTACTCTCAAATCGCTGCGATTCGCTAGCGTAGTATCAAGGGTTTGCGCATGATCAAGAATATGGGTGTCAGTGACATTTATCCAACGCCAGTGTGGGTGGTTGACCTCGAAGATGACTATGCGCAGAAAACCAATGCCTACCTGCTGCAGGAAATCAACAAGATTCTGATTCCGCGCCCCGGACTGCCGGCGAACGTCAACCGCCAGACCGATCCGACCATGCATCGTCTTCCGCAATTCGCCGAGATTGTGAAAATGGTCGAGAAAGTCGCGGATGGCGCGGCGGACTTCCTGCAGGTGAAACCGCGCGACCTGGTGGTCACGGGCTGCTGGGCGAACGTAAATCCGCCGGGCGGATTCAACCCATTGCACCATCATCCCAACAATTTTCTGTCGGCGGTCTATTATGTCCAGACGCCCGGCGCTGAAGATCAACTCATATTCGAGGATCCACGACCGCAGGCCGCCATGATCATGCCGCCGGTTTTACAATTCAATCTGTATAACGGCAACAAGCTCACTTTCAAAGTCAGCCCCGGTCGACTGGTCATGTTTCCTGCCTGGCTCAAGCATCGCGTGCCGACCAACAACAGCAACGGCGACCGTATCAGCATCGCCTTCAATCTGATGTTCCGGAATTATTTTGAGGATTCGAGCCCCGCCTTATGGGAAGGAACCGTGACGCTCAATCCTGGTGCAGGCTCGACTGGTTGAGCACTCGGATCGGGTCAGCGACCCGGGGGCTCGCGCGCCGACGGCGACATCATCGATCATCACGGTGTCTCTTCGCAGCAGGAGTGGATCGCGCGAAGCATGCCCCTAGTCTGCAGGCGACATATGGCAAATATGGGCGTTCCACCGATTGACATTCCACATCAATGGTTTAAGCTTATTAGGATATAACCTTAAGTACAAATACGTGGAAATTGCGATCCCATTCCAGCACCTGGATTTGAGGCCTGCCATCGCGTGAATTCCAATGTCCAGTCAGCTTGAGCGGAGCATCACGCAATTCACCGATTGGCGCACCAAACTGGTCGCTTCGATCGACGAGTTCAAATCGTGGATGGATACCTATGGTCAAGCCGACATCGAGCAGACCTTGCGTATTTACGATCTGGTGGAGGGGCTGCGCAATGACCGCATCAGGCTCGCTCTTCTGGGTGACTCCGCCGAACGCAAGATCGGCCTGATCAACGCTCTGCTGTTTGCGGACAGGCCCGGCGGCCTGCTTCCGTCGGGGCCGGGCTGCGAAAATCTGTGTCCCATCGAGATATATCACGATCCCTCCGAATCGCCCTATGTGCGCGTTCTGCCCATGGAAACGCGCAAGGAACAGGCGGGCATCGCGGCACTGCGCCGCAACCCGATCGAATGGATCACGATTCGACTGAATCCGGATTCGCCTGAGTCGGTTGCCGAAGCCATGCACAGCCTCATCGAGACCCGCACGGTAAGCGTTGAGGAGGCGACATGGCTCAATCTGACCAGGGTCGAGCGCACCGGACAGGAGGTGACGATACCGGCCTGGCGCTACGCGCTGATCAACATGCCGCATCCGATGCTCAGAAGCGGACTGATAGTGCTCTACACGCCAAGCCTTCGCATGCTGTCGGTCGAACCTGAAGTCGCGCTGCGCATAGGGTCCAACGCCCAGTCGCTGCTGATGGTGCTGGGCCAGGAACTGACGCCAAGTGAGCGCGATTTCTGGAAGCAATACCTGCAGAGCTCGCAGGCGCACAAGTTCGTGGTGCTTGACAGCGATGCCGGCGCGGAAAGTGCGGCCACCGCGCGGGTGGCGCAAATGCTGGAAATTCCTGACGCCCAGATTTTTCTGCTGCCAATGGAACGGGCGGTCGGCGCGCGTCTCGGCCAACAGGTCGCGGAGCCTGAAACTGCGCACGGCATGGAACAAATCGAACAACTGCTCGCGGATGAAGTCGTGCCCGACCGGCAAGCGTACCTGCTCACCTCGGTGTCCAAGGAAATCGGGCCCGACATTCAATCCGCGCGCCAGGCAGTGGCCGCGCGTTTCATCGCCGCGATCAGGGAAATGCTGGATCTGACGTCGAGCTCGGGCAAAAATCGCGACAAGGCATTCCAATTGCTGGACGAACTGGAGAGCGAGCGTAAGAACTATACGAAGGCCGTCGAAACGTTCAACGTGACTTACCACGATCTGATGGCCAAGGGCCAGGAGCTGCTGGCCACTCTGCACGACGATCGCATCGAAGCCATACTCAGCCACGACCGCGAGTTTATTCAGGGTGCGTGGACCACCACCGGCATGTGGAAAAGCATGCAGGGGCTGTTCGGCTATTTCACGCTGCAGGTCGAAAAAATCCTGAATTATGCAGTCGAGCTCAGGCGCGCAGTGGAAGGTATTTACCAGAACTTCCACGAAAATTTTGGCCTGGTAAAGGTATCGCCGCCTCCATTTACCCTGGATAAGTATCTGCAGGCCATGCAGGCGCTCGAAGTCAATGCGCGCAACTTCTGCCACGATCCGATCAATATCGCCAAATACAAAGACTTCCTGCTTAAAAACTTCTATGACGGGCTGGTCACCGAGGCGCGCCAGCAGTTTGAGCTGACACGGCTGGACACCGAGCACTGGGTGCGCGGCGCCCTGGTGCCGCTCAACGACCAGATTATGGAAAAGCAGACGCTGATGCTGAGCCGCGTCGAAAGCCTGCGCAGCCTCAAAGATCATCAGACATCGGTGGAGCAGCGGTTCAAAGAACTTGATCAGCAGCGCAATTCATTGAAGAAGCAGGGCGACCAGCTCGATCAATTGCGCTTTGATCTCGACCTGCCAGTGCCGTGGGCGCCGGTCAAGCGGCGCGCGGCGAAAACCGATGCTGCGGACGCAACGTCGACTCGGGTTTGAACGCTGGGGACTAGGGGCTCGGGTCTAGGGGCTAGGGAAGTTCGTGTTGGCAACGACCGTACCCACCCTGTCTCGCACGCCTGCCAAGCTTGGCGGTTATCATCTTGAACAGTGACGGCACCGCTTCGATAATCCCTAGCCCCTAGCCCCCGATCCACCCCGGTATTTCACGTACGCTTCCCAGACGGTCAAAGCTGCTCAAGGCATCGAACAGTTGCCGTGGATTAACGGGCAGGTTTCCGAGCTTCACGCAGTCTTCGAATTTCGTCCATAGCTCTTCGCGCTGCAGCGGCAGGTCGGGGCCGCCGCGCACTTCCTTGATGGGACCGCTGTCGAAGCGCTCTCCGCTGTTGGTTTTTATGCTGACCTGGTCATACAAGGCATAGCCGGGTGTCGTGGGATTGTCCCTGAGCTCCGGGACCATGGTGACTTTCTGCATCAGGGCCTGGACATCGGGACGGCGCACGAAATCTTCCTTGAGCTCGTTCAGTCCGGCGCGCCGCGCAATCAAGGCCGACGCCATTGCGAATTGCATGCTGAATTTGGCCTCGAGGCCGGTTTGCGGCGCGTGATTGCGCAGTAGTGTGATGATGCGCGGACTGACCGATACGGTAACGGAGCTGACATCGTTGGGCGCTATCGGACTGCGAGCGAGCAGGTCCAGAATGCCGTCGAGAGCGCGATGGGTTCCGAAGCAAAGCGGATATTTCTTGATGGTGAGGCCTACGCTCAGCAGTTTCCACACCGATCCGGTTTCCAGCGGCGATTCGAGATCGACCCGGCCCTGCAGCGATACGGCATGCACGAAGCCCGGTGCATGCTCCAGCGCGTCGGGCGAGGCACTATATCCGGCTTTGGCCAGCCGTGCCGCAGCGACGCCGGCGTGGGCGGCGCGCCCGACGTGAAACGGTTTGGTCATGGTGCCGAAATTGGATGACAGACCGCAGGCCTGCGATGCACCCAGCGCAATAGCGGTGGTCGCCTGTTCGGGGCTCAGGCGATGCAATGATGCGCACGCCGCGGCTGCACCTATGGCGCCGAATATGCCGGCAGGGTGCCAGCCTTTGTTGTGGTGGTAATCGGGATCACGGCGCACGACTTCGACACAAGTCTCATAGCCGGCTGCGTAAGCGGTCATGATTTGCTCGCCGTTGGCGCCCAGAACTTCGGCTTCAGCCAGCAGGGCAGGGACCATAACTGCGCTCGGATGCTCGCCGCGCTGGGACACGTCGTCGAGATCGAGTGCATGCGCGGCCGTGCTGTTGATCCAGGCTGCGTCCAGCGCGGAGGCGCGACCCGAGCCGAATAGCACGCTGGCCTCGCCGCCGCGGGGGTCGAGCATATTTTTGAGCAGCTGCGGTGCGGGCTCATTCGCGCCCGCAATCAATACGCCAAGACAGTCGGTGATGCCCGCCCGCAACACCGGCAGGGCCTGGCTTGGAATCTGGTCGTAGCGCAAAGCGGAAACGAACTTGCCCAATTCCGCAGTCAGTGCGACAGGCATGGGGGGTCCCGAACGATGAATGATCTACACTCAATCTTACCCGTGCTGGTTGCGGGATGCACCGACGCCCGCTGCCGCCACAAAAAATCTTCCGCGCCATGGAATCAGTGCTTGCGTTCAGGCAATGGGAGTGTAGAGTAGGCCCGCCTGCGGCGAGGGCCTGCTGGACGCCGCTTAACAGAGTCAGAGGATGAATGCATGAACGAGAGCCTGGAGCTCGCGCGCTTCGCGAGCGAGCTGCGTTATGAAAAGCTGCCGCGCGAAGTCGTGGCCAAAGCGAAAGATCTGATACTCGATCAGATCGGCATCATGATGGGCGTTTCCACCATGCCATGGAGCCGGATTATTTTCGACTATGTGAAAGATTGGGGCGATTCCAAGCCGGAGGCGACCGTCGCGCATTATGGCTACAAGACCAAGGCGGAAAATGCAGTGTTTGCCAATGCCAGCTTTGGTCACGGCTTCGAGATCGACGATTTGTATGTTCGCGGCTCGTCGCACCCCGGTTGCGTCACCGTGCCGTCGGCACTGGCCATGGCGGAGCGCGAGGGCGCCAGCGGCAAAGACGTGATACTGGCCGTGGTGGCCGGCTATGAGGTGACGGGGCGTATCAATACCACCATAACGCCGTCGAGTCAGCTGCGCGGCTTCCACTCCGCCACTTCGGTGTCCGGAACCTTCGGCGCCGCTGCCGCGGCCGGGCGTATCCTTGGATTCGATACGGATCTAATGCTGAACGCGATTGCGATTGCCGGCAGCCATAGCGCCGGTGTCACTGAATATGACCAGGGCGGCGGCAGCGTCAAGCGCATGCATGCCGGCATGGCTGCGCACGGCGGCGTGCGCTCGGCTCTGCTGGCCCAAAAAGGGTTGACCGGCCCCGGGACCATCATCGAGGGCAAGCACGGTTTCTGCCATTCCTTCGCCGATGAGTATGATCTGTCGCACATCACCGACAAGCTGGGCACGGAATATCCCGTCGTAATGGGCTCGGGATTCAAGGCCTATTGCGCCTGCGCCGGTATGCATTCGGGCATAGATGCGCTGCGCGAGCTCAAGGCCCGCTACACATTCAGGGCCGACGACGTTGCCGAAATCGTCATGGGGACCAACCGGCGCTCCATTCATCATGTGGAAGCCAAGCCGGTCGATATCACCAGCGCTCAGTTCAGCGCCGCATTCGGCCTGGCCCTGACCATGATCCGGGGCAGCAACGGCTTCAAAGATTACACCGACGAAACCGTGCACGACAGGAACATCCTCAAGCTTGCCGACAAGATCAAAATGGAAGTCGACAGGGAATGCGACAGCGAATATCCGAAAACGCGTGCGGCGCGCGTCACCGTGACGCTGAAAAATGGCGAAAAGCTCGCGACCAAAGTCGATTACTGCAAGGGCACGCCGCAAAATCCCATGACACGTGACGAGTTCGAAGGTAAGTTCCGCGGCCTGGCCGCGAGCGTGGCAGACCGAGAGCGCATCGATCAGATCCTCAAGACCGTATATGCACTCGACGAACAGAAAGACGTGTCCGCGCTTATCAAGCTGATGTCCAGTCCGGCACGTTAGCAGCGGAATCCGACGAGCAATTCCCGACCCGGGGTACGCGGATACCGCGTACGTTCATGGCCGCAGGCTGATTGCGCGTGTCGCGGGCTGATGCACCTCGGTGCAAAGCACGATATGCTCCGTCTGCGCAAATTCCCAGTGCGCAGAACCCTGAAACCGCGTTCGCGCAATGCGGTCAATAGCATGGAGAGTGGAATGAACAAATTTTCGATCGCGGCGTCGCTTGCCGCGCTTGTGATGTGCAGCTCCGCCTGGTGCCAGCCTTATCCGACACATCCGGTTCGCATCGTAGTCGGCTTCGGCAGTGGCGGTCCTGATACGACGGCGCGCCTCATCGGCCAGCAACTGGCAACCCAGACCGGTCAGTCGTTCATTGTGGACAATCGTCCGGGCGCCAGCGGCAACATCGGCGCCAACATCGTGGCCAAAGCCGCGCCTGATGGCTACACGCTGCTGGTCGCGTCGGCGACCTTGGCCAACAACGCCGCGATCTACAAAAACCTGCCGTTCGATGTGCTCAAGGACCTGGCGCCGATCTCGCAGATCGCCAGAACCGAAGCCTACATAATGCTGGTCAACCCCTCGCTGCCGCTACACAACGTCAAGGAGCTGATAGCGCTCGCGCGCCGTCCCGACAGCAAGGTCTCCTACGGTTCGAACGGCGTGGGCTCGGGCGGCCATCTGATCGGCGCGCTGTTCAATGCGCGCGCCAAGACCAATATGGTGCACGTTCCGTATAAGGGAGCGGGAGACACCACCACTGCCTTGATGTCCGGGGAGATCCAGATGATGTTCGGCACGCCGCCGCTCAGCCTGCCGCTGATCAAGTCCGGCAAGGTGCGGGCTCTTGCATATGACGATGACAAGCGTGCGTCCTTTCTGCCCGACGTACCCACACTGTCTGAAGAAGGCATTGCACCATCCGAACTGGGCTCCTGGCATGGCTTGTTCGGCCCGGCGAAATTACCGCCCGCTATCCTGGGCAAGCTCGAAGCCGAAGTGCGCAAGGCAGTGGCGCTGCCCGAAGTGCGCGACCGCATCCAGAAGCTCGGTCTCATTCCGGTCGGCAGCAGCGCCGCTGAATTCAAGCCGATCGTGGCCAGATCCGTAAAGGCCGCCAGCGAAGCAGTGCAAGCCGCGGGAATAAAGAGCGAATGAAATAGTGCGCGGTAGCAGGCGGGCGGATGCATCGGATGAGACAAAAGCCGGTTGTACACTTATCGGCATTCGACTATGGAGTGATCATGCTTAAAAGGCTGTTGGCAGCTTGTTTGGCGACGATCGCTCCGTGCAACACAGGCTTGGCCCAAACTTATCCGACACACCCCGTGCGTCTGATCGTCGGTTTCGGTTCGGGTGGCCCGGATGCCGCCGCGCGCGTGATGGCGCAGGCGCTCTCGGTGCAGACCGGCCAGCAGTTCGTGGTGGACAATCGCCCGGGCGCGAGCGGCATCATAGGCGCCGACCTGGTGGCGAAGGCGCCGGCGGACGGCTACACGCTGCTGGCGGCGTCGGGCACGATTGCGCTGCTGCCGACGCTGTACAAAAAATTGCCGTTCGACTTGTTGCGCGATCTGGTGCCGGTGACGCAGGTAGGCGGATCGGACGGTTTCGTGCTGGTGGCGTCGCCGTCTTTGCCGGCGCGCAATGTGCAGGAACTGGTGGCGCTGGCGCGTGCCCCCAACAGCAAGCTTACGTTCGGCTCCAACGGCGCCGGTACTATCGGCCATTTGGTCGGTGCCGCGTTCAATGCCGCCGCCAAAGGCCACATGGTGCACGTGCCGTACAAGAGTGCAGCGGCAACCCTGAATGGTTTGCTGGGCGGTGAGATCCAGATCGCATTCGCCACGCCGGCGCTGTCGGTGCCTCTGGTCAAAGCCGGCAAGCTGCGCGCGCTCGCCTATGAATTCCCGACTCGACTGTCCGCGCTTCCGGATGTGCCGACCCTCGCTGAAGCGGGTGGTCCCGCCACTGGCATACAGGCCGGCGGTCAGTTCCTGTTTGCGCCGGCCAAAGTTCCATCCGCGCTTTTTGCCCGTATCGAAGCCGAAGCGCGCAAGGCGGTGGCATCACCCGAAACCCGCGACCGCCTGCTCAGCCTTGGTCTGACGCCGATTGGAAGCTCGTCGGCGGATTGCAAACAGGTGTTCGCCGGCCTGGTAAAGCGTTATGGCGAAGCTGCGCGGGCCGCGGGGATTGAGGCTGAATGAAGCAGCTTTCAGCTATCAGCAGTCAGCTTTCAGCAAAGCAGCATGGTCGAAAGAATGAACCAGTCATTCTTAGCATAGATCTATAGCTGACCGCTGACCGCTGACCGCTGACCGCTATGCTAGACTCTCGTCCCCATTTATTCGGAACTGGATTGTGAGACTACTGACTCTGGCTGCTTACTCGGCCTTGCTGTGTTCCGGTTTCGCACTGGGCCAAAACTACCCGACGCATCCGGTGCGCATCGTGGTCGGCTTCGGAACGGGAGGTCCTGACACTACGGCGCGCATACTGGCGGCACAGTTGAGCACGCAGCTGGGACAATCGTTTATCGTCGACAATCGGCCCGGAGCCAGCGGCACGATAGGTGCAGACGTTGTCGCAAAAGCAGCGCCCGATGGCTACACGCTTCTGATTGCCCCGAATTCATTTGCCAGCACGCCCAGCATCTACAAACAATTGCCGTTCGATATCCTCAAGGATTTCACGCCGATTTCCCACACCTCGACTTCGGAAGCGGCGTTTCTGGTGGTGCATCCGTCACTGCCGGTGCATACCGTCAAGGAGCTCATCGCCTATGCCAAACAGCCGCAGAACAAGGTTGCCTACGCATCGCCGGGCATAGGCTCCGGCCTGCATCTGCGCAGCGCGCTGTTTGCCGCCAAAACAGGCGCCACTTCTATGGTGCATGTTCCTTACAAAGGGGCGGGCCCGGCAATAACAGGGCTGCTGGCCGGCGAAGTCCAGATGATGTTCGTAACCACCACCGTGGCGCTGCCGCACATCAGAAGCGGCAAGCTGCGTCCGCTGGCCTACGATTGGACGACGCGCGCCGAATTCATGCCTGACGTTCCAACCATGTCGGAAGCGGGGGCGCCGCCCAGTTCGATCGGGTCCGGCTGGCACGGGCTGTTCGCACCCGCCAAAACGCCGGCGGCCATTGTTTCCAGGCTGGAATCGGAAGTACGTAAAGCGGTGCAGGTGCCGGAAGTGCGGGAGCGCTTCATCAAGCTGGGACTGATGCCGGTGGGCAGCACGTCGGCCGAGTTTCGCGTGCTGGTGGTCAACACCCTAAAGGGTATGGCCGAAGCTGCAAAGATCGCGAATATCGTTCCCGAGTAAGCGGAGCCGGGTCAGCTTTCGGCGGCAGCGCGCTTGCCCGGTTTCTTGTTGTCGGTGACGGCAAAGGCTTTGCTCAGTTCGCCCGCGAGCCCCATCAGTCCCGGAACGAGCTCGCTGCGCAGCCGCGCTTCATCAAGCAGGCGGTTAGACATGCCGATACTGATGGCGTAAGTTTGCTCGGCAATGCGCACGGGAGTGGCGATGGCGGTCACGCCCGGCAGCCAGTCCACTTTGCAGTAGCCATGCTCGTGCACGTGCTCGACCGCTTCGCGTATCTCCTGCCCGAGTGTTTTCCAGCGGTCGCGGTGGCGTTTGCGGAAATCCACCATCATCGCTTCACGCTCCTTGGGCGACAGGGTGGCCAGATAAGCCCGTCCCAGCGATGTCATTTCGGTGGGAGTCCTGTGGCCGGTCTTGACGCGCCGCGCGAGGCCCACATCGCGCCGCCGCACGGCGTGCAGGTACACCATTTCTTCACCGTCGGCGACGGCAATGCTGACGTTGACGCGCAGCCGATCCGACACCTGCTTCATCAGCGGCACGGCGACCTGCAGTATTTCGGAGCCGGAAATGAATGCTTCGGCCAGCCCGAGCACGGGAGCTCCCAGCCTGTAGCCGTTCGCGGCGCGGTCATATTCGAGGAAACGGCAGGCCACCAGCGTCTGGGTGAGGCGGCTGACGGTGGAGCGGGGAAGGCCGGTGCGTTCCGCGATCTCACCGTTGCCGCGCAGGGTCGCACCGGGACGAAATACGCGCAAAATGCTCAGGCCCCGCTCGAGCGAACGGTTGCGGCGCGAAGCACCGGGCCGCGCGGCGCTGCGCCCCCGTTTGCCGGCTGGCGCCGACGCTGCAGGTTTGGCCGATGCGCGCTGCATCCCGGTGGTTTCCATTCCGTTGGCGATCGCGTCCACGTTATGAGTCTTTACCTGTAGTCTTGCTTGACGGGAAGACGGCGGTTGTCTTGTCGCGCACAGCCTTGATGCCGGCCTGCGCATCTTCCGAGAAGAAAGCCATCTTTTCCAGCGCCAGCGAATAATCGAAAGCAGCCAGTCCGCCGAGTCGCAGCCACTGATTGATCGAACGTTTGGTCATGGCGAGCGCATAGCGTGAACCGTCAGCGAAGCGCCGTGCCAGTGCCATGGCTTCGGGCACCACCTGCGCGCGCGGCACCACCTTGCTGACCAGCCCGATGCGCTCGGCTTCCTTGCCATCGATCAAATCCGCGGTCAGCAGATAATACTTGGTCTTGGCCATCCCGCATAGCAGCGGCCATATCATGGCCGCGTGGTCGCCGGCCACGACGCCGAGCTTGGTATGGCCGTCGCCGATCTTGGCATCTTCGGCCATGATGGAGATGTCGGCGATCAGGGCCACCGCCACGCCGGCGCCCACCGCCACGCCGTTGATAGCGGAAATGATGACTTTGTCGCAATTCACCATGTTGTAGACCAGATCGCGCGGCTCCCAGGTCACGGTTTCCTTGAATCGCTCTTCGCTGCCCAGGGACATACGATGCTCGAGCATGGCCAGGTCGCCGCCCGCCGAAAAGGCCTTTTCGCCGGCGCCCGTGACAACGATTACGCGTACGGCGGGATCACGATCCAGATCGCGCCAGATTTCGGCAAGCTCGCCGTGCAGCCGGTGGTTGACTGCGTTGTAAACCTCGGGGCGGTTGATCGTGACCTTGGCCACGCCGTTGTCGATTTCGACCAGTAGATGCTTATATTTGCTGTAGTCCATGTTGTCTCCGCTTAGCCCGCTCGGGCGCATTCGTCAAATCGGATGGTGGCCGGTGCTTATTTGGTGGGTTTGGGCTTTTCGCCGGAATAGTCGTACCAGCCGGCGCCGGTCTTGCGCCCCAGCATGCCGGCCTTGACCCGCGCGGTGAGGCTCTGCGGCGGGGCGAAGCGCTCGCCATAGGCATCGCGCAAGGACAGCGCATTGTTGAGGCCCACGTCCAGCCCGTTGTAATCGTTGAGCTCCAGCGGGCCCATCGGGTGGTTGAAACCGAGACGCATCGCGCGATCGATGTCCTCCATCGAAGCCACGCCTTCCTCGTACATGCGTATGCATTCCAGGCGCAGCGCCATGGCCGCCCGTGTGGTGATGAAGCCCACGGTGTCACGCTTGCACACGGCAGCTTCCTTTCCCAGTTTTTTCGTAAGCTCCAGCGCGACGTTGAGCGTGCGCTCGGAAGTCTTGAGGCCGCAGATGATTTCGACCAGCTTCATCAGAACCGCCGGATTGAAGAAGTGCGTGCCGATTACGTTCTCAGGATGCGGTACCGCGGACGCAATGGCGGTGATGCTGAGCTGAGAAGTGTTGGTGGCCAGCACGGTATCGGGCTTCGCCGCTTCAGCAATCTGCTTGAAAACGCTTTGCTTGAGCTCGATCTTCTCCGGCACTACCTCGATCACAATATCCACGTCGCCGACCGCGTCCTTGATCGACGTACCCGGCTTGATGCGCGCCAGCACCTGGTCGGAAGCCTCCTGTGTCATCTTTTGCGATTTCACGAAGCGCGCGAGGCTGCCCTTGATGGTGTCCATGCCGCGCTGCACGAACTGCTGCTCGGTGTCGACCATCGCCACGTTCAATCCCGCCATGGCGCAGCTTTGTGCAATGCCGTTGCCCATGGTTCCGGCGCCGATCACCGCCACGGATTTGAGCTCGCTCATTTGACTTCTCCTTTTGTTTCGAAATTCATGGTTCGCGTTTCACCGGGAAAACAGCTTCATCGCCTCGCTGATGTTGCTGCAACGCTCGAGATCCCACAGGCCGCGCAGTGCCGCTGTGCACTGGTCGATGCTGCCGTAGCCCTCAAAGCAGTCACGGAATTTCTGTTCGATGTCCGCGTCGTCCAGCGGGTTACTGATATGTCCTTTCGGATTGCGTACTTCGTTGACAAACTGTTCGCCGTTCTTCAGCCGTATCTTGAGACGGCAGGGCACTTCGCGCGGATAACATGCGGTCAGTGCGGGGTCCTCGCGCACGGTGATTTTCTGCATCAGCTCCAAAACCGCGGGATCGAACAGACGTTTTTCCAGGAATGATTGGGCATTGACTGAACCATCAATCAACGCGACCGCCAAAATATAGGGCAGGCTGTGGTCGGCAGTCTCGCGTGTCTGCGGCGACCAGCGCGATGCGTCGGTGCCGTTCATGTCCACTGCCAGATAATAGGACTCGATCTCGATCGCGCTGATGTCCTGCACCTTGACATGCTTGCGCGCATCCAGGCCGGCCCATGCCAGCGACTGGGCGTGATACACGATGGGGAATGATTTGAGATGCGACTGCGTGATCATCAGCGGGGCGGTCTTGCCTGCCGGCAGTTTCCATTCGAATTTGCCCAGGGCTTCCCAGAATCCGTACTTGCCTTCGAAAACGTCTGACGGGCCCGTGAAACCGTCGCGTGCCAGGTAGGCGGCGAACACGGCGTTGCGCGCAGCGTTAGCCGCGGCGCAGCCCTTCCAGTTGGACAGTTCGCCGCGCCGTGTCACGAGCAGCGCCATGTTGGGCGTGAGCGCAAGCGCAACGGCATCGCCCAGCTGCTCGCGGTTCAGGCCCAGGAGCTTGCCGCAGCCGATTACGGTAGCGAGCGCCACGTTGATGGGCTGATCCCAGCCTTTGGTGTTGATGTCGGCCGATTCGCAGAATGTGCAGTACATTTCGTAGCCGAGCGCGACGGCATTGATGAATGAGCGGCCGTCTGCGTGCACCGCTTCCGCCACCGCCAGTATGCCCGGTATGACATCGCTGGAATGACCGCGGGTGACGCTGATGTAGGTGTCCATCATGTCGAGATAGCGCATCATCACGCCATTGGCGAACGCCGCCGCCTCCGGCATGGTCTTCCATGAACAACCCAGGACGCTGGCTTGTTCATCGGCGCCGGAATAACGCTGTGCCACGGCCCGTGCCTTGATGCACAGCGGCTTATCGTAGGCGGCCACCATGCAGGCCACGGTATCGATCAGTCGCTGTTTGCAGGCATGGACGGCTTCCTTGCCGAGTCCGTCGTAATTAAAATTTTCGGCAAATTCAACGAGTCGTGCGGTTGTTCTGTCCATCAATTCTTTCCCAACGCTGATGTTGTCATTTGCATGAAGAGCGGCGCTGCTCACTGCACTCGCAAGACCGCATTACATTCTGGCCTGCGGTTTGGGCACCTGCGCAATGCCTTGCTTGATCATGTCGGCGATGCGTGCATCGTCGTAGCCGATTTCCCTAAGCATCTCCACCGTGTGCTCGCCCAGCAGCGGCGCCGGCTTGCGATCCGATGTCGGCGTACGCTGGAATTCGGTCGGGTAGCGCATGGCGCGTATCGTGCCTTCGGTCGGGTGCTCGACTACCGAGTAGTAGCCGACTTCTGCGAGATGGGGATCGTGGAGCACTTCCTGCAGCGACTGCATCGGGCCGACGGGGAGGTCATACTTAAGGAAGAGCTCGATCCATTCCGCGGTGGTGCGCGTTTCCAGGACTTCGGCGAGGAAGCCGTACACCGCATCGATGTTCCTGATGCGATTGATCTGGCTCGAGAAGCGCTGGTCGGTCTCGAAACGCTCGGGCTGGCCTATCATCCTGAAAAAAGCCTGCCAGTGCTTGTTGCTGTACACCAATGTGCAGAGATAGCCGTCCTTGGTTTTGTACGGGCGGCGGTCGCGTGACAATGCACGTGGGTGCCCCATGGGCCCGCGCGGGGGAATGAACGTTTCACCTTCCATATGCTCGCCCAGCAGCAGATGCACCATGTTCTCGAACATCGGGACATCGACGCGCTGGCCTTCGCCGGTGCGTTGCCGATGAAAAAGGGCAGCCAGCACCGCATTCGAAATGTGCAGCGAGGAAACCCGATCCGCGTAGGCGTTCGGCGCATAGCGTGGCTCCTGGCCACTGGCCTGCGCCGCCATCCACGGGATGCCGGTCATGCCTTGTATGACGTCGTCGTACGCGGCACGCCCGGCGTAACGCCCGCGCGGGCTGAAGCCGTAGCCGCCCACGTAAATGATCTGAGGATTGGCGTTCTTTACGTCCTCGTAGCCCAGCTTGAGGCGCTCCATGGCTTCCGGCCTGATGTTGTAAACCAGCACATCGGCGGTTTTGGCCAGTTCCAGCAACGCTTCCCTGCCTTCGCTCGTCTTGAGATTGAGCACGACCGAGCGCTTGTTGCGATTGCCGTTTAGAAAAGCGTGCCCCATGCCTGGATGAAGGAAGGGCGTGCTCTGGCGCGAAATATCCCCTTCAGGCGCTTCAATCTTGATCACGTCCGCGCCGAGGTCGGCCAGGATCAGCGTGGCATACGGCCCCATCAACACGGCGGTCATGTCGATGATGCGTACGCCTTTCAACGGGCTGGGATTATCAGCTTCGCGCTTGCCAGTCATGCTTATGATCGATCCTTGCGGGCACCCGGAGCGGCGACGGTCTTCTCGCGACGCCCCATGTGTGCGCGATTGCCATCGCCTGAAACGAGGCAACGCTACGGCCCCGAGACTCAACACTCCGGGTAGCGCGGAATTTTACCGAGTGGAATTGGGACACATGCGGCGCCCATGCGCAATAATTCCATTAGGTGGCACGCCCTGCGGGGACTGCCGCACCACAGCGCACGAAAATGGCACCTCGAATTTATCACCTCATTACCTCATGCATTCTTCAAAGTTGATGGCAATTGCTGCGGCGGGCGCTGCGTTGATTCCGTGTGCCGTGCCGGCGCAGACATATCCAGTCAAACCGATTCGAGTGGTCACGGGGGGGCCGGGCGGAGGCAGCGACTTCATATCCAGACTGCTCGCCAACGCGCTGGCTGGGCCACTGGGCCAGCAAGTCATCGTGGACAATCGCGGCGGTGTCGTGCCCGGGGAAATCGTTTCACAATCAGCCCCCGACGGCTATACGCTGCTGTGCTATCCCGGGAGTCTATGGATCGGTGCGCTGTTGCAGAAAACTCCGTACGATGCGCTCAAGGATTTTGCACCGGTATCAATGCTGGTGCGCTCGCCCAGCATACTCGTCGTTCACCCCTCATTGCCGGCCAGATCGGTCAGGGACTTGATCGCGCTGGCCAAGGCGCATCCTGGCTCGCTCAACTACTCGGCGGCAGGGACTGGCGGTGCAACACATCTGTCGGCCGAATTGTTCAAGGCCCTGGCCGGTGTCGACATCGTGCTGATCCCCTACAAAGGCGCTGGTGCGGCACTCACTGATGTCATCGGCGGCCAGGTGCATCTAACCTTCGGCAGCGCGGCGTCCGTTGCGCCCCACATGAAATCCGGCCGTTTGCGTGCCATGGCGGTAACAAGCGCCCAGCCTTCGGCGTTGATGCCCGAATTGCCGACCATCGCGGCGTCCGGCGTACCGGGTTACGACTCGGTGCAGAACATCGGACTGTTCGCGCCGGCCAGGACCGCGGATGCCATCGTCACCCGTTTGAATCAGGAAATCGTGCGGGTGCTGCAGCGGTCCGATATCAAGGAAAAACTGGTGAGCGCCGGCGTGGAACCGGTGGCGAGTACGCCTGGCGAATTGACCAATTCCATTAAGCAGGAGATTGCACGCTTCGGCAAGGTAATTCGTGATGCGGGTATAAAGGCAGAGTAATGCAGCGGTCAGCGATCAGCGATCAGCTTTCAGCAAAGACTACATCGTGGAAGAGTTGAACTCTTCGCGTGAGGTTGCCTCCACCCTGACCCCTGACCCCTGACCCCTGACCCCTGACGGCTACTGGCGCAGGCCAGTCGTCGCCGGAAACTGCGCCTCGCTCTCCAGGCGTTCAAGTTTGTCGAACAGCTGTGCCACGGCGACTTCCTCGTTGCCGGCAGTGAACATCATCTTGCGCCGCAGGTCGGCACGTGTCAGCGGATTGGCGGGCATGCCTTTGAGCGTATCGGCTTCACGCGAAAATTCGCGACCATCCTTGAGACGCACGATGACGCGCGTGGTGTAGTGGGGCAGGCCGGTTTTGGCCAGCGGCCGCATCTGCACTTTGCGGCAGGCGGCGCGTATGGTTTGATCCTCGAATGCGTTCTGAATGAATGAATTAGGGTCCTCGGGATCCCGGTAAAGCGCCAGCGCGACACAGAACGGCACGCTGTACTGCGCCTGCATGATGTCGCCGGGCTCGATGATGTTGTGATGCGTGAGCAGGCGCTCGGTGCCCTCGACGGTCACTTGCTCGACATCGGTGCCGGCGAAGCCATGATCTGTCATCATGCCGCGCAGATTCTGCATCGACGTATGGGTGTGGCCCTGACTCGCGTAGCGCTTGAGCATGATGCGCATGGTTGCCCAGTCGCTGCCTAATGCCTTCGTCAGCAATTCCGGCTCGACGCCTTTGCAGTAGACATCGAGAAAACCGAACTTGCCTTCGAGCACGGTCTCAGGACCGGTGTAGCCCAGGCCGGAGAGGCGCGAGGCCAGCACGCCCGATTCAGAGGCGCGCCCCAGATGCAGACGCTTGACCATGCCGCCCTGCTGCGATTTGGTAAACGCCAGCAGGCCTGACGAAAGCGAACCGGCGATGCCCAGAGCGTTGGTCATCTGCTCGGCGCTGTAGCCGAGCACACGGCCGGCGCCTATCGCACTGCCATAAGCTCCGCTGAGGCCCGGGGCGTGGAAGCCCAGTTTCTCCGGGCTGTGATGCGAGGCGGCGCCGATGCGGAACATGACTTCGCAGCCGGCGACGAAAGCCGTAATCGCCGTCTTGCCATCGCATTTGCTCTCCTCGCAGGCGCCCAGCACGCCGGGCAAAACCGTGGCGCCGCCATGCGCGCCCACGCTCGGGTAATGCGCATTGTCCTGCTCGAAGGCATGGATGTGCACGCCATTGGCGAGCGCCGCATAGGGCGCGTGCACGCGATGCGGCGTGCCTATGATGGTGCAGGGCCCGCCGCTGCCGTAGCGCTGTGCATATTCCACCACCATGCGGCTCCATGGAAAGGCCGTGCCGAAGCGTGCCGCGGCCACGGTATCGATGATGCAGTCCTTGGCGCGCTCGACAACATGGTCCGGGATATCGGAAAACTTCAATTCGGCGGCGAATTTACCGAGGATCTGTGCGGCGGTAGCAGTCATGGTTTCAGTTCTTTCAAATTTGGCGATGGTGTTTGATGTGCCGGTCGATTGAGCGTAGCTAAACGATCACAAACAGAACGTTCAATCCCTCATCCCGGCCTTCTCCCAGGGGGAGAAGGTGAGAGCGGCCAAAATTCGCTGAGGCGAATTTTGGAAAGATGAACTCACGCTATTCGTCGCGTATGCCCGCGTCCTTGATCATCTTTCCCCATTTCGCCTGGTCCGATTTGATCACGCCTGCAAATGCTTCCGGCGTGGTGCCCGCCGGCTCGGTGCCGCCGTTCAACAAGCGTTCTTTCGCTTCGCCGGTGTTAACGTAACGCACCACTTCCTGATTGATGCGTCTGACGATGGCGTCCGGCGTTTTCGCGGGACCAAAGAATCCGTAGGTCGACACTGCTTCATAGCCTGGAACGCCTGACGCCGCTATCGTCGGCAGGTTCGGGAACAGCGCAGACGGTTCCGCAGTCGTAACAGCCACGCCGCGCAGACGGCCGGATTTCACATGGGGCGAAGCCGAGCCGGCGGGATTGAACGCGAGCTGGACCTGACCGCCGATCAGATCGGCGATTTCCTGGGATCCCGAACGATAATTCACCATAGTCATAGTCACGCCCGCCATCTGCTTGAACAGCTCGACCGAAAGATGCGACATGCCGCCGAGTCCGCCGACCGAGTAGTTGATCTGTCCAGGGTGCGCTTTGGCCAGCGCGATCAGATCCCTGACGTTTTTCACCGGCAGCGATGGATGCACGACCAGCACGTTGGGAGATTTGACGGCCAGCGTGATCGGCGTGAAGTCGCGGTTCATATCGTAGTTGACATTGGCCATGAAGGGAAACAGCCACAAGCCGGCGCTCATGATCATCAGCGTATAGCCGTCGGGCGCCGCCTTGGTGATGCCGTCGGGCAGGGCGCGTGTGGGGCGGTTGTCGATGATGATCTGCTGTCCGAGCGGGCCGGAGATTCCAGGAGCGATCACTCGGGCGACGAAATCATTGCCGCCGCCGGTAGGGCTGGTCAGCAGACGAATCGGCTTGCTCGGATAATTCTGCGCCGGCGCATGGACAGCCAGCAACAGGGTAAACGGGGTCAGCATCGAAACGGCACGAGCGAGCGGCAGCTTCATACGATTACCTCATAGTCGCAGATTGAAATGTGGTCGGAGTTTAATGCAATGCTGATTGCATTGCTGCGGTCCGCCCGCCGGCGCCAATGCTATGGCGTGCGCCGCCTTGGCATTCAAGTATCACAATAACAATATTTCGTAGGCTGGAATTACGCGGCTGCACGGCGCATCACCGCGTTTGAGTTTGCCTGCCGGCGCATGGCTCGTAGCAGTAATATCACGAACTCGACAGCCCGCCCCGGATTGTAACGAGCCACCTCAAGGAACCTTAACCATGCCTACGTCTGCCCAACAACTCGGAAAATTCGCTGCCGAACTGCAACTGCAGGATGTACCGCAAGCGGTCGCTGAACGCGCAAAAGAGTGCATCATCGACACCGTGGGCATAGCAATATTCGGATCACAGTTGCCCTGGGGCAAGGTTGCCGGCGACTATGCGCGCCGTTATGGCGGCAATGGTCCGTGTACATTGCTGGGAGATCCGAGCGTGCATGTGCACGCGCCTTACGCCGCGCTGGCCAACGGCGTTTACGCCCATGCCTTCGAGCACGACAGCTTCCGCGATACGCCGGTAGGCGCACATCCCGGCGCCACGCTGCTGCCCGCGCTGCTCGCGGCGTGCGAGGAGACAAAAGCGAACGGCGCCACCGCGGTCGCCGCCTTCGTCGCCGGCTGCGAAGTGCAGTTTCGCGTGGGCCATGCCGCGCACCAGGCCGGCAGCTCGCCCGAGCACCGTGGCTTTCATGCGCCCGGACTGAGCGGACCTTACGGTGCCGCTGCCGCCGCCGGCCGTGTCTATGGTTTGAGCAGCGAGCAGATGACCAATGCGCTGGGCATTGCCGGATCACTGTCCGCCGGCCTGCTCGCGTTCACCAAGGCCAAGCAGGGCGGCAATGTAAAGCGCCTGCACATAGGCCGTGCCGCGGAGTCGGGCATACTCGCGGCGCGCCTCGCGAGCATGGGTTATACCGGTCCCGAGACCATACTCGAAGGCAAATTTGGCTTTCTCGACGCCTATTGCGAAAACGGCGATGCCAGTCTGTTAACGGCCGGCCTGGGCAAGGAATGGGAAACCGCACGTGTGGGATTCAAGCGCTACTCCTGTCATATGAGCGCCTCGACTGTGGTCGAAGCCATACGCGAGCTCATGGCCGAGAATAACTTCAAGGGTGCCGATGTCGATAAGGTACTCGTCGAAGGCACAGAAAAGCTCGGACGCCATCCGCATATACCGGAACCGGGCGATGTCGGGCAGGCGCAGTACAGCGTGCCGTTCTGCGCGTCACTGGCGCTGTTCCGCAATGCCGACGATCCCAAATCCTTCAACGCCGAGGCGCTGGCGGACCCGGCTATACGCGCACTGTGCCGCAAGGTCGTGGTGCGCGCAGGCGACCGCGCATGGCCTTCGCCGTGGAGCACCCGCATCACTCTCAATCTCAAGGATGGCCGCGAGCTGGCGCGCAACGGTGATGCCGTCAGCGGCATGCTGGTCAAGCCCATGTCGCGTGCTGATGTGCGGCGCAAATTCATGCACGTCACCGACGCGCTCGGCGAGGCCGCGGCCGCGCGTTTGTTCGAGCGGCTAGAGCACCTGGAACGGGAGGCGCAGTTTCCGCTGTGATAGCATTCAAGCGGCCGGCATGCTGCAGTTCTTGCGTCTTCAATGAAACGAAAGAGTTGGTACTGCTAGTTCACGTCGCCACGAATCGCATAGCACATCGATTGGATGAATAGGTAACTCTTGCTCCACGATCGTCAGCACAGTATCAGTATGTAAGCGCCGAATGCCACTCCGGGAGGATCGTATGCCGGCCTCGCAAAAAGCACTGTGGACGCTCCCGCTCATGCTCGCATTGCTGGTGGCGGACCCGGCATGCGCCCAAAATTTTCCGCAAAGGCCGATACGCATCGTTACCACCGGCACCGGCGGCGCCAGCGATACGTCGTCGCGCATCATCGCCCAGGAAATATCCGTGCCGCTGGGGCAGCCGGTCATTGTCGAGAACCGGCCCACTGCGGTCCTGCCGGAATTCGTGGCGAAGGCCCCTGCGGACGGCTACACGCTGATGATCACCGCCAATGTCCTCTGGACTGCGCCGCTGCTGCAGAAAACGGCGTACGATCCGGCAAAGGACTTCGCGCCAATCTCGCTGCTGCTCACACAACCCAGCGTTCTCGTCGTGCATCCTTCGATGCCGGTCAAGTCCGTGAGTCAGCTCGTAGCTTTGGCTAAGGCCCGTCCCGGCGACCTCAACTATGGCGCCACCGGAGTAGGCGGGACCGCCCATATTGCAGCGGAGCTGTTCAATGTGACCGCCAGAGTCAACATTGTCGGAGTTTTCTATCGCAGCGTATCCGACCAGGTCACGGCGATCCTGTCAGGTGAAACACAGTTGAATTTCTCCACCCCGCCCGCCGCGATGCCGCTGGTGAAGGCAGGCAAGTTGCGCGCGCTGGGGGTGACCAGCGCCGAACCTACCCAGCTCGTGCCGGGCGTGCCGACCGTTGCTGCTACCGGCGTACCCGGCTACGAATCCAGTTCGACGACCGTCATGTTCGCGCCGGCCAGGACACCCGATGCGATCGTCGCGCGCATCAATCAGGAAGTTGCACGGGCGTTGAATAAACCGGAGCTGAAGGAAAAGTTTTTCAGCGCGGGCGCGGACGTCGTCGCGAGCTCGCCGGAACGGCTGGCGGCTTTCATGAAAACAGACGCCGCGCGCGTTGCCAAAGTCATCACCGACGCCAAGATCAAGGTCGAGCATTAACCAACACCACCTCCACTGCAAATCCGAAAGGAAAGCGTATGGCTGAACAACAGGCATCTTCGAAAATCGTCGGCTCCGGCAAGTACCGCTACGAGTTCATCCCCAATTGGGGCAAGCTGCCGGAAAAGCTCTACAACAACTCGGTCGCCGTGGATTCGCAGGACCGCGTGTTCATATGCACTCTGGGCTTCGGCGGTTTCAGGAACCTGACGCCCGCGCCACTGATGTACATCACCGACCGGGATGGCAACGTTCTGGGAAGCTGGGGCACGGGGGCCTCGGAGCACGCGCATGGCCTCAACATCGTCGATGACGTCTGCTACTTCACCGACAAGTACGATTCCATCTGCCTCAAGTACACGCTGGATGGAAAGATCCTGCAGATGCTGGGACAGCGGGGCGTCCACTCCGACACCGGGTGCAGGAAAAGCGGCGATCCGGTGCCTCACGCCGCCGGTCCCTTCAACCATCCCGATGACTTCACCCGCGCGCCATGGGGGGATTTGTACGTCGCCGACGGCACGCACAACGCCCGCATCCACCGTTTCGACAGCGGCGGGCATCTGATTCAGTCCTGGGGCCACTGGGGGCCGGAGCCGGGGCAGTTCAGCTCACCGCATGCCGTGCTGCCGACCAGGGATGGCAAGCTTTACGTATGCGACCGCTTGAATCACCGCATCCAGATTTTCACGCCGGAGGGTAAGGTGCTTGGAGTCTGGTCCGACGTGGTCCAGTGGCCGTCGGAGACCGTGCTCACGCATGAAGGCGATTTCGCGATCTGCGAGGATCCCGGCAACCAGATCGCCCGCGCTGACTCGGCGGACAGATCCGAGGCGAAAGCCGCTCGCCCCTCGGGCGTGCGCATTCTCGACAAGGACGGCAAGCTGATCGTGCATCTGGACTGCGGGAAGGCGCATCAGCTCGCCATCGATTCCCGCGGCGACATGTATACCGCAACGCACACGGCCATCAACAAACTGGTGCGTCTCAACTCCTGAACTGAAGCGGACAGGCGCGCGAAACATTCGCACTCTGATTCACCTGAGGCGTGTTACGAGCGTTTAAGATTTCGCACGACTCCGGACCGTATGATTACCGTCATGCCCGCGTAGCAGCCTGTGTGAAAACTCGTCTGGGGATGTCATCGAATGATGCGATGGTACGTTTAGATTGATATTGAGTAAACGGAGAGGGCGATGGGGGGTCGGCATATAACTTTCCAGCACAGTGGGATCCGAAGCTTGGAATTCACGTGACTTGAAGTCGCGGC
>JADMIO011421281.1_pt1 | contig 48575 bp, 41 predicted proteins | sample 8958161 | NCBI WGS metagenome assembly JADMIO01 (sample SAMN16585339, study PRJNA669376) | soil metagenome | isolation source: Crop rotation soil | place: USA: Cullars Rotation, Alabama | collected 2011
TCGGTTTTCTACGTTCGCAAAGTTTCAACTACCTGCCTTGCCCGGAAGACATTTACGTTTCGCCCTCGCAAATCCGGCGTTTTGACCTGCAAACGGGCGATTTAGTGGCGGGCCAAATTCGTCCGCCCAAAGACAAGGAACGCTTTTTTGCTCTGCTCAAAGTGGAAGCAGTGGCAGGCGAGGAGCCGGACAAGGCCAAAGATAAGATTCATTTCGACAACTTAACGCCGCTCTTCCCAAACAAACGGTTTCTGCTGGAAACGGCTGTGGACGAACTGTCCACCCGCGTGCTTGATTTGGTTTGTCCCATTGGCAAAGGAACGCGCGGACTGATTGTAGCGCCGCCCCGGACTGGCAAAACGGTTCTGATGCAGAAGCTGGCCAATTCGATCTTAAAGAACAATCCGGAAGTTTATTTGTTCATTTTGCTGATTGACGAGCGGCCTGAAGAAGTCACGGATATGGAACGCTCCTGCAAACCGGCGGAAGTGATTAGTTCCACCTTTGATGAGCCGCCTGAGCGCCATGTGCAAGTCGCGGAAATGGTCATCGAAAAGGCCCGGCGCATGGTTGAACACAAACGTGATGTAGTAATTCTACTCGATTCAATTACCCGTTTAGCTCGCGCTTATAACACAATTCAACCGCACTCAGGCAAAATCCTTTCCGGCGGTGTGGACGCAAACGCATTGCACAAGCCGAAACGATTTTTCGGCGCGGCGCGCAATATTGAAGAAGGCGGGTCGTTGACCATTATCGCGACCGCGTTGGTAGATACCGGATCGCGCATGGATGAAGTCATTTTTGAAGAATTCAAAGGGACCGGCAACATGGAAGTCCACTTGGACCGGCATCTGGTTGACCGCCGAATATTCCCCTCGATCAATATCGAGCTTTCGGGCACGCGCAAAGAAGAGCTGCTCTATCATCCCGATGAATACAACAAAATCGTCATGCTGCGCCGTGCCTTAACTGGAGTTCCGCCAGTGGAAGCAATGGAGTTGCTGCTAAATAAACTTAAAAAGACGCCGAACAACATCATGTTCCTGCTCGGCATGGGGAATGGGTAAAAGCCAAATCGTTGGGCAGCCCATCCCGTCAGGCAGTTCCGGCTTGCTCAGCAGTCCCTGTCCGCTTCATTTTCGGTGAGCGCCTTGGCAAACGGCAAATCCCCGCCATTGCTTTGTCGCTTTGATCGTACAGGTCCATCGCCTTAGTTAATATTAGGAGGGCGCAGTGGGTGGTTTAACTCCCCTATTCCAGGCCAATCCTCAATATATTTTGAATAAATAGGGCGCTTGTCCTCTCTTTTTTAGTATTGATCATAACAAGAAATGGTAAAGGCAGGCCAATTGACGCATTGCAAAAGCTGTTTAAACCAGTAACTTGGAAAAGATAGTGAAAAGATTCACAAGGTAATTTTATTTATTGTTGTTGTGCCCTCACCTGCGGTTAAGAAATTCTATCGTACATTTGGTTCGCTTAAATTAGCCGTCGTCCTTTTGGCGGCATTGGCGGGCATATTGATATGCTCGACCTTTTACGAATCAAAAACATCGACGCGCCAAGTCCAAACCCTGGTTTACCAAAGCTGGTGGTTTATTTCGCTGCTTTTTATGTTGGGAGTGAACGTCTTTTGCGCCGCGATGGTTCGCTATCCCTGGAAAGGGTACCAAACCGGGTTTGTCATTACGCATTTGGGGATCATCACTCTTTTGATGGGGTCGATCATAGGACTGTTATTCGGAGTCGAAGGAAGCATTACCCTGATCGAGCAGGGCCAGCCTCGATCCTTCATTGCACAGGATTTTGAAGTATTAACCGTGACCAGCAGGGAAAGCGGCAAATCCATCAACGCGCCGCTGGAATTGGAAGGCAGAAAACCAGATGCCAATGGTAAAACCCTCAAGACAGGCGCGGTCGGCCTGGTGACTAAATTAAAGGCGCATTATGCCAACACGAAAGAAGAATTGAGCGTTGCTGAAGGAGGCAAGGAATACAACCCAGCGGTGCAATTTCGTTTTAGCAGCCAACTGCCTGGGATGGAAAAATCGGGGATGAATATTTCGGAATGGCTCATTGAGGGAGATGCGCAGCGAAGTTCGCTTTCGGTAGGACCAGCTCTTTTTAAAATTCAAACGGTTTCATCTCCAGAAGTTTTGGCGGAAAAACTTCATCCTTCCACCAACTCGGTTGCGGGCGGCAAGGGTGTGCTGCGGATTAAAATAGATCAATCGGAGTACGAAGTGCCAGTGGCCGAACATTTGGAAAAACCATTCCAGACCCCGGACGGGAAAGCCAAGGTGATCCTAACGCAATATTTCCCTGATTTGCGGATTGAAAACAAACAACCCGTATCGGTTTCTGACGATCCAAACAATCCGGCTGTGTTCTTTGAAGTGCAAATGAGCCAGGGTTCCTACAAAGGTTTTGCCTTCGCGGATTATCCTGAAATGAACATCGTCCGCCCGCCGGAAGGCCAGCCAGCGGCCGTTACAGCCTCCTACAGTTTTAGCCGCGCTGGTTTGACCGCATCGAGCGCGGGGGCGGGCGCCGGGCCCATGGCAGGCCTGCTCAACACCATCACGATCCTGGTGGGGCCGGATCAAAAGCTTTATTACACTTCCTCTTCAGCGCGTTCGGGGTTCCATTCCGGCGAAATCTCCCTAAACCAGGGCATTCAGATCGCGCCCAATTCGCCCATGAAACCGGAATTGAAAGTGGAAAAATTCGTGACCAAACCGCTTGTTACCTCCAAATATATTCCAGCGCCCACAAACGCTATGAGCCAGTTTGTTTTCCCGGCGGTGGAGTTGAGCGTGAGCAAGAATGGGCAAAATAAAGATCTGCTCTTGCGATGGGGTGAGCCGGCCGAAGTAGATTTAGGAGGCAGCCATTACGAATTGACCTATGGATGGTCCATGGTGCCGGTTGATTTCTCGATACAATTGGAACGCTTTAATGTCCCGAAATACGAAGGGACGGACATGGACGCCGGTTATGAAAGCTACGTCAAAATCAAGAATGCTAAAACCGGGGACGAATTCAGCCAAAAAATTTGGATGAACCACCCGCTGACGTATAAAGGGTATCGAATTTCCCAAGCAAGTTTCGACCGGCCACAGGACGGAATGGGCTATCGCTCAACCCTGCAAATTTTGCGGGATCCAGGCTGGATATTGAAGCTGGCTGGGTCATTTTGCATTATTGGAGGAATCATAACTATGTTCTATATCAAACCTTACTTTAAAGGTTTGACCCAGGAGCGGGCCCGCCGAGCAGCGGCTGCAAGCCCAGTTGCGAAAAAGAACAGCCCCATTCCAGCGCCGCCCATTGCAGCACGACGCGCCTAATTCGAGCACTCAATGAAAAAATTAACTTTACTATTATTTCTCCTGTTTTGCGGCACCGCAATCCAGGCGATGGATTTGTCCAGTCTTGAAGATATTGCCGTCCAGGAAGGAGGGCGGAAAAAGCCATTGCTCACGTATGCGACAGAAAGCATGCAAAAGTTAAATGGGCGCGCCACCTGGAAAAAATCAGACAATGAAAAATTAGGGGCGATGGAAGTTCTTTTTTCAATGTTGTTCAATCCACAAGAGGATTGGGATAACGCCCGAATCATCCGCTGCGCGTATGTTCCGCTGAAGAAAAAATTAGGCCTGGCTCCAGACCAAATGTTTTTTAGCATCAAAGAGTTGAGCAGCAACAAAGGGTTGCTCGAGATGGTAAACGAAATGCAGACGAGGCGGAATCAATCGGCCAATCCGGAATTTAATAAAATTGAAAATGAAGCTGAAACACTGGCTGGCCGCATGGTCTCGTTGCGGAACCTGGTCAGTGGCTCGGGCTTGCGGGTGATCCCGCATCCAAGCGAAAAAAATGGAGAATGGGCCACGATCAGCGAAGCCAAGGAATATTATCCCGCGCGAGAAAAGGAAATTACCGATGCATTCCGCGCCATTGCCACAGCGTATCAGGCTAACGACCAGGCCGGTTTAAATCAGGCAGGAGCGCATTTCAAAGAATTGACGCGGAGTTTGTCTCCGTCGGTTTATCCCGATCCCGCGCGCTTGCACCTGGAACTTACGTTCATGCATTCGCATCCATTTCGCACGGCCTGGATATTTTATTTGTTATCATTTTTGGTGATGCTGATGACAAAAATGAAAGGGACCGGATTGAGGCGCAAACTTTACTGGCCCGGATTTGCTCTTTATCTGGCCGGATTGGGCTGGCAAGTATTTGGGTTTTATTGCCGCTGCACGATCGCAGGCAGGCCGCCTGTCACGAATATGTATGAGGTAATGATCTGGGTGGCGTTCGGAGCGGCGCTATTCGCCACAATTTTTGAGTTGATTTATCGTCCAAGATACTTTGTATTAGCAGCAGCAGCAGTGAGTACGTTGAGTCTGGTGCTGGCGGACAACCTGCCGGCAGTGCTCGATCCGAGCATCCGGCCATTGGTTCCAGTTCTGGTAAACAATTATTGGCTGACAGTGCACGTGCTTACAATTAACCTTGGATATGCGGGGTTTTTGCTGGCACTGGGGATTGGGCATATTGTGCTGGGTTACTACTGGTTTAAACCAACCGCAAAGGAAACGATCCAGGAGCTGACCCAATTTAATTACCGGGCCATGCAAGTAGGTTTGCTCTTTTTGACGGCTGGCACTATTTTAGGCGGCGTTTGGGCAAATGATTCCTGGGGCCGTTTTTGGGGATGGGACCCTAAAGAGACATGGGCATTAATTTCAATTTTATGTTATTTGGTGGTTTTGCACGGCAGGTTTGCCGGTTGGATGGGCGACTTCGCGTTAAACGCGGCGTCGATACTATGTTTTCAAGCAATTATATTCGCGGCTTACGGAGTTAACTTTGTGCTAGGCAAAGGGCTTCATAGTTACGGATTCGGAGTGGGAGGAGAATGGGCTGTCGGCAGTTATGTCGGCATTGAGTTGATTGCGGTTGCATTCGCTGTGTGGCGGTATAAATTGCATCAACCTAAGTTAAGCTCGGAGGGGGAAGCGGCCGCCGCCAGTGGCGCGGCCTAAGCTTGAGTATATCAAGCAAACAAGATTTGGCGGGATAAACCTGCCAAAATGCGGTTCAATAGAAAATACATCAACTATGCGTACTGATCCATTAAATGCGGAATTCATGCGATTGCTGGCAAAATCCGGCTGGAAAAAAGCCGAAGCTGCACGGCGCCTTGAATTAACACCGGCGGTGATTACTCGCTACTTCAATGGCGAGACACGGCCAAGCCTGACCACATTAAAACTGTTTAAGCTGCTCCTGGGTGACAGCACAGCTCTGCCTGGCGATGCCAAAGGCAAAGCGGTGGCGACTGCTCCTGGCTATCGCCCCATGGCCCCATGGGAAGAAGAATTGTTAGGAGTCTTGCGCGCTCTCGATCCAAATACAGCCCGCAAATTGTCCCAGCAGTTCACCACGATTGCTTCACAGTTGCCCGCTGAAAAGAGCAGCAAAAAAGGCAAGAAGTAATTAGTCAGATTGTGCGGCGGGCAAGTGGCTCAGGCCTGCCGCCGCGCATTTCGCGGAGATTGGCTTGATGTCCTGCAGGCCAGCTTTACGGAATACAACCTATACTTATCCGGGGGCGGAGAGTTTCTTCCAAACCCGGAGAGCTTCCGTTACTCCCCAGGCTTGCGCGGAACAGCCTCGGAACGTGTGTGGAGCATCTCCATCCACAATTTCTGGTATTTGGCCCAAGCAACCTTTGTTAAAGAAGAGCTCCATGCTGCCCAGGTACGCTCTAGCTGCTCGTTGAGAAGGCTTATCATCGGGCCAGGCATCACTTAACGCTTCACACAGCACGGGAAAGGTCCAGGTCCAAGCGGTTCCGTTGTGGTAAGCTGGTTTTCTGCGGGTGTCTTCATCTCCTTCGTATCTGCCCCAGTACGGTTCGGGTGGATGATTCAGCAAAAAGCCATTGTGTGAGTAGATTGGCAATGGGATCGTGACTGGCAATGGGGCAAGGCTGCGCAAAGCCCCGGGGATGGCCAAATACTGTAATGCATTTAGGACACTCCTTTGCGCTCGCTCCCCTTTGACAAGCCCCATTGTAATCAAAAACAAAAAATTGGGACGCAAAGAATCATCGACTGCTGCTTGCGCGGCGCTGAAACCCCGCCCTGCTTTTAACAAATCCGCAAACCACCCTTTTTCTTCCAGCCAGTACCGCTCCAGAACGGACTTTTCAGCCCGGTCCGCAATTCGCTTCCAATCCTGGTTTTTAGTTAATTGAAAGAGTTGGCGCGCTAACCGAATCCATAAAGCTTGGATTTCCACCGGATACCCTTCACGAGGAGTCCCGGCGGGGAAATTTGTGTCCATCCAAGTGTAATGAGAAGGGCTGTAGATCAAGGCGGACTCCGGATCCATGCAAATTCCGTTGCTCACCCCGTCGCGGTAATTATTTCCTATGCTTAAAAGGCAATCCGCCAGACTTCGCCCGGCCCCATCCACCACTTGACGGTAAACCTCAGGCCCTGAAACGGCAGCCAGATCTTCGCAAACAATTCCAAACCACAGAGGGGCGTCGGAAGTTTCCCGATTCGAAGCGTCCTCACCGAAAATCGTGTTTGGCAAAGTGCCCTTCTCTTCGAACCGAGCGAAAACAATCAGCAAGCGCCGGACTTCATCGACTAATCCAGCCGCGAGCAAGCCGCGAGCACAGATCAGGGAATCACGTCCCCAATCCAGAAACCAAGGATAACCGGCAATAACCGTTTGGAATAGATCACGCTTCACCAGAAAGGCTTGGGCGGCTATGCCTAATTGACGGCCAAAGGATGTTTCGGCTACAACCCCGGCTTTTTGGCAAGCCATGCTCGAAAGAAATTCTCGATGTTCGATAAAATTGGCGATTTCCTCGCGCAAAATCGGTTCTTTTTCTGCTGTTAACAACAACGTTTCGGGCGCGCCCGGTTCCAGAGGCAAATCGAACCAACCCGCGCTGAAAGCGTCTCCTGCAGCTTCCTGGCCGCGCGAGGCTTCCACAGGATGCGGGATGTTGTGACTCCATTCGACTCCCTGGTAAAAAGTGCCTTTTGAAGCTAATGCAGTTAATGAACGCGATTTATCGGGCGCAAAAACGAATCCAGGTTTGCCTTCCAATACGGTGGTGCCGCCAAGGAAATGCGCTTCCGCCCATGGGTTGCATTTGGTTTCCATGTGGAAGTTTCTGTCTTCGATATCAACCCGGAGAATCAAACGGACGCGATCCGCGAAACCCTTCATCAATTCCGCCGTGAACTGCAACACAGTAGCGTTCTTATGATCGAGCATGTCCGCGACAATGGTGACGGGCAGCGAGCGCCCATCACCGGCGGGCGCTTTAAACACCCAGCGCGCGGGAGGTCCAGGTGAAACATGGACGAGGTTCTGCGCATTTAACGGGTGGATGAATTCATTGATATTTGCCCAAACCCGAACCCTTTTTACAAAAACGTGCCGATCCACCGGCACGGAATCATGCAGATTCGCCCCCAAAACACAGTCGTATTTGGACTGCACGCTCGATAGATCAACCGGTATTTTGGCCATGCCGCCTCTGCTATTGGTGAGCAAAATGGTGGAGGCGCGAACTGACTCTGGTATTAAGCCCGGCGGCAGGCCGGCCTCGACGGTCTTCTCAGTTAGATGGAAACCTTTCGGTTCCTCTGTTAAGTAAAGTAATTCAGCAACAAGGTCCGGCGCTTGCGAAAGCGGTTGCAAACAAAGTCGGGCTCGTTCCGACGCATCCAATTTTCCGAGAACATTGCGTGGAAATTGGGCGATATGGTTTTTGCCGCAAGGGATGGATCTAATCGTTCGCTCAAAATCTCTTCCTTCTAACCGGACGCGAAAACCATAAGGGGCCTCGATCAAGAGCCAATGATCGGGCGGGACCATCGTAACTCGCCTTTGATCTTGCGGCCGCCAACGAATCACGCACGGGAAACCACCCGCTGCTGTTTGCAAATTGCTTAACAAATCTCCGCTATCTTTGGTGGGCGCGGCAGAGCTGGCTGCTGCCAAAAAACGCGCTGGATCTCGAGTGATGAATTCCGCTAACTCTTTAAAATTATAAGACCCGATATTTTCCGGGTTCATTTCGCAACTGAGCGCCTGGATGCCCCAGGAAGCCAGCATTCGCAATGGTTTGTAAACGGATCCTGACATGCCCAATGGCATTCGGCTGCCTGCAAGACAAACAACTGAGGCCGGGGGCAATTCCAGGGTAAATTTTTCTTTGGGTTCACCAACGAGAGGGATTTCCTTTCCTGCAAGCAAGTCAAACTTTGGCTTGCCCAAAGAAGCGTACTCGATCATTGGAATTTCGGCGATCTGTGGTTGGCTCGCGTCTAAATTCACGAGGATAAGCAACTTATCCTGTTCATCGGGCGAGATGCGGGTCAGCGCGAAGACGGTCGAATCAAATGGGCTCAGGCGGCGGAGTGTGGCCCCTTCAAAAAAGCAGGGATGCTCCTGGAGCAAAGCATTTAACTGGCCCAATTCCGCGACGATATTGTCAGAATTGCCCCAGGCCATGCCACTGCTGCCGTGCACTAATATTTTTTCGGTGGCCAACCATTCAACCCCACAAGTAAAACCATAACCACCGTTGACACTGGCCAGAGCGCAAAGTTGATTGCGCATTAAAGACCAGGCTTTGCCCTGGGCAGCGAGCCGGGAATTGTCATGGGTTTCACTATAATGAACGAGCAGACCGGTCCGGTTGCTCTGATGGAAGCTATGTTCTAAATAGCCCGCTACCTGTGTCCCTGAGAAATTTTGGAATAATTCGGAATAGGCCCATTGCATACCGCCCTCGCGCAATAGCGCCTCGGTTGCTTCCCATGGACCGCCCAAGCCTTCCAGCAGGAAAATGATTCCAGGAAATTCTCGACGGACAACGCTGGTGATGTATTGCCACGCTGCCTTCGGAACTTTGTAACCAGCATCGCAACGAAAGCCATCCACACCGCGGCGGCACCAAGTCAAAAATACTTGCGCCAAGTACGGCCAGGAGACGGGCGTATGATGATTAATCTCGACCAAGTCTTCCCAAGTAGTGCCCCAGGCCCCTGGCGAAACAAACTGCCGGTCTGGGTGGCGTAAAAACCAGTCAGGATGTTCTTCCTGCAGCACCGAACCCCAGCCAGTGTGATTGATGACAAGATCCAAAAAGATTTTTCCTCCGGCTGCATGGACAGCTCGCGTCAATTCATCAAATTGTTCCAAGCCCGTCGCCTTTTTATCAAAATCGACCAATGCCAGATCCACCGCCATTAAATCTTCCGCCGCGTAAGGGCTGCCGAAGCGTCCGAAACGCGCATAGGTAGTGGGGGTGGGGTTGATCGGGAGCAGGTGCAATATTCCACAGCGCAAATTTTGAAATATATGCGGAATCTCTTTAATTAAATCACGAAACTTGCCGGACGACGGAATGACGGCGAATCCTTGCTTATCCAACTCGGACATTTGCTCTTGCAAAGCAATATTGCCGCTTTGCCGCATCGTCTTGGTTTTGCCGAACATGCGAGTGAAAGCGCAATAGATGGTGTTGCCCGAGCGATATTCATCCGGATGAACGGTTAAGCCAATATTCGGCCCGGAAGGCCAGCGCTGCCACCCTTTTTCATCCACAAAGAATGGTTTTGCTTCGAAGTAGCCAGCTTCGGTCAGTGTTAGGCAAAGCTTCCATCGGTCTCGCTCCCAGCGCATGGGAATATCACGCCAAACAATATCGGAAAGCGGTTGTTTGCTTTCAATGGCGGTGATGACTTGACGGTCCAAGGCGGAAGCTCGGCCGATGGTTGTTCGTAGAAAAGCGGAGGGCCGGTCAGCCTCGGAAAGCGAGGAAGCAAAATCTTCGGCCTTCAGTTCAAAACAGAGCCTGTCGCCGACAAAGCGGAGCAAACACTCCCCCGCGGGAGGGAGCATCGAGATTCTATCCATAGTTTAAAAAGCGTCCCGGTAAAAGCCTGCTCCGTAATCCAAGCTGAATCGTAATTGACCGGGCGGCCGCTGGGCCAGCATCAATTTACTTAACGAGTACCCATCCCGACGCTTTGGACGGTTTGGAATAATTTCCCTTCGGTCTTAATGCTGGGAGCAATGATAATTTCCGTCTCTTGAAATTGCCGGATGCTGGCCGCGCCCACGTTGCCCATGCAAGTGGTTATCGCGCCCACCAAATTTTGCGAGCCGTCATCTACCGTGGCGGGCCCAAACAAAATCTGTTTGAGAGATCCGGTAATCCCCACTTTGATCCTTGTTCCACGCGGCAGGTTGGCGTGCGGTGTGGCCATTCCCCAATGATTGCCTTTGCCAGGAGCTTCTTCTGCCCGGGCAAAGGCGCTCCCTACCATTACCGCATCGGCGCCGCAAGCCAGCGCCTTGCAAACATCGCCGCCTTTGCTCATGCCGCCATCGGTGATAATGGGGACATATTTGCCGGTCTGTTTGTGGTAATAATCACGTGCTGCCGCGCAATCCACGGTGGCGGTAACTTGCGGCACGCCCAATCCGAGCACGCCTCGGCTGGTGCAGGCAGCGCCGGGGCCAACCCCGATCAATACACCCGCCACGCCGCATTCCATTAATTCCTTCGTTACATTATAAGTAACCGCGTTGCCAATGATGACCGGAATTTTCATTGACTTAGTAAACGAAGCTAGCTCGAGGGATTTGTACTGATTGGAAACGTGGCGAACAGTGGAAACGGTCGATTGCACCACAAAAATGTCAGCGCCAGCTTCCTGGGCAATGGCAGCGAATCGTTCCGCCTTTTGAGGAATGGAGCTGACCGCAGCCAGCACACCAGCTTTTTTTAACTCCTCCACGCGCCTGCTGATCAACTCTTCTTTGATCGGTTCTTGATAGAGGACCTGCAGCAGGTTGGTCACTTCATCTTTGCTGGCGGTAACAACCTTATTTAAAACTTCCGCCGGATTGGCATAGCGCGTTTGCACACCTTCCAAATTGATCACGCCTAAACCACCCAAGCGTCCCATATGCGTGCAGAAATTGACATCCGTCACTCCGTCCATGGCGCTGGCAATGATGGGAATTTTTAAAGTGATCTTGCGCCCATCCGGGCACGGAATCTCAAAAGAAGTATCCACTTCCAGGGGATTGATGGTGATTTCGCCCGGCACAAGGGCAATTTCGTCAAATCCATAAGTAACACGCGCTTTTCGGTTGCGGCCGATCCACATTCCCATAATCAAGGTCCTATTTTAAACTGGTCCGACACGAGCTTACTCCAGCTTCTCTAAAAATTAAATTTTACGTTCATGGTCCCACATTGCGGGCACCTTGAACGCTCGACGTCCGGATCGTCCGTATAGACAAATCCACATTTGTCACAACGAAAAATACGATCTTCGCTCGGAGTGGGCTCGAACCGCTTCCGGCGAAGTTCGTAATATATGGCCACGCCTGAAAGTGCCGCAAGTAAAGAAACCAGATAAAATTCAAAAACCCCTGGTATGGACATATTTACAGTTTGGAAGGAGGTTGGTTTGTCTCAGTCCACTCCGTCGTAAACCAGTGGAAAATGGCTTTGCCCCAGGTTAATTCGGTATTGCCGCCAGGAACAATTAGGCCGGGCGTTTTAGGTTCGAATCGGAGATTTTTTGCTTGCTGCAGCGCTTCCATATCCGCCTTTTTGGACCCCGAGCCAGAAAGCAGCCGGGTTGTAAACACAGACCCGTCTGGAAATACCGCTATCTCCACAACGGTATTGTTAAGAACGTCGGTGAAGGATTGAGAACTCAATTGCGGAGGACGCGAAAGCAAACGGTGTGACAACGCTCCCTCGATGCTCAAGTAGCTGCCGCTGGGCTGGTCCAGCGCGCTTTGCCGGGAAGGCGCCAAAATGCTGGCGGGTTGTTCAAATAAGCTCAAGCTGTTGCCTGGCCTGGCTTGCAAATAAAGGCTCATGTCTCTGGCCAATTCCCAGGTAGGCATTGCCAGCAAACGCGGGGGCTCCGCCCAGCCAGGTATCGAATATGGAAAGGCCTTCTGGTTCAGCCACGCTGCTCCGGAAAAATTGTGCTGCTGGGGTTGGGCAAAGAGGGTGGGATCTTCCACCTGCAAAGCGGCGTGCAACTGCTCCTGATCTTCCGGCATCGCTAAAATGGCAATTTTTTCGGAGGAGGACCGATGCGGAATGGGCGCTTGTTTTTCTCCGGTGAAAAAGATCAAAAACCAAATTTGCGCGAGCAACACCACCAGAACAGAGCGCCGCCAACGCGCGCCAGTCCAGGGCGGTTCTAAACTTAGTTTAGTATCCATCACTATTTCTTCGCTGGCCAAGCCGGCTTGAGCGGCGGCCGGGTCGCCCAAAGCACTTGTTTTAGCCCGGCTTTTTTGGCGATCTGGCTCAAACGCACCACGGTTTGATACTCGATATTCCGGTCCGCTTCAAAGACCAGGGTTAGCGGTCTGCTCTCCTTTTTGGCCAACTGCGACAGTTTGGTTTGCAAGTCCGCTTCTGAAACGATCTGGTTTTCATAAAAGAAGTCCCCTGTTCGATCAATTGCCACATAGATAGCGCCTTCGGCCAGCCCAGGCTCTCCATCTCCTTCCGGCAGATCGAGACCTAATCCAGGCTTCTCCAAACGCGTTCCGTAATCCGCCACAGCCGCGCGCAAACGTTCAAAAACCGCGGTCGGAGCCCCCGGTTCTTCTTTAACAATTAGCACCGGTGGAATCAGGTTCTTTTTCTCGTCCAGCGCCAGTTTCTCCAGGAATTTTTTTTCTGGGTAAACCTGTTTATTGTATTCCACCTGGCCATCTGCTTGCACCGTCACAATTTTGAATTGGTTGGTCCCGGCAATTTTTTGAAAATCAGCCAACTCGACTTTGATCCCGGGCGCAAAAACCAAGGCCGAGTGCAGAACCACGAAAATCAACAATAGAAATACCACGCTAGCCAATGGCGCCGCGTCGATGCTGCCTTTGAAGACCGTGGCGTTGCGGGCAAATCTCATTCCAAAACCTTCAAGGTGCGACGAGATTGATAATTTCAGTGGAAGTTTTCTCCATATCCAAAACAATCGAGTTCACTCGTGAAACTAAATAATTATAAAAAACGTAGGAGGCAATGGCAACGCTCAACCCACCAGCGGTGCTGATGAGGGCTTCCCAAATGCCGGTCGAAAGCAATGATAAATTAGCGTACAACCCCGAAGATTGGATTTGCCAAAACATTTTCATAAATCCAACCACAGTGCCAAGAAATCCAATTAAAGGCGCAATTTGCGCGCTGGTTGCCAGGTAATTGAGCTTTTCTTCCAATCGCGGGACTTCCACCAACCCCGCTTCTTCCAAGGCTTCTCGAACGGCCTGCTTGCCTTTTTCTCGATTTAAAATTGCCGTTTTGACCAGCCGCGGAACGGGGCCGGGCGTGGCGTCGCAAATGGAAAGTGCTTCCACGACGTTATCTCGCTTTAGCACGTTGCGCATGCCGCTGATAAATTCGGCGGAATTTATTTGGGCGCGGTGGTAATGCAAAATCCGCTCAATAAAGACGACCAGAACAGTCGCACTCATCACCAGCAGAACCCAAACAACAATTCCGCCCTTCGCTAACAAGGAGGGCCACATGCTGCTTTATATACGGGGCCTTGGCCAAAGTGCAAAGTTCAAACTTTTAACGGCTGGCTATTTCCTCCGCACTCGCCATTGCCGCACGAAGGAAATTCGCCTAAGATCAGCGCCTGCTTGCTGCGCTCGTTCATGAAAGTGGAACCATGCGACTATTAGTCATTGAAGATGAAGCCGACTTGCTGGCCAGCCTCGCCAAGGCCCTTCGCGAGGAAGGTTACGCGGTGGACACGTCCGCCGACGGCGAAGAAGGTTTGTATAAAGCCAAAAGCTGGGACTATGATGCTATCGTGCTGGACGTCATGATCCCCAAATTGGACGGCTGGACGCTCCTGGAAAAGTTGCGGGCATCAAAGAAAACCCCTGTTCTGATGCTGACCGCGAGAGATGCTTCGCGCGATCGCATCCGAGGGCTCGATAATGGAGCGGATGATTATTTAGTTAAACCATTTGATTTAGGCGAATTATTTGCCCGATTGCGCGCTCTCATTCGCCGTAGCGCCGGACATGCTCACAATGCCCTCGAAATTGGCGGCGTTCGCATTGATACGGGCGCGAGAACCATCCGCCGGAACGGTGAGGAAATTGATTTGACCGCGCGCGAATACGCGCTGGTCGAGTATTTAGGGCTGCGTCGCGGTGAAGTAGTTACGCGAACTCAACTTTATGAGCATCTGTTTGATGAGGATGACAGCACTCTTTCCAATTTGCTCGATGTTCATGTTTCCAACGTCCGAAAAAAGCTCGGGCATGATTTCATCGTGACCCGGCGCGGCCATGGTTATTGCATAGAATGACAGTTTTTCGATCCATTCGGTGGCGGTTGCAGCTTTGGCACGGGCTTATTTTGTTGCTGGTGCTCACAGGGTTTGGCTGGACGGCTTATCGCTTGCAAAGTGCCAACGAAATGCGGCGAGTGGATGCGGAACTGCAGCGACATTTAAACCAATTGCGCGGAGCATTCGGGCCACCTCCACAGCGGCCGCGGCGTGGAGCGCCACCGGGAGGCCAACCGAATCAAGGGCCTCCGCGATCTGGCTCATTGGACGAAGGACCGCCGCCTCCGGAGTTTGCGGAAGAGTTCCAGCTTCGGCGTCCGCCTGATTTGCGCACAGCTTTAGCACGCATCACCGCCTTTGAGGGAGAAACAAATCCATTTTACTATGTAATCTGGACGCCGGACGGACAGGAGTTGGCGCGCTCCGCTTCGGCCCCTGCAAATATTCCAGTCCCGCTCGTGAACCAAAGGCCCCAAAGAGGAGGTCCGGCAGGTCCGATCTCGCGCGCGCGGGGACAACTCCGCGAATATTATGAGCTCGCTCCGCCCGAGCACTTGATGTTGGTAGGGAGAAGTATTGGACCAGAATTAACGAATTTACGGCAGCTTGCTTATTGGCTGACCGCGCTGGGTGGAGCGGTCTTGGTCCTTGGTTTAGGTGGCGGCTGGTGGCTGGCAAGCCGAGCTATTCGCCCCATCCACAAAATTAGCGGCGCAGCCACTCGAATTGCAACCAGCGGCGACCTGTCGCATCGGATCGATGCGGGCGAAATGGACAATGAACTCGCGCAATTGGCCCAAGTGCTAAATGCCACATTCGAACGGTTGGAAACGGCTTTTGCTCACCAAGCTCAATTTACATCGGATGCTTCCCATGAATTGCGGACACCTGTCACAGTCATTTTAAACCAAACTCAAACTGCTTTGAGCCGGAATCGCCCTGCCAATGAATATCGCGAAAGCCTGGAAGCTTGCCACCGGGCCGCGCAACGGATGCGCCGGTTGATCGAATCGCTGCTGGAGTTGGCTCGCTTTGACGCGGGCCAGGAAGAGATCAAGCGCGATCCAGTCGATCTGGCCTCCACCACGGAAGAATGTTTCGAGTTGGTGGGCACGTTGGCGCAGGAACGTTCCGTCACCATCTTCGGCGAACTTTCTCAAGCCGAATGCCTGGGAGATTCTGACCGGCTGTCGCAAGTGATCACCAACCTTTTAACGAACGCAATTCTTTATAATTCCCCAGGGGGTGAAGTCCACGTGACTACTCGCCGAGAAAATGGTTGCGCCACGCTTTCCGTGCAAGACAATGGCGCGGGAATTCCTCCCGATCATTTGCCCCATCTTTTTGACCGTTTTTACCGAGTCGAACATTCGAGGAATCGGGGAAGTGGCGGCACTGGGCTCGGCTTGGCTATTTCTAAAGCGATTGTGGATGCGCACCATGGCCATATTGAAGTAACGAGCCAGCCAGGGATCAGCACTTGCTTCAAAGTTCGCTTGCCAGTCGAACGACAACAGGGAGATTGAATCTAGAAACCGCGCCTTGAGCTGCGGTTCTAGGTTAAAATAATCGCTGCCGCCATTCGCTTTGGCTTGCCAAACGGTCTCTAGTTTTTTAATAGTTTGTATCCATCCAACGATCCGGTAAACTTTTGGCCCTAGAAAGGTTATGATGCGCTATTCGATTCCATATTTCATCGTGGCGAGTTTGATGCTGTCCAGCTTCAACATGAAGGCAGCGAGCACAAACGCCGCGAAAACCAACGCCAACCCTTCCCATCTGAAATCGCACGCGCAGTTGGATCATCAATTCAACAGCTTGTACAAGGGCAATCAACAACCCTTGTTGCCCAATCCATTGATTAAGCTGCCCACCGGGAGCATCCACCCGGAAGGTTGGTTGCGAACGGAATTGGAATTAATGGCTGATGGTTTTAGCGGCCATCTTTCGGAAATCAGCAAGTATTGCAAATTTGAAGGAAGCGCCTGGGCCGACCCAAAGGGCCAAGGAGAAAATGGCTGGGAAGAGCTTCCTTACTGGTTAAAGGGCTACGTTGACCTTGGTTACGTGCTGGGTGATAAACGAATTATTGCCGAATCCAAAAAATGGATTGATGCAATTTTGGCAAGCCAAAGGGAAAACGGCTATTTCGGTCCTGAGGCCAATCTGGCCACACCCGATATTTGGCCGAACATGCTTGTGCTTGCCGCGCTTCGCACACAATACGAAGCGACCAAGGACGCGCGCGTTTTACCCTTCATGACCAAGTATTTTCATTGGCTGGCCGATTTACCTAAGGATAAATTGCTGCCCGGAAGCTGGCAAAAAATTCGCGGCGGGGACAATCTGGAAATCATTTATTGGCTGTACAACCGAACAAATGAACCTTGGTTGCTGGATTTGGCAAAAATCAATCATGAGAGAACCGCCGACTGGACCGGAGGAATCCCCACGTGGCACGGGGTTAATTTGAGCCAAGGTTTCAGGGAACCTGCCGAGTACTATCAGCAATCCAAGAATGCAGCAGATTTGCAAGCTACCTTGCGAAACTTCAAAACCATTTTCGATAAATATGGCAAAGTTCCTGGAGGAATGTTCGGCGCGGACGAAAATGCCCGTGAAGGGTATAGCGGCCCGCGACAGGCGGCTGAAACGTGTTCGATGGCCGAGTTTATGGCCAGCGATGAAAAATTAATGCAGATCACGGGCGAGGCTTCCTGGGGCGATCATTGCGAAACGGTGGCTTTTAATTCCTTGCCCGCCTCGATGACCGCCGATTTGAAAGGGCTGCATTACTTGACCGCTCCCAATTTAATTCAATTGGACCGGAAAAATAAAGCGCCCATGGTGGAAAACGACGGGGATATGTTTTCCTTCAACCCGCACGATTACCGCTGTTGCCAGCATAACGCGGCTTTTAGCTGGCCTTATTTTAGCGAAAATCTGTGGATGGCCAGTCGTGGCAATGGTTTGGCCGCGGCGCTCTATGCGCCTTGCACCGTCGTGGCTAAGGTTGGATCTGGCACTAAAGGCAGGGGAGCGGATGTTCGAATTACGGAAACTACCGATTACCCATTCGACGATACGATTCTGTTCAAAATCTCGATGAAAGAGCCATCTAAATTTCCGTTGCGCTTCCGTATTCCTTCCTGGTGCAAAACGCCGAAGCTTTATTTGAACAAGCGCCCTGCCGCGTTTCTCATGTCCGGTGAAAATTGGGTTACCGTCAACCGCGTTTGGCACAATGGAGATGCGCTCTGGCTTCAGTTGCCCATGCATGTCGAGGTGGAACATTGGAAAACAGCGGAAGGCGGCGTCTCCGTTAATAGAGGACCTTTAACTTATTCCTTAAAAATCGAAGAGAAATGGCAAAAGTACGGTGATTCCGAAAAATGGCCAGCGTATGAAGTTTTTCCGGGATCACCATGGAACTATGGTTTGGTTCTTCCCGCATCCCGGCAGGACAGGGCTTTTTCGGTACTCAAATACGCGGGCGCTCTGCCCAAACAACCGTTCACATTGTCAAATGCGCCAGTGCAATTGAAAGTGAAAGCCAAGCGCTTGCCCCAATGGAAGCAAGAAGAGAATGGCTTCGTGGGCAAGTTGCCGCCAAGCCCAGCAACTTCTTCTGAACCCGTGGAAACTGTGACCTTGGTTCCTATGGGTTGTGCTCGCTTGCGGGTCAGCGTTTTTCCTGAAATCAAAGAAGATTGAACTTACAGATTAGCTTGCGGATATGATCAGTTTCTCCGCACTGCCCGTTCACTAGGCTTTTGCGCATCTTGAACATGCTCCACTGCGGCTTCTAGGTAAATGCGGTTCAGGCTCGAGGATGGAACTTGCGATGGATTTGTCGCAAGCGCTGGCCTTCCACATGAGTGTAAATTTCAGTGGTGCTTATGCTGGCGTGGCCCAGCAGCTCCTGGATCACCCGCAAATCAGCCCCATGCTCCAGCAAGTGCGTAGCAAAGCTGTGTCGCAGCATATGTGGCGTGATATTTCGATCCAACCCCGCTCGCGCAGCCCGCTTTTTGATGCGTTGCCATAATGTAACAGAAGCAAAAGCGCTCCCGCGTTTCGTCAAAAAAACAGTTCCGGGCGACCGCGGTTTCACAAGTTGTGGACGGGAAGCTTGGAGATATTTTTGCAGCGCTTCTATCGCTTTTCGCCCGACCGGAACGACCCGTTCCTTATTGCCTTTCCCGATCACCGTGATAAATCCGGCTTCCAGATGCAATTGCTCCAGCCGCAGATTGCGCAGCTCAGCCAGGCGCAACCCGGAAGAGTAGGCCAGTTCCATTACAGCCTGATCCAACAAATTCGCAATATCCGCGGGGTTTTCGGGCGCGAGCAACTTTTCTATTTCTTCATCCGCAAGGGATTTTGGCAGGCGCATCCAGCGTTTTGGCAGCGAAAGATGCTGTGCTGGATTTTTTTCAAGGAACTTTTCCTGCTCGCAATAGCGGTAAAAAGCTTTCAAGGCGGCGATGATTAAGTAAATGCTGCTGCCGCTCAGCCTGGCGGAAGGCGACGCTCCTGGCTCTTTGGAAGGCCTGTTTTGCTCATTCAATAAATAGGCAGTTAAAAGCCCAAGATCCACTTGCTCCCAGCGGTTGATGCCTCTCTCATGCGCCCAAGCAATAAAGCCCGATAACAAGGCCGCATAGGTTTTTTGGGTATGCTCCGCCTGGCCCCGTTCTATGCGGAGGTGCTGGAGAAAGTCATCGACCAATTCTTGCAAGCAGTTAAAGAGTGCGCCCGGTCAGGCGTTGATACGCTTCCAAATATTTCTCCCGGGTTTTGACAACAATTTCGTCGGGCAGACGCGGAGCGGGGGGAGTTTTGTTCCAGGACAAAGTTTCGAGATAATCCCGGAGGAATTGTTTGTCGAAACTGGGCTGGGAACGTCCAGGAGCATATCCGGCAGCAGGCCAAAAGCGGGACGAATCCGGCGTTAAAACTTCATCAATCAAAATTAATGCATTCTCATGAATGCCAAACTCGAATTTCGTGTCCCCGATGATAATGCCTCGCTCGAGGGCGTGGCGGCGGGCAAATTTGTAAAGGCCAAGGCTAAAATCCCGCGCTTGCTCGGCCAAGACTGTTCCGGTCATTTTGCAAGCTTCTTCGAACGTTATATTCTCATCATGACCGGTTTCCGCTTTGGTTGCTGGAGTAAAGATCGGCTCGGGCAATTCGGAAGATTCGAGCAAACCAGCAGGCAACGCTACCCCGCAAACCATGCCTGTCTTTTTATATTCTTTCCAGCCAGAGCCAGCCAAGTATCCGCGGACTACGCATTCGATTGGAAGGGGCCGAGCTTTCTTGACCAACATGGAACGTCCTTCCAATTGCGAAGAGTATCGCTCTAATGTCGGTGGCAAATTCAGAACTGAACCGCCTATTCGATGGTTTGGAACCATTCCTTCCGTTAAATCAAACCAGAAATGGGAAATCTGTGTCAGCACTCGTCCTTTGTCCGGAATGCCGTTGGGCATAATGCAATCGAAGGCAGAAATTCGATCCGTCGCGACCAAGAGCAGTTTGTCGCCGAGGTCAAACACCTCGCGTACCTTTCCGCTTCGAAGTTTCGCCAATCCGGGCAAGATCAATTCAGTTACGGCAGAGTTCATGGTTCAAGTAATGCTGAAGCGCTGAGCAAACCCATTATTTGCAAGTGCTGCAACGGCTTAAAACTAATGAGGTTAAGCTAAATAGTTAAGAATTTTATTTTCAAAGCTGGCATTTGTGGATAATAGTTTTTCATGCCTGACCATTCGCGTTCGGGAGAGAAAATATATCGCGGACTAGCAGTTTCCGCGGGTATATGCCGTGGTCCGGTTGTTTTAGCAGGAAGAAATACAGACTGTATCCCCACCCGTACTATCGAGGAGAGCGAACTTCCTGATGAACTTGCCCGTCTGGAAAAAGCCCTTGTTTTAACCCGCCAGCAAATCCTGGAAGTCCAGCGCAAGGTGGGTGAAGCGATGGGAGCAGACGATGCCAGCATCTTTGACGCCCATTTGCTAGTCCTCGAGGACCGCACCTTGCTCGAAGAGGTAACTCGCCTTATGGAGCAAAAGCGAATTAATGTCGAATACGCTTTTTCCCAGGTCGCCGCCAAATACGCCAACACCTTGGCCAAAATAGATGACGAATATCTGCGCGAACGGGCCGCGGACATGCGCGATGTTACCGCGCGAATCCTCAACAATTTGCAAGGCCGGGAGGAAGTCGATCTGCGCAATTTGACCGAACCGTGCATCCTGGTGAGCTACGATTTGGCCCCATCCAGCACGGCCATGCTGGATAAAAAGGTGGTTCTTGGGTTTGTCACAGAACTTGGGGGAAGAACTTCGCACACTGCAATCATGGCGCGTTCTTTGCAAATCCCAGCGGTTGTTGGAATTCCCAATCTCAGCCAAATCCTGGAAACGGGCCAATACGCGCTGCTGGATGGTTACAACGGCCTTTTTATTGTTAATCCAACGGACCAAACGCTTTTTGAATATGGCCAACTGGTTCAAAAGCAAGTCAGCCTCCAAACAAAATTAAAGGATACGGTCGATAAACCGGCGGTGACTTTGGACGGTTCTCCCATCGTTCTGTCCGCCAATATTGAACTGGCCACCGATGCCGATGCCGTGAAAAGTTCGGGCGCAAATGGAGTGGGACTGTTTCGCACTGAGTATCTGTTCATTAAGCGCGAAATATTGCCCACGGAAGAAGAGCAATTCGAAGCGTACCGCTCCGTTGCGCAAGCTCTAAATCCAAGTCCGGTCATTATTCGAACGCTTGACTTGGGAGGGGATAAATTCCTGGGACATTTGCAAGTTCCTTCGGAAGTGAATCCGTTCCTGGGTTGGCGAGCCATCCGCTTCTGCCTGCAAGAGAAGGAAATCTTTCGCGCCCAATTGCGAGCGATTTTGCGAGCGAGCGCCTTTGGGAATGTCAAAATGATGTATCCCATGATTTCGTGCCTCGAGGAGCTTGAACAAGCTTCCGCGCTGGTCGAAGAATATAAAGCGGAGCTGACCCGCGAAAATGTTGCGTTCAACCCTAAATTGGAAATTGGGGTAATGATCGAAATTCCATCGGCTGTAGTGGTGGCGGATTCGCTGGCCAAACGCGTTAGTTTTTTCAGCATCGGCACCAATGATTTAATTCAGTACACATTGGCCGTGGACCGCTTGAATGATAAAATCGCCCACCTTTACGCTCCCACTCACCCGGCAATTTTGCAGTTGATCAAAATGACAGTCGAAGCCGCTCACCGGAACAATATCTGGGTCGGAGTGTGCGGAGAAATGGCCAGTGATGCCGAGCTGGTTCCATTGCTGCTCGGCTTGGGTGTCGATGAATTAAGCGCCTCTCCCGCTTATGTTCCCCAAATCAAGTTTATGTTGCGCCGCTTGAAAATGGGCGAAGCGCGCGGTTTGGTTGATTTCGCATTGCAGTCTGAGTCCCCTCCAGAGATACTCAAACGCTCTCAGGAGCTGGCCCGGAAAGTCGCTCCGGACCTTTTTCAAACACAAGGAACTGAACGATGAAAGTGCTTATATTGGCCGCGGGGTATGCCACGCGCCTGTATCCATTGACCTTAACGCAACCGAAACCTCTCTTGCCCGTCGCGGGCCAGCCGATGGTCGAGTATGTGCTGGATAATATCGCGCCGGTTGGTGGCATTGACCGCGTTTACGTGGTGACCAATGCAAAGTTCGCGGGGCATTTCGAACGGTGGGCCGAGCAGTATCGCCATACCAAAGCAAAACTCGATTTCACCATTGTTAATGATAAATCGACGGATGACTCGAACAAGTTGGGCGCTATCGGCGATTTGCATTTGGTCATCACCAAAGAAAACGTGGATGACGATCTCATTGTGGTCGCGGGAGACAACCTCTTTAGCCAAAGTTTAAAAGAATTTGGCGATTATTGCCGCGCCAAAAACGCCCCCGTTCTTGGTGTTTATGATGTGGGAGATTTGGAGCAGGTTAAAAAATATAGTTCTATTAATCTCGATGCGCAGGGCCGCATCGTCTCCTTTGAGGAAAAGCCCAAGGCGCCTACCAGCACTCTCATCGGCATTGCTCTTTATTTTTATCCCAAGCACGTTTTGCCTTTGATCAAGCAATACATTGCGGAGGGGAATAATCCAGACCAACCTGGCCGCCTTGTTCAATGGCTTTATCCCAAAACTCCGGTTTATACCTGGACCGTTCCGGGCTTATGGTACGACATCGGCTCGAAAGAAACCTTGGAAGAAGCAAATCGCATCTTCTCTCGGAAATAACCGAAAACCGCTAATAGCGCGCAATGATTTCGTAGCGTCTTTGCGCCGGCTTGGGAATTCGCACTGATTCCTGAGTCGGATCAAAATCGGTCCACTTTTTGCCATTGACGCTTGCGGATTTGATGGCGCGCTGGTCCGGATGACGGAGCCTTACCACAATTTCACTAGGCAGCATTCCAGCGCCAAGAGAAAGATCGGCTGCGATTTCCCGGGCGCCGGAGTTCGCGCTCATTAGTAGATTGATGCGGCCGTACCGGCTGGGTGCATTGCGTACTTCAATGCGATCTCCAGGCCGCAGCCAAGCGCGCGGAGTTGCTTGTCCGATCAACAAAGTTCCATCGTCTGTTTCCCTCAGCAGCATATTTCTGTACAGTTCGAACCAGGCGCCGTCGGTGCTGGGTGGCCCGAAATATTGGCCCCAGCCCCAGCGATGTTCTACCGGCTCGAAAATGGTGTGGCTAAAGGCGCAAGCCATCATACTGTAAAACGCCCGGATCACTCGCTTCGGCTCATCTCGCAAGAGATAAGCGGTGGCTTGTTGATTATAGACCGGCTCATTGATCATGCCCCATTGATGGATGAACAGATTATCTTCATGGTCGTTGAGCATGGCTGTAGTGAGCGGACCTTTTGCATCCAACGCCTGCAACCTGCTCAAATGCAAAGGGCCACAATCGACATCAGTAGGATACCATTCGCGGAAAAGGCGGCCGGACTGTTCGGTCTGGCACGGAACGTACACGCTCCAAGTGCCATCAGCCAGTTGTACGGCAGGAGAGGCAACGCTGGCTTTCCCAAATTGCCGCTCGCATGCGCGGTTTATTTTGGCGGCTGCTTGCAAACATTGCTCCGCCCGGGGGTGGTGAATGCTTTCCAAAGCCATGCCCAAGCTTTTGAAACCGGCCGCGAAATAGGCCTGGTTAAAAGCCCAGGGGCGCGCTTCGTGCGACAAGTCGTTTAAAGGTGCTGACACCAGGCCCGAAGCTTTATCCTCATTCCCGTTTTTTGCTGTGAGTTGATTGAGGCACCAATCTAAAGCGCGAAACGTTTGTGGCAGTAGCTTTTCGAAAGCAGCGCGATCTCCAGAAAGAAGGTAATGTTGAGCCACGGCATAAATCATTCCGGGAGTGTAAACACCCCAGGAGGCGAACCCGCCAATATGACCATTGGGTTCCTGGCTATTTCGAAACATGACCTCTAATTCCTCTTGCGCTATGTCATGGTACCCGCGCAAATCGTAGAGCATATAATCCACATATACACTTTGGTTCACGGGCCAGGGCGTGCCTTTTTGTCCGTACGCGAAGTTCGAGTAGGGTAAATCAATCCCCGCATTTGTTGCTCCATGTCGGCGCGGCAAACAAAGCGCATGCCAAAGGTTGGCTCGAAACAAAGTATTTACCGCTGGGTCCGGCACATGAAAGTAAGCGCCACGGGCCAAATACAGTTCCCAAAATCGAACCGTTTGCGCGCGGCGGTTTTGATAATTCTCTTGAAGCAAAATTTTTGATTCATCGACGCCAACAAACGGTGAAGGAAGTTCGAGGATAAACTCGCGTTTGCCATTCGGCGGCAGTCCAAAACCAACGCTTATTTCAGAAATTTTGCCCTCGCCGCGGGTGGAGAGAGTATCAATTTTTCCTTGCAGGGCCAGCAAAGTATTGGAAGCGCTCTGCAGTAATGAAACCCCATCGTGCGTCTCGAGCGAAATCGGCTCGGCATGCTCGCGAACGAGTTTTACTTTTACGAGTGCCTGCTTTTTGGCCGCCATGGGATTGCGCAAGGAAACTTTTTGAAATAAGACCATTGGCATATCACCACGGCGCTCCGCGGGCGGCCCGTTTAAAGGCGCGGCAAATTGTTCAATGTCATAGATGATTCCATCCTCTTCGAATTGCGTCGTAATTATTGGCAAGCCGTCATTTAAATACTGCTTGCGCCAGGCTTTTGCTGGATCGGCGAATTCAATGCTTAAGTTAAATTGGTCGATTTTTGAATTATCATTTTGGGCGCGCGCAAAGCGGTCGATGCCGAACTTATATAATGCGCTATCCCATCCGATGCCGGCAATCTGCCCCGGAGCAGGTGCATTTGGATTCTTGTAATCAGGGCTTCCCATGTCCTCCCAAAGAGAAGCAAATTTGGCATATGTGGATTCAGGCTCCCGATCTACTCGGTCCAACACCCTTTCACCGCGAGCGGTGCTGAGTTCATTCAAGTTTTTTCGGACGGAAGCTGCCTGTTCACCGAACGCGGCCATTAGGTCGAACTCTGGAAACCAAAAAGTTTTTTCCCGCAAGATTTGGTCGATGGTAAGGGTAAAGCCTCGAGTTCCTTCTGAATTCAATTCGAATGAAATGCGTCGGCTGTCCGGACGCCAATTGGCATCTTTCTGCAACCGCTGGGCGGCGCCAGGCTCGGTATGTTGAATCAGATACTTCCAAATCGACTGTGCATTCGTAATTGCATGGATAGTCCTTTCGGGAAATTCAATTTGGAATTGCAAACCGTCAACATCTCCACCGCCTGCCGCGCTGCGGACGATGCCATTTTGCAAGGAATCTTCCTGTTCAGCCTCAATCAATTCGAAACTCTTTGTGGCGACCTCTTTTGATTGAATTTTTAAAAAGAATTCCTGCTTTTGCTTTGACTTAGCCCCCCACCAAAGCTGCACCGGCATCGACATCATCGCCCCATCTTCCGCCCAGCAGAAAAGTCCCTGGATGCAAACGATGCTCCACACAAGCAGCAACCGCTGCCACAACCTTGAGGTGCCAGAACGCATATAATTGCATCCTATCGCCCGCTCCCTATCGCGTCGAGCCGAGCCTCGAAAAGGGGTCGGTCCTACAGATTGACAGTGATTCGGCTTATTGGGCAGCTCCCGAACCTTGAACAGCTATTGAGGGCCTTAAAAATTAATGACGTGTGTAAATCCTGAGGACCGACCCCTTTTCAGTCTTCTTTGGCTGTGGTTCGGTCTTGCATCCATTTAATGTCGGGACTGTTGGGAGCTTGGGTGCGGGTGGAGATGGTTTGGCGTGTGACGGGTAAAATTAAACGGGTGTCTTTCCATTTTTTAATTTCAGAGTGGCCGTCGGCGAATGCGAATCCGCAAGCGCCATGGTGATAACTGCCAGGCACATCCATTAGTTGGCTGGCTCCATCGCGCCGAATTGCATCCACCACAAAACCACCCCCGTTAATACTGTCTTCGTGCTCGTCCAACAAAACAAAAGCCATGGATGGTTGAAGGACGTTAAATTCAGAATGCTTTCGGTAAATATGATATCCGTTATCGATCCCTTCCTTTGCCAGCGGCCCAAGCCAATTGGCGCCCATGTACATGTTCATCGAAATGCTGCGGACCCGATTGTAACGTTGCCCGGAAATTTCGACCCAGGAATGATCCGCAGGGCAGCGGTACAATTGGTGGTTCTTGGAATAGGGTCCTAACAATGCGGCGTAAGGCCGATCGCCGACTCCGGGGTGGATCAGATAATCAATATTGGTATTATGCGAGCTGCTTGTGTAATCAAGAAAGCCGCCCACCCAACTCGGGCAGGTTTCGTCCAAACCTGCCTGGTTGTTGCCCCAATTGGGAGCCAATGTCTGATTGAAATCGTCTGCATACATGGTCCAGGAAAGCATCAACTCGCTTAAGTTATTGTTGCAGTAGGTCCCTTGAGCCTTTTGCCTGGCTTTGGCTAGAGCAGGAAGAAGCAAGGAAGCGAGCAACGCGATGATGCTAATGACGACCAACAACTCAATAAGAGTGAAGGCGAAGGTTTTAGGGCGAGAGGAAGAATAGGAGTAAAGATGCATAAAAAGAAAGGTGAAATGTTACGCACACGTATTAATAGACCCGATCCCGCGCGCTTTTATCCCTCTTCTTTTGTCTTTTATATCTCCTTTTTTGCGGGGGTAACTCTCCCGGTTCTAAATGCAATTTTGAATTGTCTGAGCTTTTATTGCCCGCGCGCCAGCAAATCGCTTAAGGCCAATGCAAACAAGATAGCCAGCCAGAAGCCGCCCGCTGCCGCTGCTATTCGGTTCAGTCCGGGACTTTTGCGCAAGTGCATAAAATAAAGAAGCACCAACAGCATTTTGGCAACGGAGATGGTCATGGCTAACACGGTGTTCCAGTAGCCCAGATGGAGCTGGCCCAAACCGAATGTTAAAGCCAGTAAGAGCATCAGAGCGACATAAACACCGAAGTAAGTTTTTAATCCAAATGACTGTGAGCTTTCCATGTTATTTAATTAAATAAAATAAGGGATAAAGAAACACCCAAACAATGTCCACAAAGTGCCAGTAAAGCCCGGCCAATTCCAATGGAGTGTTATAATCTGGACAGAACGAATGCACTTTAACGCCGTAATAGAGCAGGAGCGCGCAGCCAACAGCCAAATGCAAGGCATGAAGACCGGTCATGGCAAAATAAAATGAGAAAAAGAGCTGGGCATGCGTGGCAAAACTAACTTCGTTGGTGAAATTTGGCCCGGGCACCAAATGTTCCTGCCATTTGTGGTAGTACTCGAGGCCTTTCAAACTCAAAAACGCAAGCCCCAGCAGGGCAGCCCCAAATAACAGCAAGCGGCAGGTCTGGAACTTGCGATGCTGAATCGCGTGCAAAGCCATCGCGACTAGCAGGCTGCTAGTAAGCAAAAGGGCCGTGTTCATTGTGCCAATGAATAATTCCATCTTACCGCTGCCGAAACGAAATGCGTCCAGGTACAGATGCCGGTAAAAAACGTAACCAAGGAACAAACCACCAAAAAACAGCACCTCCGTCGCAAGGAAAATCCACATTCCTAAAGTGGCCGCTTTTTTCTGCTGGAGCGGGTTCTCGAATTGCCACGCTTTGGCATGAAGTGCCGCGGAATCAGACATGGGCCAACTCCCTTTCTTTAGGTTTCGGCGCACCTAACGGCGGATAATTATATGCGGGAAAATCAACGATCGGTGGGTTCTTAAAATTCTCTTTGGGAGGAGGCGACGCAGTTGTCCATTCCAAGCCAGCAGCTTTCCACGGATTGTTCCCAGCAGTTTGCCCTGACTTTATTGACGCGAACAAATAAAGCATGGGCAGGCCATAACCAACGGCCAATAAAATCGCGCCTGAACTTGATAAGACATTGAGCCAATGAAATTCCGGAGGATATACATGATAGCGGCGCGGCATTCCCAAATACCCTAGAATAAATTGCGGAAAAAATGTCAGATTAAAGCCAAGAAAAATAACGATCGCGGCCACCCTGCCCCATTTTTCCGAATACAGTTTTCCGGTAATTTTAGGCCACCAAAAATGCAGTCCTCCCATGTAAGCCATGACTACCCCTCCCACCATAATATAATGAAAATGGGCGATGACAAAATAGGTGTCAGTGACATGCACATCGATGGGCAACGCAGCCAAAAATATTCCGGTAAGCCCGCCGACCGTGAACAAGCCAATAAACCCAAATGCATAAAGTAAGGGCGTCGAAAACTGAATCGAGCCTTTATAAAGCGTGGCCGTCCAATTAAACACCTTGATCGCGGAAGGAACCGCAACCAAAAAGCTCATGAACGAAAAAATAAAAGAGGCGTAAGACGATTGCCCGCTTACGAACATGTGGTGGCCCCAAACGCCAAAGCCAAGAAACGCAATGGCCAGGCTTGAAAACGCAATATATTTGTAACCAAAACTGCGCTTACGGGAGAAACACGTTATCAATTCGCTAATAACACCCATGGCCGGAAGCACCATGATGTAAACAGCAGGATGCGAGTAGAACCAGAATAGATGCTGAAAGAGCAAAGGATCCCCGCCCAAATTCGGATTGAAAAATGCAAGTCCAGTTAACCGCTCGATCGCGATCATACTTAGCACCATCGCCAAGACCGGTGTGGCCAGCACAAAAATTATGCTTGTGGCATAAATCGACCAAATAAATAGAGGCAATCGAAACCAAGTCATTCCGGGAGCGCGCAGTTTATGAATAGTAACCAGGAAATTTATCCCGCTAAAAATGGAGGAAAAGCCAGTGATAAAAACCCCGGCGGCGGTGCTGATGACATGGGTGTTGCTGTAGGTGCTGCTGTACGGAGTGTAAAAGGTCCATCCAGTATCCACTCCCCCATGTATCACGGACCAGATCGTAAAAATGGACCCGAACATAAACACGTACCAGCTAGCCAGATTTAACCTGGGAAATGCCATGTCACGGGCACCGATCATCATGGGAACCAAAAAATTGCCCAGCACGGTTGGAACAACTGGAATTAAAAAAAACCAGACCATGACCACTCCATGGATCGTGAAAAATTTGTTGTAAAGGTCGTCGGTTAGCAAAAAGCCGTTTGAATGAGTCAACTCGATCCGAATGAAAGTGGCGGCAAATCCACCCAAAACAAAAAAGAGAGTGACCGAGCCAAGGAAGAGCAAGCCAATGCGTTTATGATCCGTGGTTAATAGCCAGGACTTGATCGTGTTCTCATGGTTCAAATAGTTTTCTGGCATAGCAAAACGATCAATCAGTTCGAGGAGACTTAGCGCTCGCAATCGTGCTCGCACCAAAGTGACCAGTTATTTTTGCGGAAGCAGCTTGATTTGCCGAAGATGCGGTATTCTCCTTTAAGTAAGCTAATAACTCAATTATCTGGTCTTCGCTCAACTGCCCGCGGTAGCTCGGCATAATGCGAGTGCGTTTGAATGTTTCGGCGACGTTGGAGCCTATTAACGCTTCGCGCACCGCTTGTTCATCAACTTTACGAGTCGGTTCTAAAACGGATTCGCGGCCAAAAATTCCATGTAAATCCGGTGCTTTGCCGTTTTCCTGTTGGTGACATTGACGACAGCCAAGGGACTGGAACAAATGCCCACCGGCAACCGCAGGTGGAGTGTTGGTTGCATTGGTTGCAAGCCATTGGCCGTAATCGTCTGCCGATAGCGCAATGATCCGTCCACGCATCCGCGAATGTTCAGTGCCGCAATATTCCGCGCAAAAAAGATTGTATTCACCGGGCTTATCCACCTGAAACCAGAGACTCTCATAATAACCCGGCAGCACATCTCGTTTTAAGCGGAACTCGGGCAGGAAAAAGCTATGAATCACATCCTGCGATATCATAATTAATCGGACAGGTTTTCCCACGGGGACGTGCAGTTCGTTGTTTTCACGGGGCCCTTCAACATGCTGCAATTTCCACATCCATTGCTTGCCTACCACATAAACCTCCAGGGCATCCTTGGGTATGTAAGTTAATTTCTGATAAAGGACTGTTGACCAGCCAAAGATCACCATGTTGAGCAGCAAAGGAATCACAGTCCAGGCAATCTCGAGAGCGTTGTGCCCTTTCATGTTTATGGAGCGATTAACAGGGTTATTGCGCCGGTAACGAATGGAAAAGAAGAGCATCAACCCAAATATGAGCAGAACAAAAAACAGGCTCATCCAAAACAGAAAATAGAATAACTGATCCGTTCTCCCTGCCAGGTAAGAGCCTTGACTGGGCAAAAAGTGAAAAGAATTGGCCAGGGCAAATATCATGATTCGGCCCTTGTTAGTTCGGGAGCCAATCTCTGACCCGCTTGCTTTTCTCGCCAGAGCGCCAGAGCAATGCCGCCAAAGAGCGCGAGCATGGTCAAAACTGCCGCCCATTTCAACAACCGGAGCACTGCCAAACTGTATTTGCCGGTAGCTGGATCGTAATGAAAACAGAGCAAAAGCAACTGCTGCACTGGACTGCCCAATTTGCCGCGCGCGCTTTGTTGCAAAGCAACTGACAGCTCGTTGGGCGAGTAATCGACGCCGGGAAAATATCGGCTGATGCGCCCGTCCGGATTGATTAAAATGATGCCTGCGGGGTGGGCAAATTGCTGGCTCACTGGATCATATTGAAAAGGAAAGCCAAGCGCTTGCGAAAGATGTGCTATGGCATCCGAAGTTCCGGTCAAAGCATGCCAGCCGGATTCGGCTCCGGGCCGGTTGTACTGCCGAACGTAATTTAGCTTTTTTTCAAAGGCGATTTTGCGCGACTCCTTGGGATCCATGCTGACAGTGATAATTTCGAAATCCTTGCCTGCAGTGGCGCTGACCATGCGCAAACTTCGCCACAAGCCATTCAGCACTTCACTGCAAAGTTGCGGGCACCGGTAATAAACCATGCTCATAATGACTGGTTTGCCTTTATTAAAATAATCGCCCAAATGCACTGGAGTCCCTTCTTCATTTTGGAACAGTTCTTCAAGCGGGAGCTGGCTCCCGATGTTTTGGGAAAAGGTCAGTGAATAAACATTTGATAATTGCGCGAGCGCAGCTAATTTCACGAACCAGAGCAAAATCAGAAAACAAAATAGCTGTTTCATCGCGAGCCTCCCACCACCTGTTGCATGGCGCGATCGATTGACATGGCGGTCATCGAGTTGGTTAGCTCCTTTTGCTGTTGCGCCCGAAAGATCTCCCAATCAGCGCTTTCGGACACTTCCAATCGAGGAGCCGGCACTGCCTCCCAATGTACCGGTGGCGTTTCCGAAGGAAAGCGATTGGGATTCCTTGCCTCCAGACCTTTGAGCAGGACGAATAAACCAATTTGCACGACAACGGCAAAGCAGCCAAAACTGACGAAGAAAATCCAAACACCTTTGCAATTCGCATCCCGTAATTCATGGCCGCGCAAAACGGAATCACCAGAGTCAACCTTCATAAGCTGGCCATCCTTTCCGTTCGACAATGGCGCGCATGCTGCCGACAAACCAGCCAGCCCAAATCCCCCCCATGGCCAGGAAAAGACCTGGATACAACCAGCTCCAGTTGGAAGCGTGCCGGTAAGTATCGGGTCCGACTTGCCAAAGAGTGTCCAAAACTCGCATCCAAAGAATAAAAGCGGCAGCGGCAGCAAGCCTGCCTGGCTTCCGTTTCATAGCCCTAAATAATAAAAGCACAAACGGCAGAGCAAAGTGGGCGGCGATCAAACTAATCGCAATGGCCAGCCAAATTCCTTGATTCCTGTTCAGGTAATAAACGGTTTCTTCCTTTTTGTTGCCCATCCAAATAACCAGGAACTGCATGAACGACAGGTATGCCCAAAGCATGAGAAAAGCTAAAAGCAGATTGCCGATATCCAGCCACGGTTTTGTTTGAGCAGGTGGCGGACTGGGCGCGCCCATTTTTTGAATAATCCAACGGAACAGAATTAAGGCAGCGAGAGCGGTCAAAACATGCCCAACAATGAAAAGCATGCCGAAAACAGTCGAGTTCCATTTCGGTTCCAACGACATAACCCAATCAATCGCGGCGAAGCTGGCGGTTAAGCAATATAGCACTAACCCCCATCCACTTAACAAAGGTTGGAAAAATTGGCCCTTCGGTTTTGTTTCGGCATCCACCATTAAAACCCCGCGCCGGTGCCGCAAAAGAAATGCAAATGCAATCCAGACCGCAAAATAAAGAAAGGTGCGCGCGACGAAAAATGGAACATTCAGATAGGCTGATTTGATTCGGAGAACTTCATCGCTGGCAACATGAGCCCGGTCGGTCCAACCGTAGAGTGAATGCAGTCCAAAGAGGACGGGCACAAACAAAAGGGCCATTAAAGGGAGCGTGCCAGAAGCAGCTTCGAGCAATCGCCGAATCAGCACACCCCAAGCTCCGCCCGCCACATGATACAACATGAGCAAACTTAGTGATCCAGCAGCCAGTCCGAACCAAAAGAGATAAGCCCATAGATACGCACGAAAGAATTGTGTCGTTTGAAAATAGGCCAAAGCAACGCAGAGCGCCCCGCAAAGCGCCGCCACAGACCAGCTTGCAGCCTGCAGCGTGTGCCACGGTAAATTGGATGCGCGTTTCATTCCAAACCTCCTGCATTGGCCACCTGTTGCTTCAATGGCATGGAAGCGCCCGTTGAAGTCTTGCGTTCTTGCAATGCGCGAATGTAAGCCACAATCGCCCATCGATCTCGGACAGGCACTTGATCGTTCATGGGAAACATCGTTTTGTATCCACTAGTGATCGCTTCATAAAAATAACCAGCAGGGGCCCTGCGCAATCGAGCACTGGCCAAATCATCAGGTGCTTTGAAACCGCGCTGCACTATCATTCCTTTTCCTTCGCCCAATTGATCGTGGCAGGGGCTGCAATAGATGTTGTATCGCTCTCGTCCTCTTTGCAAAAGCGTTTGATCTACTTTAATTGGTATTTGCGAAATCAACTCTCCATTCGCTTTTCCAGTGGCGACAGTTTTGTTACTTTCCCATCGATTCCAAGGAACTGTTCCCTCCACCGGCGTTCGCGCTAATTGGCTGTTGGGAAACACAGGGCTTTCTTCAAACGGTTTGTATTTGGAATCGTCATACATCCCGCGTGAACAAGCTGCCAACAACAGCAATAACAATTCGGCAGCGATTATTGCGCATTGATTGAAAAGTTTTGTTGGAAGGAATCTTTTCAAAATTGAACCTCCCGAATGGCGATGGCACCTGCTTGGCGCAAGAAATCCTCGCTTCTGTCCCGATCATAAAGAGGATCACTGCGCTCGACGCTCAGGAAAAAACCGTTCTCAGTGACTGCATCGAAATCCGGCACATTGAATAAAGGGTGATACCATTGGGGCAACCGATTCAAAACCAACACGCTCGCAAACGCGGTTATGGCGGACAAGAGAATGGTCATTTCAAATGTGATCGGAATAAATGCAGGCCAACTGTTCCAAGGCCGCCCGCCGATATTCAATGGGTACGAAATGACCGAAGCATAATATTGCAGGAGAAATCCCCCCAGGCAGCCCGTGAGTCCGCCGCAGAAAACAATCGCGGGAAGGATTGTTGAGGGACGCCCCATTTCCTCGTAAAGACCTTCCACTGGAAAAGGAGAATGCGCGTCAAATTTTCGGTAGCCCGCTTCTCGCACATGTTGCACGGCTGACTTCAATTCTTCTGCTGAACCGAATTGCGCAAGCAATCCAAACTCCGGCTTATTCATGAGCTCGCCTCCTCTTTCTTTTCCGTTTTACTAAGACGATGAGCTAACTCCTGAACTTCAGTAATCGAAATCATCGGAACAATTCGGACAAAAAGAAATATGAGCATTACAAAAAGCCCGATTGTGCCGGCAAAAGTCGAGTAATCCCAAACCGTTGGAATGTACAGCCGCCATATTGAAGGCAGAAAATCCTGCTGCAAACTGGTGGTAACAATAATAAAGCGCTCCAGCCACATTCCGACATTTACGACCAGCGACATCACAAATAAGATGCCCACGCGCATGCGGAGCTTTTTAATCCAGAGCAATTGTGGAATAAAAACATTGCAAGCCAACAACAAGTAATAAAAAGGGGCGTATGCTCCAGTCAAACGGTTGATCAGGACGTGCAGATCGTATTTGTCGCCGCTGAACCAGCTAAAAAAGATTTCTTCGACGTAGCCGTAACCCACGATCAAACCGGTCACGAGCATGACTCGAGTCATATTGTTGAGGTGCAATTCGGTAATCAGGTTTTCAAGGCGATACAGCTTTCGAATTGGCAAAAGCAAAGTGAGGACCATGGCAAACCCGGAATAAATGGCGCCGGCTACAAAGTACGGGGGAAAAATCGTGGAGTGCCAGCCCGGTAAAATTGCCGCGCAAAAATCAAGACCGACAACGCTATGCACGCTGACCACCAGCGGGGTGGCCAATCCAGCGAGAAGCAAGTAAGCAGTTTCATAACGATGCCAATGCGCGGCTGACCCGCGCCATCCTAAGGCAAATAAACCGTAAACCCGTTTAACCCAGAGCTTTTTGGCCCGGTCGCGCATCGTCGCCAAATCCGGAATCAAGCCCAAATACCAAAAGAGCAGAGAAACCAGGCCGTAAGTCGATACAGCAAAAACATCCCAAACCAATGGGCTGCGGAATTGAGGCCAGAGATTCATGGAATCGGGGTAAGGAAATAAGTAGTAAAAAAGCCAAGGCCTGCCCAAGTGCAGAAGCGGAAACATGGCGGCGCACAAAACCGCGAACAAAGTCATCGCCTCTGCGAACCGGTTAATCGATGTGCGCCAATGCTGATGCAGCAGCAGAAGAATTGCCGAAATCAGAGTGCCAGCGTGACCAATGCCGATCCACCAAACAAAATTGATAATGGCGAAACCCCAGGCGACCGGGATATTTACGCCCCATATTCCAATTCCTTTGGCCAGCAACCAGGTAATGGAAAAGAGCAACAACATGGTGCCTGCGAATCCAATGGCAAAGGCCAGCCACCACGCGCGCGGCGATCGCCACCTTAATGGAATTTCGTAAATTTGCCGCGCGTACCAGGAGAGCTTAAGCGGCTTCGGCTCGGGCGCTAGCTCGGTGCGAAGGCGCTTTGAAACGGGTTTGGGCGGTTCCAGCGTAGTCCTCATCCTATGAGCGGCCCTCCAAGGCTGGGTTGGGGTTGCTTAATCGCGCCAGATAAGTTGTGCGCGGGACCGTGTTCAATTCTGTTAACAAGCCGTAGTTCAGCACCGAGCGCTTCCAGCGGCTGACCTGGCTATATTCATCGTTGATGTTGCCGAAAACGATGGCTTGGGCCGGGCACACCGCCTGGCAGGCGGTGCGGATTTCACCATCTGCAATTGGCCTGTTCTCTTCTTTTGCTTTGATTCGAGCGCGATTAATTCGTTGCACACAATAAGTGCATTTCTCCATAACACCGCGCATGCGCACGGTTACGTCCGGATTGTAGAGCAACTGGAGCAAAGGCGTTTTACGGTCGCTGTATTGGAAGAAATTAAATCGCCGAACTTTATAAGGACAGTTGTTGGAGCAGTAGCGGGTTCCAACACAGCGGTTGTAGGTCATTTCGTTCAAACCTTCGGAGCTATGCGTCGTGGCGCCAACCGGGCAGACCAATTCGCAAGGGGCGTTTTCACAATGCATGCACAAGACGGGTTGATGAAACACCAAGGGGTTTGCGGGGGAACCTGAATAATATTGATCAATTCGCAGCCAATGCATGAAATGGCCGCGACGCACTTCTTTTTTCCCTACCGTCGGAATGTTGTTTTCGGCCTGGCACGCGACCACACAAGCTTTGCATCCAATGCAGGCGGTTAAATCAATGGTCATCCCCCATGCGTAGCTGTCGTAGCGATATGGCGGGTACAAGGATGAGGAATATTCTTGCGCGCGCTGGTGATCATCATCATTCGTCTCGTTTCCAGCGAGCTCGGCGAAGCTGGCGGTACGGACCAAGTCGCGCTTTTCCATGTTCTGATGCAGTTGCCGCGCAGCGAGTGGATATTTTCCGCTCACTTTCTCCAGCGAAACATTGGTCAAGCGCCAGGGGGTTTTTGTCGTGCGAATTGGATAGACGTTCTCTCCGACAATTTCTTTATCGTCTCCAGGGCCGCGACGGCCATAGCCAAAATGGAGCGAGGCTGTTCCCGGCGCCTGGTTGGGAAGAATCCAGACCGGCAGCCGGATGGCGCCCGATTCAGTGACCAGCCGCACCAGGTCTTCATTGCGCAGGTTCAAATGCGCGGCCAAATTCGAAGAGAGATACACCGCATTTTCCCAGGTTATTTCTGTTAGAGGTTTGGGCAACTCTTGCAACCAGGCGTTATGCGACCAACTGCCGTCACCAATAGTAGGATCCGGTCTCAAATAAACTTCGATGCCGGTGCTTTCTTCCTGTGTTAAGCCGTTCCACAAATCAGCGGACTCCGCGGCCAGATGCTGCTGGTCATGGGAAAAAGTTGTGTCCGGAACAAATCCCTGGTGCAAAGCATGTTCCCACGCTTCTTCGCTGAGCCCATTTTTTTGCCAGAGCGCTTTGGTTAATTCGTAACTCGAGCGAGGCGATGCTGAAGTTAGGATCTCGAGCAATTCGCAATCCGTGCGGCTCTCATGGAGCGGGGCGATGAGTGGTTGAATCAACGACGCGGTTCCATCGTAAGCCCGCGCGTCGCCCCAACTTTCCAAGTAATGAGATTTGGGCAAAGACCAGGTGCACAGAGCGGAGGTTTCATTGGAGAATTCGGTTAAGTGCGCTGTCCACTGCGCTTTGGAGAATGCGCGATCCAACGGCAGATCCCCCGGTTTATCGAACGCGGGATTGCCACCAAATATCAGCAGCCCCGCTATCGCGCCGCGCTCGAGCTTCTCGACCAATTCCTGGAGAGTGCCCGTTTGCTCAGGATAGATATCCTCGGGATTTTTTTGCGAAACGACAACCGATCCCGTGTTTTCCAAATATTGATTCATCTGCTGGCAGATGCGCCGCAAACGTGAGTCCATGGTTTTGCCAGGATAAATTACAGAACGGCCGCGATTTGCTTTTAAATCCGCTGCCGCAACTCGCAGCAAATGAGACATACGGGAGTCTAATTGGGGCGAGCTCACGGTGCCTGGCAACCCGAGTTCGCTGGCGAGAAAGCGAACAATGTTGCCGGCCAAACTTTCTTTGCAGGCAAAACGGTGGTCCGCGATGGTTCCGACTAAGCCTGGCACAGATTCGATCGAGTAAATGCGATTAAAAATTTGCGCGCCGGCTCTACGGTTGCTCATTGTTTGCCGTGCATACGCCAAAGAACCGGGCAATTCGGATAAAAAATCTCCGAATAAACTAAGGATGATATTCGCTTTTGAGAAATCGTATCGAACCGAAGATTGTTGCGCCAAAAGGGGCTTGGCTGCGCCGCCGCCATCGAGTCCACAAGGATCGTAAAGGTAAATATTAGTTTGCGGGTGGGCCGCGGAAAACGCTTTTAATTGCGACTGCAATGTGGGCGAGGTTGATGGCCTGAATAATAATGCGAGTTCTTTTCCCTCGGCAGATTGCTCCTGAAAAAACTTACGAAATTCGTCCCATGTTGCCGTCCGATTCTTAAAAAGAGGCGTCTTAGCTCGAGTCGGATCGTACAAGTCGAGAATGGACGCTTGGGCAAAGCGGCTGGTTGCGCCGAAGCTGGCCGGGTGCAAAGGATTGCCTTCAATTTTTGTGGGCCTGCCCAAATTACTTTCAACCAGGACACCTTCCGCATAGCCATCTTGTTGAAATGAAGTTGCGTAAAACAGCGGTTCGCCCGGCACGACTTCTTCCGGCTGTCGCACATACGGCACAATTTTTTCGAGTGGTTGGCGTGTGCAACCGCTCCAGCCAGCCAGGGCCAGCGATGCTCCCATCAATTTTAAAAACTCTCGCCGGGAACCAGGGTAGAATCCGCCCAATCCGTGAAGCTCCTGAGGAGCAATGCCTGTGGCGCTACCGTTTTGCTCGTCTGGCCATAACTCAGGCGCGCGTCCAAACAACGGGCGATTCTGTTGCTTTTGAGTTAGTGATGGCATGCGGAGCAATTTTGGATTTGTTCGGTATTGATGCGGGCGGCCTCCTGGAGGGCGGCGCTTTTCCAGGAAGTTTGCTGAGGTTGAAAATTAAAAATCTCAGATTGGGGGCGCAACTGGGTTTCGGGATGGCGGTGACAATCCAAACACCAGCGCATGTACAAAGAATGAGCCTTGCCTGTGATGGGCATTTCCGTGATTTTCCCATGACAGCTTACGCAACCGATGCCCCTATGGATATGCACGCTGTGATCGAAATAAACGAAGTCAGGCAAATCATGAACACGCGTCCAGGCAATCGGCCTATTATTGGCGTAGCTGTCGCGGATGGGCGCGAGCAAGGGGCTGTTGGTCCAAATTTGCGAGTGGCAAGTCATGCAAATTTTGGTCGCTGGCATACCAGCGAAGGAGGTATTTTCAACGGTGTTGTGGCAATAACGGCAATCCAAGCCAAGGCCGCGAACATGGTGTTGATGGCTAAAGGGAACAGGCTGATGCAATCGCTCGCCTTGACGCGTAAAATAACCAGAATAAAACGCCATAGCCCCAAAACCCGCGGCGCACAAAAAAACTCCGGCGATTGTTAAAAACGCCACCCTCAGGAGTAACTGCCCTCCTGGTTTAAATATCTGCGCCATCTGCTTCCGATTCCTCCCCGAATTTCCTTATTAATTTCCGTCGAAAATTGGATAGCGCAAATATTTTTCCTGAAAGTACTTTGCTTCTAGTTGGTCGATGGCTCTTCCAAGCTTTTTTTGGCGCGCAACCGATCTCCCTGAAACAGACCTCCGCATTCCCCGTAACCGAAAATCAGCAAACAGATATTTGCCAAGAAGGTTTTATGGATTGAAATTCACTAGGCGACTCAGTTGGCCCTTAACAAAAGAATTCAAAAGGAGTTTTGGCATGGCGACAAAAACGGCGGCGGACGTATTAATTGAGACACTTAAAAATTGGGGCGTTGAGGTGATCTTCGGAATTCCGGGGGACGGGATCAATGGAATCATGGAATCGTTGCGCAAAGCCGAAAAAGAAATCCGCTTTGTCCAGGTACGGCATGAAGAAGCAGCCGCTTTCATGGCATGCGGTTATGCCAAATACACGGGGAGAATGGGCGTTTGTCTGGCAACTTCCGGACCTGGCGGAATTCATCTGCTCAACGGGCTTTATGATGCGAAGCTGGATGGCCAGCCCGTTCTTGCGATCACCGGACATCATTACCACGATCTGATCGATACCTTCGCCCAACAGGATGTCAATTTGGATCGGGTTTTCATGGACGTGGCCGCGTATAACGCGCGGGTGATGGGGCCGGAGCACGTGTCCAATATCACCAATCTGGCATGCCGCACCGCGATCGCCCGCCGCACTGTTTCGCATATTAATTTCCCAGTGGATTTGCAATCGATGCCGTTGAAAAAAGGGCATCGCTCCGAGCGCAATATTAAAAATCACAACGCGCACATATTTGCTTCGCGAGCTGGATTGCCTGCCGAACAGGATTTGATCAAAGCGGCAAAAGTTCTAAACGCGGGTGAAAAAGTGGCGATCCTGGCGGGAAGAGGAGCGCTCAACGCCACTGATGAATTGATTGCGGTGGCCGAAGCGCTGGGCGCGCCCATCGTAAAGGCCTTGTTAGGCAAAGCGTGCGTGCCGGATGATTGTCCTTTGACCACGGGCGGGATTGGACTTTTGGGAACGCGGCCTTCGCTCGAAGTGATGGAGGATTGCGACACTTTATTTATGGTGGGCACTTCCTTTCCATATATGGAATTCCTGCCGGATCCTGAAGATGTTCGCGGAGTGCAGATTGATTTGGATCCAACCCGCATTGGATTGCGGTTTCCGATCGAAGCTGGGCTGGCCGGCGATTGCAAACAAACGTTGAAATTGCTTCTGCCTCTTCTGAACAAAAAAACGGATCGCTCCTTTCTGCAAAAAGCGCAAAAAGCGGTCAAATCCTGGTCGGAGTTGATGGAAGAAAGAGGCACACGCAAGGATAAACCGATGAAGCCGCAGGTCGTTGCCCACGAGCTTGGTAAACTGCTGCATAGCGATGCGATCGTGAGCTGCGACAGCGGAACCATCGCCACTTGGTTTGCGCGACACATTCCCGTCAAGCGCGGCCAGATGTATTCGCTTTCCGGGATGCTCGCGAGCATGGCCAACGGCTTGAGTTACACAATCGCCGCGCAAATTGCGTATCCGGACCGGTTGTGCGTCGGATTCGTGGGGGACGGCGGCTTTTCCATGTTGATGGCGGATTTCGTAACGGCCGTAAAATACAAGCTGCCCATCAAAATTATTGTCATTAAGAACAACACTCTTGGACAAATCAAATGGGAGCAAATGGTCATGCTAGGGAATCCAGAATACGGCTGTGATTTGCATCCGATCAATTTCGCCGCTTTCGCTGAGGCTTGTGGGGGCAAAGGCTTTACGGTGGATGACCCAGCTCTTTGCGGGTCGGTTTTGGAACAGGCGCTGGCGGCTCCGGGGCCAGTCCTGGTGGAAGCAGTGGTGGATCCATTTGAACCTCCGCTTCCTGCTAAAATTGAGGCCAAACAAGCGTTGCGCTTTGCGCAATCACTGGCACGCGGTGAGCCCAATCGGATGAAAATAGCCACCACGATAGCGGAAGATCGAGTGCGCGAATTGGTTTAGTTACTATTTGCTTTTAGCGGAAGAATTGACGGGCCGGTACTCTGGCCGAGAGCGGCTAGTCAATCCGCCATTTTGTAAACAGAATTAACCATCAACAAAAAGGCCAATTATGAACGAATTAGAAGGTAAAAAAGTAGCAATTTTAGTTGCCGACGGTTTCGAACAAATAGAATTAACCTCACCTCGAGAGGCGTTGGAAGAAGCAGGCGCAGAAACGGAGATCGTTTCACCAGCGGAAGGGAAAGTCAAAGGTTGGGAAGAAACCAAGTGGGGCAAAAAATTCAAAGTGGATATGCCCCTGGACGAGGCTGATCCGGATGAATATGACGCTCTGCTCCTGCCAGGCGGGGTGATGAATCCGGATAAATTGCGCGCGAATCCGAAAGCGGTTGAATTTGTGCGGGCATTCTTTTCCGCCGGAAAACCGGTGGCAGCGATTTGCCATGGGCCATGGACCTTAATTAATGCAGGAATGGCAACGGGCAAGCGCCTGACTTCGTATCATTCGATCCAAATGGATCTTAAGAATGCGGGGGCTAACTGGGTGGATGAGGAAGTGGTCGTTGATAACGGACTGGTGACCAGCCGCAAACCGGACGACCTGCCTGCATTCAATGCCAAAATGATTGAAGAATTCCAGGAAGGCCGCCATGCAGTGGAGCAATCGATGTATGCCCATGAAATGGCCGGCTCTGGAGTAAATTAAATTACGAAAGGAAATTTATGTACTTATTTTGGTTCATACCGGTGCTCCTGATTGCGTTGCTCGCATTCTGGGCTTTTTATTCCAGGGTTGTAAACAACGGCAGAAGTGTCGGACGCACGGACGGCGAAACGTTGTCGGATCGATCTGGATCAGGCGGTTCGAGGGGTTAGGGCGCGAACGGCAAGATAGTTGTTGGCAGGAAAGCGGTCACGATCCGCTTTCCTAAATTTCGCACTAAATCTGGGGGTTGAATTTCCAGGGAGTCGTCACGTCGCTATTCGACTAAAACACGATAAAACCGGGCAGGTGATGCAGGGGCATTATCGGCAACCGTTATGGCGTCGCCTGTTCCGGTGGCGGTCGTTAAAGTTTGCCATCCTCCATTTGGCCCGTCTTTATACTGCACTGTGTGCTTGCGGCCATTAAAACTGTTCCAAGTGATGTTGATGGCTGAGCCGCTCTTCTTGATCTGAGCAGTGATTACCTGGATATCGACATACACCAGCGCGTTATAGGTTGCGTTGGTGCCGATGACCGGGAGCCGGGTTAAGGCCCCTCCGAGGTCAACGTAATAAATTCCGTCCGCGGGAGAATTGAACTTGTTGAGGACGTTGGTGCCCCAGATGACGTGGCCAAAGACAGTGAACCCTCCGCCCGCCGAATCCAAAAAATGGTTGTCGCCCAAATTAAAAAACCACTGAGAGGTGGCAGAATTTGTTTCGTATCCATTGGCATTTCCAATTCGGGCCATGGCTAAAGTGCCATACGTGTTGCTGTAAGTCGCGCCTACCGAATACTCATTGGTGATGGCCGGGTATTCCGGAATGTAATCCAACGTTTCGTTGGTCATGTGGCGATTTTTGGTATAAAAGCCGCCGCCTTGAATTACGAAATCGTGCTCCCAGCGGTGGATGATCATGTTGGTTGTGTAGATGCCATTTTCAACGTAAGCCAGGAAATTGGAAACGGTGACTGGCTTATCCATTTCATAAAGCTCGACTCCGATATCACCAACGGGAGTTTTGAAAACCGCCGCAGTCCCCGCTTGCACCCGCACCCAGGCAGAACAAGTTAGGCAGCAAATAACCAACAAAGTACGTAAAAACATACCTTATCATGGGTAAGGGCGGCCCGTTTGGCAACTAACTTTTAAGTGGGAAAAGGCAGACAAATTCGAGAAGTGGCCAGCTAAGGGGGGGATGAGGAGAGTTGTACTTTCCGTCCGGTTGGATGGAGAGCCTCTTGCTTCCAAGGGAAAAAATCAGTAGGATAAAAGCCGTTTTAGCTTAGGCCGCGCGAGTGGTGAAATGGCAGACACGCCAGACTTAGGATCTGGTCCCGTAAGGGGTGGAGGTTCAAGTCCTCTCTCGCGCACCACCAACCAACTCAAAAAGGCCCCTGTTTTTGCCGAACTTGGTGGCAGAGGGGGGGGTGGGGTGTCGTGGAAAATGCAACGTTGGATGTAACGTGTTCCGCCTCAATAATTTAGGCTTTTTAGCCTTCTGAATTAAACGCATAATAGCCGCAGAATAAGCGTAGAAAAGGAAAAAGGGGGGCAGAAAATTGGGGTAAAAACTAGGAGAGGTCTGGGACGCAACGCGGTGAGATTCCAGCAGGTGTAAAGCCTACGCGGATGCAAAGCATCCAATCAGACAGGGCCAAGTACAGCAGCTCATTGTGCGTACCCTGGAACTTATCGGGTGGAAGATTTCTGCGTTTTCATCAGCATTTCGATAGCGGAACGTTGCTCTGGTGTAGTGACGTAGGGTAGCAACTCCGACGGTTCTTTTGGTCGTTGATCATTGTGCGCCGCAGCATAGGCGGCTAACGAAGGACTTAACAAGACCAAGTCTGATGAAGGGTGTTCTGCTAAGAAGCGCCCAAGATATTTTTCGATGGTGGCCGTTTCGACAGGTCTTTGCAGATAGGGCAAAATTTGAGAAGCATTTATTGGCAGCTCGCCATTTTCCGCAGTGAAAGCGTTCGCAGCCGACCTAACAGCTTCGTTCATCAGATTGAACCGCGATCCTGAAGCACCATTCATCGACATTTGATGTGTAGAGTCGAAATCTTTGTCGGCATAGGGTGCTGTGAGCCGGACGAGGGCAGTATTGTAGTCGGGCTTTCCAGTCTGCAATAATTGATAACGTCCCAACATTTCTTCCGTAACCGGAAAGCTGAAATAGGGTTGTAGTTCTGAGAGAGTAACAGGCAAGTTCTGATTATGCGCGGCGAGATATCGCTTCATGGCGGCTTGCATTTCTCCCATTAATTTTGTTTCTGCCTCATCTCGCACCTTGCTTAATGCCTCTCGAATCCCGTCCTCTGAGGTTAAGTCCGCATCCCACGCAGCTCCGGCCCACTCTTTGTCGGTGAGAATTTGAAGTTCCGGAATTTTTTTCTCAGGCATTTGATCAAATTTCTGCTTTAGAGAATTGATTTGGCCCTGCCAGCTTTCGGATGCAAAATCGGCTTTTTCCGCGCGAAGCCGTCCGATCTCTGCACGTAATTTGAACAACTCCCCTGGATTCGTTTCCAATTTCGCCATTTGCCAATTTAAAAGCTTTAGGTGATTGACCGCTTCATCTCGCTCGCGTTGCAATTGCTGCATTTGATTAGCCATTGGCAGTTGTTTTTGCTGAAGGGCTTGGACTTGGCCACGCAATTGGCTGATTTGACTGGCCTCGTAGATTGTCGCTCCTACTAGCACAATAGCGGCCGCAACGGTGAAAGATTTTTGGATTGTAGTCATAGCAATGGATTTGGCTAAAGCGATGCTCGCAGAGCCGGAAATAGAAGAGCTCGCAAAAGCAGTGAAGGAAATTGTGCATGCCAAGCCGACAGGCGCGGCTTGCACTGCGTTTGCTGAAATTGCCAATGTGAGCCCCGTCGTGCCTATGGCAACACCACGCTTGGCTAGGGCTTCGCGCAGGCGATCCACCGCGCGATTCACTCGCTTTTGCGCAGCTTCGTCACTGATACCAAGGATATTGCCCATCTCGCGCGCGGATTTGCGTTCAAAATAGCGTAACAAAACCACCTCGCGGTCAGAATCGTTTAGCTCCCCTATGGCATTATCGAGTTGGGGAACGACGAGTTCCCAAAGGACATCTGAGTCAGTAGATAGCAATGGATTCAGAGCGGCTGCCTTATGTTCACGGACGCGGCGGCGAACATCTGTGCGGACGGTTTGGGCAGCGATGTTCATTGTGGTGCGATGGAGCCATGCAGAAAAGACAGGACGATTTGCAAGTTGACGAGAGTTTTGTGCCAGGGCCATGAATACAGCTTGGGTCACATCCTCTGCCAAGTGCTTATTTCGCACCATACGCAAAGCTACGGAATATACCACGTCGATATGGCGTTGAACCAGCTCAGTGAAGGCCGATTCCGAATGAGACCCGATGTATTCGCGTAAGAGTTGTTGGTCTGTCCAATTGCTCACTCATCATATAGTAGCCACGAGGGCTGAAATCAGACAGAAAAAGGAGGGGAACTTTAAAAAAAATCTGCTTTGAGAAATTCCATTGCCCCCATTCCATTGCCAAAAAATTATATATTAGGCTGCCTGACCCAGAGAACGCTCGTTTTTTGCGAGACGGGTTGAAGAGATAATCAGTTATTGTCCAATTAGTAAATAAAGGTGAGACCCAAGAAAGTTACGTTTGGTACAACCTCTTATTCTTGAAATAACATGACTTGGCCATCTGCGAATAAATAGACCAAGCAGGGGATGCCGTCACTCGTCGTTAAACCGCTCTTTTCTCTAAGAATTACAGAACGGCTTTTATCTGCTTTGCGCATATTTTCGAGTGTGGTCCGGTTGTATTTGATATTATCGAAATCCAATTCGTTTTGGAAATCAGTTGGGAGGTAAGGCTGCGCTTCAAGCAGCGTCTCGGGAAAATTGCCGCCGTTGTTCTCAGCGTATTTTAACGCGGCATCGAACCAAGCCTTAAACTGTTTCTCCTTAGAGATAAGCGTAAGTCGCAATTGTTGATCTGCGGCATTTAAATCCGTTCTTTCCTTAAATACATCGTCAATTGCGTAATGAGGGCCAGCTTTTGCAATGGCTGCCCTAGTCGATTGATCACCGACAGCATTTGTCCGCGATCCATTTGTCTTTTCCGACCTCAACCCCGCGTTTTCAGCTCGCAACAAGGCAATTTCTCCTCGCAATTTATGAACTTCTGCAGCTTGAGCTCGCAGTTTAGCCAGGTCTTCAGAATTCGGAATTTGATTTATCGTTGTTCGGAAAGATTTGGCTTTTATTTGGGTGTGAAGTGGCTGATTCGATTGGCGAATTATTTTTTCGTCTCGATAAAGCAATAGAGTAACGATGAAAAGAAAAAGCAGAGACCAAAAATGTTTATCAAGTTTCATACTTAATCTTAGCAATTATAGCCATATGAAAGTTGGTGGGATTGTACGACGTTAAGACCATTAATCCAAGCACAGAAAAGCATCTAACGTTTGCATCGAATAAGGCATTGGCAAGGGAATGGGGGCAAAGGAATGGGGATGGAAGGTGATTTTTTAGCTTACCGCGGTGGGTTCGTGCCTGTTGGAGTTGAAAGGGCTTTCGGATGCGTGACAAGGGTGGTTTCCGTTGGGATCTGCACAATAACATGAACTTGGGTGCGGTTTGTTCTTGGAAGCGATGCCGCTCCGCTGGAGCTCGCGAATTATTTTGGTCTTGGTTCTACAAAGATGGCGTCCCGAATGTGCTCGGCCTGGGTTTTCGGGATTTTTAGCCAGGATAGTTGCCTGTTTAGTTTCGGAGCTGTTGCATGGGAAGCTCGTACCAGTTTGCAAGGCAACAATACAAAACTTTCAGTTTCAGCAGGTTTTCCTCCAATTTGTGCTGCAAAAGCTTTTCCATTGTCGCAAACAGTTTAAGGAAATGGACCTTTATCGACCCAAGTGTCTCTTGTCTAATGTTGCTTTGTTCGACATCAGTTTAAAGCTCGGAGGATATGCTTCGGAGGAATTCATTTACTTCTTTCGAATGGGTTAAGTTAATAAGATGACCGCCACCTGTGATGAGGCGGGAAGAACCGGATAGCTTTGCGGGAATAATGCGATCTGCTGAGCCGTGGATTTGGCGAATGTCCTTACAAGTCGGAACGAGCGATCCCTCGGCGATTGCTTTTAGGCCCCACCTGATGAATGAAAGCGGAGCAGTCAAGCTCTTGCTGAATACCGACACGTGTTCTTTTGTTCGAGCACCGAAAAGCCAAGCCAAACACGGGACCATAAGACTTTGGGAACCGGGAGAAATTCTTGGAAACGCAAGGATTTTGCGCGCGAAAGCTGAACGTGCGCCTAATAGCCGCGGATTCCTGGAGCTCGCAATAATAAGACAGGTTCTATGGAGGTTATTGCCGATAGTTCCAGGGCAATCATGCCTCCAAACGAAATGCCTCCCACGCACGCAACAGCTTTTAGGTCCAATGTCTTGCTCAAACGCAAAGCATAGCTCGTTAAGGATTCCTCTTTTTCAGGCGGTATCCACTTAGGGACGATTAATGAATCAAAGACACCTTTTTGATATTTAAAAAGTGTTTCATCTGATCCCAATCCGGGGAGCAACAGTGCCGTTCCCATGGTTAAGTTAAGATTTGGCCGTTTTTGTTTTTAAAGGAATTGGAGTTTAGAGGAAATGTAAATAAGAAAGCCATTTTGAACGGGAATAAGGCATTGGCAAGGGAATGGGGATGGAAGGTGATTTTTTAGCTTACCGCAGTGGGTTCGTGCCTGTTGAAGTTGAAAGGGTTTTTTGGATGCATGACAAGGGTGTTTTTCCCGGATTCTCCAAAGATGGTCCCGGTTGGGGCTCGGCTTGGATTTGGAGGATTGACCGTGTGCGCTCCTAAGCAAGAGCGTTATGTAGTCTGACCATTTTCTTCATCCGTTATGGTGAACCCGCAGCTTTGAAAAAAAGCAATAACTTCGTCCGCTTTTCCCTGCCTAGGAAACCAAGTGAATTTCGGAATTAGAGCAACAAGTATTAAAAAAGGTATTTCTAACAAATATGAAAAAAATAGATTTAATCCAAACCTTCTTAATTCGCCAGAGGCGATAAAATTAAGGCTACCTACCACAAAACCAATTTGAAGCCAGATCAACGTAAAGATTTCGAAATAAGTGTTTTGGAAAAGGCCAATAAGATGAGTTTTTTGCGAATTTTCCGCTGAAAGAGCAGCAAAAAAGCAAGGACCGAAAATGGGACCTCGGTCCAAAGTCAAAAGATACACTTTAAGCCTGTCGCCTTTGATACAAACTCTGATTGTACCCTGCGGTTTGAACAGAACTTTGCGCTTTTTCGGCGCATTCAACAAGGCTGCCTTCGCGTTCTCTAACGGACCATCGTAACTCAAATGAAAGATTTGAGAGTTAAAATAACCTTTGAGCTTCAATTCTAGGACTTCCTTCTATGTGCCAGAATGATTATTTGTTATATACAACCCGCTTTCCAATTTCAACGCGACACCCGTTCGAAGAATCTTTTGGTTATGGGCGATAATATGCCTAAAGAATCATGAGAAGAGGCAAGGGAATGGGGGCAAAGGAATCGGATAGGAGGTGTGAAGCGCCGGGTCGGGTGACCCGGCGGACAGTATTCCAAGAATTCCCACCAGGAAGTGGTAATGCCAGTTCTTGATATGCGCGTTTCTACAGGAGGCCGGCCATTAATCTCATTAAGGCGGGCTGGGTGAAGTGCGAGCGCGAAAGTTCTCCAGCAATGCGGCCTTCGCGCAGGACGATTATGCGGCTGGAAAGGTTCATGAGTTCGGGCAGCTCAGAGGAGATGAGCAGGATCGCGGCTCCGGCGCAGGCTAGCTCATCCAAGAACTGGTGAATCTCCGCTTTTGCTCCCACATCCACACCCCTGGTGGGTTCGTCCACGATCAAGATTGGCGATTGCCTGACCAACCATTTGGCCAAGGCAATTTTTTGCTGGTTGCCGCCGCTTAACCCGGAAATGTTGGAGTCCAAACCAGGGGTTTTAATTCGAAGCCGGTGTAGAAAGGTTTCGGCGGCTTTCTTTTCTTCGCCCGACTGAATGAATCCCATTCTGGAGAATTGAGGGAGGGCAGCCAGGCTGGTATTCTCGCGGCAATTCATGGTCATGACCAATCCTTGCCGTTTTCGACTTTCCAGCACAGTGGGATCCGAAGCTTGGAATTCACGTGACTTGAAGTCGCGGC